>Ga0114931_10003771_pt1 | contig 19105 bp, 20 predicted proteins | sample 2SBtaG_FD_89579 | JGI IMG/M metagenome (GOLD analysis project Ga0114931, IMG submission 89579) | Deep subsurface microbial communities from Kolumbo volcano to uncover new lineages of life (NeLLi) - 2SBTROV14_V59a metaG | ecosystem: Environmental > Aquatic > Marine > Volcanic | place: Kolumbo...
CGCGGCCGGATCAAAGTCCTCCCGCAGCACCCCCTTGCTGGGTGAGGCCTTCTTGATCTCGGCAATGACCGCGGGATCGCCGGCCATGACCCGGTTCTGCAACGCCGTTACAAATCCCCGGGGGGGCGATGCATGGGCAGCCATCACCGCCACTTCGGCAAACGACAGAACCCGGCTGCGTTCAGAAACTTCCTGATGCTTGCGCTCGAGAATTCGGACCAGAATATCGGGAACGTTGCTCATACCAGGGCCTGCTCAACAATCGGCCGCGGCCAGCTGTTGTGATAAAGCGATCAGCTGTTCCAGCCTGGCCTGGGCCGCACCGCTGTCGAGCAGCTCTCCGGCCCGCTGCACACCCGCCTCCAGACTGGCGGCCAGACCGGCGGCGTAAATGGCCGCGCCGGCGTTCAACATGACGATATCCCGCGCCGGGCCGGATTCCCCGGCAAAGACCTGATGAATCATGGCCAGGCTCTGTTCGGCCGTCTCGACCGCCAGCAAGGCCACGCCGCCGCGCTCCATACCGAACATTTCGGGCTCGATCGTATAGCGTTCCACCTCGCTGTTTTTCAGTTCCGCCACATGAGTCTCGCAGCCGATGCTGATCTCATCCATGCCATCGGCGGCATGCACCACCAGCACGTGCTCGCTGCCCAGCTTCTGCAATACTTCGGCCAGCGGTTCCAGCCAGTGATCACTGAACACGCCCAGCACCTGGTTCGGCGCTCCGGCCGGATTGGTCAGCGGCCCGAGCAGATTGAACAGGGTCCGTACGCCCATTTCCTTGCGTGGCCCGATGGCATGTTTCATGGCGCCGTGATACCGGGGGGCGAACAGAAAACCGATCCCGATCTCGTTGACACAATGCGCCACCTGTTCCGGGTTGAGATCCAGATTGACGCCGGCGGCCTCCAGCACGTCGGCGCTGCCGGACTTGCTGGACACCGAACGGTTGCCGTGCTTGGCGACCCGGGCGCCCGCCGCCGCCGTGACAAAGGCGCTGGCGGTGGAAATATTGAACGTGCTGCTGCCATCGCCACCGGTACCGCAGGTATCGACGATGGGGCCACCGGTGACGTGCACCCGGGTGGCCAGTTCGCGCATTACCTGGGCCGCGGCAGCCAGTTCCTCGACCGTCTCGCCCTTCATCCGCATGCCGATCAGGAAACCGCCGATCTGCGCGGGGGTCGCCGCGCCGGTCATGATCAGGCGCATTACCGCCGTCATTTCATCATGACTCAGATCCTGCCGTTCGGTCACGGCGCCAATGGCCGCCTGCATGTCCATCACATCACCCTCCTCACGCCTCACGGCTCACCCTGAGAAAATTTCGCAACATATCGTGACCATGCTCGGTAAGAATGGACTCGGGATGAAATTGCACGCCTTCCACCGCCAGTGATTTATGGCGCACGCCCATGATCTCATCGACCCCACCGCTCCCATCCTCGGTCCAGGCCGTGATCTCCAGGCAATCCGGCAGAGAAGCCTGCTCGATCACCAGCGAATGATAGCGGGTCGCTTCAAACGGATCGGGCAGGCCGGCAAACACGCCTTGGTCGCGATGATGGATCATCGAGGTCTTGCCATGCATGATGGCGCCGGCATGCACAATGCGCCCCCCGAAGGCCTGGCCGATACTCTGATGGCCCAGGCACACGCCCAGGATCGGTATCCGGCCGGCAAAGGTCTTGATGGCCGCGACCGAAATTCCGGCCTCGCTGGGCGTACAGGGTCCGGGCGAGATCACCAGCTGATCGGGCGCCAGTGTCTCGATCTCCGCCAGCGAGATTTCGTCATTGCGGTAGACGCAGACATCCGCTCCCAGTTCGCCGAAATACTGCACCAGGTTATAGGTGAAGGAGTCGTAATTATCGATCATGAGTAACATGGCGACCCCCTAGCGATGTGCCACCGGATCGAATCCGGCCTCGGCCATGGCCACCGCGCGGAACACGGCCCGACCCTTGTTCATGGTTTCATCCCATTCGTTGCGTGGCACCGAATCGTACACGATCCCGGCGCCGGCCTGAATGTGCAACTCGCCGTTCTTGATCACCGCAGTGCGGATCGCGATGGCGGTGTCCATGTTGCCGTTCCAGCCCAGATAACCCACCGCGCCGGCATACACGCCGCGTTTCACCGGCTCCAGTTCATCGATAATCTCCATGGCACGGATCTTCGGCGCGCCACTGACGGTGCCGGCCGGAAAAGTGGCGCGCAGCACATCCATCGCCGACAGACCCGGTTTCAGCCGTCCCTGGACATTGGACACGATATGCATGACATGCGAGTACCGCTCAACAATCATTTTCTCGGTCAGCGCCACCGAACCGGTCTCGGCAATGCGCCCCACGTCATTCCGTCCCAGGTCGATCAACATCAGATGTTCGGCCAACTCCTTGGGATCGGCCAGCAGATCCTGTTCCAGCGCCTGATCCTCGGCGGCATCCCTGCCACGCGGCCGGGTGCCGGCGATCGGCCGCACGGTCACCGTGCCATGCTCCAGCCGGGTGAGAATTTCCGGGGACGAGCCGACAACATGGAAATCATCCAGGTCCAGATAAAACATGTAGGGTGACGGATTGAGACTGCGCAGAGCCCGGTACAGATCCAGAGGACGGGCGCTGAACGGGATGGACAGTCGCTGCGACAGCACCACCTGCATGATATCGCCGTCGACGATATAGTCTTTGGCACGGGCCACCGCCGCCTCGAACCCCTGCTGGCTGAAACCCGAGACAAAATCGGCCTCCGACACCTGTACCGCATGGCTATGCCGGTGCCGCGGCGCTCCCCGGTCCAGCCGGGACACCAGTTCATCCAGCCGCTGCCCGGCGGAACGTAACGCCGACTCGGCCTCCTCAGCGACATCGGCATGCACAATCAGATGCAGTTTCCCGCTCAGATTATCGAACACCACCACTTCCTCGGACACCATCAGCAGGATATCCGGGTTGCCCAGTGGATCCGGTTTTTCCACTCCAGCCAGTCGGGGTTCGATATAGCGCACCGTGTCATAGCCGAAATAGCCGACCAGGCCGCCGGTGAAACGCGGCTGACCCTCGATTTCGGGAATCCGGAAGCCTTGTTGGTAGGTCTCGATCCAGGCCAGTGGATCATCCACCGTCTGGGTCTGCGCCGGTTCCCCATCCCGGTAAAGCGTCACCGCATGACCACTGACCCGGATATGGGTGCGGCACGGCAGGCCGATAATGGAATAACGCCCCCATTTCTCGCCCTCCTGCACGGACTCGAACAGGTAGGAACAGGGGCCGTTAGCCAGCTTGAGATAAGTGCTTAAGGGTGTATCCAGATCGGCCGGCACTTCGCGCATGACCGGGATACGATTGAAACCCTGTGCGGCTAAAGAACGGAATTGTTGGACATCCACGACATTGACCTCAGAGACGAGAAAACGAAAGAAACGGCTGCAGCTGGCGCCGTTCCGCCATCGTCTCGGGTCAGGGGGTCGCTTTTCCAGTGCTCGGCTCATGATCGGCAACTATACCGCATTCGCCAATAATGTCTGTATCTGATCCAGGGAATCCAGCACCGCATCGGGATGAGAATCGCGAATATCGGCTCCGTGGTTATACCCATAGCTCATACAGACGATCTGAAAACCGGCCGCCCGGGCCGCCTTCACGTCACTGACTGAATCGCCGATCATCAGTGCAGCTTCCGGTGTCACCCCGAAATGACGGGCCGCGTGCAACAAGGGCAGCGGATCCGGTTTTTTCTTTTCCAGGGTATCGCCACTGATGATGATGGTGAAATAATCCGCCACACCCAGATCACGCAGCAGCGGCTCGGTAAACTGCGCCGCTTTGTTGGTCACGCAGCCGAGCGGGTAGCCTTCCGCCTTGAGGAAATCCAGCCCTGCCTGCACCCCCGGGTAGAGGCGGGAACGCTTGGAGGTGTTTTCCGCATAGAGCGCCAGAAAAATGGGGTAGGCGCGCTCGAACAATGCCTCGTCCGGCTCGCCATCGAGCTGACCGATGAGGGCACGACGCACCAGGCGTTCGACCCCGTTACCCACCCAGTTACGCACTTTCGCCTCGCCATGAACCGGCATGCCGAGCTGCTGCATCATCTCATCGACGCAATAAGCCAGATCCGGCACGCTGTCGACCAGCGTACTGTCCACATCGATCAGGATCATTTCCGGCCTGCGAATCATACTTTGGCCAGTTCATCCCGCATCTGCTTGATGATGGTGTCGTATTTGTGCGGATCGCTGTCATTGCGCTTGCCGAAGATACCGGAACCGGAGACGAAGGTATCGACACCCGCTGCCGCCACTTCGGCGATGTTGTCGGCCTTGACACCGCCGTCGATCTCCAGGCGGCAGTCCAGCCCCTGATCGTCGATCATCTTGCGCACCGCGCGGGCCTTGTCCAGCACATAGGGAATAAAGGCCTGTCCGCCGAAACCCGGGTTGACCGACATCAGCAACACCATGTCGCAGGCCGGCAGGGTGTATTCGAGTACCTCCAGCGGGGTGGCGGGATTGAGCACCAGACCGGCCTTACAGCCTTCAGCCTTGATCAGCTGCAAGGTCCGGTCGACATGTTCGCTGGCCTCCGGATGGAAGGTGATATAAGTGGCGCCGGCCTTGGCAAAATCCGGAATGATGCGGTCCACCGGCTTGACCATCAGATGAACGTCGATGGGCGCGGTGACGCCATGCTTGCGCAGCGCCTCGCACACCAGCGGACCGATGGTCAGGTTGGGAACATAGTGGTTGTCCATGACATCGAAATGGACGATGTCGGCACCGGCGGCCAGAACGTTATCCACTTCCTCGCCCAGCCTGGCGAAATCCGCGGAAAGAATTGAAGGTGCAATTGCATAATCGGCCATGGTTTCGGCTCCCCAAATGTCGTTGCGAACAAGCGCCCCGGGCGCGTAAAGTTGGGCACTCTACCCGATCGGCCCGGGATTTTCAGCTAGCGGGCCGTTTTGTACGGTTATCCATCACCGATCATGCTCATAAGGAAGCGTCCGAATGGTAGCCAGATTGGCGATAAAAAATCTTATTTATCTGTTTTTTCTTGGCTTTTCTCTGCAGTTACCGGCTGCAGACCAAGCTCGGGAGCAGCGCTGGGCGGAACAGATCGAAGACAGCATAGTGGTTGGGGAGCCGGTCTGGCTGGAAGTCCAGGGCGAAAAACTTCTCGGTATCTACACCGAAGAGAGCACCGGCGAGCCCAGGGGCAGTGTGATTCTTATCCACGGTATGGGGGTCCACCCGAACTGGGATCAGGTCATCTATCCCTTGCGCACCCGGCTGCCGGAATACGGCTGGACCACCCTGTCCATCCAGATGCCGGTGTTGGCGCGTGATGCCCGCTTCGCAGACTATGCCCCGCTGATCAGCGAGGCCATACCCCGCATCCAGGCCGCGGGCCGTTACCTGACCGAGCGAAATGCCGAACCCATTTTCATAGTGGCGCACAGTCTGGGCACCCTCATGGCCGAGGCTTGTCTGGCCGCCACGCCGGATCTGCCCGCCCGGGGGCTGGTCGCCATCGGCATGACCGCCAGTGACATCGACCCCTTGCTGAACAGCCTGGGGTATATCGAAAAAATATCCTTGCCGGTGTTCGATCTATACGGCAGCCGTGACCTGCCCGCGGTGCTGGAGACGGCCGCAGCGCGCAAAAAAGCCGCCCGCAAGGCCGGTAATACTCACTACCGCCAGCTGGAAATCGAAGGCGCGGACCATTTCTTCACCGGACTGGATGATGAACTGGTACGCCGGGTGCGCGGTTGGCTGGAGCAGGAAATCAGGACAAGATAAAATGCTTCGTCACCCCGGCCTGTACCGGAATGACGCTCTCCTTCACTTTAGGACCTGTTAACGCTCACTAAGGACACAGAATGCCTCTTGCCATCAGCTTACACATCCTTGCCGTGGTCATCTGGATCGGCGGCATGTTCTTCGCCCACCAGGTGCTGCGCGTGGCCGCAGCCGCTTTGCTCGATCCACCGCAACGCCTGCCGCTGTGGGTGGCGGTGTTCGGCAAGTTCTTCCCCTGGGTGTGGCTGGCCGTGGTGATCCTGCCGGCGACCGGTTATTGGATGATTTTTTCCGCGTTTGGCGGCCTGGCGCAGGCCGGTCTGCATATTCAACTCATGCAGGGACTGGGCTGGCTGATGATCCTGCTCTATCTGCATGTGTATTTCGCACCCTACCGCAAACTCAAACAACGGGTCATCGAGCAAGACTGGCCGGAAGCCGGCTTGCAGCTCAACCGGATCCGGAGAGTGGTCGGCATCAACCTCATCCTGGGGCTGGTCGTCACGGCCATTGCCGCGGGCGGACGTTATCTGGCTCTCTAGGGCCTGTTGCCATTACTGGCAACGAGCCGACAGCAGGCCTTAAAACAAGGTGACGATACAAACTGAATCATGCGACAACAAGCTGAGCGGTCATGGGCTGGGGCCGTCACTGCCGACCAGCCGGGTATCCTGAGGCACTTATCCGGTGACCTGACTTCAGGCCAGCCGTTGGTCCAGAAAGCGCTGGATCGCCGCCACCACGCCCTGGCAATAGTGCTCGGCATTCTCAATGCCCTTCAGATTGCCTGGCACTTCTGCGACCTCAATATCTTCCCGCAAGGCCGCGCGGTCGACGTTCACCGAGCCATTTTCAGGCACCACCAGCAACGCCAGCTTATGCCATCCGGCCAAGGCTTCAGCGTGGATATCGGTCGTCAGGGAAACCACGATATCAGCCCGCCAGCAACGTTCCACCAGGTCCCGTCCGGGTAGCGCAAGGTACTGCTCCCAGCCATATTTGTTCCAGTTCAGCAATGGAAAATCCACTCCCTGAGGCAGGGCGGCGGCATCAATAACGACAATATTCATGATCTCGATCCAGGTAAATAGCTTGCGTGCAGCGTAATCTGCACCTATACATTGAATGAACGGGCATATCTTGAAGCAGCGTCCGGCTCCTTTCAAACGTCTGAACTTTTTTTACCGGAAAAATTTGAAGAGGCTGACATCATGAGTACTGCATTCGAACCTCGTATCGGCGACTGGTATCGCACCCGCACAGGCGAGGATTTTGAGATCGTGGCTTTCGACGATCAGGATAAAACCCTAGAAATCCAGTATTTTGACGGCACGGTAGAAGAACTGGATCTGGACAGCTGGTACGAACTCGATATTGACGTGATCGAACCCCCGGAAGACTGGTCCGGGTCGCTGGATATTGAACGCGACGATTATGGAGTCGACCTGGAAACACCGGTACCCGATGCCTGGCAGAACCCTCTGGATAACGTCGAGTAACCGTTAAACCCACCCTTTGCCAAGCGAGACGCTAAAGAGCCGACCGCCTTCAGGGGGAGTCCGCGGCTCTTTACTGCGACCCTCTTCCTTGAATCCTGCTCCTCACATCCCAATATTTCAGAATATCAGAGAAATCTTATGCCTGACAGGGTTGATAAATTCAATTAATCGCTGTAATTTCGGATATAAGATTATTTTTGGTTACCCCGGCAGTAATGTACCGAGAATCGTCAAGTTTGCTCAGGTTCTCGCCGATAAGCTTTTTAGAGGCAACCAGTACCGGTTGTCACAACGCAGGAGGTGTACCATGATCATGGTCCTGGATTTGGCCAAGGGAGAGTTCAACGACAAGTTGTTGAATGATAAGCCCGATGAGGTTGCGCAGACCCTGGCAGAGGCACCCGGGCTGGCGCTCCAGAGTTACGATTTTTCACCCGCCCCGGCGCACCGGAACAGGCTGCCTCCGGAACTGGCCGAGGTTGATCCCGAGCATTTTCTGGCGCAAGTGGCAGACCCCCGCTAGCAACATTCCACCCCCAATGCCCAGCGATAGCGTCCGCTTATGCGGGCGTTTTTGCTTTAGGGAAAACCGCGTTGTCGATAATTTCCACCGCCACAGCCCGTAAGGCCTGGCCCACACAGGGGCCGCTGACACATAAACCGGTATCGATTTCGAACAGCGCATGGTGGGTGGAACACTGGATATGCTGTTTATCCGGGCTGAGAAACTCCCCGGGTACCCAGTCCAGCGGGCTGCCCGCATGCGGGCAATGATTGATAAAGGCGGAAACCCTGCCCTCACGCCGCACCACACACAGATCCCAGGGCAAGCCACTGTCTTCCATATTGACCGCCAGACTGCCGGGATCAGCCAGATCATCCAACGTACAGAGTCGTTTGTTCATTCAGCAAAACTCAGGGTAAGAGTGTCCCCGGCTCATTCATCACGGGCCACACGGAAACCCACATTGTTGAGGCGGGCAGTAGCATACTGATTGTCACGTTTGGCAAAACGCAGGCTGCTGGCGGTACTGTCAAAACCACCGCCACGCACCACGCGGCGGGAGCAGCGGGGTTTCAACCAGGCGCTCCCATCCATGGGCGCGCCTTGATACGAATCATGATAGCAGTCCTGGACCCATTCAGCGACATTGCCCGCACTGTCCTGCAGACCCAGCGGGTTGGCCGCGAACCTGCCGACCGGTGCGGTACGGGAGCCATCCCATTCACTGCCACAATTGAAACAGTTGGCCCGATTGTGGCCGATGGAGTTACCCCACCAGTATAAATTTCTCGCCCCGGCACCCGCGGCATATTCCCACTCGGCCTCGCTCGGCAGACGATAATGTTGTTGTGTCTGCTGGGAAAGCCATTTGGTGTATTCCACGGCCTCTTCCCAGCTGACATTGATCACCGGGCGGTTACCCCGCCCCCAACCCAGGTCATCGGGCAACGCATGGCCGGTAGCGCTGGCAAAGGCATCGTACTGCTCGAAGGTCACTTCGTGCTGCGAAATGGCATAAGCCGCCAATTGGACACTGTGCCGCGGCCGCTCGTCGAAATCCAGCGAGTTCGCGCTGCTGCCCATGCTGAATTCCACCGCTGGCAGACGGATCAACGTCGGAGTGGGAATATCGGGCAGCCGATCCTGTATCCGCTTCGGCTCGGGTTTGGGTTCGGGCCGGACAACCGGGACCGGTTGCGGCGTTTTCACGACCGGCCTGGCCGGCGTCGGCCTGAGCTGCTCCGACTGCACCGGCGGAGCCGGCACCGAAGCAGGGTTTTTTGCCGGCGCAGCGGTTTCCGGTTTAGACTCCATTTTTGCCGGCATAAGACCTTGACCCTGTTGTTGATACCACAGCGCCCCACCGGCGGCGAGGGCGCCGATCAGCAAACCGCCCAAAAGCCCCAGGATCAACCCCCCCTTGCCGGATTTGGCGATAGCGGCCTCTTCCCTGTCGTTTACCGACGGCGCAGCCGCTTCAAGTGACTCATCGGGCCTCCCCGGCGTGCTATCCTCTACAGCAGAAACCGAAGATTTCATCGCCTCGCTGACGATCAGTTGTTCCTGCAGCCGGGAGATTTCCTGTTCGGCCAAAGAGCGCCCGGAGTTCGCCTCATCCATCTGAGATTTAATAGCCATCAGTTCTTGTCGGAGTTGACCGATCTCGGCATCATCGTCCGCCATCGTCACCGGCTGAGTTTCCAGTGCCTCCAACCGCCGGCGGTACTCATTGGCCTGATCGCGCGCTTCGTTGAGCAATAACTGCAAACGTTCGATTTCGGCGGGATCCGCCGCCATCGTCTGTTCGGTCTTGAGTTCAGCAATCTGCTGTTGCAGGGCGGCCACATCGTCCGTGGTCATCTGCCGCAGCTGTTCGAGTTCACTGTGCAGGGCTTGCTCCCGTTCAGAGGCGCTTTCCTGAGCCTCATTCAGCGCCTGACGCAGGGTGACAAGCTGCTGCTGTGCCTCCTTCATCCCCTCCTCAGCCTCTTGCAGTTCCTTCTGACGCAGCGGATATTGCTCCTGCTGGCTGTTCAATTGCGCAGTGAGTTCAGCAATGCGCTGTTCCGCCTCGGCCTGCTGACTGGCGGCATTGGAACCCCGCGCCGACTGCTCATGCGACAAAGAAGCCTTGACCACCTCCAGCTCACCCCGCAAGGCCTGTTCGGTCTTCTGCGCCGCATCACGTTCTTGCGCGGCCAGGTCACGCACCTGCTCCAGTTCCGCGACCGCTTCCTCAACTCCCGCTTGCGCTCTATCCACCTGATCCTGTAGTTCCTGCCGCTGCGCCCCGGCTTGCTGCGCTTGTTCCTGCAAGGCGGCAAAGTCTGCCTGCTGGGCCTGTAGCTGCTGCTCAAATTGCTGATGCTGTTGTTCCCGTTCGGCCAGAGCCGTTTCCAGGGTCTCATTGGCGGCCTGTAATTGCGTGATTTTACTTTCCCAATCGAGGCGGCTGCGCCCCAGTTCATCCCGGACAGAAGTTAACTCGCCGACTTGTTCCCCGGCTTCCAGCAACTCCTGCTGTTGAGCGGCCAGCTGCGATTGCAGTTGCTGTAATTGCTCACACTGCTCAGTGCTCTCTTTGTTCAGGTCCTCGATGCGGCTTACGGCTCGCTGTAATTCTTCTTCGCGGTTGTGCAATGCCGCCTGGGTTTCCTGCTGCTCAGCCAGCAGTGCCTGTTCCCGTTGTTCGGATTCACCACGCAACCGATCCTGTTCTTCCAGCCGCTGTTGCAAGGCATTGATTTGCTGTTTATCGTCGGCCTGCTCCGAGCTGAGTGTCTCAAGCTTTTCGAGTAATACGGAAAGTTCCTCATTGAGCGATTGTTTTTCATCTGTAAACGCTTCAATGCGCCGTTCGGCATCGAGCAGGGCCTGGCGCTGCTCTTCTAAGGCGCTTTGTGCCGCCTGCTCGGTATCCGAGCGCGTGGCGAGCAGACCCGCCACCCGCTCGTCCAGTTCCTCGCCGCGTGTCCGCAGTTCTGCCACTTCACCCTGCAGTTGCTCCCGCTGCTGTTCACTCTGCTGTAAGGCTTCCCGGGTCTGATCGAGTTCCTTACTCAGCGCGGCATCGCGCTGCCCGGCCATATCAGCCGTTTCGGCCAGCTCCTTCCGGCGGATTTCGTGCTCCTGCTCCAGGTTTTGCAGCTCGGCGCGCAACCCGGCCAGCTCCTGATCCATGGCCTGCTTGTCTTGCTCGAGCAGTTGCAGGTTGCCGAGCGCCTGCTCATGCGTTTTCTGCAAACCATCCCGCTCCGCTTCAGCCTGGGCCAGGGTTGATTGAAGATCCCGGGCTTCGGCCACCTGTGAGGCAGCCGTAACCAGTTGTTGTTCCAGCGCCTCGATCCGGGTCTGTAGTTCAGCACTCTGCCCCTCGGCGGAGACCTGCGCTTCCTCCAGGGATAATTGCATAGCAGACTGGGTAGCCGTGAGTTTCTGCTGTAAATCGGTATTATGGGATTCGGCCTGCTGCAGAGCGGCGCGCGCCTGTTGCAACTCCAGCCCCAGAGCTTCCATTTCCTGGCGCAGGCTCTGTTCCGCCTGTTGATTTGCCTCACTCTGTTCGGTCAGTGCCTGTTGTCCGTTGGCTCTGGCCTCTTTCAGTGTTGCGCTCAGCTCGGTGATCCGCGTCTCTGCCGCTGTTTGTTGCAGGCGAAGCTTGTCCAGTTCAGCCATCTGCGCCTGCTGACCGGCAGACGATTGCTGCTCGAGGGTCGCCAGCGCCTGTCGGCTCTGGTCACGCTCTTGCCGCGCACTGGCCAGATCATTCTGTAACGCCTGCAGATGTTCACCATGCTCGGAATCCGCCTGGGAACCGGCTTCTTGCATCGCCGCCAGTTCCTGGCGCAGCGTCTGCAGGTCTCTCTCACGATCATCCAGTTGTTGCTGTACGAGCTGCAACGCCTGTTCTTCCTCCGCCAGGCGGTGCTCATGCTGAGCTTTAAGAGCCTGCAACTCCTCCAGTTGCTTATCCAGCTGAAGGTGTTGTTGCGTTACGCTATCGCGTTCGGACTTGGCCTCGTTGAGCTCCAGGCGTAACTGTTCCAATTGTTCCCGCAACTGCTCACGTTCACGGCCGGCCGCACCCTGTTCGGCGAGCGATTTTTCGCGCTTTTCCAGCACCTGTTGGAGTGTCTGAATTTCCCGGCGGGCCTCTTCCAATGCTCCTTCGGCGGTCTGTTTGTCCCGCTCCAGCTGTCCGAGTTGCTCCCGGGTCTCGCGTATCTTCTGAGTGGCGTCTTCGCGAAACCGGCGGAACCTTTCCAGTTCCTTGCCATAATCCGGATGCTCGTTTGACGGCTTTGACACGGTTGATGCTTTGCCGCCCCCCCCATCCTGAGTTGCCGACTCCTGAACGGGTAACTCGACCACTTCGGCACTATCCGTCGGCGAATCAACATCCTGTGTCGGCTGGGGCGCACCGCTACCCGCCAAATGGTCCGCCGGCACGCCGGCAAGCCCCTCGTCCAGCACGAAGACTTCATGGCCCCGCTGACTCAGCAGAAAGGCGGCACTGGCGCTGCGGCTGCCCGTATCACAGCACATGATGTATTTTATATCATGCGCTAGCTGCTCCGCTTCCAGGCGCAAGGCGGATAGCGGGATATTCCGGGCTTCCTGAATGTGGCAATTCTCAAACTCACCCGTCAGCCTGACATCCATCCAACAGGCTTCCCCTTTCCCGATCAACGTATTGGCAGCCGCATAATCCAGCCGATTGACCAGCGGTTCCTTCAACAACTCGACAAAATCTTTTTTGGCAAGACGCATCAGGGTGCCGTCGGTGAGCATGGTGACAGAGGCATTGCGTTTCGCATCCGAAACCAGCGCATCCTCACCAAACGCATCGCCGTCGGATAATTCGGCCAGCTTGACTTCTTTCGCATTGGGGGACGGCCGTCGTGTCACCAGGCAGCGCCCCTTGGTGACGATATAAAAATAATCGCCATCCGCTCCCTGCTCGATGACCTTGTCACCGACGTTGAACGGCACCGATTCAACACTCATCAGCAGACGCTGGATATTGGAAGGCGGCAAACGCAAAAAGGCCTTGGACTGGAGCATTTTGGTCATCCAGTCATCGTCTTCCTCCTCGTTGATCTCCGCGACTTCATAGCCGGAGGACTGATCCCAGGTGAGGAAGATATCCAGCAGGCTGGAATCGACCCGGGCAAGGGTTACCTTGGTCTTGGCACGCGCCGAGATCTGCCGGGGTTGCTGGTTGGCCAGAGGGTGATAACTGGCCTCGCTGCCCCCCCGAACCGTCCCCATGACCTTATCACCGGAAACCAGATTGACCTCACCTTCCAGGACATAGACGGTCTGATTGTCTCTTTCCCCCTCCTTGAAAAGGTACTTCCCGGCCGCGACCTCTTCTATCCGGGTTTTCTGGCTGACCTCCCCCAAATGCATCGGCGACAACGCATTGAACGGTACCAGGACCTGTAAGGCCTTTTTATCCAAGATTTTTTTTGCAGCTCCCATAAGGGTCGAACCAGATCCTGTTTGACACGAATTTCCTTCCCCGCACCTTGGCACGGAGACCATGTCCAGCTTATCGGCTGCTCCAACCCTGGGCTTGAATACTTATTTATTAGTCCGCTGGGCTGGCTGTAAAAAACGGAAACCACTGCTTCGGCAAGCGCCTGAGCCAGTCTTCAAGAATGAAACGCCGCCGCTCTGCCTAACCGGGAAAGTGTAAAACTATCGCGCTGGCAGCACCTCTCGGGCCGGTGATCATGGTAGGACCAAGCCAAATGTTTAGCTTCCAGAGAATGTCTTGCTCTTGACTGAATGTATTCATGCGATACGCAGCCTGTCAATCCAACAAAAAACCCCTGGCATGCTTTTTATACTGCAAATACAGCATGAAAAGGCTTTGACTTGTTTTTCATTTATGCTATAAAGCATCGGACTGAGTTGGACAAGAACATATATATATGTATTTTCCACTCATTGCCCGCAACTCACCCCAGAAGGAGGGTATACCCTATGGCAGCCAGAAAGAAGGCAGCAAAGAAAAAGGTCGCAAAGAAAAAGGTCGCCAAGACCTCTCCCGTTAAACGTATCACCGCCATCAAGGAAGCGATGACCAAGGCAGCCATGATGAGTGCCATCGCTGAAAAAACCAGCCTGCCGAAGAAAGACGTGGTCGCCGTATTTGATTCTCTCAGTGACCTTATCAACGGCCATATCAAAAAAGGCGGCGTGGGCACCTGCACTGTCCCGGGCCTGATGAAAATCAAAACCGTCCGCAAACCCGCCACCAAGGCCCGCAAAGGGATCAATCCATTCACTGGGGAAGAAACCGTTTTCAAGGCCAAACCCGCTCGCACCGTGGTTAAGGTTCTGCCCCTGAAAGCCCTGAAAGACATGGCTGGTTAAAAAGACAATCTACTGTTTTTAAAGAAAAACCCCTGGCGCAACCAGGGGGTTTTTCCTTCTACTGCAACTCAATTGCCCGGCACCTGAACGTTACGCATTTTCGCCTCGATACGGTGTTTGCTCTGTATCAATACCGAGTGTGACAAGTGCAGGAGATCTGCGACTTTGCGCATCAGGTATTCTTCATATTTATCCAGTCGCTTGTCGAGAAACGCCACTTCCCACAGCATATCCAGTATCTCGGTTTTCTGCTGCAAATCCAGTTCCTGATCCAACAGGCGAGTGAACTCATACAGACTGCTGGCACTTCTGGCCTGGGCATCCCCAAGGGTCTGCAATTCATCGGCATCCGCGGGCGTCAGGCCGAAATGGCCGATCAACAGCTCCCGGACACGCTCCCTTTCTACCTCGCTATCCTCGAAATCCGCCCGCACCATTTCCATCAACAGCGCGGCGGTCGCCAAATGGATGCCGCGCGCCTGGCGCGACTTGTCTGCCGATTCCAGTTCAATCTGTACCAGCCCGGAAAAAAAAGTCTTGAACCTGTTTAGCATATTCGTCGGTATTCCGTATCAAGGGGACTGGCGATCAGTCGTTGCATGAACGCAACGTTAAAGTCACGCCACGGTTAGCGCCTTTGCAGGCGAAAACGAAGCCCCTGGTGTGAAAGCACAACGCCTTCCGGGGTGATCGCCTCCACCAGCGTATTTTCGAGGCTGTCTCCTTCGCGCAGCTTACGCAGATTAATCAAGACAAAACGCCTTTGAGGCTGGTTGGCATACACATGCACATCCAGGGACAATGCCGGCAACGCCTGACGTTGCGCCGGATCCAGCTCCTCCAGCAGAGGCGGAACCCCAGCTGCCGGCACCGGAACAGTCGCGGCGACCACCGCAACGGGTTCAACCGGCTCAGGCGCAGGACTCGGCGGCCGGGCCGTCACTTTGCTGACTGGCACCGTTCGTTGCACTGTCCTTGCCGGACCCGGGGCCGGTGCGGGTGCCGGCTCAGGTAATGGCTTGACCGTAACCGCGGAGGGCTTGATCAATCCTCCCGCTGCGGCAACAGGACGTCCGACAGGTGCCTCGGTCGGGCCTTTTACAGCGACATCCGGCATTTTTTCCCGGGTAGCCGCCCGCTGCCAAAGATACACGCCGGCCACGCCCAGATTGATGGCCAGCAGTGCCAACACTCCCCACAGCAGATAGGGGCGGCGGGGCGCTTTCTCCAAAGTTTCATAGGGAAGCGCATCGATACCGGGCACCCGGCCCAGATCCCGTTCCTGCTCGTTTTTTTTCAATGCTTCCAGGATATAGGACATTTGCTCAACCTTTATCCAGTGTCGGTGTTACCACAGTATCATCCAGTGAGTTCAAATGAATGAACGTCATAGCCCCCACCACGCCATCCTGGCGCAGGTTCCGGTCGGCCTGAAATTGTTTGACTTGCTGCACCAGAGCGGTATCGAGGCGGCTGTTGTCACCGGCCGGTCCCGTGGCTTGACCGAAATATTGCTGCATACGCCGGCGTAACCACATGACGCCTGTGTCCCGCTCACCCGGCATCAGTGTGTCCTTATCAATGGGGATGTGCCATACCAGGCTGTACTGCCCGAACCAGACGGCGCGCAGATCTTCGAGCGAAACTTCGACGACCTGCTTTCCCGTAACGATTTCAGCGTGATCACCCGCTACGGAAGTCATCAGCACATTCACCCGCCGGCCGTCAGGCGCTGCCAATTCGAGAAAAACCGGACGATTCAAGCGCAAAACCTGCTGCCAGCTGCCGCTGCGACTCATGCAGCGCAGACCCTGCTGCTGCGCGAGGTCGCAGGCCAGCTCACCACTCTGCAGCGGCACGTTTTTGCCCCACAGCGTAAACAGCTGCCGCCACATGTCGCGGCTGTCATCCTCGGTGATACCGGCCAGGATGTCGCCGAATGTCACTAGCGGCGCCGCCGGTGTTGCAGACTCCGGCAGGTCGCCGACCGGTACCGGGACTTCTGTTTTCGCCCCCAGCCCCGGGATATTCGGAGCAAACGACTCCGGGGCTACGTTCGCGGTTGCGCCCCCGTTCTTTTCTATCGCCGGTAGCGCAGCCGCTCCGGTCTGCGCTACCGGCGGTGATCGATCCGGCCAGAACACGATTGCCGCCAGAACGGTGGCAATCAGTACTGTAAAGCCCAGAGCCCAGCCCAGGCGATGGAGGGGCTTGTTGATATCGGGTTGTTCCGGTACGACTTCGATAGCCGCCCGATTGACGATTGCGGGATCGATGCGGCGTTTTTCCTCGACATAGGCGCCCAGCAAAGCCCGGTCACACAACACATTGATCAGCCGCGGTATACCTCCGGTGAGATGATGGATCCGCTTGATGGCGGCCGGCGTAAACAGATTGTCCGCCGTTCCGCAGACTCTGAGACGATGGCGGATATAGGCCTGAGTCTCCTGGAAATTCAGGGGTTCCAGGTGATAGCGGGCGGTGACCCGCTGCGCCAACTGTCGTAAATCCGGCCGCGCCAGCAATTGTTTCAGCTCAGGCTGACCGATCAGGATGATTTGCAGCAGCTTTTCTTCGGTCGTCTCCAGATTGGTCAGTAGCCGTATCTGCTCGAGAACGTCGATGGCCAGGTTCTGCGCCTCGTCGATCATCAACACGGTACGCCGTCCCTCGGCATGACGGCTTAACAGATAAGCATTGAGCGCATCGATAACGGCCTTGAGACTGGTGGTTTCCGCCGGATAGCTGATACCCAGTTCGTCACAGGCCGTGGCGACCAGTTCGAACGCGTTGAGGCGCGGATTGAGAATAAAAGCCACGTCGACATGTTCCGGAACCTGATCGAGCAACGCCCGGCACAGTGTGGTTTTACCGGTTCCCACCTCACCGGTCAGCTGGACAAAACCGCCGCCTTCACCCAGGCCGAACAGCAGATGCGCCAATGCCTCGCGGTGCCTTTCACTCAGATAGAGAAAACGCGGGTCGGGAGCGATAGAAAACGGTTTGCTGTTTAATCCAAAAAAAGCGCGATACATCAGATTCCCCGCCGCAGGCCTGTCATACTAAACTTGGCACTGTGCCACCCAGGTCAGCAGGCTCCAACAGCACCCAGGATAACATCCCGGTGACCACACTCCAGCGACCGCACCGAAGCAACCCCAGTCGCGTTGCCGATAAGCCGCCCTGACAGGGATTCAAACGGATTGTCGAAAAGATATACACAACCCATTGCATATAAAACTCACTAAAATCAATTAATTATCAAATAAACCTGGCTGCGAGCTGTCAGTATACTTTACAGAAATATGGCAGTCATTAATAAAGCCAATATGATTTTCTTTATAAAACAACCCCTTAAAATGTCGGCGCGGGGTTTGCTTGGATCTCAATAGTAAACCAAAAACAGCCGGGGGGGAGAAAGACCATGAATACGACGATTCATAAACTGATCAATGGCTCCGAGGTGCAGGCCAGGCCGGTTTTCAAAGGGGGCAGCGCGCCGGCTTACTGGGCGGCCATCGTCGATGGCCACATGATGAACCGCACCTTCGCCTCGCCACGGACACTGTTTCAGTTCTTCGCCAATCATCCGGCTTACTGACAACACCCGCTCAATCACCTGGCCGGCTCAAGCCTCAGTCGCAGGTCAGGTGCTCCGCCAAAACCCGGCGTAACAGGTTGAGCCGGCCATGAAAAAAATGTCCGGCTGCGGGAATAAACTCGCTCTGAGGATGTAAATCATTGTCCACCAGCCACTGTGACACGGCTGACGCCGGTACAATGTCATCCGCCTCTCCCTGAATCAACAACCAGGGACAGGGCAAGGGATGTTCAGGCTGGATGGTGAAAAGATTCACCGGGGGGGCAACCGTGATCAGTTGCGAAATATCCGTGTCACAGACCGACAAGGCCACATAGGCGCCAAAAGAAAAACCGCCCAGCCAGTGAATTTTGGCAGGGCATTCCCGCCGGGCCCACTCCAGCACCGCCCGCAGATCATCCTGTTCTCCACGGCCCTCATCATAAACGCCTTCGCTACGCTCCACGCCGCGAAAATTGAAGCGCACCGTCGCGATCCCCAGATCCCGCAAACCGGCCGCCAGGGTATGCACGACCTTGTTGCTCAGACTGCCGCCATATAAAGGATGTGGATGACATAGTACGGCAACCGTCCCACACGGCTCATCGGGATACTCCGCCAGGACTTCCAGCGCGCCAGTGGGCCCGGAGATCATCTGAGTTTCGGCGCTTTGTGTCATACCTGGCCCGGTCAATACCCGGCGTAGCGGGGTGGGAGAATACTGAACGGCTACAGGTCGTAAACCTGTTCCCGGCGCTCGACGTGCGGTGAATGCAAGGCCAGATCCAGGTAGTACCAGCCCTCGAGATCAACGAAATCCCGCTTACCGCTGGCGTATTCCAGGGCCACCAGATCCACACGGCCAGCGCGGTACATCAGCGCCCACACCTGTACCAGCTGGCCGACGATATTGGTATACCAGTAACCCGGAACCGGGTTTTGTTGAAACAGCCTGTTCAAACTTTTAGCCACACTTGGAATCCCCGCAGTTCAGACAGGTCATACAACCGTCCATTTTCACCACAGCCTGGGTATTACATTTGGCACAGAGCTGCGCGCCGGGCGGAAAGACGCTCTCCGCCTCGGCACTGGCTTCCGCCTGTTCCAGACTGGCTTCATACTGAGCCCGCTTCTCGGCCACCAGTTTTTGCTGGTGCTCGTCCAGGCTTTCGTCACTCAACATACCGATCATACGCAAGTGGCACTCGATGGCATCACCCAGCTCGGCGACCAGTGACGGCATGTATTTACCACCCGGCTTGAAATAACCGCCCCGCGGATCAAACACCGAACGCAGCTCTTCGACCAGAAACGTGACGTCGCCGCCCTTA
>Ga0114931_10003772_pt1 | contig 19104 bp, 17 predicted proteins | sample 2SBtaG_FD_89579 | JGI IMG/M metagenome (GOLD analysis project Ga0114931, IMG submission 89579) | Deep subsurface microbial communities from Kolumbo volcano to uncover new lineages of life (NeLLi) - 2SBTROV14_V59a metaG | ecosystem: Environmental > Aquatic > Marine > Volcanic | place: Kolumbo...
TCGAATAAGCCCCTCCCCGTGCGAAGGGGAGGTGGCCCGAAGGTTCGGAGGGGTAGCCTCGGATGCCGGTCGGAGTTTGAGCCTGTCAAACGGCCACATCCTTCACTTCGCCCACGATCCTCACGCCCTGACGGCGAGTCGCCCGGCTACGAGCCTTCAGCCACCCTCCATTTGCCCCTCCCCGAAAAAATCGGTATCGTACTATTGAAGCGTCCGAGGTGCGAAATAGGAATAGGTGTGCGGGATCCCGGATTGCACTTCGTTCCACAATAAGCAGGTTTGGGCATGAACGGTCGAAATGACACGTTACAATGGTTGGAAGCGCACCGGGACCTCGGGTACGCGCTGATTCGCATTTACCTCGGGGTGGCGCTGCTCGTGCGCGGGTGGCTGATTCTCATCGACCCCTCAGAGATCACTCGGCTGGCCGGCATCCAGACGGTCTACTGGTGGTATTCCTATCTCATCGGCGCCCATATGATCGGCGGGTTAATGCTGGCAGCCGGATTCTTGACCCGTTGGGCCGCACTCGCGCAGATCCCGATTCTAGTCGGGGCCGTCTTCTTCATTCACCTCGAAAAGGGCCTGATGACCGTCGGGCAGTCCCTCGAAGTTGCCTCACTTGTCCTGGCCTTGCTCGTCGTCTTCACGCTCTTCGGGGGAGGGAATTATTCCGTCGACCGCCGGATGGCCAAGCGGCAAGAGGGCGGGGCACCCGGGACACTCGACCTCGAGCCGGCGTGATTTCCGGCCGGCGGGCACTCGTGTCTCATGATCAAGATCCGCTCCGAAATCCCCGCAGACAAACCCGCCGTCCGCGCCGTCAACATTCGTGCTTTCGGGCGGCCGGATGAGGCGGACATTGTGGACCGGCTGCGCGCGGCCTGTCCGGATCTCGTCTCGCTCGTGGCGACGGATGGGGCAACGGTGGTGGGCCATATCCTCTTCAGCCCGGCGGTCATCGAAGGGCCGGACCGGGAGATCGAAGGCATGGGGCTGGCGCCGATGGCCGTTCTCCCCGAATACCAGCGCCGGGGCATCGGCTCGGACCTCGTGGCGGCCGGCCTAGCGGCGCTCATGGCGCGGGCCTGTCCGTTCGTCATCGTCCTCGGCCACCCCGAATATTACCCGCGCTTCGGCTTCGTCCCCGCTTCCCGGCACGGCGTGCGGTGCCCGTGGGACGGCATCCCCGACGACGTGTTCATGATGCGTGTTCTCGACGAAGCCGCCATGCACGGCGTCGCCGGCCGCGCCCGCTACCGCCCCGAGTTCGACGTAGCGGTATAGCGGGGCATCGTGCGAGGGAACCCCGGGGCCTGCGCACGACGGTGATGCCCCATGGGCCGGGTGCAGTTGACATGCGTATGGAGATGCCGCGCCGGTTACGCCGTACACGTGGGCGTTCAGATTTACGTTGGCGCTTTGTTCGGCCGGGTCACAATAGTTTGAAAAATAAAAGTTTGACCGTAGTTTGCGTCTCAAATTTTAACGAGTACCGGCAGTTGGCGCTCAGTGATCGCGCGCTTCATGATCCATTGGCTTGATTTCTCCGAATCGCGCCATCCTGTCCCAACCAACCCGAGAGGCCTCCTCATGCTGAACCGTACCATACTTTGTGCTGTCGCCGTCTTGATGGGCCTGTGCGCCCTCGTCACCGAACGGACGGCCGTGGCACAGGAACCGTTTATCGGCGAAATCCGCATGTTCGGTTTCAACTTTTGCCCGCGCGGCTGGACCGGCGCCGACGGGCAACTCCTCGCCATTTCTTCGAACACGGCGCTCTTCTCCCTGTACGGTACGATCTATGGCGGAGACGGCCGGACCACATTCGGCTTGCCGGATCTTCGCGGACGCGTCCCGATGCACGCGGGGAGTGGGCCGGGCCTCTCGACCTATGCGCAGGGCCAGAAGGGCGGGGTGGAAGGCGTGACGCTGACGACTGCTCAGATGCCCGCGCACAACCACACGTATGTCATGCTCACGAATGGCATGGGGAACACGGACGGCATCCCGCAGCGCGCCGGGGGCGGAGAGCAGAACATCGCCACGAGCGATACCGGCGGCGGCCAGTCCCACGAAAACCGGCAGCCATATCTCGTGATACGTTATTGTGTGGCGTTGACCGGCACGTTTCCGTCGAGGAATTAGGAGCGGTCTATGCGTGTGCGGCCCGGGAAATTGGAATGATTACGCCACTTTCAAACAGGTCCATATCGGCGAGAACGGTCAGATCGCATGGAACGAAGAGATAGATCTTTGCCCTGATTCGCTGTAAGTGCAGATGACAAGGAAGCGGGCAGAGGAGGTCCTCTCCAACGTATAAGCGAGCATAGCCCGGTGCGCCTGAACTCCACCGTTCATCGAGGATGTATATCTATGCCTGCCGAATACCCCCTCTTGGCCTTCATGCTTCCCCGGCGGGCTTTCTAAGCCGTCAAAGCGGGCACGAAGGAATGGCTGATGGAATGTCCGTGCGGGCATCGGCGGGGCATGTGGGACGAAGGGGGCATGCGGTACAAAGCGGCCGGCGAACCGATGCACAAATGCCGCGGTCCCGCGTGCGGGGAGAGCACGTGGCATCGCATTCGGAAAAAGACCGCTGAAGAGCAGTAACTCATCCGACACCGGGCCGCAACGTGGCCCGGCTCCACGACCCGCACCATAGATTCTTCACCGCGTTCAGACTGCCCTGACGGGACGATACATGCGAGGACCGCTATCCGGTTCTTGCTATGAGAGATCGTTGGTTTGGCTCGTTTCGATGCGTTCCGGAGGGAGCCGTCTGGACCTTCTTGCCCGGGTGATGCCACACACAGGTTTTATGCCTATCATCAGGCCTCGCACGCCCCCATAACCCAACGAGCCACGTCATGGTGAAAGCCGAAGACAACACGCAGGTACGGGTCGCGAAGATCACGGCATTTCAGGCGATCATCGTGGCACTCATCACCGTGGTCGGTGGCGGCATCGGGTATTTTGCCGGCACGTCCGGACCCGACGGTCCGGCGCCGCAACCCCAGCGATGGCTGGTCATTCAGGGCGTGGAGGGGCCGCCCGGCGTGTCCGTGCGCATCGTGGCGACCGCGAACAGTATCCTCTATGCCTACCCGGCGGACGTGCCTTACACGAAAATCGGACCGAACATGGCCGAACAGAAACTGCCGCTCCCCGCCGATGCGGACCAATACACCCTCGGATTCGTGGCGCAGTTCAAAGCTGCGACGCCGGGCGGATTTGATCAGGCCCTCTCCCGCGAAAGGCCTACGTTTACGGCCGCACACCTCCCCGCCGACCGGCAGCGGTACGAACTCCGCGGTATCATCGGGGGCGAGAAGCAGGCTGAAGTCGCCCTCACGGTCGTATATTCCTTTCGATGACCAGGGCCATTGCGGGCTCGGTCGTCGTTTGCTTCGAACGAAACCTATTTTGATGATCAGAAAATACAAGGACACCGATCTCGAACCCATGCTCGATGTATGGGTTCGCGCCTCACGCATCGCGCACCCCTTCCTCGACGAAGCGTTTCTCGCGCAGGAGCGGGAGAACATCGTCAAGATCTACATGCCGATGGTGGAGACGTGGATTACCGAAAATGGCGGGCGTGTCGTGGGCTTCCTCGCGCTCATCGGCGATGAGGTGGGGGCCATTTTCGTGGACCCGGCGGAGCAGGGAAACGGCTTCGGCCGCGCACTCATGGACCACGCCCGGACGCTGCGGAAGGGACTGGAACTCGATGTCTTCAAGGCCAACGCCATCGGACGCCGGTTTTACGACCGATACGGATTCGTGCCGGTGAGGGAATACGTCCACGAAGCGACGGGGCAGCCGGTGATCCGGATGAAGCTGGACGGTGATTCGTGAGCCCCGGCGAGCGGCCCCGCCGGACCTTGCGCTAATTTTTTGGTGCCGGTCTGTGTTATCTTGGAATGCCCCGTGTTCGTTCCCACCCACACAGCCCGTCGATGAGCATGTCCGAGAAAACAGATTACAACATCCACACTGATGTTCAATTCGAACCGCTGACCCGGATCGACATCCCGGCTATCGTTGATGCGTGCGACGATACGTGGTTCAACCAGACGCTCACACAGGTGAACGATTGCGTCGTGCGGCTCGGTATAATCCGGGGCGATTTCCACTGGCACCACCACGTGGAAGAGGACGAGTTTTTCTACGTCGTGGATGGCACGCTCTTCATCGATCTGAAGGATCGGACCGTGAGCCTCGGACCGAAACAGGGCTTCACCGTCCCGCGTGGCGTCGAGCACCGAACCCGCGCACCCGTCGGCGCCGTCATCCTCATGTTCGAGGGCAGCGGCGTCGTGCCCACAGGCGACTGACGGGGGCGGTATTCAACGTCTCTTTGCGCCCTCTTTAAGGCTAAACATTCAACCCACCCGCCACCCGCTTTTCCCATGAAACCTCACCGCTCCCTTCGTGTCGCCGCCGTGATGGCGCTGTTGACACTGGCCCCGGCCTGTACGGACAGGGCCGCCGAGAACCCCGCACCGCACGACCCCACGCTGTGGCCCGAGACCACCGGCGGGATGCCCATGGACCCCGCTATCGAGGCCCGCATCGATAGCCTGATGGCCCGCATGACCGTCGAAGAAATGGTGGCGCAGACAATACAGGGCGACATCAACTCGCTCACGCCCGACGACATCCGAACGTACCACCTGGGCTCGGTGCTCAATGGCGGCAATTCGGCCCCCCGCGCTGACATCCGGGCGCCTGCGCCGGAATGGCTCGCCCTCGCCGATGCCTTTTATGACGCCTCCACCGACACCTCCGACGGCGGCGTGGGGATTCCGCTCCTGTGGGGCATCGATTCGGTACACGGGCAGAACGACGTCGTGGGCGCTACACTCTATCCCCATAACATCGGCCTTGGTGCCACCCGCGACCCCGACCTCATCCGCCGCATCGGCGCCGCGACGGCTATCGAGACCATCGTCACAGGGCAGGACTGGACTTTTGCTCCCACACTCGCCGTCGTACAGGATGACCGGTGGGGGCGGACGTACGAGAGCTATTCGGAAGACCCGGCCGTCGTTGCCGAATACGCAGGGGCCATGGTGGAGGGCCTCGAAGGCAAACTCGGCACCGACGACTTTCTCTCCCCGAATCACGTGCTCGCCACGGCCAAACACTTCCTCGGCGACGGCGGCACCGATGGGGGCAAAGATCAGGGCGACAACCTTTCGACCGAAGCGGACCTCATCGCCATTCACGCCGCCGGATACCCGCCTGCCATCTCGGCGGGCGCACAGGTGGTGATGGCCTCGTTCTCATCGTGGCGCGGCGAAAAGATGCACGGCAATTCCTACCTCCTCACCGACGTGCTGAAAAGGCGGATGGGCTTCAATGGCTTCGTCGTCGGCGACTGGAACGGGCACGCTCAGGTGCCGGGTTGCGACCCGACAAGTTGTGCCGCCTCCTTCAATGCCGGCCTCGACATGTTTATGGCACCCGACAGTTGGAAGGGGTTGTATGAAAACACGCTCGCACAGGTCAAATCGGGCGAAATCGGCATGGACCGGTTGCGCGATGCCGTGCGCCGGATTCTTCGCGTCAAATTTCGCATGGGGTTATTCGAGAAGGGCAAACCGTCCTCGCGGCCGCACGCGGGGGACTTCGATGAGCTTGGTTCGGCGGCACATCGCGCGGTGGCGCGGCAAGCCGTCCGCGAATCGTTGGTCTTGCTGAAAAACGAAGGCGGGCTCCTTCCGCTCGATCCCGGCGCACGCATTCTTGTGGCCGGCGACGGTGCCGACAACATCGGCAAACAGAGTGGCGGGTGGTCCGTCGGGTGGCAGGGTACCGGCAATACCCGGGCCGACTTCCCCCACGGAACGTCGATCTGGGAGGGCATCGAGTCGGCCGTCGAAGCGGCGGGCGGAACCGCCGAACTCAGCGCGGACGGCGAATACGCGCAGCGGCCTGATGTGGCCATTGTGGTCTTCGGCGAGAACCCATACGCCGAGTTTTTGGGCGACGTCAAGAATCTGGATTTTGTATCGACGGCGGGTCTGGATCTCTTGAAAAAATTCCGGGCCGCGGGCATCCCGACGGTCTCGGTTTTTCTCTCCGGCCGTCCGCTCTGGGTGAATCCCGAACTCAACGCCTCGACGGCCTTCGTGGCTGCGTGGCTGCCGGGTACGGAAGGTGCGGGCGTGGCCGATGTGCTCCTCCGGAATCCCGACGGCACGGTCCGTTTCGACTTCCACGGCAAGCTGTCCTTCTCGTGGCCGCGGACGGCCGTACAGACGCCGTTGAACTTTTATGACGCAGATTACGACCCGCTTTTTCCGTATGGATTCGGACACACGTATGCCGAGGACGGGGCGCTTGCGGATCTCTCTGAAGATTCCGGAATCACTGGCGGCACGGAGGGCGAGGGCGTCTTTTTCGCCGATGGCAATACGCCGGAACCCTGGGTACTGGAAGCGTCGGTCGGCGAGCAAACCGATGAAATGACGACGACGCCGTTTACGGTCGGGCAGGCGATCCGAATCGAGGCTGCGGATCGGTTTGCCCAGGAAGATTCGCGGCGAATCTCCTGGTCGGGTGAGGGCACCCTTCGTATCTCCGGCCCGGCCGCCGACTTCAGCCGGGAGTCGAATGGGGATATGGCGGTATCCATCGACTACCGCGTCGATGAGGCGCCTGCGGGGACGGTGTCGTTCGTGGCAGCCTGCGGTGAGGGGTGCGGCGCCGAGCTCGATGTGACGGCGATTTTTGCCGCCGCGCCTCCGGGCGAATGGACGCACACGGACCTCTCGCTGCGCTGTCTGGCCGAGGCGGGCGTGGACATGACGAAGCTCACGTCGCCGTTCGGCCTCCGGACGGCCGGGCGGTTCAGCCTGAGTATCTCGGGCTTGCGGCTCGTCCCGAACGAAGGACAGGCGGTGTGCCCGGGGGGATGAGGGAGAAGTGGCCCGGCAAGGCAAGCTCACCCCCCCACGAAAGGCCCCCGACCGATATACTTCATTGCCGATGGTGAGGATGTTCGTAATGCACCGGATGAAACCTGCCCGGCAACTGAGGGCTTCAACTGAAGCAGGTCTCTCTCGTCGCAGCCGGAGGAAATCATGGTCGTTAAACTTACTGCCATCTTCAAGAAGGTACCCGAAGGCTATATCGGCTTCGTCCAGGAACTGCCAGGCGCCAATACCCAGGGAGGCTCCCTTGAAGAAACACGGGCAAACCTGGAAGAAGCGATTGCCCTGGTACTGGATGCAAACCGTGCGCTCGCCGAAGAGGAACACCAAGGGGAAGAGGTCATCCGGGAACCAATCCCGCTCTCGGTTGCATGAAACGGCGCGATCTGATCCGGCACCTCGAACACTGTGGGTGCGAGCATCTTCGCGAGGGAAGCAGTCACCCGGTTTATGTGAACCGCACCGCTCGCAAGACTTCGGCAGTGCCCCGCCATCGAGAGATCAACGAGTTCTTAGCCCGAAAAATCTGCAAGGACTTGGAGGTGCCGCGTCCATAACAGATGCCGGGGACCTACCCCCATGACCGGCTGACCATGACGTACCACATCGCCCCGCGCACGGTAGAAGTCGTTGGCTCCGTTGCTTCGTGGGAATCGAGGTGCGGCGCTCGGGTTATCGGTGCGGGCGTTGGGGCGACGGGCCGGTCGCCCGTTCGGCGTCGTTTGGCGGGCCTGACGTTTAGAGGGGGGCGTTGATCATCTCGGGGCTACCGCACTACAGCGGCAATACATAACGGGCGACGACGACGAAGTGGCAGGCGCTTCCGGCGATGACGAAGAGATGCCATACGGAATGGTTGAAGGGCAGCTTGTCCCACGCGAAGAAAACCACGCCCACCGTATAGAAAAGCCCGCCGGCGGCCAGCCAGAGAAGCGCCTCTGCGGGGAGCGCTGCCGCCATTGGCTTGAGAAAAAACACCGCAATCCAGCCCATGAGTACATAAAACAGCGTCGAGGACCAGTGATACCGGCGCGCGGAACACAGCTTATAATAGATGCCGATGAGAGCAACGCCCCAGATGGTACAGAAAAGCAACCACCCCGATGCCCCTCGCAACGTGACCAGCGCGAAGGGGGTATTGGTCCCGGCGATCAGGACAAAGACGCCCACGTGGTCGAGGATGCGCAGCCATTTCTTCCAGCCCTCGGACCAGGCCATATGATAGAACGTAGAGGCGGCATAGAGGAAGACCAGCGACCCGCCATAGATGAACGCGCTGACGAGCCGCCACACCTCACCGGACGCCAGGCTGCTCCAGACCATCAACACGCCGCCGGTGATGCTCAGCAGCATGGCAATGCCGTGGGTGATGCTGTTGATCCATTCTTCCCCGTTCAGGCTCAGACTCCGTTCTCGTATCATCGTGCATTTACGTCGGATTCGTGGATGAAGGGCTGTTCGGCCTCCGGCATGGGGGGCACTCCATTGGTACTGTCTGCCGCCCGGCGTGTTACGCGCGGAGGCGACATCGGCCGAAAAGCAGCCGCTCCCGTCGCTGAACACGGCGGCGTCTCGATGACCCCACCGGCTTGATATTTGACCCCTCGCATCTCCCCGGTTCGGAAACAGATCGAGGCCTCGGCGTACGAAGAGGGCGGGCAACTTCACCGTTGCGTGCGCGTATCGACCGCCTTCGGTAAACCGGGGGGCGCGTTTGGTGCGTCCTTCCAACGAAACCACGGCATCCATGGGCGGGCAAAACGGATTCGGAAAAGAACAGGTGGAACAGGCCCGCTCGGGTGACGAACGCGCGCTTTCCCGGTTGCTCTCCAATCTGGAACCGATCCTCCGGGCCTACTTCATCAAGCGGATCGGCATGAAGCCGGATATCGACGACCTCGTGCAGAATACGCTCGTCCGCGTACACAACAGCCTCGCCGATCTGAAGGACCCGAATCGCCTCAAGGCATTCGCCATGAAGGCGGCACTTTTCGAATTGCAGGATCTGTATCGCGGTCGGTACAGTGCCAAGGAACGTCTTTACGATCCGGAGATGCCGCCCGAGTCGGTGCTCCCCAATACCACTGCCGGCATCCGGGTGGACCTCGAGCGGGCGCTCGCGGCACTCACGCCCCGCGCCCGGCGCATCATCGAGTTGCGCGAATTCGGCTATCGCTATGAAGAGATCGCCGGGATGATCGGCTCGACGGAGGCGGCCATCAAGATGCAGGTGAAGCGGGCTTTCGAGAAGATGCGGCAGGCGCTGGTGAGCCTCGTGGCCGGCGGGCTGCTTCAGGCTTTACTCTGGCGCTGAGCTGGATGTTACCTTTTTTCAGGTGCCTGCGGCTCTAATCCGGCACGGGTTCGCCCGGGCACAATCATTACGGCTTTTCGATTCTTATGCGGCATACGTGTTATGGGTGACACCCTCGATCCCATCTTGTTTGACGACGCACTCGCGCCCTAGCAGCGTGAGGCCTTTCGCGCGGGCCTCGCGGCGGACCCGGAACTGGCGGCTACGTATGCGCGCTGGCAGGCCGTCCGTGCCGCCGTCCGCGACAGCCTCACCGCGCACATTCCCAACCGGCACCTCCTGGTCCTCTATGCCCTCGATACGTCCGATCATGCAGATCGACTCTCCGCGCACGAGCGGCAGGCACTCGATGCCGTGCGACCCTCGCTCGATGCAGCGATAGCGGCCCATCCCGCCCTTGCCCATGTGCTCCGTCGCATTCGCGAGGATGCCGATGTGTTCGATGCGACCTGGCGGGACATGGTCGACAAACCCGCCGTGATGCCGCCCCGCACTGCGCCCGACCGCTTGCCGCGCCGCGCAGCCCTGCGTCCGGTACGTACGTGGGCCTGGCGCGCCGCCGCCGTCTTTGCGGTGACGGTCTTTGCTTTCGCCCTCGCAAACCGCTTTCAGACCGACCGCGGCACTGTCACGCTCGCGACGGATTCCGGCGAAGTGCGCCTCGTCGAACTCGCCGACGGCTCCACGGTGCGGCTGCTCGGCAACTCCTCGATCGCCTATGCCGACGGCGATTTCGACCGACACGTGCGGCTCCACGGGAAGGCCTTCTTCGACATCGTGAAGGACGGCAAGGCTTTCACCGTCGAGACCCCGACAGCCTTCACCACGGTGCTCGGCACCACGTTTGGCGTGCGGGCCGATGCCGATGCCACGGAAGTTGTGCTCGTGAACGGCAGCGTCTCGCTCGCCACACGCACAGACCGCGATCAATTTGTGGTTTTGAATCCCGGTGAGATGAGCCGTGTCGCTGGAACGGCGGCGCCCTCCGCACCGCGCTCGGTGGACGTCAGTGCGGCCCTCGATTGGCAGGGGTTGTTCGTCTTCCGGGCCACGCCCCTCGCGGAGGCCATCGCCCGGCTGAGCCGCCACTACGGCGCCCGGGTCACGCTGGCCGAAGGCCTTGCCGCCGACTCCGTGAGTGGCACCTTCGGGCAGGATGAATCGCTCGAAGCCATCCTCCAAACGCTGGCCGTGACCCTCTCCGCCGACGTGCAACGGGCGGACAACGGCGGATACGTGCTTCTTCCCGCGGCATCGAACAATTAAGGCCCGTTCGGCCCGCGTGACGTATCGAGCGACATCGGTATCGTACCTCCTATTCGTGCGGTCAATCTGCATTTTCCGCTTCCCGGTGGCACCGCCGGCTGCGCAACGCATCCGTCCCGCGTACGGAGGATGATTATGGCGCCCCGTACTCGCATTATCTGATTACACGTTCCCGGATCTAGTTATCGCCGGATCCGACGAGGCTCTCGAGCGCGCGAAAGAGCCCGCGAAGTCTACTCCGGTCGCCGGGCGCATTGAGGAACAAGTAAATCTGATCTCCCGACGGATCGTAGGCGCTAAACAATTCAAAGCCTCGATCGGACCCATCTACATTTACCACGGGTCTGCTAAAGGCAATACGGTGTTGCGCATCCAGTACCGCACCTGATCGGATGAAAGTATAGAATTTCATCAAGTCGCCCAGCGTCGCATACATGCCGCCGCTGCCTTTGATCAGCCATGACGTCGGGCCCCAGTTTGGCGGAATATTCGGAAGGCCGACGATTTGCGGCCCGCTGCCCGCGGCGAAGTCGTCGAGCGCAAGTCCTCTCATCTCGCCGTATTCCCCAGTTCGATTCATTCCGGCCGGGTCGAGAAAGTTTTCGCGGATGAAGTCGTAGTAGCTTTTACCCGACACCCTCTCCACGAGTGCGGCAAGCAGGACGAAGGCACCGTGTGAATGTTTATGACCGGCTCCGGGCGCAAAGAGAAGAGCTTGCGATAAGATTCGTTGCTCTGCGGTCTTCCTATCGATCCACGCGAGATCGGGGTCCCAATCCGTCGCAGTGTGGAAGAAGTCGGGCAGGCCGGACTGTCCCGTCATCAAATGGCGAATGGTCATGGAGCGCTTATCTGGCGGGACGTTGTCGAAATATCGATCGATGGGGTCATCAAGATGGATTTGGCCCTTTTGATCAAGCAGGTAGACGGCAGCCACGGTATAGTCTATCGGTCGCGAGCCGGTACCGAAAATGGTATCCAGCGTATTTGGCGTTTTCGACTCCGGATTCGCCAGTCCGAAAGCACGTTGGAGCACGACTTCGCCGCCGAGGCGGACGTACACCACGCCGGCCATTCCTTCGGCCGCCAGTTGGTCGAAGGTTTCGCTCAGATTGTCGCGTGTGAGGACGAGTCGCTCTGGGGCGTCTTCCATGAGATAGAGATCGGAAATGCCGTCGGGCCCGAGTGCTACCTTTATCTGCTTTTCTGTTTCGTCGGAAGACAGGATGAGGCGTACGCCGTCCGGTTCGGCTTCCACCGACAGGTCGTCCTGAAGACCTCGCACGGCGTCGCGGATTGCACGCAGACGGTTCATGAGGTCAGACTGATCGCTCGCGGCGTCGGGGGTCATGGCCGTACGGACAAACGCTTCGATCGGTGCATCGCCCTCGCTCTGGAGCATGTTCTCAACGGCGGCAACGGCATCCCGGACGTATTGCGGCGGCCCATTCTGGGCATTCACGGCCTGCGTCGAAATCGTCGAAAGAATCACCAATGCGATGAACCAGCTGTAACGAATTCTTTTCAATGATTTACCTCTCGGCTTTGTGGGTTGAAAAGCAGTGGTTCGCCTCCATGACTCTGGAAGGCAAACAATCGCCCGTGAGGCGACTACGCTAAAACGGCGAAGAAGCGCCCGTATTGTCTATGAGGCAATAGAGCGTGATTCGCGACGTGCTGGCCTCCGCTTGATGGGGAGCGTGACGGTCTCCACTATTACGAGTGCCGGTGAAAGCTCGGGTACGAAGGCAATCTTCGTGCGAACCAGTATCGATAACCCACGCGATTAGGTGTATCCCAGGGTCAAACCGTCGATTTTTGGACATCGACGCCGACGACTCCCCGGACCGCCTCACTTCGACTACGATGCCTTTTCCGCTCGCGTCCGACGATGTCGACGGCGTGAACGACGTAGTGAATGGCCCCGTGGATGCGTGGGATCGACCCCATAGATGGCGACGAGAATCCCGGCGGTACGTTTGTTGACCTCAGTGGATCTTCGGAACGTGCCGACCCGGATCACCTCGATCACCCCATGGCCCCCTCTCCGTTTCCGAAACTACATCGCGCCTCCATTGCGGTTCATCCTCCGGCCACGAGCCGACAGATTCCCGCCATAGTTGCTCCTTTGCCCTTACCGCCGCAGGCGAAGCATCGGACTAATTGGTCACGATCACCCAATGTGGCAGTACCGAGGGGCACGGTCATCCGATGTGGCAATACCAACAATATTTATCATCCTGACCTTGATGCAGGATGACACGATTGGAGGGACGACGTTGACCTGGAGGGCAGAGGGATGCCGGAAAAGAGGATCGTTATCGCGCGGGCTCATGCTCACTCCCGCATCACCCGGCCCAGAAGGGCCTTCACGCGATGGTAGTGTTTGACCAGAATGACCGTCTTGTCGGAGTCTCGGGCAATGCTTTCGGGAATACTGCCGAAAAGAAGCTGTGAGTACATCCCCGCTCCCGCCGCGCCGATCACGATAGCATCGTAGTTCATGGCATCTTCCAGAATGCCCGTCGTCACTGACGCGTTACGCAATACCTTGCTGCGCACCTCAAGCCGGCTCTCTTTGCTTATTCTGGTGACGGAGTCATTCAGAACCTGATTGACCGAGTTGACCTTTTCCGCCCCCGCTTCGGGCGAGGCCACGCCGCACAACGTCAGCGTGCCTTCCTGATGGGTGATGATGGACGCCAGATATTGCTCCGCACACCGCGCGTGTTCACCGCCGGCCGTGGGGAGTAGATAATGCTTCGGCGGTTGTTCTCCGATCAGTTTAATGAGCATTACGTCAGAATGAGCATGCATGACAACGGCATCGGTCACCTCGCCGAGGATTTTCTGCCGCGTGGTCCCGTAGCCCTTCCAGCCCAGAATAATCAAGTCGCAATCCCGTTCCCTGGCCGTTTCGAGGATCGCCCGGGCCGCATCGTGCCCGACGCGCACCAGCGTAGTGATCGGAACGCCGAGACTGTTGGCACGGGAAGTGGCCAGTTCGAGAATTGAACGTTCCCGTTCGACGTAGGCGTCCTCTTCCGAGGGTGGCAACTGCTCGGGTACCACCGCGATCCGCACGGCGACGATTTCCCCGTCCCGATCCGCCGCGATGGCCGCCGCCATATCGATGAGCTGGGCCACGTTGGCGGGATTGGCCAGCGGAACCAGTACCCGAAACTGCCCTTCTTTTACGGCATAGCGCCCGAGGGCTACACGGGAAGGCGCTCCCGGCAACACCGACTCGGCCGGCTGGCTTCCTTTCCATGCCAGAAAAGCCAGAACACCAAGAATCAGACTCACGAGGGCCATCACCATTGGAACGACATGGTGCAAGATCTGGCTCAATAGATAGAGATTGGCAAGTATACCGAGTCCCGGAAGGAGCGGCACGAAAGGCACGCGAAAAGGTCGCTCGATATCTGGGAATTTTTTCCTGTGATGGATCAAGCCGCCGTTTACGATGATCAAGACCAACAACAAAACAGTGTCGGCAAAATGGGCAAGATCCTCGAGCGGTAGGCTGATGACGAAAATGAGGATCATGCCCCCGATCAGCATCACGGCAATCACGGGTGTGCGCGTCTGCGGGTTGATGATGCCGAATTCCTCCGGCAGATGCTTCAACTGGCTCATGGATAGCGTCACCCGCGAGCCGGCCATGATGGATGCATTGGAAGCTGATAGCATGGAGAATATGGCGCCGGCCACGATCACCATACCACCAATGGGGCCGAGGAACTGTCGCGCAGCCACCCCCATGGCTGCCTCGGAATACTCGCTCAGGCCGGCGGCTACTATCACCATGACGACCAGCGTATATAGCAGCGTGACGAGCCCCATCGCAATAAATATCGCCCTTGGGATAGTTTTTACGGGATTTTTAACTTCACCGGCGGAGGCTGCGATCGCCGAAAATCCAAAGAACGTGATGAATACCATGGCCGCCGTACTACCGATTTTGGCAATGTCTGCGTTGAAGTGCTCGACGAGAAGGTCTATGTTCACTCGAGACAGCCCGCCGAGAATAAACCAGACTAACAGTAGCACTTTACTGACGGTGATAATCACCTGAAAACTGCCGCTCTCCTTGGTCCCTTTTATGTTGAGGAGGGTTAGTAAGATCAGGACGACGACGCCGGAAAGGGATTGGAAGGGCGTTGCCCAGATGAATTCAACGAAATAGCTTGAGAGGCTCGCGATGTAAAAAGCGCAAGAAGACGTGTATCCCAGAACGAGGGCCCATCCAACGAAATAGGCTACGGGCGCCGGGAAAGTTTTTCGAGCATAAAGGTATCCTTCGCCCGATTGTGGGTAAATCGATACATACTCGCAGTACGTCAAGGCTGTGAAAAGGGCGACGACGGCCGACAGTAAAAATGCTACGATGGCTCCCGATCCTACATTTCGAACAGCGAGGCCGGAGAGGGTGAAGATACCGGCTGCGATCATCGTACCGACGCCGATGGCCAGCGCCGTCGTCAGGCCGAGATCACGGCTCAGTTCCGTCTCTATGTTGATGGGTTTATGGCTGGACTTGTCCATGATGACTAACGACAGGCGAAAACACGACCGGATTGTGGTGGAAAATCGCGGTGGAGCGGCGTTGCCGGAGGCCGCGAAGCCGGGGCAATGTAGCAATGAGATCCGGCGGTCGCAATACGACGCGCCATGGCACGCCGGCATACGGCGCCGGGGCATATGGGTGCGTCGTCATCCCAGGTCCGGCGGCCGGCCCTGTGTTAAGGGGGGGGCGGGATTTGCCGTAAAGATTTATGCTGTCGACCACCGCCGTGCCCAGCACCACGAGCCACGGGCACCGGACGGCAATCGGAGTCGCTCATTCGGCCAATCGATGGCGTCTTGGCCCCGGGATATGAAACAGGCAACCCACCATGCCGAATCGAAACCGCACGAAGGCGACCACGATGATTCCGGCAAAAACCGTCATGGAGGGGAGGCGAGAATGTGGACGAATCAGTCAAAGAAAGAAACTGAAGCCACCGCATCGCTACGCGCCGCCTGGTCGGAGTGCACTCATTCCGCAGTGCGTTGCGTCATCTGGAGGGCCAGAAAACGCCACTGTCCGTGCCGCTTTATGTAGGTCGACGTATACCGCAGCGTCGATTTTGACTCCTCGCCGGTATCCGAGGCGAAGCGCAGTTCGGTCGTCCCGAAGATGAGGGCCGTATCACCGTCGACCAGGATCGTCCGTTCCGACAGCGTCTGTCCCGTCATGCTCATTCCCATGACGGTTCTGATCAGTTCGCTTTTGCCCGATGTGGTCCCATCGTTGTCGTTATAGACGAAACGGTCGTCTAAGATGCGCCGAAGGGTCGGCTCATCCCGGTGGACTTCCGCCGCGACGTATTCGTCTTCTACCGAAAGCACGTGCTGAGCGACGCTTTCGTCAATATCGGTGGTGATTGAATGCGTGGTTTTGCAAGCTGAAAGCAGCACGAGGCCAAACACAGCGGCGAGCATAAGGGATCTTTTCATCGATATATCTTGATTGTGGATTCGACGGGATGCGGGACCGCGCATGGGCGGCTGAAAACAGCGGGAAACCGACGGCGGCTAACCTCTCTTCCCGGTGGGCGCCCGGAGGTAGCCTGTCGCGCGTCGACACGAGCGCGTCGTCTCCTGCCCGGAAACGGGCATCGGCCAGGAGATCGTGTCATCCCGACCCTGTATCGGGATGACGCGATCCACAACCGTCAGCATAGACCTGGCGATAGCCTAATTCTTCGACCAGGTCCAGGCGGTGGCCTTCCAGCCGGTGTCCCCCTTGCGCAAGACCAGCGTCATGGTCGCGCCGGCCTCTTTCATTGGCTTTCCATCCATTTTGAACGTGTAATCCGCTGGCATGACCACGTAAGCGCGGTTGCCGGTGACGTCGATATGGCGGGCCTTGCCGAGCGTCACCAGAGCGTCCGAAATGACTCTCTTCTCCGCATCGGCGGACCAGTCGTTCATCCACTTCATACACGCTCCCGCACCCTGCCATTCATAGGGCGGAAACTCGTCGATGATCGATGTCTTCTCGGCACATGCGGCGGTAATCCCCGCTGCATCGCCTTTGTTGAAGGCGTCCACGAATCTCGTCACCATGGACATGATTTCGCTCTTTTGTGCCGCCACGGGCTGTGCCGCCGCGATGCATAACACCACCATGAGTACGCTACGAAACTTGTTCATTTGTCATTGCTCCGATTTTCCGGAACAGGCCGAATGGAATGCGTCTTCGATCCCCAAACCGGCAGGATGCCGGGGCCCGTTCCGGTGGTTAAGCGCACGGCATTTTTTACCAAAGGGCAACGACAAAAACGCTCGACGTGCGCGGTGGGCACGCCGCCGACCGCCGGCGGCGCGTACTTATATTATCTCTTCTGCCTATAGGATTTACAATGCATGGCTTGTTTAGAAGCGTAGTTGGTGGCCATTTTGCACGCGTCGTCGACCGGGACCCAAGCCACTTGATTTCGGGTGAGTGAATGATCGATGACGGGTAGCGCGGAGTCTCGGCATCATCACTCATCGAAAAGGTGATCCAAAAACGTATCGAGACCGGTGATGACCTCCAGCGTCGGCACGGTATCGGCTGTGTTCACGGCGCGCTGCAATATGGCCCGGCCGTTGCGCAACATACGATACTCCATGCCCGCGATATTGACATATGGCCCCGAAAAGTACAATCGTGGCTCCGATAAGGCATCGAGGCTCGTCCCGTTCAGTTCAACGATATACCAGCTGCCCCAATTGCGGTAGACGAGTGCATCGCGATCGGGCAGCCATTCAGGTTCCTCCCCGCCGCTCGGAGAAATCAGGCGGCGGGTTCCGTCGGGCGGAAAAGGCTCCACAAAAACTTTCGAGCCGCCCTCGCCGACGCGGGTATAGGAGATAAACTTGCCGTCTCGGGACCAGTCCGCCGCCCAGAACGACTCGCCCTTGGTCTCCCGGACAACCGATTCCGTGTGCTCTTTGCGGTCATGCACGAACAACGCATTCGACGTTCTCAATCGGGTCACGAACGCCAGGTATCTCCCGTCCGGGGACCAGGCCGATAGATCGATCGATTCGTCCACCTCGAAGAGCAACGACTCATTGCCGCTATCGGTGTCGGAAACGTACACCCGGCTTCGTTTTTCCTCATCCCTGGTGTAGGCGATCCACTGTCCGTCGGCCGACCACAGGACGTTCGCTCTGCCCTCCACGGGAATCACGCGGTTTGAGCCGTGCTGCAGATCGTACAGGATCCACTGCCCACCTCGGTCATAACTCAGAATGACGATGCGCCTTTCATCCGGTGAAACCGACACGGGGCCGTAGACGCCTTCGGGAAGCCCGACTTCCGTTTCCGTGCCGTCTTCCGATCGTACAATCACCCGCGTGAGCCCGGCGGGCTTTCCGGCCGCATACACGAGCGTGCCGGCCTCCGAAACGGCATAATGCCCGGAGGTCAGAATGGAACCCGTTCGCAGGTTATCGACGACCAGCTTTTCGTCGCCCGTCGCGTCGAGCGTCGACGGATCGTACCGGGATGCATACAGGGCGCCCGTTCGGGTGTACAGCACGTATCCGGAGGAGAGATACGTCAGGTCATTGCCCGGAACAGCCACATCGACCGGCTTCTGATCGTTCCGCAGCCATTGAACGCGTGACTTGCCCCGACCAGAAAAGATTACACCGTCATGGCCGGGTGCCGACGTGGGAAGCCCACAATTGCATCGACGCTCCGGCATCAGCTCCTCTCGCTGCCCGTCCGTCGAGACACTGATGGCCGATCCTCCCTGCAAATCGGCGGTATAGATTTTTCCGTCAGGCAGCCATGCGAGGCCTTCCGGGTCTGAAACCCGGGTGATAAAGTCCGGTCTGCCACCGTCAATCGGGATACGGTAAACCTCATTCCCGGCGACGTAGGCGATGGACCGGCCATCCGGTGAGAATCGCGGCATCAGTGCGTTTTGGGCCTCTTTGAGGATCCGAATCGAGCCGTCGGTCATATCCCGCAAGGCCAGGGCGACTTCGTGTTCGAACGGGGTCGCGTAGACCAGATATTGCCCGTCCTTCGATAGGGCCAGTTCCGGGTATTCTATCCCCTGGTTCCGCCCCGGAAGCAACGGGTACGCTTCGGGGAGCAAGATACTGGATCGCACCACGTCGGATGGGCCTGAGGCACGAAGCGAACGCCACCCCATGGCGCCGACGAGCAAGCCACCAATGATGAGCCCTGCCAGAAGTACGAGGGGGTAAATCCATCGGCGCTGTGACGGCCGGGCCCGCCGGCCCGTCGCCGGGCGAACGGTGGAAAGGCCGGACGTTTTCGAGCGGTCCCGCTTTTCCACGGCCGCCAGGTCGGCGATCAGATCGGCCGCGCTCTGGTACCGGTGGCCGCATTCTTTCCGCAAACACTTCGCCACGATGGCTTCCAGTTCCATCGGGACGCCGGTCCGGACGGCCGTGAGCGGCTCGGGGTCGACGTTGAGGATGGAATAGACGACGGCCTGTTCGTAATCGCCGTGAAACGGGTTCACGCCGGCCATCATCTCGTAGAGGACGATGCCGAGCGACCAGAGA
>Ga0114931_10003773_pt1 | contig 19100 bp, 22 predicted proteins | sample 2SBtaG_FD_89579 | JGI IMG/M metagenome (GOLD analysis project Ga0114931, IMG submission 89579) | Deep subsurface microbial communities from Kolumbo volcano to uncover new lineages of life (NeLLi) - 2SBTROV14_V59a metaG | ecosystem: Environmental > Aquatic > Marine > Volcanic | place: Kolumbo...
ATTAATTCAAAATTTCCGTCATTGCGAGCGAAGTGCGGCAATCTCGTGCAATGGAATCAATCGGTTAGAGATTGCCACGTCACTTCGTTCCTCGCAATGACGAATTAATCAGAGGTTCCCTAGTAGAAAAACGTGGTCTGTCCCCTATTATTGCGGGTCAAAGCTTCTCCGGATCGATCACCACATGCCGTATACGTGACAGATTCCAGCTATAGGTCACATGCACCAGCCCGTCGGCCGTCTGGATCACGGCAGGGTAGGAATACTCACCGATGCCATGTGCAATCACCAGGACCATCTCCCAGTGCTGCCCGTCTTTGGACAGTGCGATGTTGAGAGGCGTGCGTTTATGCTTCGAGTGGTTGTAGACCAGCAACTGGCGCCCGTCCGCAAGACTTACCGCATCGGTACCCGAATTGGGATTGGGCAACGCTATAAGCTGCTTCTCACTCCAGTTGTGGCCGCCATCGGTGGACCAGCTTTCGGCAATCCGGTGATGTTTGGTGCGGCTGAGGAGCTGCAGGCTGCCACCGGGATGCATAAGTATGCTGGGCTGGATAGAGCCAATGACCCTGCCGTCATTGATCGGGGCCGTGCGCTCCCAGGTCTTGCCCAGGTCGGTGCTGCGCTCCAGGTGTACCCGCCAGCCATCATTCTCGGTGCTGGAAGGGCTTAGCAGGTCACCGTTTGGCAGCTGGACAGGCTTGTTCTTGATGGGTCCCAGGATGCCATCGGGAAGGCGTCGTGGCGTGCCCCAGGTCATGCCGTGGTCGCTGGATGCCATGATCATGCCCCACCAGGTGCGGGGATTTTTCCCCACCTTGTAGAACAGCAGCAACGGGCCTGCTGCGGGCTGGAACAGAACCGGGTTCCAGCAAGCATACCGGCGGCCGTTTTCCTGCCTGCCATTGGCAACTTCCAGCGGCGTGGACCAGCCATCACCCGTATTCCTGGACACCAGGATGCTGACATCGGGCCGGGATTCGAGCGAGCCACCGAACCAGGCGGCCACCAGGGCATCGCCGGATTCCGCAATAGTCGAGGCATGGCTCATGGCGCAAGGCGGCCGGGTGAAGATAAAGCGCTCGCAGATGATGGCGGGATTCCGATCGGCAACCTGGCCGTCTGACAGACGGTAACCCTGCTCTGCAAACCAGCTGAAAATCCTGCGAAAGACCAGGCGATTTCTAACCATATCTATAGTGTATCCCGTCCGGGCGTGTCCGGGCACAGCAGCCAACAGCTTGCCGCCGGTAATGATAACAGCAGGTTATCGCATGGGCGCCATTAAACATCAGAGCGAAATTAGACCCGTTTAAAAACGCCGGATTATCGATCGGCGTTCATCCCGCTGGTTCAGATAACATGACCCTGTTGAACCAGCCATTGAATTGAACGGTGATAACCGTATATTTACCAAACGTACTTGACGACAGGACTAGCGGCGCATGAACAGCACGGACAACTGGCTTGAACATGAACACTCACTGTATGAAGAACTGCTTTCCCGGTGTCAGGATGCAGTGGGAATGGAGGACTGGGCGACCGTAAATAATATATTCAACGAACTCGTTACACACCTGAAACGGCATATGGCCCTGGAGGAAGAGGTACTCTACCCCGCCTACGAAGCCACACCCCATGCGCCACAGGGCCCGACGACGGCACTGCGGGAGGAGCATGACAACATTGTCCACCTGGTCCGGGACATGATACTGCTGCTCAAGACCCGGGACTCGGAACACGTGCTGGACTGCCTGGTATTTCTTGAAAACCTGATGATAAAACATCACGAAAAAGAGGAAGATATCTTCCTGCCCATGGCCAGTCATATCATGCGTGACAGCCGCGACGAACTGTCACGCAAACTGCGTGAATTCGATGCATCGAAGATAAACAGAAAATGGGGTATCTGAGGTTACAGGCCCTGACACTATTTGTTCTCTTGTTGATGCATATCAACCCCCCATCCCTCGAAAAGGAATAGCCTCCAGACAGAACAAATAGCCGGTTACAAGCACTGCCCTGCAGGAACACAAGAACTTCAACATCATGACCTGCCATAACCCGAGATGCCTGGGTAATTACGATTTCGATCATATCGCTTCGTTTGCGAGAAAGCGGTTTATTGAAGGGTTCAGCACAGTCAGCTTACTGGAACAAGCTGAATCAGAGTGCGAAAAAGAAGAAATTGCCCTGGTCTGCCTGCTGGACGTGGAAGACAACAGAATCAAGGATCTCAAACTCAGCTGCAGACATGCCGGCCACTGCAAGGTAAGGGACTGCAGAGACCGGCTCAAAAGAATGATAGAAGAAGAACTTGCCAATTGAGATTGGCTTGATAACCCCGATCGAACAGCAGACCCTGACCACTACTGTCCCATGGAACCGGAAATATCGCCATTGCAAGCTGACGCACAACAATGGTAGGGCACGCGCCTTGCCAGAAACTTCTGCCGTTCCCCGCGAGGCGCGGGTCTACTTGTGTTTGCGCCCCATTGGTATCTTGGAGTGTTTTTTTACGCAGTCCCTTCAGGAATATTTTCATTTGTGAGTGAAAGCCAGAATTTTGCCGAACCCGGTCACCCGGAGAGTAAGTGTATTATGGTCCACTATCACTGCTGTCCCGTTAACTCCCTCTCCCTTCGGGAGAGGGTTGGGGAGAGGGGATAACACAGGGCAACTGCTTGATTATATATCCCCTCATCCTGGCCTTCTCCCGGAAAGAGAAGGAATTCTTCGCTTCTTTGATGAGTGATTTTTCATGTCCCGCATTCTACGATCATCGTAACAGGCTTTGTATCGTTGACGTTAAGGGAGCCTCTGATTAATTCAAACATTTCCGTCATTGCGGACACGAAGCAATCTCCGGAACCTGACACGATCAGGGAGATTGCCACGCTGCGCTCGCGCCCTGAAGGATGGCGCACCCATCCTGAGGAAGTACCCTTGGGGTGCAATGACGGGTTTCCTCCACGATTCGTGACCGCGCAGCGGGGTAAGGTACTCGCAATGACGACACATCAGAATTTCACTGGTTCCAGATACAGGCACAACCTGAACTTCATCTGAGATACCGATGCCGCCATTTCCATGGTTGCTGTTGCAAACCAGACTTCCTCCACACACCTTTTCTACTCTGCCTGGCCTGTTCCTCGGCCTGATAATATTCGGTGAAGCCGGCAGGACAATACCGCGGATACACAACTACCTGCCCTGTCTGCACCATTAGCTGGTTCAGGTTTTCATTGCCCTTGATCACCTCGGCTACCTGGCGTCCATACTTGTCTTTGTCGTAGATCTTCAACTGGATGACTGACCCTTGCGGCAGGAGACTCCGCAAATTATCCCGTGAGTCCAGACCCCAGGGCTTCTGGCTGATTTCTGGTGCATCAATGCAATAGAGCCGGATCTTGAGTTTCTCGCCCTGGCATTCAGCATGAATGGTGTCTCCGTCATGGACACTGCTGACCGTGCAACGGTCGCGTATGACCGGTTGCGGGACACTGCAACCCCTGAGGATCCATGGTCCAGTCAACGCAACCACCACCATCCAGAGCACCCACATGCGCCGGTGACCAGTATGCTGTCGCAACCCCAACATTCTCGTGTGTGTTTGCTTCTCTCTCATACCTGTCACAGGAAATTATGCCGCATCAGAGCACTGCAACCGCTTACTATAAGCAGGAAATGTGCTCTGATAACCCCCTGACTCTACTCGTGATACCAGGTTGGCCGGTAGTCCGTTGTAATGTCATACAGCAGCACACTGCCATCCTCACTGGAGCTGGCGATGTAATGGCCGTCCGGACTGAAGCGCACATCCCAGCCGCACAATGGCTGCGGTGACAGGCGCCGGTCGAGTTGGCCGGTCGCAACATCGGTGACCTCCACCGTGGCATTGGTGATGCGGCCGATGCTGACCAGTTGCCGCCCGTCCGGGCTGTAGTCCAGTGCGGCAATGGCGCCGAAGTGGCCAGAGTCGCGTACTTCCAGCGCGCCGCCTGCCAGTGACCACAGGAACACATTGAACCAGCCGCCGCCTGCCAGTTGCCCGCCGTCGGGTGCAAACCGCAAGGCAAAGGTTTTTCCGGGGGGAGTCTGCAACTTGCGTAACGGCGCCAGGCGGGCATCGAGCAATTGTACGCGGCGTTCATCCGTTGCCACGGCGATCCACTGCTGTTGCGGCTCAACGGCGATGGCGAGTATCGCTTCCGGCAACTCGTGTTCCGCCAACACTGCAAAATCCGGTAGCGAATAGATGTGCAACTTGCCGGTCGCATGTCCGACGACGAGGCGCGCCGGCCACGGCAGCAGGGCCATGGCGGTCACGGGTTCGGTGTGGAATTCGATGGCGCTGTCGCCGGTCGTGCTGCCCAGGATCCGCAACCTGCCGTGCGTATCCGCGCTGACGAGATGGTCCTCGTCGAGCCAGGCCAGGCCGCTGACGGGCGCGTTGTCGCCCTTCATCACCAACAGGTTTTCACCGTCCGGTATATGCCAGATCTTGATATCGCCCTGCAGTCCGCCGCTGGCCAGGCGATCACCCGCCGGGCTGAATGCCACCCGCAGGGCGCCGAAGGGGTGGACCTCCTTGAGGCGCAGTGTTGGGCCCTGTGACACATTGAACCCGGTACAGGCGGTGATGGTTATGAGTAACAGCAGGGCTGTTGATCTTATTATGGACACTCTGAAATGTGCTGCTGGTAATGTGCAGTCGCTATCATCAGTAACAGGTTGTCCTGTCATTGAATGAACTTGTTGCGGGTACGGCACTATTCCCGGCGAGGCGCCGGTCCTACAGGGAAGGTGCATTAGTTTAAATCGGGGTGTCTTCCCCACGGGTCCGGTTTACCGTTGAGCTTCCAGGAGAGCCAGTGACGTGCAACGGAGGTGTAACGTACCGGTTTGAACAACTGGCGTACCTTCCAGGCAGTTTTCAGTTTTTGTGAAGGCGACCAGAAGTCGCGCTTGATCTGCTTGATGGTCGCGGAAATCTCGTCGAGGCTGATGGCGTCCGAGTAAACCTTTCGGGTGTCCGAGTCGATGTGGTAATCCGGTGTGGCCATCACCGTCTCCGTGAGCGGCTCGGGACCACGGCAACGCAGGTGGTTTACCATTATGGTGTCCAGCCCGATGCGGCGCGCAAACTCCGGTATCTCAAGCATCTGTTCGCGCGTCTCACCGACGCTGCCGACGATAAAATTGCCGGTATAGACCATCGGCAGTCCGCGGATGGCGTCAAAGGCCCTTTCAATGGTATGCCGCTTGAAACTCTTGTTGAGGAATTTCAGCGTGTGGTCGTGAATGGCCTCGATGCCGAAGGTGATGTGACGGAAGCCCGCACGGGCCATTTTCTCGGCGACGTGTGGGCGCAATCCCAGGTTGATGCGCGTTTCGATACCGTAGGTCTTGTGGATACCGCGTTCCATCAGCAGATCGCACAGGCGGTCGATGCGGTCGGTGTCCTGGGCCACGTTGTCGTCCACGAAGATGACATAGTCGCTCTCGATCTCGGCGAGTTCATCGGCCACCGATTCCGGCGAACGCATGGTGAAGTTGATCGGCCGGCCGTCCTGATCGCGGTTAAAGGTACAGAAAGAGCATTTGAACGAGCAGCCGCGGGAACTCTGGATGGTATCGGAGGCGATGCCGAGATCGAGTCCGTCGCGCCGGATCATGCGGTAATCCGCCCGGCGCAATGAGCGGTCCGGGAGCGGGCGGTCGGGAATCGGGCCGTAGGGCGGCAACGGGTTCTCCCGGTATGTGCCGTCTCGCATGAACGACACCCTCGGGATGTCATCGGGCTGTCCTGAATCGACGAAGGCGCGAAACCGGCCATCATCGGGACCGGCAAATACCACATCCACCCGCTCGGCCGGCGCGGCATTGACCAGTGCCACGCGGTGCGCTTCCGCCACGCGGCCGCCGGCCACGACCTGGATACCGGGACGAATAATTTTCAGACGCCGTACCAGCGCGAAGACTTCCCGGATCGGCTTGTCCCACAGCATGCTGAGCGCTACCAGGTCAGCATTGTGCGGCACCCGGGATTCCCAGTCCTTCTCAAAACGCAGGTCGATCAGGCAGCGTTCATCCACACAGTCACGCACCCCGGCGGCCACCAGCTCCAGACCCAGTGGGGGGAACATGCGATCGAAGCGGGAGCCTTCCCCGTCATCCGGGTAGATAAAACAGATTGACCGGAATGCCGGTTGCGTCACCACGACCGGCGCCTGCCAGCCGGCCGAAACATGCAGGGGTTCTATCCGGGCATTCATGGTTACGGTATATATAAAGTATCTGGCTTTCGGAAACCGGTTATTATTCAGCAGGTATTAACACACCATGTCGGGCAGAGATTCTACCTGAAGTCGGTCACATTCCAGTAATAGCCTGCCCGAAGCCCGCGCATGATGGGGTGACTATGCAATATCTTGTTGTTTTATATAATATTTACAAGCTCACCAAATGCCCGGCACTGTAACCAATGAAGCACCATGGCTGTCCCTGGACCGGGGCCATGTCTGGCATCCCTACAGTGCCGTTGGCGCCGACACGCCGGTATTTCCCGTGGTCGCAGCCAGCGGGGTGCGCCTGCGGCTGGCCGACGGGCGCGAACTTATCGATGGCATGGCATCCTGGTGGTGCGCCATTCATGGCTACAATGTCCCGGAAATCAATGCCGCGCTGAGCGCACAACTCGACACCCTGGCACATGTCATGTTCGGCGGACTGACCCATGCGCCCGCCGCCCGGCTCGCCGGTCGGCTGGTCGAGCTCACGCCGGCGCCACTTGAGAGCGTGTTCTTCTCGGACTCCGGCTCGGTGGCCGTGGAAGTCGCCCTGAAAATGGCCATCCAGTACTGGCACGCACGCGGCAAACCGCGCAAGCAGCACTTCGCTACGCTGCGCCGCGGTTACCACGGCGATACCTTCGGCGCCATGTCAGTGTCTGACCCGGAGACCGGGATGCATACCCTGTTCAGTAACATGCTTGCACAGCAGCTGTTCATCGATGCACCAACCAGCCGGTTTGGCGAACCCTGTAATGCAACCGATGTGGCGGCACTGGAAACTGTGCTCACCGCACACCACGATGAACTGGCGGCCCTGATACTCGAACCCGTTGTGCAAGGCGCCGGCGGTATGCGTTTCTATGCAGCCGACTACCTCAAACAGGCGCGCGCCCTGTGTGATGAAGTCGGGGTGCTGCTGATTTGCGATGAAATAGCCACCGGCTTCGGACGCACCGGGCGGCTGTTTGCCTGTGAACATGCCGGCATCGCGCCGGACATCCTGTGTCTCGGCAAGGCGCTGACCGGCGGTTACCTGACCCTGGCCGCCACGCTGACCACGGCCGGAATTGCAGAGACCATCCGTCAGGGAGATCCCGGCGTGTTCATGCATGGCCCGACGTTTATGGCCAACCCGTTGGCCTGCACCGCCGCACTGGCCAGCCTGCAGCTGCTGCTCGACTCGCCCTGGCAGGGACGGGTAGTGAATATCGAAGCACAACTGGCGCGTGAACTCGCACCCTGCCGTCAATTCGACAGCGTGGCCGAGGTGCGGACGCTTGGCGCCATCGGTGTGGTGGAACTGCATGCATCGGTCAATATGCAGCGCCTGCCGCAGCAATTTGTCGATGCCGGTGTCTGGATCCGGCCATTCGGCAAGTTGATATACCTGATGCCCCCGTTCATCATCAATACGGAAGACCTGGGAACACTGACCGCTGCAATCACGCACATCATCCGCAAATTATAGGCCGATCGGCCCCGGACATGCCGCCAACTCCGCTATTGCCGAATGCGCCATCCTGAACAATAATGACAGTTAGAATTATTAACAAAAGCAGGCAGGCCTGCGTATTCCGGTAACCGTAACTGAACAGGGAATACAGGGTAACTCGCAGGAGGCATATGCAAGCTAAACGCAGAACATCCAGCACCCAGGCGAACCTCTACGTCCTGATCTCCCTGTCCATGATGACCATCCTGCTTATCTGGAACGTCACGCTCAGGGTGGACAATTTCTCCACCCGACAGGATGAACTGGCCGAACACTCCGTACGCGCGGCGGCCGACGAGGTGGAACTGCTGATCGCCGGCTACAAGCGCGCGGTACGCATCTTTGCCAGCGACAACCAGGCGTATATCAGCAGTGTGGCCGAATGGCCGCAGGATGCAGGATTGCACGCCATACTGGAAGAGCGTATTGACACATTTTTCCCGAATTACTTCACCTTCACGATTGCCGACAAGTCCGGTAATACGATAATGGAAGGGTTCGAGGGGCTGGTCGGTCCGCGCTGCCGGAAAGACATACGGGCATTTGCTACCAGTGAGGATGCCAGTCAACCAGTTTACATTCACCAGGGCCACAAAGGCATCAAGCCGCATTTTGATATTATGGCGAAATTGGGTGGTGTCAAGCAGAGCAAAGACATTATTTTTATCAGCTACAAGACGGGAAAACTGATGCGGACCCTGATGAACACCGGCGTATCCGGACACAGCTGCTACCTGCTGCGCCGCGACGAACCGGGGTTGATCGACATGGCCGTCAGCAGCAACGGAGATCTTCTGGCCGGGAACGGGAACGAGCGGCTTGATGCAGAAGACATGCAACGCATCACCCATACCGTACCCGTACCCGGTACCCTCTGGAATGTAGCGATCCTGCCGGACAAGAGCCTGTACGCCGATGCCTACAGCTCGATCCTGGTGCAATCAATGATTATCTTTCTCGGATTTCTTGTAATCAGCATCATCATGCGCATGTTGCTGCTGAACGAGTAGCCTGTTTTTAAAACCAGTGGTGTCAATTCCATGAACATGTTTACGCGAATACTGATCAATACCCTTGCTGGACTCGCATTCGGCCTGCTTGCCGTCAGCGGCAATGCAGCTGACGGGGAAGGCATCTTTAGCGGCACGGAAACTTCGGAATACCCGGCCTGGTTCAAGGAAAGCTTCCTGAATTTCGGGGAGGACGTGCAGGAGGCCGCCAGCAAGAACAAACGCGTTTTACTGTATTTTTACCAGGATGGCTGCCCCTACTGCAGCAAGATGGTGAAAGACAACTTCGGGCGGGCCGATATCGCCAGGACCATGCAGGCCGACCTGGAAACCATTGCCATCAATATGTGGGGCGACCGCGATGTTGTCACCATTGAAGGTAAACCCTACGCCGAAAAAAATTTCGCCGCGGCGCTCCGGGTCAACTTCACACCCACGCTTGTTTTTCTCAACGAACAGGGCAAGGTCGCGTTGCGGCTAAACGGCTATTACCCACCGGATGAGTTTCGGCTAGTGCTAGCATATGTTGCCGGACACAAGGAAAAATCCGTCGACTTCCATGATTACATGGCCACACATACGGCCGCTGCATCCGGAAAACTGAACGCGGAACCGTTCTTCCTGCCGCCGCCGTATGCACTGGCACGCAGCCGAATCCCGGCAGACCGGCCACTGGCCGTGTTCTTTGAGCAGGCGCCGTGTGCAAACTGCGATATCCTGCATAAAAAGATCCTGACAGACCCGGCCACCCGTGCACTGGTAAAACAGTTCGAGGCCGTGCAACTCGACCTGCATTCGGACACCCCGGTCATCACCCCGGGCGGGGTAAAGACCACCGCCGGGGAATGGGCCCGCAAACTGGGCATCGGGTACGCCCCGTCCATCGTGTTTTTTGACAAACATGGCAAGGAAGTCATGCGTATCGATGCCTTCCTCAAGACCTTTCACTTTCAGTCTGTCTTCGACTACGTGTTGCAGGAGGCCTACCTGGAAGAACCCAGCTTCCAGCGCTATCTCTCGGCCCGTGCCGCGCGACTGATCAAGGAAGGCATCGATATCAATATCTTTGGTTACTGACCCGTATGTCAAATAGAACAGCACCGGTGCTGGCCGGCGACATTGGTGGCACCAAGACACGCCTCGCGCTGTTTCAAAAGAATGGTGCACGCCTGGAGTGTCTTGCTGAACAGAAATACATGAGTCGGGCGCATGAATCGCTTGGCACTATCATTGCCGATTTTATCGGGCGTACCGGTGAACAGCCGCCCGCAGCCAGTTTTGGTATTGCCGGGCCGGTGCGCAACAACCATGTCGCTACGACTAACCTGCCCTGGAATATCAGTGCCACCGGGCTCGAACGCCGCTTTCATATCGACCGGGTCGCATTGTTGAATGACCTGGAAGCCACGGCATGGGGTATAGCATCACTCGATGCGGCTGATTTTCATAGCCTCAACCGCGGGGCCACCGATGCGGGCGGTAATGCCGCCATCATTGCGGCCGGCACCGGCCTCGGTGAGGCCGGGCTGTTTTATGACGGTAACGTCTACCGCCCATTCGCTACCGAGGGCGGACATACCGATTTCAGCCCCGGTAGTTCAACAGAAATCGCTCTGCTGCAATTTCTGCAACAACAGCATAAGCATGTCATCTGGGAACGTATAATTTCCGGACCGGGACTGGTGCAGATTCATGCCTTTCTGCGTGACTCCCGGCAACAGGACATCCCGGACTGGCTGGAACAGGAACAACCGGACGGCGATCCGGCGGCAGCCATCGCAAACCATGCCGGGGTTGACCCGGTGTGCCGTGAGTCACTGCAATTATTTACCCGCCTGTATGGTCGCGAGGCCGGTAACCTCGCCCTGAAAACCCTGGCCACCGGCGGACTCTACCTCGGTGGCGGCATCGCGCCAAAACTCCTGGAGCAGCTCGATGCCGGTGATTTTATGGAGGCCTTCTGCGCCAAGGGTCGCATGCGCCCGCTACTGGAAGGCATGCCGGTCAAGGTCATCCTGAACGACCGGGCCGCCCTGATCGGGGCGGCCCGTTTTGCCGCGGATATTGCCCTCAACGCCTGAGTTTGCCTGCTGGATTCCGGCATTCGCCGGAATGATGAATCACGACACATCATAACTTCTTCAGCTAATACAATAGAATACAGACTTCCAGCCACGTAAAATTATATATGCTTGACCATATATATGTTTATACGTATATTACTTCCATGAACCTCACACCCGACCACCTGTTCCGCGCACTTGCCGACCCGACGCGGTTACGCTCGCTGGTCCTGCTGCAGCGTGAAGACGAGTTGTGCGTCTGCGAACTCATGCATGCACTGGACATGATCCAGCCAAAAATCTCACGGCACCTCGCCATCCTGCGCGAGGCCGGCATGGTCACCGACCGGCGCGCCGGGCAGTGGGTGTACTACCGGCTGAATCCTGACCTGCCTGACTGGGCGCAGACCGTGATCGCTGCGACCACGGCCGGGGTCCGTGATGTGGCGCCGTACACGGATGACCACGCGGTACTCGCCGGCATGCCGAATCGTCCCGGCGCAAGTTGTTGTGCGTAAATCCTGAGCCATGAATATCCTGTTCCTGTGTACCGGTAATTCCTGCCGCTCGCAGATGGCCGAGGGCTGGGGCCGGCAATTGTCGAGTGATCACATGTTTCGCTCGGCGGGCATCGAGGCCCATGGCAAGGACCCGCGTGCTATCGCAGTCATGGCCGAGGCCGGTGTCGATATTTCCGGACAGGAATCAACGCAACTGACGGATGACATGCCTGGCTGGGCGGACCTCGTTGTAACAGTGTGCGGCCACGCCGATGACAACTGTCCGGTATTGCCGACCGGGGTGCGCAAGTTGCACTGGCCGCTGGATGATCCGGCAAAGGCCACGGGCGACGCAGCATCGGTGCTGCAAGTATTTCGCAATTCGCGTGATGAAATTCACGGGCGTCTGCAGGCACTCCTTGAAACCCTGTAGGTGCGAGTTTGCTCGCGAATTCGGTGGTCGGTAAATACCCTGTTCGCGAACAGGCTCGCTCCTACAGGGACCAGGTAATTTTGTTGCTAACAAGCTGAAGCTGATATGGGACTTTTTGAGCGCTATCTGACTGCCTGGGTATTTCTGTGCATACTTGCGGGCATCGCGTTGGGGCATTTCTTCATTGGCGCCTTCCAGGTGATCGGTGCGCTGGAAGTGTCCCGGGTCAATCTGCCGGTAGCGGTGCTGGTATGGCTGATGATCATCCCGATGCTGCTCAAGATCGACTTTCGGGCGCTCAAGGGCGTAGTCCGGTACTGGCGCGGCGTCGGCGTGACCCTGTTTGTGAACTGGGCGGTCAAACCCTTCTCCATGGCACTGCTCGCGTGGCTGTTTATCGGCGGGCTGTTCCGGCCCTGGCTGCCAGCGGATCAAATCGACAGTTACATCGCGGGGCTTATTATCCTCGCAGCCGCTCCCTGCACCGCCATGGTGTTCGTGTGGAGCAACCTGTCGAATGGCGAGCCGCACTTCACCCTGTCGCAGGTCGCCCTCAATGATGTGATCATGATTTTCGCCTTCGCCCCGATTGTCGGACTGCTACTGGGGTTGTCCGCCATCACCGTACCCTGGGATACACTGCTGCTGTCGGTGCTGGTCTATATCGTGGTGCCGCTGACAATTGCCCACCTGTGGCGTGTCTGGTTACTAAAGCCTGCTAACGGCTATGCCCATCTGCAGCGCACGCTTGACCGCATGCACCCGTTCTCACTGCTGGCACTGCTGGCCACACTGGTATTACTGTTCGGCTTCCAGGGAGAACAGATCATGGCGCAGCCCCTGGTTATCGTGCTGTTGGCCATACCGATTCTGATCCAGGTATTTTTCAACTCGGGGCTGGCCTATCTTCTCAACCGCGCAGTACGCTCGCCGCACTGCATCGCCGGGCCCTCAGCACTGATCGGCGCCAGTAACTTCTTTGAACTGGCCGTGGCCACGGCCATTTCCCTGTTCGGTTTCAAGTCCGGGGCGGCATTGGCCACGGTGGTGGGCGTGCTGATTGAAGTGCCGGTCATGCTGGTCGCGGTGGGTATCATTAACCATAGCCGCCAGTGGTATGAGGCCCGCCCGGGTGTGGTTCCACAAGAACAGTGCTGCCCGACAGACGGCCACTTGCACGGAAACGCCTCCTGAGCATAAATGGGGCGTAACAGTAGCGATCGGCGGCAGCGCCTATTTACGATTGAGTGTTTCGATGATGGCGCAGCCCGGGGTGTTATCCGTGTGCAGCCGGCACTGGGCAATCAAGTCATCGAGTACTGCCAGCATTGCATGCAGATCATCAATCCGCTGCTTGATGATGACCTGCTTTCTTTCAGCCAGAATACGCACCTCTGAACAGTCCCCGCCGTCCAGGCTTAGTAACTCGAGAATTTCTTTCAGCGTAAACCCGAGATCCTTGGCACGCTTGATAAAACACACGCGTGCAACCGCGGCTTCGGGGTAGCGGCGGTAACCTTCGAGAGGCTTGGGTGGTTCCTCTATGAGGCCGACACGCTGGTAGTAGCGGATGGTTTCTACATTAACGCCGGCCTGTTGTGCCAGCTTGCCGATCGTCAGGTCTGTTGTCGCCATAGGTTCCTTGCCGGAGTCAGTGAGGGATGGCACTTACTTTAGCGGAACCTGGGGATGAAAACCCTGTTTTTGGGCTTACAGTGCCATTCGGGTCACTGCCCCGGGAACCTGGATTATGGTTCACCCCGCACAACAGGACAGTGCTTTCACATCCTTGCTGAACGTCAGGGCGGCGAGCTTTAAGCCTTCGACCATGGTGAGATACGGGAACAGCTGGTCAGCCAGGTCCTGGATGGTCATGCGGTTGCGGATCGCGAGTGCAGCTGTCTGGATGATCTCGCCACCCTCGGCGGCCAACACCTGAGCGCCCAGCAACCGCCCGCTGTCCTGTTCCGCCACCAGCTTGATGAAACCGCGGGTGTCGAAATTGGCCAGCGCCCGTGGCACGCTCTCCAGGTCAAGGGTGCGTGACTCGGCCGCAATCCCCTGCGCTTCAGCCTGCACCTCGGTCAGACCCACGGTGCCCACGACCGGGTCGGTGAACACCACGCCCGGCATGGTGGCCAGGTCCAGCACCACATCACCACCGGTCATATTGATGGCAGCACGGGTGCCGGCGGCGGCGGCGACGTACACATATTGCGGCTGACTGGTGCAGTCACCGGCCGCGTAGATGTGTTCGGCCGAGGTACGCAGGTGATCATCGACCCTGATTGTCCCGTTGCGGCCGGTTTCCACGCCGGCCTTTTCAAGATCCAGCTGCGCGGTATTGGGTTGGCGCCCGGCAGCGACCAGCAAGCGATCACCGCGCGACTTGCCCGCTTTCGATGACACCGTGAATTGCTTGCCGGTATATGCCACGGAATCCGGCGCAGTATGCAACCGCACGTGGGCGCCCTCTGCCTCAAGGACTTTGACCAGTTCAGCGCCCAGGGCCGGGTCCTCTCCGGATAGCAAGGTACTGCGCGCCAGAATTGTGACCGCTGAGCCCAGCCGCAGAAAGGCCTGCGCCAGTTCCAGCGCGACAACCGATGCGCCGATGACAATCAGGTGTTCCGGCAGGGTCTCTGCCACCAGTGCCTCGGTGGAAGTCCAGTAAGGCGTTTCATCCAGACCCGCAATATCCGGTACCGCGGGCCGTGCACCGGTGGCGATGAGGATCCGGTCAGCGCGGATGGTTTTCTCCGGGCTGCCCCCCCGGGTTACAACCAATGTATGCGCGTCCAGAAACCGCGCCCAGCCACGGACCAGGTTAATGTTCGGACTGGACTCGAGGATGTTTTCGTATTTCGCATGGCGCAATTCCTCGACCCGCGCCTGCTGCTGTTTGACCAGTGCGGCGCGATCAATGACCGGCCGGCGCCGGGAGATGCCGTCAAAGGCATGGTGCGCCTGCTGATGAGCAATATGCGCGCCACGGATCATAATCTTGGACGGTACACAGCCAATATTCACACAAGTACCCCCGATGTTGTCCGCCCCTTCGATGAGAGTAACCTGCGCACCGTTCTCGGCCGCCCTGATCGCTGCGGCAAAGGCACCGGAACCGGTACCAATGATTGCGATATGCAAGCTAGCGTCCTTGTCAATAACCGGGGTGCTGTCATTTTCATCCAGCAGTGTCGCACGATAACCCTTGTCCCCCACGGCCTTGAGCAGATGCTCTGCTGTCACTTCATTGCCGGTTTCCACCCGTGCCAGCCCCTCGCGGTAAGAGACCTGCGCCGACACGCCGGGCAGGGCATTCAATGCATCCTGTGCACTCGCAGCACAGTGGTTACAGGTCATGCCGGTAATCTGCAGAGTGAGTGTGTTCATGGGTATGTTTCCTGAATTCAGACTGCGTCCGTATCCGGCCCGGATGTTGGTGATATCAGGGATGGCTCTGCTGCGATGAGGTTTCCTGAATTTCACAACCTTCAGGACCGCAGCGACGGTGGGCCGGCGACCACAGATCCCGGATGGCCACTACAAGCATCAGCACCAACCCTCCGTACAGGGTCCGGGCACTCCAGCCATACTTGAACCAGGGATAGAGGCTGAGCAGCACAATAGAGGGACCGATGATGCCAATGAGACTGCGATGCCATTGGTGGTGGCTGAACCAGCCCAGTGCATTGGCCCCCAGGGCAATCCCGGCAAACAGCGGCAGCAGGGTATTGACGAACAGTCCTTCCCACCGGGACAGGAACCCCAAGCCAACCGCAGCCCCGATACTGGCCAGTGCCGGGAAACACATTGAGCAGCCCATGGTGGAAACGATGGCACCCAGCGCACCGGACTTGTCACCGATGCGCATAAACAGACCCAATGCATTCTTCACAGGATCACTCCTGTGTCCGTACAGTCGACGGATAACCTGCATTGGCCGTTGCCTGGGTAAGATCGGACAGGCTGGCCTTGTCCGGGTCAAACGTTACGGTTGCCGTTTTGCCCGGGAAGTCCGATTTGGCTTCGGTCACACCCGGCACCTTCAGCAAGGCTTTGCGAATGGTGATAGGACAGAACTTGCAAGTCATCCCCGGCACGTCAAGCATTACCGTCTGTACTTCAGCCGCGTTGGCGATGGACAGCGGGAACGGCAACAGTGCAGTGATCCCGAGGACAAAAGAAAGTATCAATGCACGAATCATAGGAATAGATCCAGTAAAATTATTCAAAAAAGGCCAGGCCGTAATAGGGGAAGGTCAGCAAGGCGATCAGCAATGCAGCGACAATCCAGAAGATGATGCGTTGATTGCGTCGCGTCACCGGGGCTGCGCAAGCATCACCGGGCGCACACGGCTGCGGGGCCAGATAGAGTTTGCGAAAAGCCAGTCCCAGAAAAATCAGGGTGATGCCGATGAAAACGGGACGGTAAGGTTCCAGTGCCGTCAGGTAGCTGATCCAGGCGCCACTGATACCCAGCGCCAGCAACACCAGGGGACCAATACAGCACAGTGATGCGCCGATGGCGGCAGCTGCGGCCGCGATCATGGTACCGTTGTTACCTGCTGTCGAACTTGCTTCCGGCATGGTGGTTTCTCCTGACTTCAGAATAGAGATAATTTTAAACTCCGTACCTAAGTACGGAGTCAAGTCAGAATCCAACGGCAATAAATCCTTGACCTGGAGTCAACTCCAAGGCGTAGGCTGTCTGTCAATCACAACATTCCGCATAAATAAATTGAACCTGGAGTTTGCTCCAGGTTGTTGGAGTGTTTCAGAAACGATTCTTTTTTTCAGGAGTGCAACGTGAACACATACAACGGAGGGAACACCATGAAGAAATTGATCACGATGATTTTCCTGGCACTTGTCTGGAGTATCACGGCCCTTGCCGACGGTACCCGGTACCAGATGCGGGTCGACGGCCTGGCCTGCCCCTTCTGCGCCTATGGTATCGAAAAGAAATTGAGTTCGATTGAAGGTGTTGACGATATCCAGGTTGATATCAGGAAGGGCGAAGTCATTGTGATTATGGCTGAAGGCATCCTGCTTGATGAAGATCTCGCACGCGAGAAGGTCAAGGAGGCCGGGTTTACCCTGCGCTCTTTCGCACCCGTACCGGAAGGTGAGTGACATGGGTGCGGCACGCACACACAAAAGGTGCCTGGTACCCGGCTGGACCGGAAACGCACCGCCAAAGCGGCCGCGTCGGTACTCGGGTACGGCGTCAACGGCAAGCTCGCGCTGTTTGGGGTACTGCCCTACCGTGACAATGAGCTGCAACTGACCGCCGCCGGTCAGCGCAAATCGCGCAGTGCCAGTGGTTTCGGCGACCTCACGGTGTTTGGCCGCTACACGGTGGTACAGCGGGATCAGCCCGGGAGCAATTTTCACATTGCGCCGTTTGCCGGGGTCAAGGCGCCCACGGGCGATGACGATAAACGTGACTCCATGGGTGTATTGCCACCCAGCGTCCAGGTCGGTTCCGGCTCATGGGATCCGCTGTACCGGGACACCGGAATTCACCCCGGACAGGTGCGACCCACCTGATCAGGGGAAGAGCCAATTGTTTACTTTTTTCTGGCTGCGGCAATCCAGGTTGTGCCGTGCATACACAAGGTGTCCCCGGTCTTTTGCGCATCGGCCGCTTCAATGACTTCGTTGATGAACGCATCGCGAGTCCGGTCATCCAGCTGATTCACCAGCCGCATTACCGGAGCGGCCAGGTCAGACATCGTCTCCCAGTAGGCCTGCCCGTCGTCGACTTCCAGCATGGTTACTTCCATCGATTCCAGTGAGATGTTTCCGAATCCGGCGGATGCCAGTACGCTGCGCAGGCGGTCGGGGTCCGCCATGGCAAAGATCCCCGGCGCACCGGGCGACGGCCTGGGCAGCTCCATATAGTTGCCAAGCGTTCGGATCAGCAGGCTGACGAACGGGTTCTTTTCCGGGGCATCCCAGCAGGTGACGCAAATCAGTGCACCCGGCTTCATGGCGCGGTGCGCGAGCGCAAGACAGGCCCCCGGTTCCGGCATGAACATCAGTCCCCAGCGCATGGTAACGGCATCAAAAGCAGCGGCGTCGACCGCGAGTGTTTCGCCATCCACGCACTGGAATTCAATATTTCCGAGTCCCTCGCGGTCCGCCTTGCGGCGCGCATAGACCAGCATCTCATCGACCAGATCGGTGCTAACCACCGCGCCGGTCTCACCGACTAGCCGTGCAACGGAGATAGCCGGCTCACCCGTCCCGGAGGCAATGTCCAGCACCCGGTGACCCGGGGCGATCCCGGCCAGCTCCAGCATGCGTTCGGTGACCGGCGCCCCGCCTGCCCGCATCAGTTCATCGCGGCGGCCCCAGCCATCCGCAGCGGCGGCCCAGCTGTCATGCTCGCGTGCCTTCAGGTCCGCGCTGGTCATGGCTGTTTGCATCATATTCCCCCGGTTAGCCTGATCAGCCTCCGCCCACGACGCCACCCGCCGACAATTGGCCCGGTGCTTCCGTAGCCATGAGCGGCGTGCGCCGGTAGGTAAACTCACCGGTAAATTTACGCTTGTGGTAATCGATCACCAGGGAGTCGGGCACGAAACGGCGGATTTCTTTTCCCAGTGGAAACGGTTCGGGTGTGACCCCGCCATCGATATTTTTCAGACTGCAGACCGCATAGCGCACGACAGCAAAGTTCAGATTTAACTTGTCGGTGACCGGGGTCACTTCCACATCCGCCTGCTCCCGGAACCAGACCCGCTTGGCAACCATGCAACCGAATATCAGGTGCACCACGGCCGTGATTGGCTGCTCTCTCCGTTGCAGCGCCTCCTCGGCGTGCCGGGTCAGGGCAAGCTCCATACTTTTTCCGTCCAGGTTCACTGAATAGTTCATATACATTCCTCATACACCATGAAGTGGCACTGCCTTATTGTATTATACCCCCTCCCGGCCCTCCCACAGGAAGGTGTCGTGCTACCGTAGGGTGCGCCGTGCGCACCATTCTGAACAAAGGGTTACGCTTCCTGAACGGTGCGCACGGCGCACCCTGCATTGCTTTTACAACACCTTTACTCACCCTCACCCCGACCCTTGCTCTCCCTTCAAGGGAGAGGGAGAAAACAAAGGGTGAACGGCTTGAGTAAGCGCCATTGCCGTTAAAGTGCCGGGCAGACTTTCAGACAAACTGGATAAACAGGCAAACATCGGACTTCTGGGCCACCGGCAGGAACGAGGTCGCACCGACAAAATCCGTGACTTCCGGGATGAACTCGCTGGCGTCAAATCCAAACACGTCCACCGTCATCTGACA
>Ga0114931_10003774_pt1 | contig 19095 bp, 18 predicted proteins | sample 2SBtaG_FD_89579 | JGI IMG/M metagenome (GOLD analysis project Ga0114931, IMG submission 89579) | Deep subsurface microbial communities from Kolumbo volcano to uncover new lineages of life (NeLLi) - 2SBTROV14_V59a metaG | ecosystem: Environmental > Aquatic > Marine > Volcanic | place: Kolumbo...
GCGTGATTCAATTATCCAGTCTTGGGCTTCGGCGCGTTCCCCACATGCGTGGGGATGAACCGCATTTTTCCACCTCCCCTGATCCTGATCAAGCGCGTTCCTCACATGCGTGGGGATGAACCGATATCACCGCTATTGAATGCCTCGACTGCGATGCGTTCCCCACATGCGTGGGGATGAACCGAAATTTTTGAGCTACGCCTGCAGGGCATGGGTGCGTTCCCCACATGCGTGGGGATGAACCGCCAGCGGGACGAATTGGCAGCTCATGCCGAGTGCGTTCCCCACATGCGTGGGGATGAACCGACGAGGAGCGCCAGCGGCGAGGATGTCCGAGTGCGTTCCCCACATGCGTGGGGATGAACCGTCGTTTCCGCTGTTTATTTGTCACTCTGTATGGCGTTCCCCACATGCGTGGGGATGAACCGCAATAGGATCAACGATCACTTATGCCCGCCGGGCGTTCCCCACATGCGTGGGGATGAACCGGCCAGGGCAAGGGTTGTGCGCGGCAATGATGGGCGTTCCCCACATGCGTGGGGATGAACCGAATTTGGCCCCGTTCAAAATCAGGTTTTAACTGCGTTCCCCACATGCGTGGGGATGAACCGCATATTTTCGTCGGCGGTTAAACCATGACGCAGCGTTCCCACATGCGTGGGGATGAACCGCTCTGGTTGACAACAACCGACCCGCCGCCGATGCGTTCCCCACATGCGTGGGGATGAACCAGGACATACCTTGGGGTGTGTTCGTATGCGATCGCGTTCCCCACATGCGTGGGGATGAACCGTTCTTGATGCGGTCTGCGAGCCCCTTGAAACCGCGTTCCCCACATGCGTGGGGATGAACCGAATGATGTTGCTCAGTTCAGGCGTGAGTTTTCGCGTTCCCCACATGCGTGGGGATGAACCGAATGATGTTGCTCAGTTCAGGCGTGAGTTTTCGCGTTCCCCACATGCGTGGGGATGAACCGCGGTGTTGGATTCTGATGCTATGGGTGATGTGGGCGTTCCCCACATGCGTGGGGATGAACCGTGTCTTGGATTCGGTAGATAAATTCAGGCATAGCGTTCCCCACATGCGTGGGGATGAACCGCGGGAAGCGCAAGAATTTACCGCGCTGGGCACGCGTTCCCCACATGCGTGGGGATGAACCTCTGGATCCCGGCCTATGCCGGGATGACGGACTTACGGGACTATCCAGTCGAACCGACGAACCTGTCCTGATGTAGCCGTTCCTTGGGAATCAAACACCGGTTATTGCTCCGGCCGCCGGTCGATCTTGGCCTGCAGGTGCAGATGATCGCCGCTGCGCACGGCTTCGATATCCAGGGTGGTGCCGGGTGTCTGCTGGGCGATGCGATTCATGGCGTCGCGGGCGTTTTTGACCGGTTCGTCATTGATGGCCAGGATCACGTCACCCGGTTCGATGCCCGCCTGGTCGGCCGGACCCTTGAGCAGTACGCCGGCGATGAGTACGCCGCGGGTGTTGTCCAGGCCGAAGGATTTGGCCAGTGCCGGGGTAAGGTCCTGGGCTTCGATACCGAGCCAGCCGCGCACGACGTGGCCGTTTTCCACGATCTGTTTCATCACGCCTTTGGCAAGGCTCATGGGGATGGCGAAACCGATACCCTGGGAGCCGCCGGATTTGCTGAATATGGCGGTGTTGATGCCGATCAGTTCGCCGTTGGCGTTGATCAATGCGCCACCGGAATTGCCGGGGTTGATGGCGGCATCGGTCTGGATGAAGTTCTCATAAGTATTGATGCCGAGCTGGTTGCGGCCTTTGGCGCTGACGATACCGAGAGTCACGGTCTGGCCGACGCCGAATGGATTGCCGATGGCCAGTACCACGTCGCCCACGCGCAGGTGGTCCGAGTCGCCGATGACCAGCGTTGGCAGGTCGTGGGCATCGATTTTCAAAACGGCAATATCGGAATCGGGATCGGCGCCGACCAGTTCGGCCTTGAAACGGCGTCCGTCCATCAGCATGACCTGAATCTGGTCGGCGTCCTTGACCACATGATTGTTGGTCAGCAGATAACCCTGGTCACTGATGATGACACCGGAGCCGAGGCTGGTCTGCAGGCGTTCGCGTTGTTGCTGCGGGCGGTTGCCGAAAAAATAGCGGAACAGCGGATCGTTGAAAAACGGATTGCTTTTCTCGACTATCCGCTTGGCGGTGTACACATTGACCACCGCCGGGGCTGTCTTGTCCACCGCATCGGCATAGGAAACGGGGCCTTGGGTGGGTGTCTGGCCGGTGCTGGGCGGAGCTTCCCGGACCAGCAGTTCGGTGTTGTGGGTTTGAAACAGTTCCGGTTTGAAGGCGTACAGCAGCGCGGCGGCGATCAGGCCGACAAAAACCGATTGAAACAGGAAGCCCAGTACTTTCGAGGTGCGCATGGCTGCTCCGGAGCGACAACGGAAAAGCGCTATTCAAGCATGAACCCGGTACGGATGCCATAATACGTTCTGCTATCATGCCCGGTGTCGCCATCCATTGCCATGGGGGAAGAGTCTTGGTCGCGCTGAATGAACTGACCGCCTATACCGATGATCTGCTGTCCATTCAGGATTTTCGCGATTACTGTCCCAACGGCCTGCAGGTGGAAGGCCGGCCCGAGGTGCGGAGGATCGTTTCCGGGGTGACGGCCTGCCAGGCCTTGCTGGATGCCGCGGTGGCTCAGCAGGCGGATCTGATTCTGGTCCACCATGGTTATTTCTGGAAAGGGGAGGCGGCGGCGATCACCGGTCTCAGACGGCGCCGGCTGGGTACCCTGATCAGCCACGATATCAGTTTGCTGGCCTATCATCTGCCGCTCGATGCCCATCCCGAGCTGGGCAATAACGCCGAGCTGGGCCGTCTGCTGGGCATTCCGGTTCAGGGGGTTTTCGCCGCGGGGGGGCCGCCACTGATTTTCTGGGGCGAATTGCCGGAACCGCTGCCGGCCGCGGGACTGGCCGCCAGGATTGATTCGGTCCTGCATCGATCGCCGTTGCATCTGCCCGGCGGGCCGGCGTTCATCCACCGGGTGGGCTGGTGCAGTGGCGCGGCGCAGTCCTATCTGGAGGCGGCGGCCGACCAGGGCCTCGAAGCCTTTATCAGTGGCGAGGTCTCGGAGCCGACCACCCACCTCGCGGCGGAACGGGGGGTTCATTTTTTCGCTGCCGGTCATCATGCTACCGAACGCTACGGCGTACAGGCTCTGGGCCGCCATCTGGCAGAAAAATTCTCTCTGCAGCACACCTTTATCGATCTGCCCAATCCGGTGTGAAAACGGGGGAGAATCGGGATTTTCTGCGGTTATGTCATTGACCTGCGTCGCCAGTAACCGGATAATCCCCTCCCTTAATTAAGGCCAAGGCTGCGCTGCGCGCCTGATCGACGTCAAGTCACACTCGCGGGAAACCGGTTAAACTCTCGACGATGCCTTAGGGGCTGGTTACAGATCCCGACGATTTCGAAACATGAAAAACCTGGAGAACCATTTAGATGAGCGAAGGCGTAGATCAAGGTAAACGCCGTTTCCTCACCGCCGCAACCGCCGTTGTCGGTACCGTGGGGGCCGGATTCACATTGGTTCCATTCGTCAAGTCCATGCTGCCCAGTGCCAAGGCGCAGGCGGCCGGGGCTCCTGTCGAGGTGGATATCAGTAAACTCGAGCCTGGTCAGAAGGTTAACGTCGAATGGCGTGGCAAACCGGTGTGGGTGGTGTGGCGCACACCGGAGATGCTGAAAAGCATCACCGACCTGGACAATACGGTTCTGGACCCCCACTCGGAAGCCCCGCAACAACCGCCTTACGCCAAGAACGAATACCGATCCATCAAAGACGAGATCCTGGTCATGATCGGCATCTGTACCCACCTTGGCTGCTCGCCGACTTACCGGCCGGACGTGGCTCCCCCGGATCTGGGACCGGATTGGGAAGGAGGTTTCTTCTGTCCCTGCCATGGTTCGCGTTACGACCTGGCCGGGCGGGTTTACAAGAGCATGCCGGCGCCGAAAAACATGGAAGTTCCTCCCCACCGATATGTCGGTAAGTCGGTGATTCTTGTTGGCGAAGATGAAGGAGCTGCATGATGGCGGGTTCTAACGAAAACAAATGGCAGGGGGGCATTCTGGGCTGGGTCGATGCGCGTTTCCCACTGAGCTCTCTGTGGAATGACCACCTGGCGAAATACTATGCGCCGAAAAATTTCAATTTCTGGTATTTTTTCGGCTCGCTGGCGCTGCTGGTGCTGGTGATTCAGATCGTCTCCGGTATCTTTTTGACCATGAACTACAAGCCGGATGCGGATAAAGCTTTCGCCGCGGTCGAGTACATCATGCGGGATGTCGACTGGGGCTGGCTGATCCGCTATATCCATTCCACCGGAGCTTCGGCGTTTTTTATCGTGGTTTACCTGCATATGTTCCGCGGTCTGATCTATGGCTCTCATCGTAAGCCGCGCGAACTGATCTGGATCTTCGGTATGCTGATCTACCTGTGCCTGATGGCGGAAGCCTTTTTCGGCTATCTGCTGCCGTGGGGTCAGATGTCCTACTGGGGCGCGCAGGTCATTGTCAATCTGTTCTCCGCCATTCCGATCATCGGAGACGATCTGTCACTGTGGATCCGGGGTGACTACGTGATTGCCGACGCCACCCTGAACCGCTTTTTTGCTTTCCATGTGATTGCGGTGCCGCTGGTGCTGGTTGGCCTGGTGGCGGCGCATATCCTGGCGCTGCATGAAGTCGGCTCCAACAACCCGGACGGTGTGGAGATCAAGAAAAACAAGGATGAAAACGGCATTCCGGTCGATGGTATTCCGTTTCACCCCTACTACACGGTGAAGGATATTGTCGGTGTGGTGGTGTTCCTGATGATCTTCGCCTATGTGGTGTTTTTCAATCCGGAGATGGGCGGTTATTTCCTCGAGCATCCGAACTTCGTGCCGGCCAATCCCCTGCAAACGCCGGAGCATATCGCGCCGGTCTGGTACTTCACGCCGTTCTACGCGATTTTGCGCGCGGTGCCTTCCATGGCCGGTTCCGCCTTCCCGGGTGTGGCCGCCATGGGGCTGGCGGTGGTGATCCTGTTCTTCCTGCCCTGGCTGGACCGCAGTCCGGTCAAGTCGATCCGTTACAAGGGGCCGATCTTCAAGACTGCCCTGGCATTGTTCGTCGTGTGCTTTGTGATGCTGGGCTGGCTGGGCACGCAACCGGCTGAGGGTCTGCTGACCACTTTCGCGCGTATCGGCACCGTGTATTACTTTGCCTTTTTCCTGCTGATGCTCATCTACACCAAGATGGAGAAGACCAAGCCAGTACCAGAGAGGGTGACGCACTAATGAAAAAGACAATATTAGCCTTTGTTTTTGCTTTGCTGCCGGCGTTGAGCGTTGCCAGCGGTGCTGGTGTCCACCTGGATAAAGCGGATATTGACCTGTCCAATCAGCAGTCTATGCAGCGGGGCGCTCGTCTGTTCATGAATTACTGCCTGAGTTGTCATTCGGCGCAATACCAGCGCTACAACCGTATGGCGCGCGATATCGGGCTGACCGATACCCAGGTGATCGACAATCTGATGTTTGCCTCGGATAAAGTCGGGGAAACCATGACCGTCGCCATGCGTCCGGAAGATGCCGAAAAATGGTTCGGCGCCACGCCGCCGGATCTGACCCTGGCGGCCCGCTCCCGGGGGGTGGACTGGTTGTACACCTATCTGCGGACTTTCTACGCGGATGATTCCCGGCCGACCGGCGCCAATAATCTCGTGTTCGACAAGGTCGGCATGCCGAATATTCTGTGGCAGTTGCAGGGCATACAGAAACCGGTCTACGCCGAGACCGAGGATGGGCATAAGCATATCGAGCGTCTGGAGCTGGTCAAGGAAGGCAGTATGACCCCGGCCGAGTTTGACCAGTCGGTACGTGATCTGGTGAACTTCATGGCTTACATTGCGGAACCGGTCAAATTGGAAAGGCAACGCATAGGCTGGTGGGTACTCGGTTTCCTGGTCATTTTATTTGTCTTCGCCTATCTCCTGAAAAAGGAATACTGGAAAGACGTCCATTAGCCATACCCGTTTCGGGCTGATTTCCGCTGATGCGCAGAGATCAGCCCGGTAACTGGGTTATAATAATTCCGTAAAGTATCATTCAGGAGAGGTTTATGGCAGTGGTTGCCAATCGCCGTTCAGTCATGACGCTGTTTTCCGCCGCAACCTGCCCTTACAGTCACCGGGCACGCATGGTGTTGGCCGAAAAAGGTATCACGGTCGAGGTGGTCAATGTCGATCTCGGTCATATGCCCGAGGATCTGATCGATCTCAATCCCTACCAGACGGTGCCGACTCTGGTCGATCGCGAACTGGTGTTGTACGATTCGCACGTCATCATGGAATATCTGGATGAACGCTTTCCTCATCCGCCGTTGATGCCGGTTGATCCGGTCTCACGCGCCAAGTCCCGGCTGGCCATGTCTCGCATCGACAAGGATTGGTACAGCCTGATGAGCGATATCGAGACCAAGGGCGAAAAAGCCGCCGCCAAGGCGCGCAAAATGCTGCGTGACAGTATTGCCGCCAGCGCCGAGGTGTTCGCGGCCATGCCTTATTTTCTCAGCGAGGAATTCAGTCTGGTCGATTGTTATATCGCCCCGTTGTTGTGGCGTCTGCCCCTGCACCGGATCGAACTGCCGAAACAGGCCAAGGCGGTGAATGATTATGCGGAGCGCTTGTTCGCCAGAGATTCCTTCCAGGAAAGCCTGACCGAAGCCGAGCGTGAGATGCGCGGCTGACTCCGAACCCCTGTCAATGACCCCGAGCCGCCCCTACCTGTTGCGTGCCATCAACGAGTGGATACTCGATAATGAGATGACGCCGTTCATTCTGGTGGATGCCGGAATAGAAGGGGTCAAGGTGCCGGAACAGTTCATCGAAAACGGCAAAATTGTTCTGAATATCAATCCTCAGGCCGTGAAGGGGCTGTCCATCACCAATGCCGCGCTCAGTTTCAGCGCCCGCTTTCAGGGTACGCCTTGGGATATCGACATTCCGATCGCGGCCGTGCTGGCCATTTACACCAAGGAAAACGGCCGCGGCATGATGTTCACCGAGGAAGACGCCGGTGGCGATGAACCGCCTCCCGGGACGTCCGGCCCGGCCAAGCCCTCCCGGCCGTCTCTCAAGGTCGTCAAATAGCGGCCATCGCCTGTTGTCTGGGCAACCGGCTTGGGTAATTGACGCAGATCACCCAGTCGCAAACCGGACGGAGATATAATTTCGGTAATTCTTAAATTAAGTCAGGAGAAACGGCGTATGCTGGGTGAAAAACACGATCTGGTCCATGAATTTCCTGAGTACAAAGAACGGATTCATGAACTGAAGGTCGGCAATACGCATTTTGCCAGGCTGTTCGATGCGTATCACGAGGTCGAGCACCAGGTGCGGCGTATTGAAGAGGGCGTGGAAACAACCTCAGACGAATACCTGGAAGAAATGAAGCTGAAACGCCTGAATCTGAAAGATCAGTTGTTTGCCATGCTGCAGGCCTGATACGGTTTGGGCGCTAGTTGACGAGAATGACACTGCGCCCATAGTCGGGACATTTTCCTACGGGTTAACTGGTCCTAGTCCAGGTATTCGAACAGCTTGACCACCCGTTGCACACCGCCGACGTGGCGCGTTTTTTCCGCCGCCGCGTCCCCTTCGCTGTGGGTAACCAGCCCCATCAGATAGACGTTGCCACGTTCGGTGACCACCTTGACCCGGGTGGGGTCGAAGCCTTTGATGTCGATGCCCAGCAGGCTGGTCTTGACCTTGGTGGTGATGACCGTATCACTGGAGCGGCTCATCAGGGAACTGGGCGCGGCCACGCTGAGTTCATTGTAGACCCGGCGCACCCGGGGCAGGCTGCTGACGATTTGTTCGGCCCGCGAGCGGTATTCTTCGGTTGGGGTCTCCCCTGTGAGCAGAACTATGAGGTTATAGCTGGTGACATTGATGTGTGACTGTTTTTTCAGATCACCGGCTTTGCCCAGTGCCTCATACGCTTTGAACTCGATGGACTGGTCTTCGATAAAGGTACCGGTGGTGCGGCGGTCATGAACGATATTGGCGCCAGTGGCGGCGCCACCGACCACCACGGGCACGCAGCCGGCGAGCAAGCCGGAAATGGCTGCCAGACTTAGCACAACGAGCAAGGCTGGTTTCTTCATGATTTTATGCTCCTATCCCAGTAATTGCAGATCAATCAGGTCGCACAGACAATGGATAATCAGCCCGTGCACTTCCTGGATGCGGGCCGTGGATTCACCCGGCACCCGGATCTCCACATCGTGGTCCTCCAGACAGGTGGCCAGAATGCCGCCGTCTCGCCCGCTCAGTGCGATGACGATCATGTTGCGGTCATGAGCGGCCTGGCAGGCTTGCAGCATATTTTCTGAATGTCCACTGGTCGAAATGGCCAGCAGTACGTCACCGGGCTGCCCCAGAGCGCGGATCTGCTTGGAAAAAATATCTTCGAAACGGTAGTCATTGGCAATCGAGGTCAGCGTCGAGCTGTCCGTGGTCAGGGCGATGGCGGGCAGGCCGGGACGTTCCATTTCGAAACGGTTGAGCATCTCCGAGGAAAAATGCTGGGCGTCGGCGGCCGATCCGCCATTTCCGCAACACAGCAGTTTATGCTCGCTGATCAGGGCCTGATGGATGACCTCGGCGGCATGGGCGATGCCCGGTGCGATCACTTCCCGCGCCTGTTGCAGGCTGTTGATGCTGTCGTTGAATTGCTGGTCTATACGTTCAATAAGATCCATATCGCGTCTGTCGTCTGGCTATGCGGTATCGAAAGCGGCTTTGATCCATTCACATTGTGCCTGTTGCCGGTTGAACTGTACACAGACCACGTCAAAGCGTATCGGGTATTGTAACCGCTGTGGGTGACGCTGGAGAAAATATTCGGCGCAGCGAATGATCCGGCGTTGCTTGCGGCTGTCTATCGAGGCTAAAGCGCCGCCATAGTCCGAGCGGTTTCGGTAGCGTACCTCGACGAAAACCAGGCAGTCATGCTCGGTCATAATCAAATCGATTTCCCCGCTGCGGCTGCGAAAATTGCGCTCCAGCAGGTGCAGACCCTGGGTCCGCAGGTAGTTGAGCGCCTGCCGTTCAGCCTGCCGGCCCAGTTGATGGGGAAGGTAAGTGCCTGGTGTCATAGGGCTCGTCCTTGAGCGGTTGTTTGAATCCGGTTGGCGCCGCCGTGTCGATGATGCTGGGAGGCAGCAGTGCCGGCCGGCCCTGGACAAAGCGCGCCCAGGTCAGTCGACGTTCGATCTGTCCCTGGGCATTCATCGACAGCAGGCCGGTCATGCCGGCATAAACCTGGCGTTGCCGGGACGCCAGGTCGGAGAGGTAGGGGAGCAGACCGTAGTCATCAAAACCGAACGCCTGCAGCCGGGTAAGACCGCTCTGGCCGGGAAAAGCCCGTTCTAAACGCTGGCGTTGTTCAATAATCGGCGCCGCATCGCTGAGTAACCAGGGCATATCGCAGAACATCAAGCCGTTCATGTCCTTGTCGTCCGGGTTTTCCTGGCCTTCATAGGCATGCGAAGTGGCGTATACCGGCAGTTCGCCGCCGAGATGGAAACGGATCAGCGGCCGGGTCAGGCGGGCATCTTCCGGATGAGCGAACAGCACTACGGCCTCGACGTCCTGCCGGCGGCGCGGCTCGTATTCACTGCGTTTTCCCAACAGCCGGGTCAGGCGATTCTGGCGGGCCTCGCTCAGATTGATAGCCATCAGGTCCTTGACCTGACTGGAGCGGTTGCGGGTGTCACTGGTGTAACGCTCTGCTTTAAGCAGGGTGCCGCCGCCATGGGTAAGTTCGTCGGTAAAATTCTCCAGCAGCCGGTCCCCCCACGGATTGTCGGGCGTCAGCACCAGTACCCGTTGCTGCCCCCGTTGCAGCACTTCCCGGGCCACCTGGCGGGCCTCGTCTTCGGGCGCCAGTGCAAACTGGAAAAACCCGGCGGGCACGGTGTCGAGGTTTTCAACCCGGTTCAGCGCCAGCACCGGGACGCTGAGAATACCGGCTCGGCCCAGTGCGCTGACCGCATCCTTGGTCAGCGGGCCGATGACGGCCTCGGTGCCATGGTCGACGGCCTCCTGATAGAGCGACCAGATGCGGTTGGGGTCGGCCGCGGTATCATAGAAACGCAGTTCGGGGCGAGCGCCGCTGTGCTCATAATAAGCGGCCAGCAGGCCGCTGCGGATGGCCTCGCCGGCGGCTTGCAGGCGGCCGCTCAGTGGCAGCATGACCGCGATGTGTTGCGGATGCGGGTTGATGCGCAGGGTCTGGTCTATGAGTGTCTGCAGGACGTTCAGGTCGGCCGGATGGCCGGGGTAGCGGTTGCGCCATTCGCCCAGAGCGTTCTGCAGTCCGTCCGGGTCATCGCGGTGACTGCGCAGGATCAGCACCAGTTCCATCCAGCCGCTCAACACATCGGGCGGCGGATTGAGGCGCAACTGGATCAATGCCGAGGAGGATAAGTGTGACAGGGCGGACCAGATGGCGCGTTGGTTGCGGGCGACGGCCTCCGGGTCGTCCAGCAGGCCTTCCAGCCACACCCGTTCCCGGGCGGCCTCCAGATAGTTCCCGGTTGCGGCATAGCTGGCGGCCCGCAAGCGGTGATAGCGAATCTGATCGGACAGGGATAGTTCAGTGTCCGCCAGCGCCGCCAGCCGTTCGCGGGCCTGTTCGGCATGACCTTCCGCCAGCAGCAGCGCGGCTTCACTCAGCCATGCCTGGCCCTGCAGATCGCCGGGCAAGGGGGCGGCCGGCAGTCGCGTGAAGGCCTGACGGGCCAGGTCGGTGATACCGGCCGCGAGATAGGCGTCGGTGGCCTGCAGAATCAGGCGGGCGTTGTCCGGCCAGGGGCTGTGCTGCGCCTGTTCCAGCCATCGCTGCGCCTGGCGCAACGGGTCGCTGCTTTCCACTGCCGGGGCGGCCGGTGTCGTCGGTGTTACGGTGGGGGCCACGGGTTGCCGGGCACAGGCGGAAACGAGCAGGGCCAATACGGCTGCGAGCCAGGGAAAGGCGGTGGCAAAGCGGCGCGGGGTCACGTCGGGTCGGCTTATATTTCTCGGCAGAAAAACGTATTGTAACCGCTTTGGCGGGTATAAACGAACGGATCGGTGATTTATGAATGACGAACGACAGGGAATCCTCTACGTGGTTGCCACGCCGATCGGCAACCTGGCCGATATCAGCCAGCGGGCGCTGGATGTGTTGGCGCGGGTGGACCGCGTCGCCGCCGAGGATACCCGTCACAGCGGCCGTCTTCTGAATCATTTCGGCCTGAACAAGCCCCTGCTGGCGCTGCATGAACACAATGAAACAGCCATGATTCAGCGTATTATCGGGTGGCTCGAGGCCGGAGAATCGCTGGCCCTGATTTCTGACGCCGGCACCCCCTTGATCAGTGACCCCGGTTACAAGCTGGTGCGCGCGGTGCGAGCCGCCGGTTTCCGGGTTTCGCCCATCCCCGGTCCCAGCGCGGTGATCGCTGCGCTGAGCGTGGCCGGGCTGCCCACCGACCACTTTGTGTTCGAGGGGTTTCTACCGTCCCGGGCAACGGCCCGCCGGAGCCGCCTGCAGGCGCTGGCCGGGGATCCCCGTACCGTGATTTTTTACGAGTCCAGCCACCGTATCCGGGATTCGCTGCACGATATGCTGACGCTGTTCGGGGCGACCCGGCAGGCGGTCATCGCCCGCGAGCTGACCAAGCTGTATGAGGAAGTTGCCGATGGCAGCCTGGCCGATCTGGCCGACTGGCTGGCAGCCGACGACCATCATTGCAAAGGGGAATTCGTGGTCATGGTGGCCGGAGCCGAGCCGGTCGCGGAGACTGACCTGAATGCGGAAGACCGGCAACTTCTGCAGCTGCTGGCCGCGGAGCTGCCACCGAAAAAAGCCGCGGCGCTGGCGGCCAGAATCCGGGGTAAGAAGAAGGCGCTGTTCTATGATTGGCTGGTAGGCAAAGAGTGATGCTGTGACAGCGCCCAGGCGACATGTTCCCGTACCAGTTCGCTGGCGTGGTGTTCCCGCCGGCGCAGGGCGGCCAGCACGGCCTCGCTGGAAGGCGCATTACCCAGGGCCACGGCGATATTGCGCAGCCAGCGCGGGTGGCCGATGCGCCGGATGGCGCTGCCTTCGGTGTTCTTCAGAAAAGTGGCTTCGTCCCAGTCGAACAGCGTGATCAGGGTGGCGCTGTCCAGTTCATGGCGCGGCTGGAAATCGGGCAAAGGTGACTGCGAGGCAAACCGGTTCCACGGGCAGACCAGCTGGCAGTCGTCACAGCCATAGATGCGGTTACCCAGCAAGGGCCGGAATTCCAGCGGGATGCTGCCGGCCAGCTCGATGGTCAGATAGGAAATACAACGTCGCGCATCGACCCGGTAGGGGGCGACGATGGCCGCGGTCGGACAGGCCTGGATGCAGGCCTCGCAGGTGCCGCAGTGGGAGCTGGCCGGCGCGTCGGGCGGTAAGGCCAGGTCGGTATAGAGTTCCCCCAGAAAAAACCAGGAACCGGTGTGTTCGGCCAGCAGATTGCTGTGTTTGCCGATCCAGCCCAGACCGGCTTTTTCCGCCAGGGCTTTTTCCAGCACCGGGGCGCTGTCGCTGTAGGCGAGATAGCCGAACGGACCGATGGCGGTCTGAATACGTGCGGCGAGTTTTTGCAGGCGGCCGCGCATCAGCTTGTGATAGTCCCGGCCGAGGGCGTAACGGGAGACAAACGCGCGGGCCGGATCGGCCAGCATGCGTGCCGCATCGTTGGCGTCGGGCCAATAATTCATGCGTACCGAGATGACACTTTGGGTGCCTGGTTCGAGTTCCGCCGGCCGGCTGCGCCGGGTGCCGTGGCGGGCCATGTAGTCCATCTCACCCTGATAACCCTGCGCCAGCCAGTCGAGCAGATGGACTTCGTGTGCGCCGAGATCGGTGTCGGTGATGCCGCAGGCGGAAAACCCCAGTTGTTTCGCCCACAACTTGATTTGCCTGGCGAGTGCCCGGGTATCGGGTGGGGCGGGGTTTGGCTCATGCATGGCGCAAGTGTAACCTAGGGCCTGTTAACCCGAATGACACAGTGCCGTTGCTGCGCCAAAATGTGGCAGGCAAGGCACGAGGAGTGAGGTTTGGCCAGTCCAAATGAACGACGAATAACGCAGTATGCCACATTTTGGCGCGCAACCCGAAGGGGCGGGGTCCCTTTGCCGCGATACGGCGTTGCACCTCGTTTATGTACAACTAGTACATATCACTCTGTGCGCCTTGTCTCACGGCAAATGGCCCGACGCCGGCACTTTGCCATTCGTGTTGACAGGCCCTAGGACCCATGGATACCGAAGCCCGGAAAAACGCTCCGTTACCGCTGTATCGCGCCGACCAGGTGCGCGCATTCGATCGCCGCGCCATCGACCGCCACGCTATTCCCGGTCACCGGCTGATGACCCGCGCCGGCGCAGCGGCTTTTGCCGCTCTCCGGCAATACTGGCCGGCGGAACGCCGGCTGCTGGTGTTGTGTGGCGGGGGCAATAATGCCGGCGACGGTTATGTCGTGGCGCGTCTGGCTCACGAGGCCGGCTATCAGGTTCGGCTGGCCTGGCTGGTCGAACCGGAAAAACTGCAAGGCGATGCCGGCACCGCCAGCCGGGAGGCACTGGCGGCCGGTGTACCCGGTGAGCCGTTTGCGCCGGGTCTGCTGAGCCCGGCCGGGGTGGTGGTGGATGCTCTGTTGGGGACCGGCCTGGAACGGCCGCTGGAAGGCGCCTGGCTGGCGGCGGTGGAGGCGGTGAATCAGTCTCGGCGGCCGGTGCTGGCGCTGGATATCCCGTCCGGGCTGCAAACCGACACCGGCGCGGTACTGGGCGCCGCCATCCGGGCCCGGGTCACCATTACCTTCATTGCCCGCAAACTGGGTTTATTCACCGGATCGGCTGCTGATCACAGCGGCGAGCTGGTGTTTGATGATCTGGAAGTTCCGGCCACGGTAACGGCCGGCGCAGAGCCGGCGGCCGGTTTGCTGACCCCGGAGTGGCTGGCGGCCCGCCTGCCCCGGCGCCGGCGCAGTGCTCACAAGGGTGACTTCGGTCTCGTGCTGGTCGCCGGTGGTCAGCCGGGCATGGCCGGTGCGGCTTTGCTGGCCGCTGAGGCGGCTGCCCGCAGCGGTGCGGGTCTGGTCAGCCTGGCGACCCATCCGGCGCATGCCGTGGCCATCAGTGCCGGGCGGCCGGAACTGATGGTACATGGCGTGCAGGAGCGGCATGAACTGCGGCCGTTGCTGAAGCGGGCCACGGTCATCGCACTGGGGCCTGGCCTGGGACAGGACGGTTGGGGCGAATACTTGTGGGCCCAACTGGTCGACAGCGAACTCCCCCTGGTGCTGGATGCCGACGGGCTGAACTGGCTGGCGCGACATCCCCGCCAGCGCAGCGACTGGATCCTGACCCCGCATCCGGGGGAGGCGGCCCGCCTGCTGGATTGTTCCCCGGCCGATATCCAGGCCGACCGCCCGGCGGCCGTGAGGGAATTGCAGAAACGCTACGGTGGCGTGGTGGTGCTGAAAGGGGCGGGCAGCCTGATAGCGGATGGTGCTCATTGCTGGTTGTCAGCAAGCGGCAATCCCGGCATGGCCAGTGGCGGCATGGGGGATGTGCTGACCGGCATGGTCGCCGCGCTGCGGGCGCAGGGTCTGCCGGCCGCGGTGGCCGCGGCGGCGGGAGTGTATGCCCATGGTCTGGCGGCGGACCGGGCGGCGCGCGGCGGCGAACGGGGCCTGGTGGCCAGTGACCTGCTCGCGGATTTGCGCGGCGTCATGAATCCTTCCCATGACTGATTATGTGCGCCGGTTGGCCGGTGAGCCGGCCATGGTCGACTTTGGTGCCCGGCTGGCCGGATTGCTGGCGGGCGGCGAATGTCTGTATCTGGAAGGCGAGCTGGGCGCGGGTAAGACGACGTTGGTGCGGGGAATCGTGCGGGCGCTGGGCCACCCGGGCACCGTGAAGAGTCCGACCTATACGCTGGTCGAACCTTATCAACTGTCGGGAATGCGGATTTTCCACCTCGATCTGTACCGGCTCGGTGACCCCGAGGAGCTGGAATGGATCGGGGTGCGGGACTGCTTTGCGGCAGATGCCGTTACGCTGATCGAATGGCCGCAGCGGGGGCGGGGGGTGTTGCCCGCAGCGGATATCCGGGTGCGGATCGAGTATGCCGGCGAGGCCCGCGATCTGCATTTGACCGCCGATTCTGAGTGCGGGGCGGAAATTGTGAATCAGTTGGCTGAAACGGATAACTCGACTGATTCATAAGAACTTTCTGCATCCGCTGGAAAATAAAGATTTTTCTTGAAATTTACCCGGTTTTTTGTCTAGACTGTCAGGAGCGGTTTTCCATAGGGGATGGCAGACGCATGGTGAGACGATGGCTGGGGTTGGTAGTCCTGTATCTGCTCCATGGCGCTAGTCTGGCGGCCGGGGTGCAGGTAGAGAGCATCCGGCTGTGGGCGGCGCCCGATAATACCCGGGTGGTGCTGGACCTGTCGGCACCGGCGAAGCACAAGCTCTTTACTCTGACCGCGCCGGACCGGGTGGTCATAGACCTGCCGGCGGCATCGGTCGCCACCACAGCGGTCTCGGTGCCGGCTGACAGCCTGGTCAGACGGGTGCGGAACGGCAAGCGCGATAACGGTGATCTGCGGCTGGTGCTGGATCTGGCAGCCGCCGCAACGCCCAAAAGCTTTCTGCTGCCTCCCAACCAGCAATATCAGAGTTATCGTCTGGTCATCGATCTGGCCGACCGGCGCAGTAAACAGGCGGTACAGCCGGTCAAGAGCGCCCGGCAACTGGATGACAAGGCCCGCGATCTGGTCATCGCGGTCGATGCCGGTCATGGCGGGGAAGATCCCGGCGCGCATGGCAAACACGGTACCCGGGAAAAAACCGTGACCCTGGCGATTGCCCGGCAGCTGAAAACCTTATTGGACCGGGAGCCGGGGATGCGCGGCTACCTGGTGCGAGATGGTGATTATTATGTGAGCCTGCGCGACCGCATCAAGCGTGCCCACCGGGCCGGGGCCGACTTGTTTGTTTCTATTCATGCCGATGCCTTCCGCGACCGGCGTGTGCATGGCTCCTCGGTCTATGTTCTGTCGCAACGCGGAGCCAGCTCCGAGATGGCGCGTATCCTGGCCAAGAGCGAAAACGCCTCCGACCTGATGGGCGGCGTGAAGCTGATCGGCAAAGATCCGCTGTTGCAGTCGGTGTTGCTGGATCTGTCTCAGAACGCCAGTATCGAGGCCAGCAATACGGTGGCCGAAAATGTGCTGCGCGGACTCAGGAATCTGGGCAAGGTGCACAAATCGAGCGTGCAGCGTGCCGGGTTCGTGGTGCTCAAATCGCCGGATATTCCTTCCATACTGGTCGAGACCGCTTTTATTTCCAATCCCAAAGAAGAAAAACGTCTGCGAGATGCCACGCATCAACGCCGCCTGGCCAGCGCCATGCTGGATGGCATCCGCAGTTATTTCCACGCCAACCCGCCGCCCGGAACCTGGGTGGCTCAGCAGACCCCGCCGCCGGCGCGGCAGCATGTCATCCGCCGGGGCGACACCTTGTCGGCCATTGCCCGGCGCTATGCGATCAGCCTTAAGGAACTGAAGACCGCCAATGGACTGCATGGTGACCGGGTGCGCGTCGGCGAGGTGTTGAAAATTCCCCAGGGGTGAGCCCGGCGGGATTTTTCCGGTACACTGCCGGAATGCCCATTCGTCAATTGCCTGTTCAGCTGGTCAACCAGATCGCCGCCGGCGAGGTGGTGGAGCGTCCCGCCTCGGTGGTCAAGGAACTGCTGGAAAACAGTCTCGATGCCGGCGCGCGGCGTCTGGAAATCAGCCTGGAACAGGGTGGCAAGCGTCTGATCCGGGTGCGTGACGACGGTCAGGGTATCCCCCGCGACGAACTGCCGCTGGCGTTGTCCCGGCATGCCACTAGCAAGATCGAAGCGCTTGCTGACCTGGAGCGGGTTGCCAGTCTGGGGTTTCGGGGCGAGGCGCTGCCCAGCATCGCCTCGGTGTCGCGTCTGACCCTGAGTTCGCGGACCGCCGAGCAGGACAGTGGCTGGGAACTCACCGCCGATGGCTCGGAACGGCTGGCCGCACCGCATCCGGTTGCGCAGGCCGTCGGCACCACCCTGGATATCCAGGATCTGTTTTACAACACGCCGGCGCGGCGTAAATTCCTCCGGACCGACACCACCGAATACCGCCATTGCGAGGATGTCATACGGCGCATCGCCTTGAGCCGTTTTTCCACCACGATCGAACTGCAACACAACCGCAAACCGATCTGGCGGCTGCCGGCGGCTTTGCAGCAGGCCGATCAGGCGCGGCGGGTGGCGCGGCTGTGTGGCGAGCCGTTCATCGCACAGAGTTTCTATCTGGAACACGACTCGGCGGACCTGCGGCTCAGTGGCTGGCTCGGCTTGCCGACCTTTTCCCGCAGTCAGGCCGATCTGCAGTATTTTTATGTCAACGGCCGCATGGTGCGTGACAAACTGATCACGCATGCCGTGCGTCAGGCCTACCAGGACGTGTTGTTTCACGGTCGTCAGCCGGCCTATGTGCTATTTCTGGAGATCGATCCGGCGGCCGTGGATGTCAATGTGCACCCGGCCAAGTCCGAGGTCCGGTTCCGCGACAGCCGGCTGGTGCATGGGTTTCTTGCCAAACGTCTGCAGCAGGCCCTGGCCGCCATTCGTCCCGGACCGGCGGGAGCGGCCGCGGCTCTACCCTCAGCCCAGGCCGGACCGGAAACCGGAGAGACCGGCTACGCGGCGCGTCCGGCGGCTCAGACTCCTATGCCGCTGGCGGTACAGGAAACCGTATCGCGCTATGTCGCCCTGCATCCCCCGCCGCCGGCGCAAAGCGGGGCTGAAGCCGCGGTTCAGGCGGTGGACCCCGAAGCGGATCAACATCCCCTGGGTTATGCCCTGGCGCAACTGCACGGCGTGTATATTCTGGCCCAGAACCGGCAGGGCCTGGTGGTGGTGGATATGCATGCCGCGCAAGAACGCATCACCTATGAGCGGCTCAAGCAGGCCTATCATGGCGAGGGTATCCGCGCTCAGCCGTTATTGGTGCCGGTGACCCTGGCGGTCAGTGAGGCGGAAGCCGGGCTGGCGGAACAGTCGGCCGGCGTGTTCCGGTCTTTGGGCGTCGAAGTCGACCGGCTGGACAGTGAGCGGCTGGTGATTCGTCAGGTGCCTTGTCTGCTGGCCCGGGCCGATGCGGCGCAGCTGGTGCGGGATGTACTGGCGGATCTGCACACCCACGGTCTCAGTCAGCGTTTGCAGGAGGCGCATAACGCCGTGTTGGCCACCATGGCCTGTCACGGGTCGGTGCGGGCCAATCGTCAGTTGTCGGTGGAAGAGATGAATGCCCTGTTGCGTGACATGGAGCGCACCGAGCGCAGTGGTCAGTGTAACCACGGTCGGCCCACCTGGGTGCAGTACCGTCTGCAGGATCTGGACAGCCGTTTCCTGCGCGGACAGTAAACGTGACGCCGGTGTGAGTGACGGACGCGCACCCCTGGTCTGTATCATGGGACCGACGGCCGCCGGCAAGACCGGGCTGGCGGTGGAACTGGTGCGGCGTTATCCCTTTGAGATCATCAGCGTCGATTCGGCGATGATCTACCGGGGGATGGATATCGGCACGGCCAAACCGGACATGGACATTCTGGCTCGCGCGCCCCACGCCTTGATCGATATCCTGGACCCGGCGGAGCGCTATTCGGCCGCCCGCTTTGTGGCGGATGCCGAACGTGAAATCGTCCGAATCGAGGCGGCCGGCAGGTGGCCCTTGCTGGTGGGCGGAACCGGTTTGTATTTCCGGGCTCTGGGTGAAGGACTGGCGGCATTGCCGGATGCCGATGCCGGGTTACGCGCGGCGCTGGTTGACGAAATGGAGCAACGGGGCCTGGCGGCGTTGCACCGGCGTCTGGCGGAGGTCGATCCGCAGGCAGCGCGGCGTATACATGCCAATGATCCGCA
>Ga0114931_10003775_pt1 | contig 19093 bp, 17 predicted proteins | sample 2SBtaG_FD_89579 | JGI IMG/M metagenome (GOLD analysis project Ga0114931, IMG submission 89579) | Deep subsurface microbial communities from Kolumbo volcano to uncover new lineages of life (NeLLi) - 2SBTROV14_V59a metaG | ecosystem: Environmental > Aquatic > Marine > Volcanic | place: Kolumbo...
ACTTTGGAAAGTCACCTGAAAAAATAACACAACTCAAAGGAGACGGATCGGATCGGAGTATTTACAGGCTTCAATGCTCAGGAGAAACAGTCATTGGAATTAGCGGGGAAAATCATGCCGAGAATCTTGCCTTTGTCCAATTTTCGAACCATTTTGCCCATTACGATCTGCCTGTGCCGAAAATTTATACGACGCAATTGGTAGATGGAATTTATCTCGAAGAAGATTTAGGCTCCGAAACCCTGTTCGATCGTATTTCAAAGGTGAAGGAAAAATCGAGTGACAATATCCTGAATTTGTACCGGAAGGTGATCGTGTGGCTTCCAGGATTCCAGGTCGTAGCAGCGAAAGATTTGGATTTCAGCTATTGCTACCAATATAGAGAATTTTCCCGGGACGCAATGCTTTGGGATTTGCAATATTTCCGACATCGTTTTTTGGATGTTTTTTATGACGGAGAGTTTTGCGAGGCTGACCTCTTGAAAGATTTTCGCGTTTTCACCGACTATTTGAGCCATGCTGATTCTCATTTCTTTTTATACCGCGATTTTCAATCACGAAATATTATGCTGAAAAATGATCGTCCGTATTTCATTGATTACCAGTCCGGCAGGAGGGGAGCGCTGCAATATGACCTGGCATCACTTTTATATGATGCAAAAGCGAGACTGCCGGAAAACATCCGCGAGGAATTGATCGATTTTTATCTTGAATGTGTTCAAAAATATGTTGAAATTGACTCGGCTCAATTTATGCAATATTTTTATGAATTTGTTCTAATGCGCATTCTTCAGGCGCTGGGAGCATTTGGATTTCTTTCAACAGTCAAAGGAAAAACGCAGTTTAATGCAGGTATACCTTTGGCACTTGCTAATATTGCATCGATCATGGATAAAGTTGCGGTGCTGAAAAAACTGCCTACGTTAAAGAAGATATTGAGTCAACTGACAAAGGATAAGAATGAAAAAAGATTTGCAAATACTTATTTATAGTTTCGGATTCCATAAATCCGGCATACCGGATGATCCGTATGATAATGGTGGTGGATTTGTCTTTGATTGCAGGGCCATTGAAAACCCGGGGCGATATGAAGAGTTCATGCAGCTAACGGGCTTGGACAAAGAAGTTATTGATTTTTTGCAAGCCAGGCCTGAAGCACATGAATTCCTGTCGCATACAGATAAACTAATAGAAATGATGATAAACTTTTTTCTGAGCAGAAATTTCAATCATTTGATGATCTCTTTTGGATGCACAGGGGGGAGGCATCGTTCGGTTTTTTGTGCGGAAAAGACAGCGGCAAAACTCCGAAAGAATGGTTTTGCTGTCAATGTGATTCATCAAGATATTACCAGGGAAATCCTTGCCAAATGAGAGCTATTATCCTCGCCGCCGGCTTTGGCACGCGTCTCTTGCCGCTCACCAAAGATGTTCCCAAAGCACTCATCAAGGTGGCAGGAAAACCGCTGTTGGAAATATTGCTGAACAAGATGCTCGCCTCGGGTTTTGATGAAATAGCCGTAAATGTCCATCATCATGCGGATAAAATTCAATCATACCTGGACGATTTCATGAAAAATCACAAGGCCAAGATTTATGTTTCTTACGAACCGGAGATTTTGGGTACCGGCGGGGGAATAAAAAAAATGATCTCGCTTATTAGGGCGGATGAGCCTGTTTTGGTGCATAATGTTGACATTATTTCAAATATCAACTTGCATGAATTATTTGAAAAACACAAACGCTTGAATTCGGATGTTTCTCTGGCCGTTCAGCAAAGAAAAACTGATCGTTATTTGCTTTTTGACGAATCCATGCAATTTTGCGGTCGGGGTCTGCCGGATAAGCAGACGAAAAACCTCATCCGCCGACCAAAAGGAAATGTAAAGTTTTTAGCTTTTTGCGGGATTCAAGTCATAAATCCAGAGATTTTTATGAATTACAAGCGTCTTAAATTCAGCAGCATCGATCTCTATATCGATCAAGCCCAAAAGGGTGGAGATGTTATCGGCATACTATTCGATCATTTCTATTGGCGTGACATCGGCAAACTAAAAGAGTTGAATGCTGCTAAAAAAGATATTTCAGAGAAAAGATTCTCAATTTAAAAGCCGCAAAGTCTGATTGAGATAACTTTACGGCTTTTTAAAGTTTAAAACGTTTTTGTTGTCACGCTATTCTGAGCTTTTCACATCCATCGCTAACTTTCTCAGTTCCGGCATAATCTCATTCAAATTTTCGGGTTTGGCATTTTTCTCTCCAAAAGTGAAATAGAGAGATTTATACATCCCATATAGCTTTTCGTAAATTGCTGTGGCTTTCTTTTCAGGTTTAAATATCCTGTATCTTGGACAAAGTTTTTCCTGAGCCTCTTCAATAGTTTTAAATGTTCCTGCTGCAACAAAGGCAAAAATTGCTGCTCCAAGACTAGTCACTTCTGATTCCGGCACAAGAACCGATTTGTTGAAAACATTTGCATAGACCTGGTTTAAAACATCGTTCTTTTGAGGAATACCACCACCGTTGATTACACGCTTTATCGGCACTCCATATTCCATCATACGCTCCAGAATGATTCGCGTATGAAATGCAGTGCCTTCGATGGCTGCAAATAATTCATCCCGGGCCGTCGTTGTGAGCGTCCAGCCGATGGTCATGCCTGAAAGTTCAGGATTGACCAAAACTGTGCGATCGCCATTATCCCAGGGAAAACGAAGCAGACCGGTTTGGCCCGCCTGAAAGTTTGCGAGACCATCAGAAAGTGTGCTCACGTCTGAACCGGCTCGTTTTGCAATGGCGTCGAATATGTCGCCGACCGCTGAAAGACCGGCCTCAATTCCCCAATAATCCGGATGAATCGAACCTTTGACTATACCACTCACTCCGGGAATCAATCCGAGTTCCTTCGCAATCCCCATAATGCAAGTCGAAGTGCCGACAACATTTACCACATCACCTTCGCGGATTCCGGCAGCTATTGCATCCCAATGAGCGTCAAGTGCACCCACAGGAATCGGGATTCCGGCTTTCAGCCCCAAACGGTTTGCCCATTCGACCGACAAATAGCCAGCATTTTCAAAGGAAGTGGCATATTCTCCTGTTAGTTTATCTCTGACATCTCCCAAAAGAGGATCAACCGCTGTCAAAAACTTTTTAGATGGAAGCCCGCCCAGGTCTTCGTGCGCCATCCATTTATGCCCCGCAGCGCAAACACTTCGGCGCACATTTTTAGGGTCTTTGATGCCGCTAAGCATGGCCGCAATAAGATCACAATGTTCAAAAGCGCTGGCGAAGGCACTGCGCTTTTCAGGGTTATTGCGAAGCCAGTGCAGGACTTTTGCCAGACCCCATTCCGAAGAATAAACGCCGCCGCACCAGTCGATGTTTTTTAAATGAAGTTCATGCGCCTTGGCCGTAATCTCGGCAGCTTCCTTTTTTGCGCGATGGTCTGCCCACATGTAATAGTCATCAATAGGCTGAAGGTTCTGATCAACTGGGACGACAGTTGAGCCGGTCGTATCAATAGCAATCGCCTGGATTTCTTCACCCGAAATACCGGCATTCTCAATAGCGCTCTTGAAAGCATTTTCAAGCCCGGCAACCTGGTCAATATGCCTTTGCGTTGCCCAGTCCGGATCGGAATTCTTGCGAATAAGCTCATAATCAAAGGAGGCTGTTCCCAAGCGTCCTTTTTCACTATCGAAAATAGATACACGAACACTGAGCGTTCCAAAATCTACACCTGCTACTATAGCCATTGTAATACCCCATGCTTTAATGATTATGATTGTAAATTTTCATTGAATATATGAAATTAAATCATTCAAGGCAACTTTGAAAAACAGATTTATTCAAATCTTGCTTTTTAGCTTAAATTTATTTAGATTCACAATCTTTTTTTGGAGAACTTTTTAATCTATGCAAAGGACAAATAGATGACACCTGATTATAACTTTGAGGATATTGAGAAAAAATGGCAGGAAAAATGGGAAAAAAGCCAATTATACAAAGTTGATCTTGATAAAACAGACAAAAAGCTTTATTGCCTTGTCATGTTTCTATACCCTTCCGGTGATAAGCTTCATATCGGGCATTGGTACAATTACGGACCAACAGATACCTGGGCGCGGTTTAAAAGAATGCAAGGATATAATGTTTTTGAACCAATGGGATATGACGCGTTTGGGCTACCGGCAGAGAACTATGCCATTAAAGCAGGTGTTCATCCGGCAATCAGCACTGCAAAAAATATCGACTTTATAAGGGGGCAATTAAAAGCCATCGGTGCGATGTATGATTGGGATAGGGAAATCAATACAAGCTCGCCGGAGTACTATAAATGGACGCAATGGTTCTTTTTGCAGCTTTATAAAAATAAACTTGCATATCGTAAAAAAGCTCCGGTAAATTGGTGCCCGCAATGCCAAACCGTATTGGCAAATGAGCAGGTCGTGGATGGTTTGTGTGAGCGTTGCGACAGTGAAGTGATTATGAAAGATTTGGAACAGTGGTTCTTTAAAATTACAGACTATGCAGAAAGATTGCTGGAAGGGCACGAGAAAATTGACTGGCCTGAAAAAACAATTCAAATGCAGAAAAACTGGATAGGGAAGAGCGTTGGTGCCAGTATTCACTTTAAAATTGAGGGAAAAGAAGAGTCAATTGAGGTTTTTACAACCAGACCAGATACGATATTTGGTGTAACATATATGGTTCTGGCACCTGAACATCCTCTTGTGCAAGAATTGACGACAGAAAGTCAAAAACAAGCTGTTGATGATTATGTCATCCAAACGCGCAAGCAAAAGGAAATTGAGAGACTTTCTACCGAGCGCGAAAAAACCGGCGTATTTACCGGCAGCTATTGCTTCAACCCTGTAAATAAAGAAAGAATTCCGATCTGGATTGCAGATTATGTGCTCGTATCGTATGGAACGGGTGCTGTTATGGCGGTCCCTGCCCACGATCAACGCGATTTTGAGTTTGCTCAAAAGTATTCCTTAACCATTCGGGAGGTCATTTCCCCTGATGGTCGTCCGAGCGCAGAATCACTTAAAGAAGCTTATGAAGCACCCGGAGTAATGATCAACTCGGCGCAATTTGACGGCACAAGTTCGGTTGAAGGGAAAGAAAAGGTTATTCAATATTTTAAAGAAAATGGTTTTGGAGACAAAAAGATTAATTACAAATTAAGGGACTGGCTCATCTCCAGGCAAAGATATTGGGGCGCTCCAATTCCAATCGTCTATTGTGATGAATGCGGCGAAGTAGCAGTACCTGAAGAGGAATTGCCAATCTTATTGCCTGAAAAAGTGGATTTTAAGGGAAAAGGCACGTCGCCATTAACGACAGCCCCTGAATTTGTAAATACAATATGTCCAAAATGCGGCAAGCCTGCAAGACGTGAAGTGGATACTATGGATACTTTTGTTTGTTCATCATGGTATTTTTTGCGTTTCCCAAATCCACATCTTCAGGACAAGGCCTTTGATCCCGATATTATTAAAAAATGGCTTCCCGTTGACCAGTATGTTGGAGGTGCGGAACATGCTGTTATGCATCTTTTGTATGCACGATTTTTTACGAAAGCATTGTATGATTTTGGCCTTATTAACTTTGACGAGCCGTTTACGCGATTGGTTCATCAAGGTGTAATTACAAGCCACGGCGCAAAAATGTCAAAATCGCGAGGCAATGTTGTCAATCCCGATACATTCGTTAATAAATACGGTTCCGATACCTTCCGTTTGTACATGATGTTTATGGGATCGTATGAAGAAGGAGGCGATTGGAGCGATGATGGGATCGTAGGTATAAACAGGTTTTTAAAAAGGTTATGGCGTCTTGTTGTTCAGGTTAATGAAAACAGGCCATCGGGAAATGAACAAGAGAGATTTAAAAAAGTCGAAAGACAAATGCATTACGCAATAAAGCATGCGACGCTGGATCTCGATCGATTTCATTTTAATACTGCAATTAGCCGCATCATGGAATTGGTAAATGAAATTTATCTTTATATTCAGGATATCAATCCTCAGGAACAGAATGTGCTGTTGGGAACGAAAGTTATTCCAAACCTTGTTAAACTTATAGCGCCATTTGCGCCACATGCGGGTGAAGAATTGTGGGAAATCATAGCGCAGGATTACAGCATTTTTGATGCTCATTGGCCTGATTATGACGAATCCAAACTTGTTTCCGATACAATCCAAATGGGTGTGCAGATTAATGGCAAAATAAGAGCACAAATCGTTGTTCCAATAAACAGTACGAGCGATGAAATAATAAGCGCAGCGTTAAATGATCAAAAAGTAATAACTTTTGTACAAGATAAAAATATTTTGAAAACATTTGTTGTACCTAAAAAACTTGTAAGCCTGGTTGTAAAGTAAAAGAAAAGCAGGGGAGAGATGATATGTGGGGAATTAAAAAATGATCCCTATGTTAACATAACTATTATTATGCATAGTTTCTTTGTTTGCAGAAATAGGAATAAAATACGAATGGGTCATAAAACCTGGGCTTAAAAAACAGGCGGTTCAATGATAATTTTGAACCGCCTATAATGAAGAGGACTATTAATGATGATAATGTCGGATTAAATTTCGGCTAGCGTTGCAGAAAAAGTTCCTGTCTTCCAGTACAAATCATGATACTCGCGTACATAAGGATTGGTTGCAAGCGTATGACGAATGAGTATTTTAAAAAGCCGGCGTTTGGTCCTGGTAAAGATTTCAACCTTTTTTAAACCGATCAAAAGCGCCGAGCTGATAAAATTATCAATCAGTTCCGGAATGTATTTTTCTGACAACTCGTCGATTTCCAGCAAGTCATCGATAAAAATGGAATAAAGTCTGTAGTCACTATAAGAATTCGTGTCTTCTTCATTATGTCCATAATCCACGAACGATAGTGCTGATGCCGGTATGTATTCCACTATGGTTAATTCCTCACTGATTATCAAGCAATGCCCAAATCATCAGACCGCTCAAGCCGCCAACCAATGCTGCTACTTTGAAGCGTTCTTTATCTTTTCTTTCCATCATTAGTTCTGCTTGTCGATTTTCTTTTTTTCTTTCTAAAAAGATTGCAGCCTCTTGTTTGTTGCGTATTTTTACTTTGCCGTAATTCAAAGCATTTTCATCGTATTTATCCCGTGGGTACAAAAGCCGTCCTGCGCTGCTCACGACAGCCAGTAAATCCTTTTTTGAAACTTTAATCCACTCAGGTTCTCCTGGAATTTCTTCAACTTTGAACTCCAGGTACTTATCACCGATCAGGGTTAATTCTCCCTGGACTTTTTTGTTGTTTGCCAAAATTAATTTGTCTGCTCTCACTGAAGTCATGATGCCTAATAAAACGAAAGCGAACACGATAATTTGAATATTTTGTGCCTTCATCTTACACCTCTCTGGTTGCTCTACATTAATTGTTTGCTCTGTCTCAAGCAACTGTTATGCCACAGAAAAGGTTGTAGCAGATAAATATGCAATGCAATGTAACAGCTTGTATAACAAATGCTTATAAAGCGTTAAAGATCATTCTATCAGAAAAAGTCTATGGTAAGCAATTTTTATATACGGATTTGTATTACATCGATGGCAGAGAATGTAATTTACGAGGAAATGTGAACGAACTTTCTATTATTTGGCGCTGTGATTTGCCCGGAGTTGTTTCTCGACATATTTACGAATTTCAGCTGCGAGACTAAAATTGAGCACTTTTTGGGAGCTTTCTCGGCACTCATCTGTATAAAGCTGGCGGACTCTTAATTTTACATGAGGGATAAAAGGCGCGCTCATGCTCAGATTACGAAAACCGAAACCAATAAGTAATTCCGTAAACAGTGGATCACCGGCAATTTCGCCGCAGACGCTGGTCTCTTTTCCCAATTCCTGTCCTGCTCTGCCAATAGTTTCAAGCAATGAGAGAATAGCCGGATGAAAAGGCTTATAGAGCGAACTCACTTTTTCGTTTCCGCGGTCAACTGCTAAAGTATATTGAACCAGATCATTAGTTCCCACACTTGCGAAATCGACTATTTTTAAAAATGAGCGGATATTAATGGCAGCAGACGGAATTTCGATCATTACGCCTAGCGGCACTTTGGGATTATGTTCAATTCCGTCATTTTTGAGTTCTTTCAACGTTGCGCGAATGACCTTTCTTACAGCCAGAATTTCCTCAATGCTCGAGATCATCGGCAACAAGAGTTTGATATTTCCAAGCGTTGCCGCTCTGAAAATAGCACGTAGTTGCGTTTTAAAAATATCCGTGTCTCTTAGAGAAATACGAATTGCCCGGAGTCCCAGATATGGATTTGGCTCTTTGTACGAAAGTTCATTAGCAAGATATTTGTCGCCTCCGAGATCCAATGTCCTGATAACAACTGGATTCGGAAACATTTTCCGGGCAATATTTTTGTAATCAAGATATTGATCCTCCTCGGAAGCAAATTTATTCTTATCCATAAAGTGCAGTTCCGTGCGGTAAAGTCCGACTCCTTCAGCACCTAATTTGATTGCATGCAACGCATCTTCAAGGGAGCCGATATTAGCCAATAGTTTGATTGCAACTTTATCCTTTGTTATAGCAGGAAGTTTTGCCAGTTTTTCGGTCTGTTTCTCCCGTTGCAGAATAGTTTTTTGAAGCTTCTGAAAGTAGCGTATTCTATCCTGAGAAGGATTAAGAATGACTTCTCCCCTAAAACCATCTACAATTGCTGTAGCGCCGAAAGGAATCAATTTGGCTAGATCAACAATACCCGAAACAAGCGGCACGCCCAACGATCTGGCAAGAATAGCCGCATGACTTGTAGCCCCTCCATGCTCTGTAATAAAGCCGCGGATTCTTTCCGTATTCAATCCAACTGTTTGCGAAGGCAACAAATTCTCTGCGGCTATAATAACATCGGTATTTTCATCAATAAAATTTTGCCGTTGCGACCTGCCTATTTTCTCAGAAATACGCGAGGCAACGTCTCTCAAATCCGCAGCTCTTTCCCGCATATAAGTGTCATCTATTTTCTGGAAAGAATTGATGGAATCCTGCAGCGTCTCCTCAACAGCCCAGGCAAGGTTCTTGTGCTCAACAGAAACTTTGTGCTCAACCTGAGAAATTAAATAGGGATCCTCAGTGAGCAATATTTGCACATCGAAAATATCAGCTTCATTTTTGCCTATACTGGAAGCAACTTTATTTTTCAATTGCTCAAGTTCGACACGGGTTAGCCTGAGTGCATTCCTGAATCTCTCAAGCTCTCCTTTGACATCTTTGTGGCGTATTTTTTGTTTCTTAACAACATGGCTGATGCCAATCAAACATACTTTACCTAGTGCAGTTCCCGGAGAAACTGGAAGTCCCCTCAATTTTTTTCTTACACCAGCCATATCAAATACAATTTTAAACGGAAGTAAGTTATTTCAAAACACCCAATTGTCTGCCGATCTTTTCAAACGCAGCAATAGCTTGATCCAAATGATTTTGCTCATGTGCCGCAGATATTTGCACCCGTATACGAGCTAATCCTTTAGGAACAACCGGATAGCTGAATCCGATGACATAAATTCCTTCTTCCAACAAAGCATCGGCCATTTCATGCGCTAATTGCTCTTTGTATAGCATGATCGGCACAATCGGGTGAATTCCGGGTTTAATATCAAATCCGATAGTCGTCATTTTTTCCCGGAAGTACTTTGTATTACTTTCCAGCTTGTCACGCAATTCTGTTGTTTCAGAAAGCATATCCAGGACAGCGATAGTCGTACCGGTAACCACCGGCGCAAGAGTATTGGAGAATAAATAAGGCCTGCTTTTTTGGCGAAGATATTCTATCAGTTCTTTTCTTCCGGAAACACAGCCACCGGATGCACCGCCTAACGCTTTTCCAAAAGTCGTGGTGATGAGATCAATTTTTCCCATCACACCTGATAGCTCATGCGTTCCTTTTCCGTTTTTTCCAATAAACCCCGTTGCATGGCTGTCATCAACCATAACGAGTGCATCATATTTTTCTGCAAGCGCAACAATCTCCGCTAGTTTTGCTATTTCTCCGTCCATTGAAAAGACGCCATCTGTAGCTATAAGGCGAAATTTTGCATTTCCAGCACTTTTAAGCTTTTCCTCCAGGTCGTCCATGTCGTTATGCTGATAAATATATCGCTGTGCTTTTGTAAGACGTATGCCATCAATTATGGAAGCATGGTTGAGCGCATCGGTTATCACTGCGCTTTCCTTATCCAGAAAAGGTTCAAAGACTCCTCCATTGGCATCAAAGCAAGCAGCGTAAAGAATGGTGTCTTCTGTGCCAAGGAATTGCGAAACCTTTTTTTCCAGCTCTTTATGAATTTCCAAAGTTCCGCAAATAAACCTAACCGAGGACATACCAAATCCCCATCGATCCAGCGTGTCATGCGCTGCCTTTATGACACTCGGGTGGTTTGCCAAACCCAGATAATTATTCGCACAAAAGTTCAATACTTCCTTCCCGGATTTTACCGTGATGCTTGCAGCTTGCGGTCCAACAATAACTCGTTCATCCTTATACAATCCGGCTTGTCGTATTTCATTCAATTTTTCAATAATATCGGTTTTAATTTTCCCGTACATTTTTCCCTCCGTACGTTTTTTAAATCGAAAAAACTTGTATATAAAGAATTCATTAAAACTCAAGTACCACTTTACCGCATTGTCCGCTTCTCATAACATCAAAGCCTTTTTGAAAATCATCTAACTTGAATTTGTGGGTGAGCACCGGGGAAATATCCAAACCACTTTGCAGCATGGTTTGCATTTTATACCACGTCTCCCAAATTTCTCTGCCATAAATACCTTTTATGAATAACCCCTTAAAAATAACCTGATCCCAATCTATCTGCGTCATTTTCGGAAGAATACCAAGCAGCGCAATTCTTCCACCATGGTACATATTTTCCAGCATAGATTCAAACGCAGTCGGGTTCCCCGACATTTCCAAACCAATATCAAAACCAATCATTCCGAGCTCTTTCATGCCCTCTTTTATGGATGATTTTCTGACATTAATAGTTTTTGTCGCTCCAATCTTTTTTGCAAGGTTTAGCCGGTAGTCATTTACATCTGAAATAACGACATTTCTGGCACCGACATGTTTCGCAATGGCAACGGACATAATCCCGATAGGTCCGGCACCTGTGATAAGGACATCTTCGCCGACAAGATCAAAAGAAAGAGTAGCATGCGTTGCATTACCATAGGGGTCAAAATAAGCAGCGGTATCTGATGGAATATCCGGATGAACGTGCCAGGCATTTGAAGAGGGTAAACTAAGATATTCGGCAAAGCAGCCGTCCCTGTTTACGCCAATTCCAATTGCATTTGTGCAGAGATGTCTTCGCCCGGCACGGCAACTTCGGCATACACCACAAACGATGTGTCCTTCGCCGGAAACCCTCTCCCCTATTTCAAAGCCAGAAACATCATGTCCTTTTTCAACAATCTCGCCAACAAATTCATGACCGATCGTCATTGGGGTTTTTATGGTACGCTGTGCCCATTCATCCCAATTGTAGATATGCAAATCCGTCCCGCAAATTGCTGCTTTATCAATTTTTACCAAAAGATCATTGTTGCCTATCTGCGGCATGGGTACTTCATCAAGCCACAGTCCTTCCTGTGGATATTTTTTTACGAGAGCCTTCATTTTCGACATTGTGAACTCCCAGAATTTGATTTGCCTGGAATAACAAGTATTTTCACACTATTTAAGATAAAGCATTTTTATGCTCTTATCACCTGCACCTGCAAGTGAGCAAAAATAAACACCGGAAACGACGCTATTTCCCAGGTCATCTTTGCCGTCCCATTCAATTTTGTTCAATCCAATGATGGGATGATCGATTACGATTCTTCTCACGATACGTCCCAGGATGTTTCTTATTTCAATTTCAGGTGCTACATTACCTTCCGGATTTTGATGAACATTTACAGGAATAATGGTTGTGCCGTTGAAAGGATTTGGATAATTTTGAACTAAAGTAAAATCTGTCGGACCTTTTTGGGCATCACCTTTCAAATCGGCAACTCCAGTGACAAGGTCATTATTGCCCCCGGCTTCGTGATATCTTGCCGCAAATTCCTGTAAGTAAAGATTCGCGATTCTTTCACTGTGAATAATCAATGTATTTTCATCGTTTTTCGTATTTGCAGAAATGGACCAATTATGAGAGCCTGTTTCTACCAACGGATCGGAATCCGGCAGGGATGCATCGACAATCATATATTTATGGTGCAGCAATTTGGACAAGGCATCCAGATGAACATCCGCCGGTGGTGACCAGGCGTATGCACCTTCTCCAATCATGTCCGGATAAGCGGCTCCGTAATTGTTAATGCTACCTTTGTCAAATACACCCCTCAGCCAAAAGCCGGGTAAATTGTAATACTTTTCCCGCAAAGCTTTTTCAATGGAATTGCTCGTAAAAGAATAAATGCAAAAAAAGATCGATTGATCAGCAGTATTAATTGCATCAACAATCCTGCTGTCCGTATTATCCGAAGGGCTCATGTATTGCTCAACCCACGTCCCTCCTACCACAAAACGATGCGGCGTATTGTTTTCCTTGCGATTACTGAACCTTGAGTTGGCTGCATTTGGTGTTTCCGTATTGCTGCCCCACATTTCGTTAAATTCTCTGGTATACGTCGCACATAACGTTTCATCCTGAATGAGCAACATATTTTCCCCATTTTGAGTAGAACCTGAATATGATGCATTTGCCGAACCCGTCCATAGCCAGTCATTCGCACCGTCCGAATCGCCACGATGATCGATGATAAAAAATTTATTATGCATATAACCCTGTCCGGAGTTGTCGCCAAATTTGTCTGTAATTACAGGTATTCCGGCATCTTGAAGAAAATTAAAGTTCTCTGAATTATTATCAGCTTCATGAATAATCCTCACACTAACACCGCGGTCATGCGCATTTTTTATAGCGAAAGCGATGTTCAAATGTGACAGAGAATAAAGACAAACATCAAGCGAGTATTGCGCCTGATTCATTTTTTGAATAATTATTTGCGAAAGATCGGTATTTCCAATTGCATCTTCGGTATTTGCATATTTATTTTCGACCGAGCGGGTAAAATAAACCTGAATTTCTCCGCTGGATTCATCGGATGAAGTCGAAAAAACAATATTTCCCGACGTTGCGCTTCCGCTTTCGTCTGATGAAACAGCTCGTCCCTGGTAAATCATCGCGGGGGTTAATCCAGTGACCGTAACCTCGTGGTGACCAACCAAAGTTGAATCTCCGATTGCCCCCAATTCATAAGCATCGCTTTCCCCAAATTTAAATAAAGTTGTCGATTCTGTTTCAGTTTCCCAGGAAAAGGTCACAGCCGAGGTCTCGATATCAATTTCATGAGGTTGTTCGATAAAAATTGGCCCGCTTTTTTGAATAAGGTCGGAAATAAATCTTGGTGAGATTTCATAGCCTTCAGAGTATGGCTCACGATTATCGTACTGTTTTAAAATTCCGATAACATCAAACGGCCCCTGCGGCAGCGGCAAATTTGTATCCGGATCGACGTAAAGTATGCATGATCCCGTTGAATCGGCAATGGTGAATGTCGGAGAACTCGAACTTGTAACATGAACATTATTAATGCGGATGAGCCTGCCCTCATTGGGTTCGGAAAAATCACTCTGGAAAGAATTTTTAACCATCTGGCAACTCAGAACGAGCGGTTCGGGAATCGGATTATTTGAACTGGTAACAAGGACTTTTGTTACGTCGCTGATTTCAGTCAAACCCCGATATTGTTTGATCTTGCCGGTAATTTGAATCGAATCCCCCGGGCTGACATTACTGGGCATAGAATTGTAGACAAAAACATTGATGCCTGCAGTTTGGTCCTGAACATAGATTTCGAAATTTGTAGAGCTATAAGTGCCTGTTCCAACGGTGGCAACGCCGCGGATGCTCACCTGCGTACCAATTGCGTATGGTGACGCCGGGAGCCCCTGACTCGTGTTGTGATGTAAATCGACAATATCGACAAATTGAGCATAGACAAGAAACGGAACGAAAAGAACAAATTGTAACCATTTGAATATTCGCATAAGACCTGCTTTAAAAGGTTATTTGAAAGTGAATGTTAACGGACTATTTTCGACCGGCCAATTCCCTTTGAGAATGTTTCGGCCGTTATTAAAAATCAGATAGCCATATTTTCCGTAATGTGGAATTTTGCGCGAAATCTGTGCAAGAGCATTTGTTGATTTACCCCAAATCCAAACAACCGGAAGTTTTAAATGATCAGGATTTCTGAAAATGATCACGCTGCAAATATCTTTATCGCCATATTTTTGCTCGAAAAGTGATACTGAATTTTGGCCAATGGAAACAGCAGCAGGCATCTTTTGGATAAAATGTGAAACGATTCTATTTTCCGCCGGGCTTGCGAAAATCATGATCGCACTTGTTGTGTCACCTTTTGCCAATTCACTATCGATGAAAATATTTGTGGAATCAGATTTTGAAAGCTGCATGGCCATTTTACGATATGCTCTTTTCATCGAATCATTTCCACCTGACGGAAGGATATATTTTTGATTTTTAGCGCCGAAAAATTGACTTAAACTCGGAGTAATTTCCTGCCATTGCAGTCTTCTAAAAACATCATAATCAGGATCCAATTCAATTTTACTGATCTTTGAATCAAAACCGAGCTGAAATGCGTCCAAGCCTCTTTTTACAGTCAGGGTTGTATCCTGCACGCCCTTTGTTGTTGTAATCCTGCACGGCAGATTAACCTGAAATGCAGGTTCTTTTTGCTGAACTTTAAATTTTAATTGATAGCGCTCCCCCCTTTTTTCAATCGCCGGATTTTGCAGAGAAAATACAGGGGCCCCCGGTTTTTTGATCCACTGGTCAAAGAACCAATGCAAATTCATTTGACTTGTTTTTTCAAATACATCTCGAATATCGTTCCAACCGGCATAATGAGATTGATAATCCTGATAAAAGATCCGCAGTGCTTTGTAAAAATTCGCATCACCAACCAGCTTTCGTAGTTGATGAAAAACCATCATTGCTTTTCCATAGCCGATAGTTCGGCTTGCAGGTGTGGTTCTTTCCCGGAAAGCAGTTAACGGAAAATCCAGATCACTTTTGTTCACATAAGAAGCGTAATCTTTGAGCGCCTCATAACGGTAATTTTTGGCAGCTTTTGGAGATTGCAGCTCTTTGTAATGATAATCGGCACTGTAAACAGTCAGGCCTTCGCACCAGTTTCCTTTTTCCATTTCGACAAAAACACCATTGCCCCACCAATTGTGGCAAATTTCATGTCCCAGGGATATTTTTGTAATGAAAGGTAGCCTGATGATTTGACTTCCGAGAAGTGTAAAAGACGGCATCCCATAACCAGTGGGGAAGAAATTTTCAACAACAGCAAATTTGTCATAAAGATACTCCCCAAACATGTCGTTATACATTTTCAGATACCGCGTGCATGCCTGCAAATAGGTTGGAGAAAGCGAACTGGTTTGCGGAAAGAAATATGTCGAAACCTTTATTTTTCCCAATTGGGTTGCCTTAATTTCATAATCACCGGCACAGAGATAGATTGTGTCCAAAGGTTTTGTTTCTTCCCAACAACTTACCAAAGAATCGTTTGATTCTTTGTGATATAATAATTTTCCGGAACTCAGAACACGAAAACCCTTTGGTGTGAGTGTCGTCAAGCGGAAATTTGACAGTTCATGTGGTAATAACGGATACCAGAAACTTGCTCCATCTAAAAAGATGCCGTTTTCTCCAATTAACCCGCTTGTTTGATCGGCCACCATCATTCTTGAAAAGCTGGCGCTTTTCAAAGAATCATAAATCGTACCTTTGTAGCGTACTTCTATGTTCTCCGGCGCCAGGTCGTTTGGCAAGTTCACCTGGTAAAATTGTGCGTTTTTAAACTGATTTTCATCCACGGGTTCGGATGAGCCAAACAGATGGTAAAAATCAGTAGCATTCTTTTTCTTCACATCCAGCTTCTGATCCCCTACACTTACGTTTTCAACATCCAGAGAATCATTTAAGAAGAAATAGACTTTGTTTGTTGGTTTCACGTAATTGATATAAATCGTATCAATAGCGGTGATTGAATGTTGATGAGGATTGAGAAATACTTTTAGATGGTGAGAAGAAAAATTGAATTGAGGGGATGTCTGTTTGGAACAGCTAAACCATGATGTTGCAAGAAAGATGAACACCATCAAAAAAAGAAATCGTAATAACTTTTGCATACCGTTTTCTTCCTTTAGCGAGTTATATGTGTACTCGTGGAAATATAACCAATACCCTTTTCTTTGTCAAGAATATTGTCTCGTATCTTGTACAGATTAATTTGTAGGACGGCTAACATTACACAACAGATATTGAGATTTTTCTACAAAAAAAGGCCAGTTTAAACTGGCCTTTTGAAATCTTGGGGGGTAAACTGATTTTCAATCTTTATACTACAACATTGCCTTTAACATCAACGCTTCACTCTTTTCCTGTGCATCGGGATAATCTTTCACCAGTTTAGCATAAACATTTTTAGCCTCGTTCGGCATTTTGGCGAGAGTATAGCATCGTGCTGCTCTCAGTAAATAATTCGGCGCAAAAATAGAATCGGGAAACTTTTTAACTGTTTTTTCATATTCCTGCGCTGCTTCCTGATAATTTTTTAACTGCTCATCACAAGCTGCTATTCCCGCATAGGCAGCAGAGAGAATGTGCTCATCTCCCCTAAAGGCGGAGGCAAATTTTTTATAATTAATTTTCGCGTTTTCATAATCATTTGTTTCAAAAAATGAATCGGCAAGATATAAAAGCCCCATTTTCCCACTTTTTGTACTGCCGTATTTTTCCACAAGATTTGTTAACAGAGGCATGGCATTTTGATAATCGCCACTCTCAAAAGTTCTGGTTGCTTTTGCCAATTCAACGCTAGCCTTTTGCTCGGCACCCTTTTGTGAATTGGCATAAAAATAAACTGCAACAAAGATAATCGCTGCCGCTGCGATAGCACCGATAACGTATTTTGAATTATCCTCTGCCCAGGCAGAGGCTTTGTAGTAAAAAGTGACAAGCTTGTCTTCTTTCAGCTTCTTTTTTGACAGTCTTTTTCTCGGTTTGAGCATTGTTTCCCTTGGTGGTAAAGTTATTATTCAAATAGTTTTCAAGGCCGAAAATATACTAATTGTTGCTTTTAAATGCAAGCAGAAAACCGACAGTGTAGGAGTAAATGTTTTTCCTCTTTTGGAACTAGAGGAATAGGGGCATCATTCAATTTTTGAAAAATAACAACTAGTCCGGTGGCCTGGCCTCCCTTGCTGTAACAGTAACAATCTCATAAGCTAATGCTGAAACAGTAGCAATGAATACAAAGTCCAGAATGATGAGAAATGTTACTGCCGGTGGGCGATTCATCAGGTCGAGTGATTCTCCCAATTTAAAGATAAGCGGCAAAGTAAGAATTCCAACAACAGTAGAAACGGAAATAGCAAACATTACGGCAGCTTTGTTATTCTTGCCGCCGGCGAAAAAATAGCCAATCAAAATAATTGCAATTCCCAAAGCTACGGCGATTAACATTATTTTTTCATCAGCGTGATACAATTTAATTTGAGCTAGTCCACTAGCGTTAAGGCTGTCGGTGCCTGTCGTATCTGCCGGTGTGCTTGTAGCAATCATACGAATTTCCCCACCTCTTATTAGAAAGTTATGTCTGCAATCCAGGCGAAGGCGACGCAGGGACTGCAATTTTTAATCTTTTCGGTAATATTGTAATGTGAATTTCCTTCGAAAGCCAGGTCATTAATTCGCCTTCAATTTGCAACAACAGATTATCAACGGATTTTATTGTTAAACTATCTGTTTTAAAAACATGTACGTCAGGGATCTTAATATGGTTTCCGGAAAAAACTTTGGATAATATTTTCAGCCTTTTAAAAGGAGAAACATTGTTGATCAGGATTGCATCCAGCGATCCGTCAGCGGGATCAGCGTGCGGTGCAATATTAAAGTTGCCACCATAGCATATTCCGTTTGCAATCGTAAGCATTAAAGCGTGGCGGCGAGATTGATCTTTTCCATTCTGAATGAAAAGTTCAATTCCCTTATAGCGAAATATCTTTTTTATAACGATAGACAAATAAACCAAAAAACTGTTCAAGTGTTTTGTTTTTTGCAATTCCTGAACAACGGCAACATCAAAGCCGATGCCAACCGCATTAATGAAGTATCGGTCACCGGCTTTTCCGATATCAAATGTCCGCGAGTTGCCCGAAATAATTGTATCGCATGAACCCTGTATATCAGCAGGTATACCTGCAGCCTTGATAAAATCGTTGCAGGTTCCTGTTGGAATGATCCCGAGTAGCGGATCGCCGTTTGATTTCAAAATACCGTTGACTACTTCGTTCAGCGTCCCGTCGCCGCCTGCGACCAGAATATTATCATAACCATTTTTAACGGCATCGTTAGCAATACTCTCGGCGTGCAATGGATATTCACTGAATTTGATATCGTGATCGTATTTTGCATCTTTGAAATTTTGAAAAATCCGATCAAAGTGCTTTTCTGCATTTCCTTTGGCAGCTTTCGGATTAAGGATAAGTAGAGTCGACATTTAACTGAACAATTCCTGACTATCGTCTTTTAAGAGTACCCAAAATGAATAAATGGCCAATGCTGTACCAACAGGGATATCGAGCAGATTTAGCGCAGCCATGACCAGCCCTAATATCTTCCCCCATTGCTTGAATTTCAGAATGCCAATTCCTGCGAGAATTTCCGGGATAGAAAGAACTGTAAGCAGACCTGCGACGAACAAACCGATAATGCCAAGGATGGGAAATGCTTCCTCTCCTCCCTGGATATTTGCAAAAAAACCGATACCAAGCATTATTGCAAATACAAGAAAGCCCACAAAAATACCAAGGATCCCTTTAGCGATCCACAGAATGCCGGTTGTTTTGACATGTTTTTCCATTATTGCCTCCAGATCTTTTTTTCAAATTTTAGAAGTATAGTCAAAACTAGTAGAATTATCAAGTTATTTTTAA
>Ga0114931_10003776_pt1 | contig 19089 bp, 19 predicted proteins | sample 2SBtaG_FD_89579 | JGI IMG/M metagenome (GOLD analysis project Ga0114931, IMG submission 89579) | Deep subsurface microbial communities from Kolumbo volcano to uncover new lineages of life (NeLLi) - 2SBTROV14_V59a metaG | ecosystem: Environmental > Aquatic > Marine > Volcanic | place: Kolumbo...
CCCCAGCCTAAGCGCTTACATAATATCGGGGAATTTATTATTGATTACTACCTCAGCAAGTGCCAGTTGACCACCACGGGGCCAGGCATCCTGTACTCCTTTGCCGATAGCGACGAACATGGCAATAACATGATCCGGGGGCAGGTTAATCAGTTCTCCCACCGCATCGAAATCAAAGCCATCCATGGGGCAGGAATCGTAACCCATCTCTTTGGCTGCCAGCATTAGGTTTTGGGCGGCCATACCACAGGAACGCATGGCTTCATCTCGTTGCACCTGCGGTTTATCACGATAATAATTATCTATGGCCGGTACCATGAAATCCTGTACCTCCTGGGGAGCATTTTTCCAATAACGGCCTGGATCTCTGGCAAAGGCGTTTAGGTCGGCGCAGAGGATGATAAAAAGGGAGGCATCGGTGACTTGGGCTTGATCCCAGGCAACAGTCCTAATCTCTTGGCGCAATGCTTTATCCTGCACAACCACAAAACGCCAGTTCTGGATATTAAAGGCAGTGGGGGATAGGACGGCGAGATTAAGCAACTTCTCGACATCTGTACTACTCATATCATGATTCGGATCAAAATGCTTAACTGCCCTTCTTGTGGTAATTGCTTCTCTAATTTCCATGATGTCCTCCTTTTTAAATTCCAGTTGATTTAGGTTAGTACCTTACATCCCGAGATGTTATAAAGTCAAGAGTGGGGTTTATGGGGCACTTAGGTTGTTTCCTCGTTCCCACGCTCTGCGTGGGAATGCATACCACACTACCACCACCATTTCTGGATAAGTTACGCCCCAACTTTATAACATCTCGGCATGTAAGCGATTCAGGGACGCCGCAATGTGCACGTTGACCGGCCGCAATCATACCCCCTGTATATTGCGGCCGGTCAACGTGTGCAGTGTGGCGTCCCTGAATCGCTTACATTCTTCGTTCGTCTGGCATCGAGGATAAGTAACAGTAAAAAAATACTTCCCACGGCTCCAAAGAATGAGGTGTGGCGAAAGGTATCCTGGAAGGAGAGGCTCAGGGCCTTTAGATTCTGGACTTGGGCCAGTAGGCCATAACCGTGTGATATGGCCTTGCCAGTGGGCATATAGGCGGCCAGATTATGCCCTGTTGTGTTAATGAAATCCTGCACGTAGCTGTGGTTCTGAAGGTTGGCAATTCCTTCATAATGGATGGCCTGTCTGAGTTCCAAGGTGTTGGTCGCTATGGCAGTTCCAAGGGAACCACCCAAAAACCTGAGGTAATGCATTATACTTACCCCCTGTGAGGTATATGGCCCCAAATTGCCAAGGGCCATGGCTGATACGGGAGCGAAAAAAGAGCCCAGGGCAATTCCGAGTGGGATAGTGATCAGGGCAGCTTGTACCGAGGGGGTATAATAGTTCAGCGATGGGATCAGGTAGAAACTGGTGGTCAGGTAGATAATAGTGCTGACAACCAGCACTGGTGGAGATCCGTATTTATCACTCAAAATGCCCGCCATTGGGGATAAAATAGCGATAAAGATGGCAAAGGAGAGCATGTGAATACCAGTGTCAAAGGTGCCTAGATGTTTCAGCGTTTCATAATAAAGAGGCAGTAGATAGAAAAGTTGGTAAACTGAAAGACCCATGACCAGAAAATAAAAGCCCATGGAGAGAGTGTATTGCCGGATTTTAAAGATGTTCATGTCAATGAGCGGAATGGTGCTGAACATCTCGGTAATAATATATAAAATAAGGGCAATGGCCGCCACAGCTCCAAGAATTACGATAAAATTAGATTGGCCCCAGCCTAATTGCTGCCCCTTGGAGAGGAGGATTAGCAGGGCAACTGTGAAGGTGGCAATAAAGAAATAGCTGATGAAATTAAAATGCAGTTTTTGCCGATGGCGCACCAGGATTGGCAAAAAAGATATGGCTGCCACAAAGTTAAGAATACCGGTAGGCACGTTTATATAAAAAACCCAGCGCCAGGCAAGGTTCTGGGTAATCCATCCCCCCACTGTCGGCCCCAGTGACGGGGCAAAACTTACTCCCATGGCATAGATCCCCATGGCCAGACCGTGCTTTTCCGGGGGGTAGAGGGCAAAAAGGATGGTCTGTGCACTAGCCATAATAAAGGCTTCCCCCAGACCTTGCAGTACCCTGGCACTGACCATTTGCGGCAGGGATTCAGCCAAACCACAAAGGGCACTGGCCGTAGTGAATACAACAAGTCCAGCCAGAAAAACATTTTTCAGGCCAATGACCTTGCCAAGACTATGGGTCAAAAGAAGCCCCACTGCCGCTGCGATCATATAAGAGGTGATAACCCATTGCACGCCGTAGAGATCGGTAGACAACGGTCCCATCATTTTGGGTATAACGACATCGACTACGGTGGTATCGAGAATGGCCATGAAGGACCCCACCATGATAATAGCGGAGAGAAATGCTCTGTATCCAGTTGATATCCGGGCGTAAATAGGAATGTCATTTTCTTCGTCCAGAACGGTCATGAATGGCTCTCTCCGGCTGGTTTGTTTTGCCTCTTGATCTCAACCTCGCCCCCCATTCCTATCCGTAAGAGCGTTGTATTGCCTTTGGTGATTTTGATCCGTACTGGAATTCGCTGGGCCACCTTAGTAAACTCACCGGCGGAGATATCACGGGGAGCCAGGGCGAAGGTAGCGGCGGAGGCAGGCAGGATTGTTTTAACTATGCCTTTGTAAATGTCTTTGGGATAGGCATCGAACGTGATATTCGCTGGTGAGTCAGGTGCTACTTCGGCCAATTTTTGTTCCTCAAGGAGGACAGAGATATAAATATCATGCGGGTCAACCAGGGTAAATACTACCTTTTGTGGAGAGACCAGGGCGCCAGGGCTAACAAAACGTTTGGCGACCCTGCCGGTCAATGGACTTTTTATAGTGCATTGGCCTAAATCATCAAGAGCACTTTTTAAGGTGGCATCGATCTCCCTTATCTTATCATCCAGACCTGCAATATCTTTCATGGTCTCCTTTATGTGTATCTTTTGAGCTTTGGCCAACTCAACTTGACGGCCATATGTAACTACCGATGCGTCGAGGGCTGCGATCTTTAGCTGCAAGGCCTTTTGGGATAATTGTTTAGCGAGCAAACGGGCCGAGATGTCCTCGGCCTGGCTGTGGGAGACGGATTTGGTGGGTAATAGATTTTGATAACGCTTGTTGTCACGTTTTAGTTGGTCAACCTCCACTTGAGCGGCAGAAAACTGGGCAGCCATGGACTCTTTCTGCTTTTCTAATTCGGTGAGACGTGAGGTGGCAATCTCTTCGTTAAGGCGGGTCTCTTTTTTCAGGCGCTGCAAGAAAAAATCCTTTGCTTGTCTGGCATTTTTGGTGGCCTCCAGGCGAGCGTTTAATTCCTCTACTGCCAGACGATAAGAGGTGTCATCCAGGCGGGCCATCACCTCGCCTTTACTTACCGGATCTCCTTCTTTCTTGTTGATTATCGCAATTCGACCACTGACCCGATTGAAGCCTACGGAAACCAGACTGTCAGTACGGACAAAAACTGCGTCGGTGACTGCGTAGGCCATACGATGCCGGACAAAGCGTACTGCCAATAAAATGAGGAGTGCGGCACAGATTAGGAGAATCGTTGCAGCAATGAACCGTCCACGGGATGTATGCTTATTTTCTGACATAGTAGTTTGATGGTAATGATTAAGCAGTTTAATCGGGAATACAAAAACGGGCTACAATACAACAATCATATTATTTCTTGCCGAGCCCTTACATCCCGAGATGTTATAAAGTCAGCGTAAGCGACAAATGAACCACATCTTGACTTTGCGACACCCCCAAACTGTGAGCTATACGACCATGTTCGTATGCGAGAGTGTGGTTTATGGGGTGCTTACGGTATTTCGTTGGGCATAAACCATTCAACTGCGAGTCCAAGCGGAATTGCCAGTAGCAGAACAAGCATGCCGCGCACCAAGGCAAAGGGATAACCCAGAAACTCTGCCTCAACTGGCAGCATCTGCGGTTTAAGTGCCCAGGCGGCCAGCACAATGGTGACCACGGCCCAGCGTGCGCCAAGACGTTTAACACTCATAAGTAACGGAAAGATGACGTAGGCTGGCCCGATGAGAATCGCCCCGCAGCCAACGGCGATCAACAAGCCTTTGAACCCACTTTTATGGCCAAGCAGAGAGGAAACCAGCTGGTGACCTATCTTTGCCTGTATCAGGCCAATGAGAGCAAATACCGCTATGATAATGATACTTAGTGAGGCGAATAGATTGGCACCATACTTGAGGGATGCAAAGGCCTTTTGGGGAGAAACCAAGCTGGCCCAAAGATAAAGAAGCATGACGATACAGATCATTTTTTGTTGCAATAATACTTCTAATAAATGTTTGGCCCGGCTCATAATAGACCTCCTAATAACAGGCCTGAAAAATATGCAGTAATCAAGGTAAGGGCGTTGCGGATGAGCGCAAATCTCCAGCTAAAAATCTTGGCTTCAAACGGCAAGGTAATTACCCCTACTGAAATCCATGACATAATAAAGGCGGCTACCGCGGGTGGCCAGGCACCACCTGCCAACAGCGAACCGGCAATGGGATATGCGGCGAGTGGTGGGCCTATGGAAACGGCACCGATCAGGCCTCCTGTTAATAGGGATAAGGCTTGATTCCCATTTCCCAGTAACGTTTCAATAAGTTCTGGCGGCATAAATTCTTTAAATAGGCCAACCAAAGCGAATATGGCCAACAATAATGGCACTAAATTTGATAAGGACTTAGCACCAATCTTGATTGCAATCCTGGCTTTTGCTTTATCATGTCTAAATGACCAAAGATATGTCAAGGTAACCAGGAATAGATAGATTAGGCCAATGTGGATAATATTCATTATTTGTGCTTATCAGAAGTTTCTGGATTTTTATGCTTGTCTAAGCGCCGTAAGCGATTCAGGGACGCCGCCATGTACACGTTGACCGGCCGCAATTATACCTTTGTATATTGCGGCCGGTCAACGTGTTGCCGTGTGGTGTTCATGGATCGCTTACTGAATTCCAGCCACCGCCAAGGGCCTTGTAAAGTCTGATAAGATTGGCGGTTACTGCACCGGTGCTTTGGGCTAGTTGGTCCTGGAAGGAGAGCAGGGAACGCTGGGCGTCAAGCACACTTGTGAAATCGGTTAATCCTGCCTGATATCTGTCGCGGGCGGCCTGATCTGCCTTGCCAGCTGCATCGGTGGCTCTAGTTAGCGCCTGATTACGAGTTTCTTCTTTTACAAAGGCGGTTAGGGCGTTTTCCTCTTCCTCCAGGGCTCGGAGTACAGTTGCCTGGTAGTGTAGCATGGCTTGCTCCTGACGGGCATTCTGCACAACGATATTTTGGCGAATGGCTCCGGCATCAAATATATTACATGACATTGAAGGGCCAATATTAAAGAAACGGCTGGCCCACTCAGGTAAATCCTCTATATGCAGAGATTCAAGACCAATGGTTCCGGTAAGCTTGAATTTTGGGTACAGATCGGCTTGCGCTACACCAATACGGGCAGTTTGGGCGGCCAACTGACGTTCGGCCTGGCGGATATCTGGACGCCGTCGCAGGGCCTCGGCTGGAACCCCTACGGTAATTTCTGGCGGGGTAGCAGGTACAGGCTCTATTTTTGCCAGCTGCTGGGTCAGACTGCCGGGCTTCTGACCTAAAAGGATTGCCAAACGGTTCATCGCCGCGGCAAGGCCGATTTCAAGCCGGGGAATTTGAGAACGGGTAAGCTCCAGGTTGTAACGTGATTGCTGGACGGCCAGATCGTCAATTAATCCGGTTTGGTAGCGTGACTGATTAAGTTCAAAAGACTGCTTTTGGGAGGTGAAATTGGCACGAGCAGCACTGATGCGGGCCTGATAGGTGCGAACATCCACATAATTAATGCCTATTTCGGCGCTCAGGCTGACCAAAACTTCATGCATGGCCTCCTGACGGGCGGCAAGATCCGCCTCCGCCGCCTCCAGCGCTCTTTTTTTACCACCAAAAATATCCAACTCCCAACCGGCATCAAATCCCGCCTTATAAAGATCCGTCTCTCCGCCACCGGTGAAGTTGGAACTACTGCGGGATTTAGTCGCCGCCGCCGAGGCATTTACGCTAGGGAATAACCCTGCCCGGCTGATACCGCGCAGGGCTCGGGCCTCACGTACACGGCTCATAGCAGATTTTAAATCCAGATTACCATGCATACCTTTTTGCACCAACTCGGTTAGTAGTGGATCCTGTAACTGTGCCCACCAGTTAGCCAGAGCCTTAGTGGCAGCTTTTTGTGCCACCAGGCCGCCACTGATGTCGGACTGCCAGGCCGCCGGGGCATCGGGCTTTACCCGGTTATAATTAGGCCCCAGCATGGTACATCCCGAAGCAAGCAGGGAAATTGCTGTCGCTGTAAATATTTTTTTAAGGTGGCTAGTCATTATTTTGTCCTCTTGATTTATTGTTATGCTCTAACCCCACACCTGCGACTTTCTGTTTTCTGAGGCGCCAGGCGGTGCCTTTTTCACGGCCAGTTTGAAATATATAATAAAGTACCGGAATTAGAAAAATACCGAACATGGTAGAGAGCAGCATACCGGCAAAAACCGTGGTGCCGATGGCTCGTCTGCTACTGGCTCCAGCACCGGTTGCGATGACCATGGGCAGGACACCGAGGATAAAGGTGAAGGCGGTCATTAATACGGGTCGGAATCTTATTCTGGCACCATCCACTGCGGCAGCGGCGGTGGTCAGGCCATCATTATGTCGTTCGCGCGCAAACTCGACAATGAGGATGGCGTTTTTGGCCGCTAGCCCCACAAGCAGCACTAAACCGATCTGGGCATAGATAGAGAGCGGCATATGCATCAGGAAGAGTCCGGCCAAGGCCCCCAGGGTTGCTATCGGGATAGAGACAATAACGGCCAGGGGGATATTCCAGCTTTCGTATTGCCCGACCAGGAACAGATAGGCAAAGATCAGGGCCAGAGCAAAAAGTCCGGCCACCTGGCCGCCGGATTTTTGTTCCTGATAGGACATGGATGACCATTCATAGCCAAAACCGGGGGGGAGATTTTGGGCCAGTTTTTCCATAATAGTCATGGCCTGGTTGGACGAGACACCCGGTGCCCCCTGACCGTTAAAATTAGCGCTGGTAAATTGATTATAACGGCTGATTAACTGAGGGCCAAGGATAGTTTTTAGGTGCGCCAGGCTGGTTAAGGGAATCATCGCACCTTTATTACTGCGGACGTAGAGTCTATTAATGTCGGATACGGTGTCACGATCTGCTTCCCGAGCTTGTATCCTGACCTGATAGGTGCGGCCGTTGAGATTAAAGTCATTCACATAGGCCGAGCCCAGCTGGCTCTGGAGGGTGGAAAAAATACGGGCAACAGGTACGCCCATGGCCTCGGCCCTGGGGCGGTCAATATCGACAAAAACCTGCGGGGTATTGGCAGTGAAGGTCGTGAAAACCCTGGCCAGACGAGGATCTTTATTGGCCTCCATCATGAGTCCCATAGCTGCTCCGAATAATTCCTGGGGACTCTGACCCGCCTTGGCCTGGAGGCGGAAATCAAAGCCGCCGCTACTGCCGATTCCCATAATAGGCGGCGGTGCGAAGGCAAAGGCGTTAGCGCCATCAATGGCCATAAGCTTGCCCTGGGCTTGGCCGACAATGGCCTGTAGTTGTTGGTTGGGGTGTTGGCGCTCGTCCCAGGGCTTTAAGATCGCCACAGCAAGTCCAACATTATCAGCATCACCTGCCAGAAGACTGAAACCAGAGACCCCGATAACGTCCTTTACCCCATCTATTCCCTTTATATCGGCGGTTATGCGGTGCATAATGTCAGTAGTGCGGGAGAGAGTTGCCGCTTCGGGTAACTGGACGTTCATGAAAAAATAGCCTTGATCTTCCTGGGGAAGAAACGAGGTCGGACTGTGGGTGGAGAGGAAGGCCGCTGCGCCAAATACTCCGGCTAAAAGCAAGACTGCCAGAACAACTCGTCTAATTAAAAATGATGAGCCACGTACATAACCGTTTTTGGCCAATTCCAGAAAACGGTTGAACCAGCCGAAAGGGCCTTTGGTGTGAGGGCGTGGTGTGCGGAGTACTGTGGCACACATGGCCGGAGATAATGATAATGCACATATGGATGAGATCAGCACTGATGTGCAGATAGTGACGGCGAATTGTCGGTAGAGCTGTCCGGTAATGCCGGGCATAAAACCAACGGGCACGAAGACGGCCAGTAATACCAGAGTGGTGGCGATGACAGGCCCGGTTACCTGCTGCATGGCACGAATAGTTGCCTCTTTTGGCGGCAGTCCCTCTTCATGCATAACCCGGTGGACGTTTTCCACCACCACAATGGCATCATCCACCACCAGGCCAATGGCCATGATAAGGGCAAAAAGGGAGATCGTATTGGCTGAATATCCCAAGACCAGAAGTACCGCAAAGGTGCCAATTAAGGAAACAGGGATGGTCACCGCCGGCACTAAAGTTGCTCGCCAGTCCTGGAGAAATACGAAGACCACCAGGATGACAAGGAGCGAGGTAATGGCCAGGGTTTTGATAATTTCATTAATAGCGGCGGATACGTAGCGGGTGGTATCCAGGATCATTTCATCTTTAACTCCTGGAGGCATATGCCGCCGGAGGTGGGCCAGCTGGGCTTTAACTGCCTGCATGGTATTCATGGCATTTGCACCGGTGGCCCGGTAGAGAGCCATTACTGCGGCTTGTCTACCGTTTAGCATATCTATATGTCCGTAAGATTTGGCGGCCAGTTCCACCTTGGCCACATCACCTAGACGTACTAGTCCACCCTTATCATTGGCTCGGATAATAATGTTTTTGAACTCTTTGATTGTCGTCAGGCGTCCCTTGGCACGCAGGGTGTATTGCACCTGCCTCTTATGGCTTAGGGGCTCCTGGCCTACCGCGCCAACGGCCGCCTGGATATTCTGAGAGCGGATGGCGCTTATAACATCATCAGCGGTCATAGACAGGGCAGTTAGGCGATCGGGATTCATCCAGACCCGGACGGCATATTCCTTTTCACCGAAGATAAAGGCATCACTGATGCCTTTCAAGCGGACCAGGGAGTCTTTGACCTCATTGCTAACGTAGTTACTCAAAAAGAGCATTTTTCTGCTCTTGTCCGGAGAATAGAAGGCCACCACCGCCATCATATCAGAGGAGCGCTTTCGCACCTGAATGCCTTGGCTTACGACCGCAACTGGCAGCTTGGGAGTGGCCAGTTGGATGCGGTTTTGGAGGTTTACCTGATCGATATCGGGATTTGTGCCCACAGCAAAGGTGACCGATAAATTGTAAAGTCCGGAATTGGAACAGGTGGAAGACATGTAGAGCATCTTCTCCACACCGTTGACCTCCTTCTCCAGAGGGGCCGCTACAGTATTAGCCAGGACTTCGGCACTGGCCCCAGGGTAGATGGCAGTAACCCGAATTTCTGGAGGCGTAATGCTGGGATATTGGGCAACTGGAATCTTTTGTAAGGCGATTAAACCGGCGATAGTGATGACGATTGAGAGTACTGCCGCCAGGCGTGGCCGATTAATAAAGAGACGGGCGATCATTTTTTCTCCTCTCTATTCTGGGGCGGGGCTACGGTAACTGGCATGCCCGGCCGCACCTTTTGCAGGCCGGAGACAATGATTTTTTCTCCAACTTTAAGGCCAGATTTTACAGCCCAGCCCTTGCCCACCATAGGTCCGATAGTGATGGCTCGCGGGGTGGCAATGCCATGCTCCACCATAAGGACGTAACGACCGTCTTTACCGGCAAGGACAGCAACTTGGGGAACCACCGGCATAATTTTAGGAGCACCTTCTTTGACCTGGATAGTGACATATTGACCGGGAATAAGGGAGCCGGCCTTATTGCTAAATTCAGCTCGCACCGCAATAGTGCCGGTGGCTGGATCAACCTGGTTATCGACAAAGGAAACATGCCCGCTTTCCTGATATGCATCGCCATTGGCTAAACGAAGATTTGGTGATAATAAGCGGCTCCTGGACTTTGTTGTGTTGTGCATTGATTTTTGAATGGCGGTAAGGTCGTTTTCGCTAATTGAATAAACTACTCGAATGGGATCAAGCTGGACTATGCGGGCCAGGGAGCCGGAGGCCGGATTTACGAGATTGCCGATGGTATAGGCTGTTCGGCCAATGCGTCCGGAGATCGGGGCCTTAATGGAAGTATAATTAAAATTTAATTGGGAGAGTGACAAGGCGGCTTTGGCCCCGGCCAATCTGGCTTTGGCGTCAAGAGCGGCAGCAATGGCATTGTCCATGTCGGTGGCGGGTATACTCTCAGGGCGGGCGGATTTGAGCCGCTTCAGATGCGAGTCCGCCCTTTTTAACTCGGCCTCGGCCTGGGCAACCCTGGCCTCATCGGCGGCAACTCTGGCTTTATAAGCCGTTTGCTCAATCACATAAAGAATGTCACCCGCATGGACAAAACTGCCTTCTTTAAAACGCACCTCTTTCAGAAATCCCTCTACTCTGGCCCGCAAGTCAACAGACTGGATGGCCTCCGTATGACCGATATATTCCACTGCCGGCACTATGTCGGCTTCGGAAATTGGTGCAGTGACTACGGCGGGAGGGCCGCCCGGTCCCATGGGACCAGCAAGGGCGGTATAGGGTAGCAGATAGAAAATTGCAGCAAATGTGATAATTTTATTAAGCATGATATTTTCCCTTATGAGCTTTTTTATTTATGGGACTTGTCGGATTTACCGGAGCCAGTAATTTGAGATTTTTGTCTATGTGTTCCAACACCTCTCGGCATATTTTTATATGCTGTGAACTTATACCATTCAAAATATTATCCAGATAGCTGGCGAATAAATCAGCTACTTTGCTGACCAGCTGTTCCCCAGATGCGGTTATATGGACAATAAAGGCGCGTCGATCTTTGGAATCAGTATGTCTTTCGATGAAATCTTTGGCTGCCAAACGATCAAGTATTCTGGTCATATTAGCTGGAGTTTTGCCTGCCAGGTCACAGAGGTCACGTTGTCCTACCGCGCCCCCTTCCAAGAGAATGATTTTTAAGGGATGAAATTGCTCAAGGGTAAGGTCATAGGGCTTTAACACCACATCTGCGTGCCCTTGTAACTCCAAAGAGGTGAGATATATAAGGCGGGGTAGGGAATTGTCGCATTCATTCATTTAATTAGCTCCTTATTAATTAACACGTTAACTAATAAGGCGAAAAAATATAATAGTCAATGCAAAAATATATATTTTGGGAACATCTCTATTGAAGATTTTTTTTGCCTTGTGCTAAATGATGAATCATACAGGTTGTAAAAATGTCAACTATATAATTCCTTTGCGACGGGCAGTGACAAGAGCTTCTTTTCTACTTTTGGCATGTAACTTTTCGTAGATGTGCTTTATGTGGGTGTGGATGGTATGCGGGCTGATGAACAGTTTTGCTGCCAGGTCTTTGTAGGTCTGGCCTTTTTCAAGCTCGGACAGAATTTCTTTTTCCCGGGGGCTTAACAGATATTGATCTTCAATTGATTTTTGGTGGAATTCGTTGATTACTGCCCTCGCAATTTTAGGGCTCATGGGGGCGCCGCCTTTGCTAAGATTGTCAATTGCTTCAATTAATTCCCTGGGGGAGGCACCTTTTAAAATATAGCCTGAGGCTCCGGCCTTAATCGCATCAAAGACCTTATCTCTGGCATCAAAGACCGTGTGAACGAGAACCTCTATCTCTGGATATTCACTCTTAACTATACGAGTCAATTCGATGCCTGAAATTCCTGGCAGGCCTAAATCTACCAACATCATGTCTGGTTGAATTTCTTTGATGGCAGGTATGGCCTCTTCTGCGGTTCCAAAGTCTCCACATAACTCAAGATCTGCCTCTCCGTTAAGCAAAAGTGCCAAATTATTACAGAGCAGGGTATTGTCTTCAACAATAATAAATTTCATGTTGATACCTTGTTTGTCATAATGATCTCACTGTGCATAATTATTTTTATCCGCATCCCTAAAGTACTAATTGCTCTTGGGGATGGTGTCACCCCGTAACAATGATTTGTTGGCGGATAGGATCGGCACGGCAATAGTTACAGTTACACCGTTTTCATCTGCTAATTTTAAGGTACCGCCTAATTCAGCAGCTCTGCTCTCCATACTCAACAGGCTCCTTCCGCTTCCCGCCTTGGGTGACATCCCGCTGCCATTATCCCTAACTATACAAACGAAATTTTCTTCGGACATTTCGAACTTAACCCAAAGATTGGCGGCGTGGGCGTGCTTGATTGAGTTGTTTACAGCTTCTTTGACCATTTTAAAAAGATTCATATATAAAAAGGTGTTAGGCGGCGGTACGTTGTCTGATATCTCAGAGGATACAGCGGGGGTAATCTTGTGTGGTTCTACAACTCTGAAGGTATACTCCCGCAGCTCATCTATGAAATCTTTCCAGTTCAGGTTCCGATCTTCAAGCACGTTCATGTAATTTCTTGTTTCGCTGATACAATCAATGCTGAGATCGGCAATGGTATGTAGCCCGTCATTGATAATATGCTGGTCTTTTTTTGATTCAAGGATGTTTGCCAGAAGTTTGATGTTGGTGAGATTTCCGCCAATACCATCGTGTAGGTCACGGGCAAGTTGTTTTTTTATCTGGTCGTTTTGGGCGCGGGCTGTGATATCACGAATAATGGCCAGCGCATGTTGTTTACCGTTAATTTTCATGGTTGAAAGAGATATCTCAATCGGAAATTCCAGCCCATCTTTGTTTATGGCTGCTACCTCAATCGTTTTACCCATAAATTGATTTCTCTCTTCAAGGTCAAAATGATGTAATCCCTTGATGTATTTGGCAAATAATCGTGATGGGGCGATGGTTTGGTGCAGGGTCTCGCCAATTACTTCGGAGCTTGCGTAGCCAAACATTTGCTCGGCCGCCGGATTCCAGTATGATATCAAATACTTATCATTCATCATTACTATTGCGTCATTAGCGGTATTGGTGATGGCGCGATATATTTCTTCCTTCTCAACAAGGGTATCCTCGTAGTTGATAATGGCCTTTTTCATACTGGCAAAGGTGTTGGCAGTTTCCTGAATTTCATTGAAGTTTGATGAGGTTTTAAAAGAGGTTGAAAGGTCATTGTTTTTAATAGCCTTTGCCTCTTTTTGCAGATTTATTATTGGTCTGATTATGCGCTTTGCCAGGATCAATCCTAAAAACGAGGCTAGAAGTGAGATTACTACAGTAGCGATAATGTTGAAGGTTCTGTTTTCTTTTATCTCAGCCAGATAGTCATCTTCCGGCACGTAAACTCCAACGACCCATGGCAATCTTTTGTCTGGAAAAGGCGCAAACATGCAGCTAAACTTCTTGTTTTTCAATAGAAATGATGAAAAAATTGGCTTGTCAAGTTTTAGAAAACCATCATCGTTATACTGCCAATGTACTGAATTAAAGGCGTTAAAAACTATATCGTTGTTTATCTCACTAACCTTAGGCAACCTGAAAGAAGATGAATCCTTTTTGTGAATAATAAGATTATTCAGGTTTTTATAAGCAATTACGTCACCATTCTGATTTAGCATAAACGCTTGTCCAGTTTTCCCAACCTTTAGCTTGCTTATAAAAGTCGATAATTCTGAAATTGCAACATCAACCCCGACAATACCCTTTAGATTACCATCTTTATCCCAGGATGGGGCGGCAATGGTTACCCCGGGTTTTTGTGATGTGTAAAAAATGTATGGATCTGTCCAGACTATATTGCGTTTCTCGATAACCTTGGTGTACCAGGGTAAGAGTAGACTCTGATACCCTCTTGTGGGGGGGGGGAGTATGAAATACCATTTCAGATCCCTTTTGAAATAGCTCGTTGATATTCTCTGGGGTAATATTTTTTGGCACAACGAGGGCAAATCCCGTGGCTAAGGAGTATTTCTGGTGGAATTTGAAATGGATGTAGCTGTTCTTGCCATTTACCCTCGGTGTCTTTTAGGTTATTACAAAAAGAACAAATCGAAATGATATCTTTTTCATTATCAATCTCTTGATATACTGCTTGTAAATTTTGTATTTTATTTGTCATATTGGTCACTTCTACATAAGATCTCATATCATTCTCCCTCATAAAATAATTGTAAATTACGGTCGAAGACTGACACTCTATTTACCATGATATATGACATAAATTTAGATAATGACCAATACCCTGTATGGGGTATTTTCGGGGTATATGAGGTTGGACTAATCAATATTCTGGGGGAAGTGCCATCGAGGTGACAACTAAGTGCCTGTGCGAAAATAAGTATCACAACCTTATTTTTTTACAGGCCTTAATCCAGACAAACTGGAAAAGGTCAAAACTTTGATAACAATCCCTGGATAAGTGCCTTGGTGGTTTGCTTGACTTCGCAATTTCAATAGCAATTTCCCCGTTTCTCGGAGTCTACGCTTCGCTTCGCTTACCTGTTTTTTATGGCAGACTTTCGGGAGTAAGGCACTAATTGAAAAAGTCAGAGTTGGTCGAGGTTGACCAAATTTGCCACAAAACTTCCGACAATTACTTTACTTTTAAGCCTTACCAGCATTTTCCGGTCATCTGCTGTAACCCAGATAAACATCTTGGCATGTTTACTTTTCTGAAATACACCTTTAACATCCTTTAATTCAGGCTCAAGCTTAAATGTATCAATTTTCTTACCCCTGATTTTTATTACTTCTCTTTTTAAAACGTGCAATCGGCCAATTACTACTTTTTTACCATCAGTTATTGGCCGTTCAATTGTTTGGCCAACGATAAGAGTCTGGGTGCGGATAAAATAGAAAGCCGCTAGTACATCAAGAGTGCCATTTTTGATAGATATGGGTTTTAGTTTTTCTTTGAAGTTTGTGTATTCTGCCTCATGTTTGTGCCAGTCAAATTTAACTGTAATATCGCGCTTGGTGTTTCCATCTTGAAATTTTTTATATAAAAGTGTCCGAGTGATTTTTTTATTGGTGTATGAATCGACTCGTTCTCTGAACTTGTAAAAAAGGTCAATTACTGGAGAGGTTGAGGCCTTGAGAATAAAATGGATGGCGGCATCAGTAATATTCTGTGTTATTGGAGTAATCTCCATACTTGCTCTGCCGGCTGGAATAAAACTCCATTTTATCTGAAATTCTAAATGTTCACCAAGGTGAAAAGGAGAAGGGCTTTTTTGACAGTATCCGATTTGGCAGTTAAGAAAAACAAGTAGTGAACAAAAAATAGTTATAATATGAGTTTTTTGGGGTGAATTTTCCAAAATTGGGTGTTTTGACCTCCGTGAAAGTTTTTTCTGTTTTAGACTAATAAAAATAAACACGTTTAACCATCTGAAAATATGAGAGAATAACTTTGGTCTAGGCATGTAATGAAAATTTTATTTAAGGTATGTATTTTGCAGGAATAAACCCGTAGTATTATAGTACTTGGCTATACAACGTATGAGAAACAACCATCTTCGTTTAAGCTAGTTTAAATCTGTCAGGTTGTCATGGATAATATAAATCGGGAACGGCGTAAATATAAAAGATATGCCCTGCGGGAAGAGGCTTATGCCGGGCTGTATCCTAAAGTAGGTGAGATTGTGGATATATGTCTTGGTGGGATTGCATTCAGATATTTGGATCTTAACAAATCTGAACAAGATACAGATGATCTGGTAATCTTTGGAGATGATGGCGCATGTCTAACCGGCCTGAAGCACAAAACGGTTTCCGACAAGAGTGTTAATGATTTGTCCGATTTCTCTACAATGATGACTCGTGAACGAAGACTTAGTTTTGAGCAGATGACTGAGGGACAAAAAATGAACTTGAAAAATTTTATAGAAAATCATAGAATTGTCTAACACCCACAAGGGGGTATCGGAGTCTTCGCTTACCTGGAGTCTTCGCTTACCTGGTGCCTTAACGGCAGAGGGCAACTTATCGGATTAATGTACTTATCAGCTTTTCTCGGATTCTAAGCTTACCTGTCTTTTAGAAAAGAATTTATAAGGCACTTTTACCCCCTTGTGGGGTGTTAGCAATAAGGCACTAAAACATTATTTTGTTGGGCTGGGGTGGGATTATGAAAACCATGTCAATGGATGAACGGCGAAAATACCAACGATTTCAAGTCAAAGAGAAGACGTCTTTTGTCATGAACCCGGAATGGCCAGCCTCGGGTGAATTAGTTGATATTGGTAATGGTGGACTGGCTTTTAATTATGCGTCCGACCATGAATGGGCATGTTCAGAGGACAACAACGGTATGATATTTGGGAGTCATGATTCGTGCCTAACGGATATGCCTATGCGTGTCGTTGCTGATTGGCCCATGGCTAAAGAAAATGGGGAGTCCAGGCCGGGTATCAGGCGTCGTTGTCTGAAGTTCGGGGCATTATCCGATGAACAAAAGTTTTTACTTGAGTGTTTCATCTGGATAAATGGTGTCTGCGAGTGTTAGACGATTGTACCGTCTAATCTCTGGTACTTAACCAATTACTTCGAAACCGATTTTGCTTATAGCATTTTTTATTATCTCAGGGGCCAGTGGGGAATCTTCCTCATAAGAAGCCTCACCTTTCTCCAAGTCAATTTGAACTTCGCTTATCCCGTCAATTTCACTTAATGCTTTGGTAACTGAGGCTGTACAATGTTCGCAACGCATTCCTGATATTTTAATCGTTTTCATCATCTTCTCCAGAAAAATTAAATTGTTATTCTTTTAAATTGCCTTACTGGGTAACATAATAGACTTGTATTTAAAACTTTGCGCAACCATTATATTGGGTATTTACATATAGTTTGCCGAAATCTCCACCAGTTGGTTCCTGAAAAACTTTGAGCTCAAATTCTGGAATTATGGCAAGGATATGGTCGAATATGTCAGCTTGAATTTCCTCAAAGAAAGCCCATCTTTGGTCGTTGCTAAATACGTAGATCTCTATGGGCAGTCCCTTGGCAGTGGGTGCCAGTTGCCTGACCAGAAATGTCATATCTTTGTGTATCTTTGGGTTGTTGGCCAGGTATGCTTTTACGTAGGCCCTGAAAATACCAATGTTGGTCTGACTTCGGCCATTCTGGGCATTAGAGGGATCAATGTTGTGGGCCTTGTTGTAGGTGTTAATTTCGGACTGTTTTTCTGAAAGATAATCCTTCAGCAAGTTAAGTTTGGCAAACTTATCCAACATTTCATTTGTACAGAATCTTATGGAATTCATATCTAGGCAAATATGTCGTTTAATGCGTCGGCCACCGGATTCATTCATGCCGCGCCAGTTTCTGAATGCATTGGTTACTAAGGCGTAAGTAGGGATGGTGGTGATGGTCTTGTCCCAGTTCTGCACCTTTACTGTATGAATTGTCACCTCTACTACGTCACCATCGGCACTAAATTTAGGCATCTCAATCCAGTCGCCCACTCTTACCATATCAAGATTGAAAAGCTGTAGACTTGCCACAAATCCCAGAATGGTATCCTTGAAAATTAATAGGAGGATGGCTGTTAAGCCTCCTAAAACACTTAATATACCCCAGGGTGATTTATTGGTTAATATTGCTATTATCAGTATGGCGGCAAAGACGTAATAAGCTATTTTAAATATACTTAAATAGCCGCTTATAGGGCGTGATTTGGAAATTTCATGGCGAGAATATGTGTCTTGAATGATAAGCAGCAGGGTGTTTATGCATTGTACTCCGATTACGGAAAATAGGGTCAGACTAATTCGTTTAATTGTTTCACTGGTTATCGGTTGTTCTGTAAATAACAGGTCGGCTGCGACATAAATAAAGACTACAGGCACTAGACGGGCTAGTGTCGGAAAGAACTTTCTGTCAATTAATACATCATCCCAATCATTTTTTGTTTTCAGCATTGCCTTTTCAAATAATGGCACAAAAATATGTTTGGCAATCCAGTGAGCGACAAAAGCCAGAATCAGGATGACACAGATTGTGACAGTAGTGGCTGTAGGTGTAACCAATGCAGATGTTACGCCTTGACTTTTTAAGAAATTTTGTAGCAATGTATACATTTATAACTCCAGGTTATTCAACTGAAGTTTCCCGGTTTTCAGTATAATTTGGGTAAATGTTTGGAGAATTTGTCCTCTACAAAACTCGAGGTAGATCATGCTTGCTGTCGATTTTGAATTAAAGCTATTTGGGTGGCCGATAGAATGGTTCTAAACGGCGTTATTGCCCTTCAAAACATATCCTATTTTTAGGATTAACAGTATCCACGGTGCCCCATGCAGAAATAGATCAAACCAATCCAAAGGCCTTATCAACAGGCCTTTCACAAGCATTTGTAATTTCTCCCAGATATGCGGCGGGTTAAACGGTGCGAGGCCAATAGTCAAACAAAAAACAATGACTATACTAAAGGGAATATGATTTACAAATTTAGAGAATTCTTGCATCATTTTTTTAATGGGGGAAACAATACTATTTCTTTTCTTATAACACAGGACACTGTTGCATATTTTGTGAAATAACATATATCTACAGCACAGACAATAAATAAGTATGTGTCACCTGAATACCCTTCGCCCCCGTTTCGGTGTTTCGTCTCTGGCCAATATCCAATATGGTCTGCCCCATTACTATGGAAAAGTGAATTTCGAAATGTACTGACATTTTATTTGAGGAAAAAAATAATTACATTACCAGAGGCAATTGAAATTTTTGAATGTGCATAAGAATTATTAAAAGAAAATGAATATGAAATTAATTCATTGCAGGTATTAAGTTTAGTCCACTCAAGTGGTTGTTCTGCCTACGATTGTGAGTTTGTTAACCTGGCAAAAGATCTTGGAGTTCTTCTTGTGACTCAAGACCAAAAAGTACTCCACAACTTTCCAGAAACAGCAATATCTATGGGGCGATTTCTTGAAATGCACTAAAACTACTTGCGGGTTGTGAGTGGTCACAATAAATGATGGAAATATCAGGTTATTTAATCACGTTTGGCGATGGGCACAAAATACAACATACTGAAATGCCGGGATATTCTTATTTGAGCACAATAAATGATGGGAAA
>Ga0114931_10003777_pt1 | contig 19083 bp, 16 predicted proteins | sample 2SBtaG_FD_89579 | JGI IMG/M metagenome (GOLD analysis project Ga0114931, IMG submission 89579) | Deep subsurface microbial communities from Kolumbo volcano to uncover new lineages of life (NeLLi) - 2SBTROV14_V59a metaG | ecosystem: Environmental > Aquatic > Marine > Volcanic | place: Kolumbo...
CGGAAGCGGTGAATACCAGTCTCATGGTATATCCGCTAGTTAAAACAGGCTAATTCCGGCGCAAGCGTTCCGGGATTAGCCTCAAGTTACAGGAGTGTCTCTCATGGCATTAACCGTAAATACCAATGTGGCATCGTTGAATGCCCAGAATAACCTCAACAGGTCCAGCAGTCAGCTGAACGTTTCCCTGCAGCGTCTGTCTTCCGGCCTGCGTATCAACAGCGCCAAGGATGACGCCGCCGGTCTGGCAATTTCCGAGCGGTTCACCTCCCAGATCCGTGGCCTGAACCAGGCCATTCGTAACGCCAACGACGGTGTTTCACTGGCGCAGACCGCTGAAGGTGCGTTGGGCGAGTCCAGCAACATCCTGCAGCGCATCCGCGAACTGGCCATTCAGTCATCCAACTCGACCAACTCCGCCAGTGACCGGCAGTCGTTGCAGTCCGAGGTCAACCAGCTGCAGTCACAGTTGCAGAACATTGCGACCACCACCAGCTTCAACGGTCTGACTGTGCTCGATGGTACGTTCACCAACCAGACTTTCCAGGTTGGCGCAAATTCCGGTGGCGACAACCAGATCTCGGTGTCCATCGCCAATGCACAGACCAGCGCCCTGGGCGTAAACTCGGTGACGGGCAAGAGCACCACTGCCCAGGATGGCTTGGGCTCGACGTCGGCCCTGGCTGCCACCGTGACGGCGGCAACGGCCACCAACGTTGTCAATGCGCAAACGTTGAAAGTTTCCAGTAATCTGGGCTCCGCCAACGCAACGATCGGCAATGCGGACAGCGCCGAAGCGGTTGCTACCGCCGTGAATTCGGGTTCGGGCACCACGGGTGTGACGGCGACGGCATCGACCACCGCCACCCTGGGTACGCTATCAGCCGACGGTACGGTAAGCTTTACACTTAAGACGGGACTCGGCAGCTCCGCGATCACCGCTGAGGTAACCACGGGCGATCTGAGTAACCTGGCCACTGAGATCAACAAGTTCTCCGGCCAGACCGGCGTCTCCGCAAGTGCCGATGGAAGCGGTACGCTGACCTTGACACAGGCAACCGGTAAGGATATCGGTATCGAAAACTTCACGCACTCCGGCGACGCTGGTGAAACCTTTGTTCTCAAGGGCAGTGCAGAATCAGCTGGCGTCTCTCTGGTCGGTGCGACCGGTGGTACGGTCACGGCGACAGACAGTGCTATTGCTGTCGGTGAGGTCAAGTTCAATTCCAGTACAGCGTTCAACCTGGAGTCGAATGTCGCCAATACTGCCGGTAGTGTGCTCGATGCAGCGGCCAACACCAACGTGGCTTCGGCCTTGTCGGCGATCAGTGCCGTGGATATCTCCTCAGCGTCAGGCGCATTAAGCGCGCTCGATGTCGTTGACGGCGCATTGGCCGGTATCAGCTCCATCCGCGCCGATCTGGGTGCGGTTCAGAACCGCTTCGAAAGTGTTATCAACAACGTGTCCGCCACGGTGGAAAATGCTTCCGCGGCACGGTCTCGTATCGTTGATGCTGACTTCGCGGCCGAAACAGCGGCCCTGACGCGTAACCAGATTCTGCAACAGGCCGGTGTTTCCATCCTGTCGCAGGCGAACGGTCTGCCGCAGCTGGCGCTGTCACTGCTGCAGTAAGTTCGGTGAGTGCGCGCCCGGCAGGGAGGCTGGGCGCCACCCATTAATTCTATTTCCGCGAATTAGAGGTATTTAGCTATGCCGACTGAGATAGCTCTCGTAGCCACTTCGCTGTTCAATCGCCAGGATGGCGTTGCGTCAGCTTCCACGGGCAATAAGAGTTCCAGTGCGTTACCGGCGGCGACCGGGACAGATGGCGCTGCGCCATCGGGTCAGGTCAGCGCGGTCGATTCAACGAATCAAACTGCAGGGGTTGCCGACCGGCAAGCGCTTGCAGTGCGCGAACAAGATTTGCCGGCCGAATCGGCGCCGAACGATGAAGCCAGTTTGAAAAAAGCCGTCAGCGATATCAGCAACTATGTGCAAACTCTGCAGCGGGACCTTCAGTTCGAAGTCGATACCGACCTCGGGCGAACGGTTATTTCCGTTGTGGATTCAAAGACTCAGGAAGTCATCCGCCAGATCCCCAGCGAGGAAGTGCTGGCGCGTGCGCGATTCCTCCAGGAACAGGAATCAAATAATGGCGCGTCCGACGGCCTGTTGCTGCGCGTCCAAATATAAACGTGGTCCCAAAATTGCACTGTCATGCAATAGCGACACGCAAATAGGTAAGACGAGGATCTAAATGCCAACCATCACCGCACCCGGACTGGGTTCCGGACTCGACGTCAATGGCATCGTCAGCCAGTTGGTGGCGGTCGAGCGGCAGCCGGTGGCGCAGCGCTTGGATCGACGCGAAGCCGATTTGCAGGCGCGTCTTAGCGCCTTTGGTGTCTTAAAGTCGGCGGTCAGCAGTTTTCAGGACAGTCTGGGAGCCCTGTCGGACCCTGCAGTCTTTCAGGCCAAGACATCGCAATCCAGTAACCCCGACATTGCCACCGTGTCGGCCAGCAATGCCGCCGCGGTGGGCAGTTTTTCCTTATCGGTTGCACAACTGGCGGCCGCCCATAGTTTGGTCAGTGACCCGGCTTTAGCGGCCGCCCAGTTTACCTCCACTTCGGATGTCGTCGGCACAGGCAGTCTGACGTTCAATTTCGGTACCACCACCTATGATGCCGGTACCGATACCTATACGTCTTTTGTGCAGAATGCCAACAAGGGTCCGCAGACGGTGCAGATAAGCGATGGCACCCTGTCCGGGATCCGTGATGCCGTGAATGCCGCTAACGTTGGCGTGTCGGCGTCGATTGTGTTCGACGGCACCAATGAGCGCCTGGTTTTCAGCTCATCGGACTCGGGTGCCGCGAGCAGTCTCGAAATTACCGTCAGCGATGACGACGGCAACAACGACGACGCCAGCGGCCTGTCGTTGTTCAGTTTCAACGCGACCAGCAACAATCTATCGCAAACGCAAGCGGCTCAGGACGCGCAAGCCACGCTGAATGGCATTAGCATCAACAGCGCCAGCAATACCTTGAAGGACAACCTCGAGGGTTTGACGATTAATCTGCTGGCCGCCGGTAGTTCCACCTTGACGGTAAGCGACGATAGCAGTGTGATTACCAACAACATCAATGCTTTTGTCGAGCAGCACAACAACCTGATTAAAACCATCAATGATTTGTCGGCCTATAACCCCGACACCGGCGTCTCCGGTACGCTGAACGGCGATGGCGTACTGCGCTCATTGGACAGTCAGTTCAGACGAATTCTCTCCAGCCAGGTTACCGGGCAACCCGACGAATTTTCTATTCTGGCCAACATTGGGATAACCCGTAGCACGGCCGATGGCACGCTGGTTGTGGACAGCACCAAGCTCAGCGACGCCATTACAAAGAATGCCGATGCGGTCACCGGTTTGTTCGCCGCCTTTGGTACGGCGACCGATTCGCTGACCACGGTAACAGGGTCGACGGATAGCACAGTGGCCGGCAGTTATGGGGTTGACGTCACCCAACTGGCGACTCAAGGCGATGTTGTCGGTGCCAGTGCGGCGGGTTTGACGATTACCACCGGCGTTGACGATACACTGACGCTAAGCGTCGACGGCACGCAAACGACCGTTACGCTGGCCGCAGGTGTTTATACCGCCACGTCCCTGGTCGCTGAAGTACAGTCCAAAATTAATGCCAGCAGCGTAATTCAGACGGCGGGTTTAGGTGTGACGGCCGGCGAAAGCGCGGGCGTGCTGACGTTGACCTCGAACAGTTACGGGTCGGCTTCTTCGGTGTCGATAGACGGTGGTACGGCGGCAACCGGCTTGTTCGGTGCGACACCGACAGCGACGGCGGGTGTCGATGTGGCTGGGACCATTGGCGGTTTCGCGGCGACCGGCTCGGGACAGAAGCTAACCGGTAGCGGCGATGCCAGCGGTCTCGAAATTACCATTAAAGGCGGCCTGCTGGGCGCCCGAGGCACGGTCAGTTACTCGCGGGGCTATGCGGATCAGCTTGGTTCAGTGCTGACCGATATGCTGGCGAGCGACGGTATTTTTTCCTCGGTGACCGATGGCCTGAACGATCAGATCAAAGATATCGGCGACGATCGCGACGCTTTGGACCGGCGGATGATTTCCTTCGAGGAACGTTTGCGCAAGCAGTTTACCGCGCTTGATCTGCTGGTCAGCAATTTGAATTCAACCAGTAGTTTTCTAACCAGTCAGTTGGCGAATCTGCCGGTGATCGGTAGTAACAATAATAGCAACAACAGGTAGTGGGGCAAGTATTACAGCAAGGGTAAAGACAAGCAGGAGTAGGGTGTTATGAGTGGTTCGAATGCGCGGGCAGCGCTACAGCAGTATAAAAAAGTTAATTTGCATAGCCAGGTTGAAGGCGCCAGCCCCCACCGGCTTATACAGATGCTCATGGAAGGCGCGCTGGAAAAAATGTATGCCGCACGCCTGCTGATGGAGCAGGGCAACCTGGGGCCAAAGGCCGAGCAAATTACCTGGGCGATTTCCATCATCGATGGTCTGCGCATCAGTCTCGACAAAGATGTGGGCGGTGAAATTGCGCAGAATCTTGAAGATCTTTACGACTATATGGTCCGGCGGCTGATGCAGGCCAATGCCAGTAACGACGTGGCTATGGTCGAAGAAGTCGTCGACTTGATGAAACAGATTAAAGAAGCTTGGGATGCCATCGCCGGAACCCCCCGTCCGGAAGCCGGGAAGCCGGCAGCTTAAAATATGGAAGAAAAGCGAAAACAGCAACTCGGAAAAATTATCGCGCTAAGTCGCGACATGCTGGCGTCGGCGCAGGAAAATGCCTGGGAGCGTGTTGCCGAGATGGACGCCGAACGGCGCACACTGGTCATGCGCTGTTTTCACCGGCCGACCCCGGAACAGGACACGGCCGCCGTCGCCGCCGCGATTCGCGAAATTCTGTCACTCAACCACCAGGTGACCGACCTGGGCAAAGCCCGACAGCGCCACCTCGGCGACACACTCGATACCAATCGAGTGGGTCGTAGCGCCAAAGCCGCCTACCGGCGCTGCGCAGTCTAAAGGCGGGCATTCACGTCATTCCGGTGCAAGCCGGAATCCATGGAGCTTGATAAAACCATCTGGATCCCGGCCTGCGCCGGGATGACGAGCGTCATTTTGGCTCAACTTAATCTCATTCAATTAATCAGAGCCCCTTAAATTCAGCGACATAGCAAAGATTTCCAGCTGCAGCTCAATTTGTGACAAAATTTTGACAATCTCGTCGAACAGTGCTTAACTGTACAAGAGAGGCCCGATTGCGGCCGGCGGAAGTGACTAGCAACTAATTAAGGTAATCGAATCGATGGGGGAAACTCAGGTGTCTATCAGCGAGCCCAAGGTACTTATTATTGAGGCCGACACCGAGCGCGGTCGTGAACTGGGGTCGGTACTGCGGTTTATCAATTACGAGCCCGTCCTGACCACCGACTGCAGCCGCTGGAACGACAGCATCGACGACGTCCAGGATATCCTCGCGGTGCTCATCGGTAACTGCAAAACCGACAAAGTTCTGCAAAAGCTGCTAAAAGAAGTGCACGATCTCGACGAGCACCTGCCGATTTTCCTGCTGTCTGAAAAGAACAAAGAACTCACCGTCGCCATCGAGCCGGCCTCCTGCATTCTGGGGCGCGTGGAAATGCCCGCTCATTACACCCAGCTGACCAGTGCGCTGCACCAGGCCGAGGTGTATCGCGAAACCCAGGCCGACGGTTCGCATCAGCGACCGGTGGATCTGTTCCGTAGCCTGGTCGGCACCAGCCGTGCCGTGCAAATGGTGCGCAAAATGATCCAGCAGGTGGCGAATTCCGAAGCCAATGTGTTGATCCTGGGTGAATCCGGCACGGGCAAGGAAGTGGTCGCACGCAACCTGCACTATTATTCCAACCGTCGCGACAAGGCCTTTGTCCCGGTCAACTGCGGTGCCATTCCCGGCGATCTGCTGGAATCCGAATTGTTCGGCCATGAAAAGGGCGCATTCACCGGCGCCATCAGTTCTCGCCAGGGCCGCTTCGAACTGGCTGAGCAGGGTACCCTGTTTCTTGACGAAATCGGCGACATGAGCCTGAATATGCAGGTCAAGCTGCTGCGTGTATTGCAGGAGCGTACCTTTGAGCGGGTCGGTAGCAACAAGAGTATCGATGCCGATGTCCGCATTATTGCGGCCACGCACCGTAACCTCGAAGAAGCCATTGCCGAAAATAAATTTCGCGAAGACCTGTTTTACCGCCTCAACGTGTTCCCTATCGAAATGCCGCCGCTGCGCTACCGCGTGGAGGACATCCCCCTGCTGGTCAACGAGTTGATCCGCCGCATTGAGCACGAAAAACGCGGCTCGGTACGCTTCACCCAGGGTGCCGTTCTGTCGTTGTGCCAGTACAACTGGCCGGGTAACGTACGGGAGCTGGCGAATCTAGTCGAACGCATGGCGATTCTTTATCCGTTTGGCGTGGTCGATGTCGCCGATCTGCCGGAAAAATTCCAGACCGATACGATTACGCCGGAATCCACCCGGCTCACAGAAGAAATACTCAGCAGCGCCCAGCCGATGCAATATCAGCTGGATGCCGAGCCGCGCCTACCACGGGGCGGGCTGGACCTCAAAGAGCACCTGAGCAATCTCGAGGTCGGTTTTATCAAGCAGGCGCTGGATGATGCCAATGGCGTGGTGGCCCAGGCCGCCAAGCGCCTGGGTATGCGGCGCACCACGCTGGTGGAAAAACTGCGTAAATACGGTCTGCAGCGTTCGGATAACGCGACGGGAGTTTGACGCACCGTCGTAGCGGCATCCACAAGCTGCTGTTTTACAAAATATTTCAAATCCAGGCACACTCCTTGCTTTGTTATGCGTGGGCGCTAAAGCCCGCAGCGACAAGCATTAGGAGTAGGCCGGTTCATGAGCCACACGGCTGCCAATAAACAACAACTGCAAGACGCCTTTGAGTTGTTCAACCAGGTTTCGGAACAGCTCACCGGTTCCTACGCCGTGTTGCAACAGCAGGTCGTCGGCCTCAACCAGGAACTGGCAGCGGCGCGCACTGAACGTCTGCAGTTGCTCGCCGACATTCGCAGCCTGCAACTGGAAGCCTCGCGCAGCCGGCGCCTGTCCAGCATGGGCGAAATGACGGCACGCCTGGCCCACCAGGTACGCACGCCACTGTCCGCGGCGCTTTTGTACGCCTCACAGCTCAAGCAGTCCAACCTTCCGCTTGAACAACATGATTGTTTCGTTGACCGCCTGCTGGTCGGCTTGCGTCACCTCGATCATATGGTCAACGATATGTTGGTATTCGCGCGCGGCGGACAGGCCGGTGAGGAAAAGATTGATGTGCTTGAACTGCTGGAGCAGGTCAGGCAATCGTTACAGCCCCGCTTGCAGGCCGGCCGGGCCGACTGGCAGGTTAAGGCCGCTCAGCATGCAGTGGCGGTACTGGGGCAGGGCGAGGTACTGGCGAGTGTGCTTGGTAATCTCGCCAGTAATGCGCTGGATGCTTGCGGTGACGCTGCGCGACTGGACTGGCAGGTCGACGGACAGGACGACGATGTCGTGATTAGTCTGCAGGACAACGGCCCCGGTATTGCGGACGACCTCCGCGAGCGGATATTCGAACCCTTTTTTACGACGCGTACCAACGGCACCGGTCTCGGACTGGCCGTGGTGCGTGCGGTGATCGTTGCACATCGAGGCGAAATCGAACTCGATACGGATTTTCGTGAGGGCGCACGCTTTATAGTTCGTCTACCCGTGTGCCGGGAACAGAGACACCTCCCCAGCGAGAGGCTACACAAGCGACAAAAAGCAGCAATTGCAACTTCGAGGTATGTGTAATGAGTCAAGCCACGGTGCTGATTGTAGAAGACGATGTCGCTTTGCGCGACGCCCTGTGTGCCACGGTTGAACTGGCCGGCTTCGAAGTGGATGCCGCAGAGAATGGTATCCAGGCAATGCAGTTGATTGAAGACAGCACCTATGGCCTGGTCGTCAGTGATGTTCAAATGGCGGGCATGGATGGTCACGCTCTGTTACAGCGGTTGAAAGCCGGTGTGCCGGAGTTACCGGTGGTGCTGATGACGGCCTATGGCACGATTGAAAAGGCGGTCGACGCTATGCGTGCCGGCGCCGCCGATTACCTGGTCAAGCCTTTCGAGGCCGAGATCATGATTGAAATGATACGGCGTTATCTGCCACATGGCGACGACGACCCGGAAGTGATCGCCGAAGACCCGGCCACCCGCAAACTGGCGACGCTGGCGCGCCGTGTTGCCTCCACCGATGCCACGGTTATGATCAGCGGTGAATCGGGTGCCGGCAAAGAAGTATTTGCACAATTGATTCACCGTCATTCGGCCCGTGCCGAAGGGCCGTTTGTTGCGATTAACTGCGCGGCAATTCCCGAAAACATGTTGGAAGCCTCGTTGTTCGGTTATGAAAAAGGCGCGTTTACCGGCGCCTATCAGGCGCGCGCCGGCAAGTTCGAGCAGGCGCAGGGCGGTACCTTGCTGCTCGACGAAATCTCCGAAATGGATCTGGGATTGCAGGCCAAGTTGCTGCGCGTGCTGCAGGAACGCGAAGTCGAGCGCCTGGGTGGCAAGGATGTTATTCCCTTGGATGTCCGTGTCCTGGCTACGACTAACTGTAATATGCGCGAAGAAGTTGCCGCCGGACGCTTCCGTGAAGACCTTTTTTATCGCCTAAACGTATTCCCGCTACACCTGCTGCCGCTGCGCCAGCGGCGAGCGGACATTCTGCCGTTGACCCATCGCCTGATCTGCAAGTACGCCCTGGAAGGGCACAGCTTGCCGCATTTGTCGCAAGATGCCCAGCAGGCGCTGTTGGCGCACAGCTGGCCGGGCAATGTGCGTGAGCTGGACAATGTGATTCAACGCGCTTTGATTCTGTTGAACGGCGATCAAATAGAAATCGACGGTCTGTGCTTCGAGCAGGACGTTTCAATTGATAAACACACGACCGGTGACGAGGCGGCGGATGACCAGGCGGAACAGGCCGGGCTTGATGGCGGGCTCAAAACCCGTGAATTCGAAATGATTCTGGACGCTCTGCGGGACTTTGGCAGCCGCAAGGCAGCCGCCGAACGCCTGGGCATCAGTCCAAGGACACTGCGCTACAAATTGGCGCGCATGCGTGAACAGGGCATTGCAGTACCGGCCTGAGGAGAAACGAAATGAGCGATATCAGCAGCGTTAACCAAGTATTGGCGGAAATGCGGCGTTTGACCGCCGCGGCCCAGAGTGGTCCGCAGGAAGCCGATAAAACGCAGGCCCCCGGGAGCGATTTTTCCGCCCTGTTAAAGCAGTCCATCGACCAGGTCAACGACACCCAGAAGGCGGCCGGTAAATTGTCCAACGCTTTCAGTGCCGGTGATCCCAATGTTGACGTCACGCAAGTCATGGTTGCGCTACAAAAAGCCGGTGTGGCGTTTCAGGCCATGACCGAAGTCAGAAACCGCCTGGTTTCGGCCTATCAGGATATTATGAGCATGCCGGTTTAATCGGCAATAGAGCAGACATATGGCACTGGTAAAGACAGAAACAGTACAGGGGTTCCAGGGGCTGCCGGCCATGCGACAGATCGGTCTGATGATCGGTCTGGCCGCCAGTGTAGCGTTGGGTGTGGCCGTGGTATTGTGGTCCCAGCAGCCCAACTATACCTTGTTATACGCCAACCTCAGCAGTAAAGACGCCGGGCAGGTGGTCGATGCTCTGCAGAAGACAGGTATCCAATTCAAGGTCGACGAAGCGACCGGTGCCGTCATGGTGGAAAGCAGCAAACTGCAAAGCGCCCGCATGGAGCTTGCCCAGGACGGTCTGCCCGAAGGCAATGCCATGGGCTTTGAAATACTGCAGAAGGAGCAGGGTTTCGGCACCAGTCAGTTTATCGAAACCGCGCGCTATCAGCGGGCGCTGGAAGGCGAACTGGGCCGCACCATTTCGACATTGCGCAATGTCGACAATGCACGGGTGCACCTGGCTATCCCCAAACGCTCGGTATTTCTGCGCGACCGTTCCGCACCGACAGCTTCGGTGATGGTCGATCTATATTCCGGCCGCAGCCTGGACGAAGAACAGATTGCGGCCATCGTTCACCTGGTATCGTCGAGCGTACCGCACCTGACGCCGGAGAATATTACCGTCGTTGACCAGGGTGGTAAGCTGCTGAGCAGTGGCACAGTTGATAAAGGCATGGCGCAGACTTCGACGCAGTTTTCTTATAACCGCAAGCTGGAACATACTTACGCTGAGCGTATCCGCAAACTGCTGGAGCCGATTGTCGGCAACGGGCGCGTTAAAGCGAGTGTCAATGCGGACCTGGATTTCACTATCACCGAGCGCACCCAGGAAAGCTTTAATCCCGATCTGCCGGCGCTGCGCAGCGAGCAGGTCAGCGAAGACCAATCGACAGGTTCGGCACAGGCTTCCGGCGTGCCGGGGGCTTTAAGCAATCAGCCGCCCGAGAACAGTCAGTTGCAGGCACCGGAAGCGCAAGCGCAAGCTGGAACTGGGGAGACCCCGGCAACGGCCGAACCGCGCAACAGCAGCAAGCGCAGTGTGCGGAACTATGAACTCGACAAGACCATCAGCCATACCAAACTGGCTACCGGTACGATTCGGCGTCTGTCGATCGCAGTGGTGATCGATAACAAGCAGACGCTGGATGAGAACGAGGAACCGGTCAACAAGCCCTGGACACAGGAAGAGCTGGACCGCTTCACCACCTTGACCAAGGAAGCCGTGGGTTTCAACGGTGCGCGCGGTGACACGGTGAACATTATCAATTCTTCATTCGTTCCGCTGCCCGAGGTTGAAGCGGTGCCCGAACCTTCGTTCATGGAAAAGCCCTGGGTCTGGGATGTCGCCAAGCAGGCGGTCGGTGCTCTTGGGGTGTTGATTCTGATCTTTGGTGTTCTGAAACCCATTCTGCGCAGCCTGGCTGAAAAGGGCGCTCAATCCCTGGGACAGGCGAACGCCATGGTGCCGGTTGGAGCGGCGGCCGGTGCCCAGGGTGGGGTAGCGGGAGAAGACCAGCTCAGCCTTTCCGGTAGAAATCCGCAACAGGCACAACTGGCGGGTCCGCCGGGTGGCGGCTATGAACAGCACCTGGAAACCGCCAGAAGTGTGGTCAATGAGGATCCTAAACGTGTTGCGCAAGTCGTCAAAAACTGGGTAGGCGAAGATGGCTGAAGGTCCGGGCAAACTGAATGGCACCGATCGTGCCGCCGTATTGTTATTGACCCTGGGTGAGGCCAGCGCTGCCGAGGTGCTGAAGCACATGGGGCCGAAAGAGGTGCAGAAGGTCGGTTCGGCGATGGCGGGCATGAGCAATATTCACCGCGATCAGGTAACCAAGGTGCTGCAGAATTTTTCTGAAACCGTGCAGGAACAGACGGCTCTGGGCGTCGGCGCGGAGGATTATATCCGTACCGTCATGATGGAAGCCCTCGGCGAAGACAAGGCCAAGGGACTGATGGATCGTATCTTGCTGGGAAGCAGCACCAAGGGTCTGGAGGCGCTCAAGTGGATGGACGCGCGTGCGGTGGCGGAACTGATCCGCCTGGAGCACCCGCAGATTCAGGCCATTGTATTGTCGTACCTGGACAATGATCACGCCGCTGAAGTCATCAAGTTTTTTCCCGAGCGAACCCGCCATGACGTGTTGTTGCGCATCGCGACACTGGATGGCATTCAGCCTTCCGCACTGCAGGAACTCGACGAAATCCTGGAACAGCAATTTCAGGGTAACCAGAACGTGCAATCCTCCAGCGTTGGCGGTGTTAAGTCGGCTGCCGATATTCTCAATTTTGTCGACAGCTCGCTCGAAGGCGAGATTATGGAGGCGATCAAGGATGCTGACGCCGAACTCGGTCAGAAGATACAGGATTTGATGTTCGTCTTCGATAATCTCATCGACGTCGACGACCGCGGTATCCAGGCCTTATTGCGCGAGGTGTCTTCCGAAACTCTGATTCTGGCGCTCAAGGGTGCCGACGAGGGCATGAAAGAAAAGGTATTCTCGAACATGTCCAAACGCGCCGCCGAAATGATGCGTGACGACCTGGAAAACAAGGGGCCCGTGCGCTTGAGCGAAGTCGAGGGCGCACAGAAGGAAATCCTCGCCATCGCCCGGCGCATGTCGGAATCCGGCGAAATCGCCCTGGGCGGCAAGGGAGCGGAACAGTTTGTCTAAGATTCTTCGCGGCGACGCGCTTGCCGACTGCCAGACCTGGTTGGTTCCGGAAGTCGGTGCAGGCGGTGGACAGCAAAATAAGCCCCTCACCGCGCGGCAGCTCGAAGAAATCCAGAAGCGGGCGCACCAGGAAGGTTTTCAGCAGGGTCAGCAGGAAGGTCGCGATGCCGCACTGAAAGAGTTTCAGGCACGCATCCAAATGTTGGAGCAGATGTTGCGGGCTCTGGACGAGCCGTTTCGCGAGCTCGACGACAGTGTCGAGCGGCAACTGGCCGAACTGGCGATGTTGGTCGCACGGCAACTGGTGCGGCGCGAACTCAAAACCGAACCCGAACAAGTTATCGCCGTGGTGCGAGAGGCGCTGGCGGCGCTGCCGGTGGCGGCGCGTAATGTGCGTCTGGCCTTACATCCCGAGGATGCCGCGCTGATTCGAAAGGCGCTGTCCGTGGGTGAGGATGAACAACATCTTCAGCTGGTTGATGATCCGGTGCAAAGCCGCGGCGGTTGCCGGGTGTTGACCGACACTTCACAGGTCGATGCTAGTGTCGAGAAGCGTCTTAATACTATTATCGCCGAGGTCCTCGGCGGGCAGCGCAGCGGTGACGAGGTCGACTGAGTCATGCTTGAGACGCAGCGCAGCGACATCTGGACGCAACGATTAACCCCCTATCTACAACGTGCCGCTAAACCGCAAGCGCTGGTGGTATCCGGCAAACTGACCCGTATGGTCGGCCTGACACTGGAGGCCGTGGGTTGCCAGGCAGCCATCGGTGGTCGCTGTCTGATCGAGTCGACCCAGGGGGCACCTATCGAGGCCGAGGTGGTGGGTTTCCACGATGACAAAATTTATCTGATGCCGATCGGTGATCTGCACGGACTGGGCCCGGATGCGCGCGTCGTGCCGACGCACAGTGCCTGCGAAGTGCCGGTTGGCGAGCACCTGTTGGGGCGGGTGCTCGACGGCGCCGGTCATCCCCTGGATGCGCAGGGGCCGCTGCACGCCGAGGAGCGGGTGCCGTTGACCGGTCGTTCGATCAACCCCTTGTCGCGACCGCCCATTCGCGAACCGCTGGATGTCGGCGTGGCGGCGATTAACGCGCTGTTGAGTGTTGGCCGCGGTCAGCGCATGGGCCTGTTTGCCGGTAGCGGTGTCGGTAAAAGTGTGCTGTTGGGCATGATGACCTGTTTTACCAATGCGGACGTGATTGTGGTCGGTTTGATCGGTGAACGCGGCCGCGAGGTCAAGGAGTTCGTCGAGAATATACTCGGCGAAGCCGGGTTGGCGCGTTCGGTGGTGGTGGCCACTCCGGCCGACAATTCGCCATTGATGCGGTTGCACGGCGCCATGCTGGCTACCCGCATTGCCGAACATTTCCGCGATCAGGGTAAGCAGGTTCTTTTGTTAATGGATTCGTTGACGCGCTTTGCCCAGGCACAGCGTGAAATTGCGCTGGCTATCGGTGAACCGCCGGCTACCAAGGGCTATCCGCCGTCGGTATTCGCCAAATTGCCGCAACTGGTGGAACGCGCCGGCACCGGTGATCGTGGCGGTTCGATAACGGCTTTTTATACCGTCCTGGCCGAAGGCGACGATCAGAATGACCCGATCGCCGATGCGGCGCGCGCCATCCTCGATGGTCACGTGGTGTTGTCGCGGGAACTCGCCGAGGCGGGGCACTATCCGGCCATCGATATCGAAGCCTCGATCAGCCGTGTCATGGTCGACATCGTGGCCCCGGAACACGAACTGGCGGCGCGTCGTTTCAAGCAGATCTATTCGGCTTACCGTCAGAACAAAGACCTGATCAGCGTTGGTGCTTACCAGCCGGGGAGTGACCCGCGGGTGGACGAGGCCATCGCCATGTACCCACAGCTCAGTGGCTTTCTGCAGCAGTACATGCGCGAGCAAGTCGTCTGGAACGACAGTCTCGCGGGCCTGGCGACGGCGCTGGGGGCGGTTGGCGTCGCGCCGGACGATTAGGTTTGCAGTTAGTGACACGATCCAAACGCATGCAGCCGGTACAGCGTCTCGCGCGCAATCGCGAACAGGAAGCCGTGCAGAAACTTGGCCGGAGCCAGCAATACCTGGACGCCCAGCAGGCCAAACTGGAAGAATTGCGTGCCTACCGGGAACAGTACACCCGGGATTTCGCCGACAACGGCAGCTCTGGTTTTGATGCTTCACGCATGCAGGACTACCGGGTGTTTCTCAGCCGCCTGGGCGAAGCCATCCGCCAGCAGGAAGCTTTAATTGTGCAGTTTCAGTCGCAGCACGAACAGACCCGCCGCGACTGGATAGAAAGCCGTAGCCACAGCCAGGCCATCGACAAGGTGATTGAGGGTTACCGCCGGCAGGAACGCCGTAAACAGGACCGCCGCGAACAACAGGAACAAGACGAACATACCCAGCGGAAACGGAAGGAGTGAACCTGGCACAAGCATTGCTCTAATCTCCTGTAAGCGCAATCAATCGATGCAGGAGTGATGGGATGAATCCATCCTTGCTAAACTTACCGTTAGTCAGCGGAACGCCGGGTCCGGCCCTTGGGGTTGGTTCAGAAATCCCGTTAAATCAATCTGATATTACAATATCAGGCGATTTCGAAGGACTGCTCGGCGAGGCCTACACGGCACTTTCGTCGACCGATCCGGCTTCGCCGCCGGCGCCACCGGCGGCGGCACAACCGCTCGACGAGCTGCAAACTTTGCCGCAGGACGGCAAGCTGTTGCCGCTCTTGCAGCAGACCTTCGACCGGCTGGCGGACGCCGGCATTGACCCGCAACAATTTGTCGAGCGCCTGAGCGCAAAACTCAAATCCCTCACCCAGACGAGTGACCGCCCCCCGGTCGAACAACTGGCTGTGGCTTTGCAGCAGCTGGTTCAGGAACAGCCGACGCTGAAAGCGGTGCTACCCGAGGCACTGGTCTCGATGATGGATAACAAAGCAGCACGTCAACCCGCGACCGGCAGCAACACTGCGCCGGCTTTAAGCGATTTTTCCGAGTCGGCCCGGAAAGCGGTCGACACCCGCATCGCTTCGGAGCAGGCAACAGCAGGCAAACCGATTCAACCAGTTCGATCGGACCATCCGCTTCAGCCGTCGTTAGTACTACAGCCTCAGCAGGCGCCGGCAAAAGAAGTCAATGTCGGCACGGCGGACAACCCACTGTCGCCGTTACAACAGCAGCCTGCAGGGCTCGAGCAACGCCAACCGGAACTCGCCGCCCTGATGACCGCGCTGAAACGAATGACGACAGCTGACCGCCCGGCGAAGGCGACAGTTGAAAGCGCTGTCTCTCGCCACGAATTACTCGCCACCGGCGCTGCCTCACCGGCGTTGGCGGCAACGTCTGCGCACGCCACCCCGGTTACACTGAGCACGCCAACCGTGAGCGTTAACACACCTTTCGGGCAGGCCGGGTGGGACCAGGCGCTGGGTGAACGCATCCAATGGCTGGTCGGTCAGAAAGTTCAAGGGGCGCAAGTTAAGTTGAACCCGGCCAACCTGGGGCCCATGGAGGTCCGCATTCAGGTGCACAATGACCAGGCCAGCGTGCAGTTCACGGCCCACCATGCCGTGGTTCGCGAGGCGCTCGAAGCGGCATTGCCGCGCTTACGTGATATGTTCGAGGCCTCGGGTGTGCAACTGGTGGATGTCGATGTCTCCTCCGGCGAGTCATTCGCCGGTCAGCAGCAGGCTATGCAGGAGACTTCAAAACCACACTGGAAGCAGGGTATAGCCGCCGACAAAATTGCCCCGGATTCCCACTTCGAGACACCGCTGACAGGCTTTGTCGGCCGAGGCCATCTGGACTTGTTTGCCTAACTGGTTCGAAATCAGGCGCTTGCTACGAAGGCCTGGCGGCGGCTGGACCAAGGTTCAACCATATTGAACCTAACAGACTGATTGTCTTTAGGGAACTTGCTGTGCTACCTTTACGTTACAATTATAACAACTCGTGGAATTGGCAATGCCAACACCCCCTAAAAAGCTCGGGCGACCGAAAGAGGAGCGGCGATCCGGAGCGAGAAGGAAATCTCCCAGTCCGATACTCGGAAAAGAATTCAACTACGTCCTTCAGCTGACCGACGCGGATACTGCTGTACTGCAACGCTATCAGGACGTGCTGGCGCAGGGCGCGGCCGGGTTTGCGGAAACCAGCTACAATTACCTGTTCGACAATCCCGATATTGCCGACGTGATGTATGCCTTCGAGCGCGACGGCGGCAACGTCGGCGAGCTGGTACGGGCGATGCTGGGACATAAGCTGTCGTTGTTGAGCGGCGAAATCAACGAAAAGGTCACGCAGCGTTCGGAGCACATCGGCCGCGCACATTACCGGCGCGGCGTCAAGCCGGTCTGGACGCTGGGCGCCTATCGACTGTTCCTTGGACATCTGCAGAAGCTGGTGGCCACCGATCCGCAGATTGCAGCGGAAGACCGCGATGCGGTCGAGGTGGCGCTGATCAAAATGATTTTCCGCGATTTGGCGGTCATGACCGAGGCTTACTGGCGCGCCGCGGTCGAACAGCTGACCGATCAACGCGATGAATTGGGGGCCGAACAGTCACTGGCCGGCGAGATCCTCAGCAATATCCCGCAGCTGCTGTGGACCGTGGATATTGAAAGCAATCGTATCAGTTATGCCAGTCCCGGGATCGAAAAATACTGCGACCGTGACATGGAAGCGCCCATTCCATGTTTCTACCGGATTCACGGCACCGAGCGCGAACGCGTTTTGACCGCCTGGCAGCAGGTGATCGATGGCGAATCGGTGCAGCTTGAAATCCGCCTGCGACCGGATGACGGGGAGGACTGCTGGTTTCGCATGGCCTTCTATCCGATGGCCAACCGCCGTGGCCGGGTGTTGCGCGTGCACTGCCTGATGGAAGATGTCACCGATCTGCATACTGACCGCGAACGGCTCGAACAGCTGTCCACCCAGGACGAAGTGACCGGGCTGGCTAATCGCGCCCTGTGGTATGACCGCCTGGGCTCGGCATTGGCCGTCGCCCGTCGCAACCCCGGCGCCGCCGTCGCGGTTATGGTGCTGGATATCAACCAGTTCAAGATGTATAACGATTCACTCGGTCACCAAGCCGGCGATGAACTGTTAAGACAGATTGCACAACGTCTGCAGAAAGTGTTGCGCGATACCGATACCGTGGCGCGCCTGGGCAGCGATGAGTTTGGTATCGTACTGCCGTTTCTTCAGGATGCAGAGCGCGCTGTGGAGCGTGTCGCAGGCGAGGTTATCAGTGCGTTGGGTGCGCCGTTCTCCTATCAGCAGCGAGAGCTCTGCCTTTCCAGCGCCATCGGCATTGCGGTCTTCCCGCAGCACGGCGAAGACGCCAACACCCTGGCGAGCCACGCTGACAGTGCCATGTATCGAGCCAAGTGGAATGCCGCCCCTTACCTTTTTTATGAGTCCGAGCTGGTGTCGTCATCGGCGTCGGAACATTTGCAATTCTCCGGACAATTGCACGGTGCACTCGAACGCCAGGAATTCGAGCTGCACTACCAGCCGAAAATCGATCTGGCCAGCGGCGAAATCTGCGGTGCCGAAGCCCTGTTGCGCTGGCAGCATCCGCAACAGGGGCTGGTATTGCCGAAGCGCTTCATTCCGGTAGCGGAACAACTGGGGATGATTTCGCCGATAACCGACTGGGTCTTGGATACGGCGCTGGCGCAAAGCAAGCGCTGGTCGTTGGAAGGTAACCCCATGCCGATTTCCATCAATGTATCGGCGCGTTCGTTTCAGTCGCCGGGTCTGGTAAAGCGAATCAGTCAGGCCCTGCGCAAGGCCGATCTCGAAGGCGCCAGCCTGGAAATCGAAATCACGGAAGGCACGCTGATGGCGGATCTCGATGTCGGTGCCCGGATACTCGACAGCCTGAGCGAACTGGGTGTGTCGATCGCGATCGACGATTTTGGCACCGGCTATTCGTCCTTGGCCTATCTGAAACGCCTGCCTATCGATACCCTGAAAATAGACCAGTCCTTTCTGGAAGATATGTCCCGCAACCCCCGCGACGTTGCGGTCGTACGTTCGATAATCGAGCTGGGTCATAACCTGAACTGCAAGGTGATTGCCGAAGGCGTCGAGAATGAAGCTATTCGCCACCAGCTGCTGGAACTGGGCTGCGACTTAATGCAGGGTTTCCAGGTGAGCAAGCCGCTGTCCAATGACGGCTTCCGCGAGTGGTTGTCGCAAACAGCCCACTAGTAATAGCTTGGCCTAAAGAACCTCTGATGAGTCCATCAGAGGCCATATCCCTGTATTGCTCGCAAAGCGCCTGAGCCGTGGTCAGCCAATGTTTCGTCGTCATCACGGCTAAAATATCGTCAATACTTCGGCGCCGATCTCATTGGCATTCATAAGCCATTGTATTAATTAAATAAAAAAACAGCGCCCCGCGTGGCATACGTTTTGCTTTTCCTCATGCAGAACGTAACACAGGGGTTTGAAAATGGCACAGGAAGATGATCTGGATCTGGATCTGGAAGGCGCGGAAGAAGCGCCCGAATCCAAATCTAAATCCAAGCTGCTCATTATCGTAGTCATTGTTGTGTTGCTGCTGGGCGTTTCGGCTACCGCCACACTGCTGTTGACCGGCATGCTGGGGGGTGAAGATGACGCGGTGGCTGCGGTGGAACAGCAGTCCAGCGGAAAATCCGACAAGGGCGGCAAAGATAAAAAGGGCAAAAAGGCAAAAAAGGCCAAACTGCCCTTGAACTACGTCCCGCTGGACCCACCGTTCGTGGTTAATTTCGGCGCTGATACCGATATCCGCTTTCTGCAGATCACCATCGAGGTCGGCAC
>Ga0114931_10003778_pt1 | contig 19081 bp, 15 predicted proteins | sample 2SBtaG_FD_89579 | JGI IMG/M metagenome (GOLD analysis project Ga0114931, IMG submission 89579) | Deep subsurface microbial communities from Kolumbo volcano to uncover new lineages of life (NeLLi) - 2SBTROV14_V59a metaG | ecosystem: Environmental > Aquatic > Marine > Volcanic | place: Kolumbo...
GAAACTCTGGATCAATCAGAGTTTCCTTAGGTTAAGCGGGTATTTTTTAAACCGCTGTGTAATCAAGAGCTTGTGCTCTGTGCCGTAGTGAAGTCACGGATTCAGGTTATATACAAAATATGCTATTGCCCCAAATTGGTATATAATACCGCGCCTTGCGCGAGAGTGGCGGAATTGGTAGACGCGCTGGATTTAGGTTCCAGTGTCTTCGACGTGAGAGTTCGAGTCTCTCCTCTCGCACCATTTTTCGGCCAGCCACCCGGAATCGTTTGCTGGAACAGGTTGTGTGGCAGGCTATACGCGGGTCGCGTTCATTTTCGATAAGTGTGTAATGAAGATGTCTGTGTTTATCCGGAATGTGAAGTGGGAATCGGCCAATACTGATTTCTTTTCAATAATTACCAGTACTCATAATAACGAGGTTCAACATGCAAGTTTCTCTGGAAGCAGGTGAAGGTCTGGAACGCAAACTCACGATACAGGTGCCTGCTGACGCCATTGATAAAGAAGTGGAAAGCCGGCTCAACTCCATGAAATCCCGCGTCCGTATTGACGGATTCCGTCCCGGCAAAGTTCCGCTGAAGGTTGTTAAGCAACAATACGGCACCCAGGTGTTGCAGGAAGTTGCCGGTGAAATGATGCAGAACAGTTTTCGGGATGCAGTGATTCAGGAAAATCTGAAACCTGCCGGCCTGCCAAGTATTGAAACCAAGACTCTGGAAATGGGTAAGCCACTGGAATATGTGGCGACTTTCGAAATTTATCCGGAGGTCGAACTGGCGGACTTTTCCAGTCTGGAGATCGAACGCATCACTGCCAGTGTGGAAGATGTCGATATCGATCATATGATCGAAACACTGCGTAAGCAGCGCATGGCTTATGAAACGGTTGAACGTGCCTCCCAGGACAAGGATCAGATTACCATCAGTTTTGAAGGTTTTGTTGATGGTGAAGCTTTCGAGGGCGGTAAAGCTGATAGCGTGCCGGTTGTGATCGGATCTGGTAGCATGATCCCCGGTTTCGAAGAAGCCCTGGTCGGCAAAAAAGCCGGTGATGATTTCTCATTCGACGTGACTTTCCCGGAAGATTACCAGGCAGAGAACCTGAAAGGCAAACTGGCGACTTTCAAAACCCAGGTGGTGAGTGTTGCGGAACCTAAGATGCCTGAGGTGGACGAAGAATTCGTCAAGAGTTTCGGTGTTGACGACGGTGACCTGGAAAAACTAAAAACTGAAATCCGTAAAAATATGGAGCGAGAACTGTCTAGCCGACTGTCCAGCGCATTGAAAAACAATGTCATGGATGCGGTGTTAAAGGCGAATGACTTCACTGTGCCAAAAGCACTGGTTGAGGACGAGGGTAAAAACCTGCAAAAGCGCATGACTGAAAGCGGTAATTTACAGGGTGGTATGACCCTGCCGCTTGAAATTTTTGAAGGTTAGGCGCGTCGTAGGGTTAGTCTGGGACTGTTGATCGGGGAAGTGATTAAATCCGCCGAACTCCAGGTAGACCAGGATCGTGTCAGTGCTAAGATTGATGAGATAGCGTCCAGCTACGAAGACCCCCAGGAAGTGGTTAAGCATTACCGTGCTAACCCCGAACTGATGCAAAGTGTGGAAGCGTTGGTTATGGAAGAAATGGCCGTTGACTGGATTGCGGATCAGGCTAAAGTGACAGAAAAACAGCAGTCGTTTGATGAGCTGATGAACCCGGAATCCAGAAAAACTGATCAATAAATATTCAAATTAAAAAAAGCGGGCTTTTTAGCCCGCTTTTTTTATTGGTATTTCTCCCGCCAGACTTGTATTAATCTGAACAGGTCATACAATCTAAATCAGTGATCAATCGAATCGGTCAACAGATTGAATAATTTCCCGAATCGGTATGCCTCATTAGTGGGTGATCGCTCGCCTTCCTGCTGAGGATACAGTTAGCAATTAAAACCTTGGTCTGGTCCTGTAGTCATGGTCAGACAGGAGATAAGTATGAATTTTAATGCCAATAATGGTGGTGCCCTGGATGCACAGGCACTGAATCTGGTACCAATGGTAGTGGAGCAGAGTTCCCGCGGCGAACGTGCCTACGATATTTACTCCCGGCTACTGAAAGAACGCGTGATTTTTATCGTTGGTCCTGTAGAAGACTACATGGCAAACCTGGTTGTTGCGCAGTTGCTGTATCTGGAATCTGAAAACCCGGATAAAGATATTTCCGTATATATTAATTCTCCCGGTGGGGTGGTAACCGCTGGTCTGGCTATCTATGACACCATGCAGTTCATCAAACCCGATGTTTCTACCCTGTGTATTGGTCAGGCTGCTAGCATGGGCGCTTTATTACTGGCTGGCGGTGCAGCAGGTAAGCGCTATTGCCTGCCTCATTCTCGTGTAATGATTCATCAGCCGCTGGGTGGATTCCAGGGACAGGCTACCGATATCGATATCCATGCCAGGGAAATCCTGAGTATGCGTGAGCGCCTGAATAGCATCCTGGCGAAACACTGTAACCAGCCTATCGACAAAATCGGGATTGATACCGACCGGGATAATTTTATGAGCGCCGAAAGTGCGAGAGATTATGGCCTGATTGATGAGGTTTTGCAGGAGAGAGTTCAAAAAACTTCCGAATAATCAATGGCATATGCTACCTTAGCAAATGGGGGGTGATACAGGTCTCAAAAAGGGCGAAAATTACACTGCATTTTGCTGATTTACCGGTGGCTTGGGCTATCTTTAATAAACAAGCGTCAGGAAAACATGCGGTGTCAGGTGTCAATCATCGATTTTTGCTTGAAAGTTTTAGTAAAAGTAGGCATGTTAATCCTGACATGTAATTGAAATAAACAGAAGGTTTGAGGGCACGTCATGAGTGACGATAAACATAATGATGAAGATTCGGGCAAATTACTGTATTGCTCGTTCTGTGGAAAGAGTCAGCACGAAGTCAAGAAGCTGATTGCTGGGCCTTCTGTTTTCATCTGTGATGAATGTGTCGAGTTGTGCAATGACATTATCCGTGAGGAAATGCAGGAGCAGGCTGCCTCATCCGTCAATAAGTTACCTAAGCCTCTGGAAATCAAAGAAATTCTTGATGATTACGTGATCGGCCAGGAGCAGGCCAAGAAGGTCCTGGCGGTTGCCGTGTATAACCACTACAAACGTCTGGAAGTGAAACATAAGAAAGATGATGTCGAACTGGCGAAAAGTAATATTCTGCTGATCGGGCCTACTGGCTCCGGCAAAACGCTGCTGGCCCAGACCCTGGCGCGTATGCTGAATGTGCCATTTACTATTGCTGACGCCACAACTCTGACCGAAGCAGGTTATGTTGGTGAAGATGTCGAGAACATCATCCAGAAATTGCTGCAAAAATGCGATTACGATGTAGAAAAGGCCCAGACAGGCATTGTCTATATTGATGAAATCGACAAAATTTCACGCAAATCCGATAACCCTTCCATCACCCGTGATGTATCCGGTGAAGGTGTGCAGCAGGCGTTACTGAAACTGATTGAAGGTACGGTTGCCTCGGTACCGCCTCAGGGTGGCCGCAAACACCCACAGCAGGAATTCCTGCAGGTGGATACAGGCAATATCCTGTTTATCTGTGGTGGCGCGTTTGCAGGCCTGGATCAGGTGATTCGTGACCGTTCAGAGCGCAGTGGTATCGGTTTTGGGGCCGAAGTCCACAGTAAGGATAACAAGAAGCCTGCCAGTGAAGTCCTCACTGAGCTGGAAGCGGATGATTTGATTCGTTATGGCCTGATTCCTGAATTTGTTGGTCGTCTGCCAGTCGTAGCAACCCTGGAAGAGCTGGATGAAGAGGCACTAATCACCATTCTTACCAAGCCAAAGAATGCCCTGACCAAGCAGTATTCCAAAATGTTCGAAATGGAAAATTGCGAACTTGAATTCCGTGATGACGCCCTGTCAGCCGTAGCACGTAAAGCGATGGCGCGTAAGACCGGTGCTCGTGGCCTGCGGACTATTCTGGAAAATACCTTGCTGGAAACTATGTACGATCTTCCTTCTATGGATAATGTGGCCAAGGTTGTGGTTGATGAGGCTGTCATTGAAGGCGATGCCAAGCCATACATGGTTTTTGAAGGTGGCGAGCCGAAACAGGCTGCTTCATCCAAAGATTAAAACGTAAAACCGTGTTTTTACACAGTTTTTTAATTCCCCAGACCCTGTAATTATTCATTCTCGTCCTTGAACCGGGTGCAAATGCCCCAATCTGATAACCTGGGCCAAGCCTGACCCTGACAGGCTGTTGAGAGAATGTCCCCCCCACGGGCCTTTCAACCACAGAAAATGGCAAGCACCTTGCATTACCATTTTCGACATTCCCCATGATCCCGGATCATGGCGATGGCAGCACAGAGATAGTGCGACTTAAGGTTGTTAGTGACAGGCTCACTCCAACCAGCCAATTCCGAATTATTGAGAGGATTATATTGTGTCCGAAGAAACGAAAGACTTAGAACCAACAACACCTGCGTATGAAGGGAAAACGCCCTTGCTACCGTTACGCGATGTCGTGGTTTACCCCCATATGGTGATTCCACTGTTTGTCGGTCGGGATAAATCCATCCAGGCTCTGGATGCCGCCATGTCCAAGGACAAAAAAATACTCCTGGTCGCCCAGAAAAGTGCTGATATCGATGATCCCAGCATGAAAGACCTGAACAATGTCGGCACCCTGTCTACCATCCTGCAGTTGCTGAAATTACCCGATGGCACTATCAAGGTGCTGGTGGAAGGCTCGCAGCGTGCCCATGTTGATGAGATTCAGGAAGACGAGGGTTTCTTCACTGCGGATTACGCTATTCTCGAAGACGAAGGCGTGGAAAACGAGCGGGAAATTGAAGTACTGGCTCGCTCCATCATGGGTGTGTTCGATCAGTATGTAAAACTGAACAAGAAAGTCCCCCCTGAAATACTGACTTCACTGGCAGGTATTGATGAGCCTGCGCGCCTGTCCGATACCATTGCTGCGCATATGTCCCTGAAGATCGAGGAGAAACAGAAAATTCTCAGTATCTCCAATGTGCATGAGCGCCTGGAGTACCTGCTTAGCTTGATCGAAGCGGAAATCGATCTGTTACAGATTGAAAAACGGATTCGTGGCCGGGTTAAGCAGCAGATGGAGAAAAGCCAGCGCGAGTACTATCTGAACGAGCAGATGAAGGCGATACAGAAAGAGCTGGGTGAAATCGAAGATGCGCCCAACGAAGTGGAAGAGCTGGAGAAGAAAATCGAAAAGGCCGGCCTGAGTAAGGAGGCCAAAAAGAAAGCGGTTTCTGAACTGAACAAGCTAAAAATGATGTCACCCATGTCGGCAGAAGCCACTGTGGTTAGAAATTACATCGATGCCCTGGTCAGTGTTCCGTGGCGTAAACGCAACAAGATCAGTAATGATCTTACCGAGGCGGAACGAGTTCTGGATGAAGATCACTATGGCCTGGAAAAGGTCAAGGAACGTATCCTTGAATACCTTGCCGTTCAGCAGCGAGTAAAGAAATTAAAAGGTCCGATCCTGTGTCTGGTGGGACCACCGGGTGTGGGTAAAACCTCCCTTGGACGTTCCATTGCCAGGGCGACCAATCGTAAGTTTACCCGCATGGCCCTGGGTGGAGTGCGTGACGAAGCCGAAATTCGCGGCCATCGTCGAACCTATATCGGCTCCATGCCTGGCAAGGTAATTCAGAATCTCACCAAAATTGGCAGCCGTAACCCATTGTTCCTGCTCGATGAAATCGACAAGATGGCGCAGGATTTCCGTGGCGATCCAGCTTCGGCACTGCTGGAAGTACTGGATCCGGAACAGAACCATGCATTCCAGGACCATTACCTGGAAGTGGATTTCGATCTGTCCGATACCATGTTTATTGCCACATCCAATAGCATGAACATTCCGCCGGCCTTGCTGGACAGGATGGAAGTGATCCGGATCCCGGGATATACCGAGCAGGAAAAGATGAACATTGCGCGTAACTATCTGTTACCCAAACAAATGGAAAGCAATGGTCTCAACGAATCCGAAATGGAAGTTTCCGATGACGTCCTGGTGGATATCATCCGTTACTACACCCGCGAAGCTGGTGTGCGTAACCTGGAACGGGAACTGGCGAAAATCTGTCGCAAGATCGTGAAAGATATTCTGCTGGAACCGGCGGCTGAAAAAATCGTGGTTACTTCGGAAAGCCTCGATAAGTACCTGGGTGTGCGACGTTTCCGTTACGGACTAGCAGAAGAGAATGACCAGGTTGGTCAGGTGACCGGTCTTGCCTGGACTGAAGTGGGTGGTGAGCTTCTCAGTATCGAGGCGGTCACCATGGAAGGCAAGGGCAAACAGATATTCACCGGTCAACTGGGTGATGTTATGCAGGAATCGATTCAGGCGGCCATGACCGTGGTACGTAACCGTGCTGCTGCCCTGGGCCTGAATGCAGATTTCCATGAGGGCAAGGACATCCACATCCACGTGACAGAAGGTGCCACACCAAAAGATGGTCCCAGTGCCGGTATTGGCATGTGCACCGCCATCGTATCGGCTTTGACTGGCATCCCGGTCAAAGCAAGTGTCGCCATGACAGGAGAGATTACGCTCCGTGGCGAGGTTCTGCCGATTGGTGGCTTAAAGGAAAAACTCCTGGCGGCACATCGCGGCGGTATCCAGACGGTGGTTATTCCGGAAGAAAACCGTAAGGACCTCGCTGAGATTCCAGCAACGGTTCTGGAAAACCTGAACATCAAACCGGTGCGCTGGATTGATGAAGTACTTCAGATTGCCCTGCAGAAGATGCCAGTACCACTGGAAGAAAAAGATGTTGTTGCAGCAGCCAAGGAGAAGGATAAGAAGAAGGCCAAGGCTGAAGGACTCATGCATCACTGAGCTTGTAACATTGGCGAATAAAAAGCAGCTCCCAGGAGCTGCTTTTTTTTGTCTGGATATCGTATATGGGAAAAATCCTGTTTTCTCGAGAAATGTGTCGAAATATATTTGAAGCACACAGGTGGAATTAGACGATGTGTGACACAAGTTGGGAAAACGCGTAGCAATATTCTTATAAAATAATTTATTGAAATCGTGTGAATATCGACTTTCTATAACTGCCAACGACGCAAATTAAATTCACAAATCAGCGCAGAAATTTCTGTTCAATACGGGAATGGTTTCGTGAATTTTCATAATAAGATACAGGATAAAGAACAAAATTACCCAAAAAATTACGCAGGACGATAGAAAAAATCGATTACTATTTTTTATCAGTGCGATGATTTACTCTTGACATTAAAAAACTGTTTAAAAAAACAGGATAACTCGCGGAAAGCCATTGACACAGCGGTTTTGCGACTGGTATAAATCCACCTTCAGAAAGAAAGCAGAAATTACTGCGTAGTAAATCACCTTTCTCACTGGCTATTATAATTCCAGATAATCAGGGCTTAGATACCCATTAGGTTATTTTTTTAACTGACACAGGGGCAATTTTGTTCCTGTTTTGTCCACCCAGTATAAGGATTAATAATGAATAAAGCTGAACTTATTGATGCCATTGCTGATAAATCCGGTCTTTCCAAAGCGGATTCCGGTCGCGCATTAGACGCCTTTGTTGATGCAATCAGCTCTGCTTTAAAAAACAATGACCAGGTTACAGTGGTTGGTTTTGGTACCTTCCTGACTCGTCAACGTGCTGCTCGTACAGGTCGCAATCCACAGACTGGTGCAGAAATTCAGATCGCTGCTGCGAATGTTCCTGCATTTAAGCCTGGTAAAGCTTTAAAAGATGCAGTAAACTAGCGCGCCTTTCAGCGGCGGGTGAATAGCTCAGCTGGTAGAGCGTCGCCCTTACAAGGCGAATGTCGGGGGTTCGACTCCCTCTTCACCCACCATTTCGGACCGGTAGTTCAGCTGGTTAGAATGCCGGCCTGTCACGCCGGAGGTCGCGGGTTCGAATCCCGTCCGGTCCGCCATATTGATAAAACTGGCCCCTTTACAGGGGCCTTTTTTATTTGGGGCTTCTCTGCACCCCCGAGATAGTTCAGGCATGAACCGAAATACGACACCGCAATCTACCCCATCTGTCGATTGACGGGAGGATGATTAATTCCGCTTTACCTGTCTTATCTCTTCAACCTGGACAGACACTTTAGTATCATGCGCTCTTCTGTCAGAAGTGACTGTGACCCTACGGAGATTTCTTAACCCATGCTACAGGCAATCAATGACCGTGCGAAAGGCATCGTTGGCGCTATTATCGTCCTTTTCCTCACAATTACATTTGCGTCCTGGGGGATACAGGAATATTTAACCGGTGGAAAAGAAAAGTATGCAGCCAGTGTCAACGGGGTTGATATTGCCCAGACCGATGTCGATCGGGAAACCACGCGGTTACGGCAGCGTTATCAGGAGCTGTTCAAGGGCAACCTTCCCCAGGATCCCAGTTTCGAAAAACGTATCAAAGACCAGGCACTGGAACAGCTGATTACCCGCGAATTGCTCAAACAGGCGATTGTTTCTGAACACTACCGTGTTTCGGACCAGGCCCTGGCAAAATCCATAGCCAGTAATGCCGCGTTCCAGCAGGAGGGTCAGTTCCTGGTATCGCTGTATCGCGACCGACTCAAGTCACAGGGGCTGACTACGGCAGATTTTGAGCATCTATACCGTTTCGATCTTGCCGTGCAACAGTTGCAGGATGGTATTCGGAATACAGCATTTCCCGGTAACTACAACGCAACACTAATTGCCGGTCTGCAAAAACAGCAGCGTCAGATTGCCTATCTCAAATTTAAACTGTCGAGTTATCTGAACAATATCCAGGTATCCGATAAAGAAATCCAGCAGTATTACGATGAACACAAGCAGCGTTTCATGAAACCCGAGCAGGTGAGTGTCGCGTATGTGGAAATTAAGGGTAGTGATCTGAAATCGCAAATACCTGTGGACCAGAAAGCATTACGGCGCCTGTATGATGAATATCTTGCCAAGCAGAGCAAAAATGAACAACGTAAAGCGAAGCATATATTGATTACCCTGGATACGAGTGCCGATGAGAAAACCCAGCAGGCGAAGAAAAAGCTCATTGAAGATATCCAGGCAAAGCTGAAGTCCGGTGTGCCGTTTGAAAAACTGGCGAAAGAATATTCACAGGATCCGGGTTCGGCGTCAAAAGGCGGCGAGCTGGGCTGGATGGATCGAGGTATGATGCCGTCTGCTTTCGATGATGCGCTGTTTAAACTGGAAAAAGGCCAGCTATCCGGCATTGTGAAATCCAGTTTTGGTTATCACATCATCAAGCTGGAAGATATTAACGCGCCAAAACCGGAAAGTTTTGACAGCATGAAGAAAAAGCTGGCTGATGATTCAAAGAAACAGGACCTGGATAATCTTTTCTATGAACAATCGGAACAACTGGCAAATGTATCGTACGAAAATGACCAGTCACTGGATCCGGTCGTTGATGCCATGGGATTAAAAATCCAGCATTCCGGTCTGTTTACCCGTGCTAGCGGCACTGGCATCGCCAGTTCTGAGAAAGTGCGCCAGGCGGCTTTCGATAATTCAGTCCTGAAAGAAGGGGTAAATTCCCCGGTCATCGAACTCGGTGAAAACCACGTGGTGGTATTACGAGTCGATCAGCACATAGCCAGTACCGCCAGGCCACTGGACGAAGTCCAAGCCCAGGTTGTGACTGCCATCAAGCAGACCAAGGCCCGTGAAAAAGCCATGTCCGACAGCCTCAAAGCTCTGGCGGAAGTGCAACAGGGCAAACCGTTACAGGACCTGGCCGGCAATCCTCATGTGGAATATAAAAAAGACATGACTATCAAACGCGATACTCGCGATGTTGAAGCTTCCATCGTGCAAAAAGCTTTCGATATGCGTCATCCTGATGCCGGCAAAGCAGTTTACGATAGTGTGGAACTGAGGGATGGTGTCGCAATTATAAAACTGGATAAAGTAATACAGAGCGATGCCGCACCAGCTGCTGATGACGTGCATAAACTCGCCAGCCAGATGCAAACTGAGCTCGCACGACGTGAACTGGCCGCTGTTATCGATTACTACCGTGAGAAATCGGATATAACCCGGGCGAAAGTAGAGTAATCCATGCTCCGCACATTCCTCAAACTGGAGCTGCACTGGCAAATATTGATTGCGCTAATTCTGGCCGTTGCGGCTGGCAGTATTACGGGTGAAACTGCCGGCCTGTTCAATATCACTTTCTACTCGCTCTACGATTTTCTCGGTACACTGTTTCTGAATGCATTGAAGATGCTGATCGTGCCCTTGATCGTGTCTTCCATTATTGTTGGCATGATGAATATCGGTTCCGGTGAACAGCTGGGACGGCTGGGAGGTAAAACCCTGGTGTATTACGCCAGTACCAGTTTAATGGCCATCCTTACCGGCCTGTTGATCGTGAACCTGCTGACACCCGGTATCGTGGATGGACAGCCTGCCAGGGACAGCATCGGGCTATCTGCCCATGTTGAGTCGTTCACGAGTAAAGTAGAAGGCAAGGGCGCGGGTGATGTGGTTAGCGTATTTCTACGCATGGTGCCTCCCAATATTGTCTCGGCAGCGGCGAATGGCCAGATGCTGGGGCTGATATTTTTCAGTCTGTTGTTCGGCTATTTCCTCACCCGTATCAAGGAGCCACAGGCACAGGTATTAAGGCACGGCTGGCAGGCGGTACTGGATATCATGATGCTGATGACCGACTGGGTCATGAAATTTGCACCGCTGGGTGTATTTGCCCTGGTGGCCAAAGTCATTGCCGAGTCCGGGATTGGGGTATTCGTGACCCTGGGGGCATTTTTTATTACGGTGCTGTTGTCACTGGCGATTCACCTGTTTATCACCATGCCGGTTATTCTTCGGTTTATCGCCAGGGTTAATCCCTGGCGACATTTTCGTGCCATGTCGCCGGCGCTATTAACTGCATTCTCCACCAGTTCTTCTTCGGCAACCCTGCCATTAACCATGGAATGTGTCGAGAAAAGGGCCGGGGTTTCCAATAACGTGAGTAGTTTTACCCTGCCACTGGGGGCAACCGTAAACATGGACGGTACCGCTCTGTATGAATGTGTCGCTGCGATATTCATTGCCCAGGCATACGGACTTGAACTCGGCATGGCGACCCAGTTCACCATTGTACTGATCGCATTGCTGACCTCCATCGGGGTAGCCGGTATACCCTCGGCCAGCCTGGTAGCCATTAGTATTATCCTGGGGTCCGTTGGCTTGCCGATGGAGGGTATCGGTTTGATACTGGCGGTAGATCGAGTACTGGATATGTGCCGTACTGCAGTGAATGTTTTCAGTGATTCGGTTGCTGCGGTGGTGATTGGCAGGCTGGAAGGGGAACAGAATATTCTGGTGGAAGAGAACACGTAACGAAATCCAGCAGATTTCGCTACGTGCCGGATGGCGTTATTCGCCGTTGTTACTCATTAAGCCCACAATGTGGTAGCCGCTATCCACATACAGGATTTCACCGGTGATACCCTTGGATAAATCCGAACTCAGGAAGGCACCGGCATTGCCGACTTCTTCGATAGTGACATTACGACGTAGCGGTGCATTAGTTTCCACATGTTCGAATATTTTCTTGAAGCCGCCGATGCCAGCGGCTGCCAGGGTTTTAATCGGACCGGCTGAAATTGCATTCACGCGGATGTTTTCCGGACCCAGATTATGGGCCAGGTAGCGCACATTGGCTTCCAGACTGGCCTTGGCCAGACCCATGACGTTGTAGCCGGGGAAAGTACGTACCGCGCCCAGGTAGCTCAGGGTGATGATGGAAGCGTCGGGGCGATTCTGCATCATGTGACGGCCGGCTTTGGCAATCGCGGCCAGGCTGTAGGAGCTGATTTCGTGGGCGGTATTGAAACCTTCACGTGTGAGATTGTCCAAATAATCGCCTTCTAACAGTTCCTTGGGCGCATAGGCAATGGAGTGGATGATAATATCGAAGCTGTCCCAGTAGTCATCCAGACGTTCAAAAACGGCTTCGATTTCATTGTCGTCTTCCACGTTACAGGGCAACACGATATCGGAATCCAGCTGACCGGCGAATTTTTCTACTCGCTCTCTCAGGCGTTCGTTCTGATAGGTGAATGCCAGCTCGGCGCCTTCACGGTGTAGTGCCTGGGCGATTCCCCATGCGATGGAACGGTTACTGGCGACGCCAAAAATTAACGCGCGTTTTCCGGCTAAAAAACCCATAGGAAGACTCCTATTCATTATCGTTGTAGGTATTGGTATGCTACAGGCTTTAAGAATAAATCACAAAACCTGCCCGGGCGTATTATTGCCCCCGAATTCTGGACACAGATAATATGACGTTGAAATCAGGATTGCATCCCCTGGCACTGTTTTTTTTCATTATTTTTTACCTGTGTAGCACATCCACCATGGCAGCTCCGAGTATGGCCATGGGGTATACCCCCAAGTACAAGCCCGGATTCAGTTATTTCGATTATGTGGACCCGAACGCCAAAAAGGGCGGGCGACTGGTATTATCCGGTTTCGGGACTTTCGATAGCCTCAATCCTTATATACTCAAAGGCGTTTCAGCAGAGGGTCTGGGACTGGTGTTCGAAACCCTGATGCAAAGCAGTAAAGACGAGCCGTTTTCCATGTATGGCCTGATAGCCAGCGATATCGATTTCGCCAAAGATAAAATGTCCGTGACCTTTACGCTCAATCCAGAAGCCCGATTTTCCAATGGCGACCCCATCACCGCGAAAGATGTAAAGTATTCATTTGATACACTCATGAGTGACAAAGCTCACCCACAATATCGGTTTCTGTATGCGGATGTGAAACAGGCTGAGGTGCTGAGTAAGAAAAAGATTCGCTTTGATTTCAAAAAGCAGAATCCCGAACTGCATCTGATTCTCGGTAATCTACCGGTTTTTTCACCCAAGTGGGCTGGCGATACGCCGTTCGATCGTGTAAGTGAAACCATTCCTGTCGGCAGCGGGCCGTACCGGGTCAAATCGTTTTCAATTGGCAAAGAAATCGTTTATGAACGAAATAAAAATTACTGGGGCAAAGACCTGCCGGTACGCAAGGGCACGTATAACTTCGATGAAGTCGTTTACAAATACTACAAGGATCAGACCATAGCACTGGAAGCGTTTAAGGCCGGTGAATTTGACTTCTTTGTGGAATATCATTCCAAGCGTTGGGCCAGGGATCATGTTGGACCGCGTTATGATTCAGGTGAAATTATCAAAAAAGAGCTGAAGCATAAGAATAACGCTGGTATGCAGGGGTTTGTATTTAACACGCGTAGAGAGTTATTCAAGGGCCCCAAAGTCAGGGAAGCCCTGATACTGGCATTCGATTTCGAATGGTCCAATAGTCACCTGTTCTATAACCAGTATGTTCGCAATGAAAGTTATTTCAGTAATAGTGAACTGGCTTCGTCTGGTTTGCCGAAAGGTGAAGAGCTGGATTTACTGAAACCTTATCGCAAACAGTTACCTGATTCTGTCTTCACCCAGGTATGGCAGGCGCCATCGACAAAAACGCCGGCTTCGTTGAGAAAGAACTTGCGTAAGGCGCAAAAGCTGTTGCGCCAAGCTGGCTGGCAGGTGAAAGACGGTAAGCTGGTGAACCAGAAAGGGGAACCGTTTGAATTTGAATTTATGTTGATACGGAAAGGTTTCGAACGGATCATGGCGCCCTATGCGCGCAACCTGGCACGCCTGGGTATTACCATGAACTATCGCACCGTGGATGCTTCCCTGTATGAACGCCGCATACGGGAGTTTGATTTTGACATGGTGGTGAGCAGTTTTCCGGAATCCCAGTCTCCCGGAAATGAACTGAAAACCATGTTCCACTCCAGTTCGGCTGAACTGCAGGGATCACGTAACCTCGCGGGTATTGCTAACCCGGTTGTGGATGCCATGGTGAATAATGTTATCGAGGCGAATAATCGCCACCAGTTGATTACTGCCTGTCATGCCCTGGATCGGGTGTTGTTACATGGTAATTACCTGGTGCCTAACTGGTATATCAATGTGCATCGAATTGCCTACTGGGATAAATTCAAAATGCCCAGGACATTGCCACTGTATTACGAGCCGATGAGCTGGATGCTGGAAACCTGGTCCATGAAAGAGAACTAATCATGGGCGTCTACATTCTCAAACGCCTGCTGCTGATGATGCCGACCCTGGTTGGTGTGATGCTGGTGACTTTTGTGGTGACACAGTTCGTGCCCGGTGGACCGGTGGAACAGTTGATCAGCCAGCTGCAGGGCAGGGCTCATGCCGGTGAAGCCAGTTCTGGTGTCCAGGGCCTTTATCGCGGCGATAAAGGCCTGTCCACCGAGCAGGTGGAAAAGCTGAACAAGCTGTACGGTTTCGACAAGCCCGCTTATCAACGCTTCCTGATCATGATGGGGAATTACCTGCGCTTTGATCTGGGTGACAGTTATTTTCACAACAAGTCGGTGATGGAGCTGGTGATTTCCAAGCTGCCGGTGTCCATCAGCATCGGGGTGTGGTCATTCTTTATCGTTTATCTTACCTGTATCCCTCTGGGTATCGCCAAAGCGGTGCGTGACGGTACGCGATTCGATGTCGTAACCAGTACGCTGATACTGGTGGGCTATGCTATACCGGGATTTGTGCTGGGTATCACCCTGCTGGTATTGTTTGGCGGCGGTAGTTTCTGGGATGTTTTCCCGTTGCGCGGATTGGTGTCCGACAACTGGCACGAGTTGCCATGGTACCAGCAGATTCTCGATTATCTGTGGCACATGGTGTTGCCGATTATTTCATCAGTGATCGGTAGTTTTGCGGTCATGACCATGTTGACCAAGAACAGTTTCATGGAAGAAATCAGCAAACAGTATGTGTTAACCGCCAGGGCTAAAGGTCTGTCGGAAAATCAGGTGTTATACAAACACGTTTTCCGCAATGCGATTATCCCGTTGATTACCGGTTTTCCTGGCGCATTCATCGCGGCATTTTTTGCCGGCAGCCTGCTGATCGAAACCATTTTTTCTCTCGACGGCCTGGGCCTGTTGTCATACGAGTCGGTACTGAAACGGGACTACCCGGTGGTGCTGGGAACCCTGTATCTGTATACCCTGCTTGGGTTGGTAGCCAAATTGCTGGCTGATATCAGCTACGTTATTATCGACCCGCGCATCCAGTTCGATTTCCTGGAGTCGAACCGATGACAAACGGGGTACATTTATCACCTTATCGGCGCTACTGGTTACGATTCAAAACCAATAAACGCGGCTACTACAGCCTGTGGATCTTTGGCATATTATTTATCCTGAGCCTGTTTGCGGAAGTACTGAGTAATGACAAGCCCCTGATCGTGCATTACCAGGGCAGCTACTATTTTCCCATTGTAAAAAGTTACCCCGAGACAACCTTTGGCGGTGATTTCCAGACCGAAACCGATTACAAGGATGAGTACATCCGAAATATTCTGACCAGCAACGGCAACTGGATTCTGGAGCCAATAAATCCTTACTCCTATAACACCATTGATTACACCAGCAGCAGTCCGAACCCGGCGGCTCCCGGCGCAGCGAATTATCTGGGTACCGATGACCGCGGTCGGGATGTGCTGGCACGACTGATTTATGGGTTTCGCCTGTCAGTGTTGTTCGCATTTGTGTTGACCGCGATTGGCGTGGTGGTTGGGATATTTTTTGGTGCCATTCAGGGGTATTTTGTCGGGCGCACGGATTTGTTTCTGCAGCGGTTTATCGAAATCTGGGGCTCCATGCCGGAGCTGTATCTGTTGATTATCTTTTCCTCGATTTTTCAGCCGAGCCTGTTACTGCTGATTATCCTGTTGTCCCTGTTCGGCTGGATGGGCCTGTCCGATTATGTGCGGGCGGAATTCCTGCGTGGTCGCAATATGGACTATGTGCGGGCCGCCCGCTCACTGGGGTTGCGCAATTCCACCATCATGCTGCGCCATCTGTTACCCAACTCCATGGTACCGGTGATTACCTTTCTACCCTTTCGTATCAGCGGCGCTATCCTGGCATTGACCAGCCTGGATTTCCTGGGCCTGGGTGTGCCGCCATCCACACCCAGCCTGGGTGAACTACTGTCCCAGGGAAAAGAAAATATCACTGCCTGGTGGCTGTCTTTCTCCACCTTCATCGTGCTGGTGGGTACCCTGGTGTTGTTGATTTTTATTGGTGAAGCGGTTCGCCAGGCCATGGATACCAGGAAAAGCTAGTGACCAGTCCCCTTATCGAAGTCAGGAATCTACGGGTTCAGTTTCACGGTGATCATTCCCTCGTGGAAGCGGTGAAAGGGGTGAGCTTCCAGATCCTGGAAGGGCAGAACCTGGCTATCGTCGGTGAGTCGGGTTCGGGTAAATCCGTTACCGCCCTGTCACTGTTGCGGTTGCATGATGAAACCCGCGTGAGTTACCCGGAAGGTGAAATTCTGTTCGAAGGCCAGGACCTGCTGAAAGCGGATGAACCGCACATGCGCAGTATTCGCGGACGTGACATGTCCATGATTTTCCAGGAGCCCATGACCTCGCTGAATCCGCTCTATCCGGTCGGTGAGCAGATTATCGAACCCTTGTTGCTGCACCAGAATCTCAGTCGCGCCCAGGCCATGACCCAGGCGCTGGAGCTCATGCGCCGGGTAGGTATCCCCGACCCTCGTGAAAGAATGCGGAGTTTTCCCCACATGTTATCCGGCGGACAGCGTCAGCGTGTCATGATTGCCATGGCGCTGGCATGCCGGCCGCGACTGCTGATTGCTGACGAACCCACCACCGCCCTGGATGTCACCATCCAGAAACAGATCCTGGAACTGCTGAATGACCTGCAACAGGAATTCGGCATGTCGGTGTTGATGATCAGTCACGACCTGAACCTGGTACGGCATTATTCTGAATATGTGTGTGTCATGAACCAGGGGCTGATCGTGGAGCAGGGTCCGGTGGCCGACATCTTCCAGTCGCCCCGGCATGCCTATACCCGCAAGCTGCTGGAGGCCCAGCCCAGCCGCCTGATCCAGAGTCATGCCGGGGAGACGGAAATTCTGCTGAAAGCCTCGGGTGTCCAGGTGTATTTCCCCATTACGCGGGGCTTCTTTAAACGCAAGGTGGATGAAATTCGGGCAGTGGACAATATCAGCCTGGAACTGAACCAGGGCGAAACCCTGGGTATAGTCGGGGAGTCCGGCTCCGGTAAAACCACCCTGGGTATGGCCCTGCTGCGCCTGGAAAAAGCCCGCGGTGAGATTCAATTTGACGGCCGCGACCTGGACAAACTCAAGCTGTCCCAGATACGGCCGCTACGCAAGGAGTTCCAGGTAGTGTTCCAGGATCCGTATTCCTCCCTGTCGCCACGCATGACGGTGGAGCAGATTATCGGTGAAGGCCTGGAACTGCATTACCCCGAGTTATCAAAGTTACAGCGGCGGGAGAAAATTGCTGCGATCCTGCGGGAAGTTGGCCTGGAGGAAGATGCCATCTGGCGTTACCCCCATGAATTTTCCGGCGGTCAGCGGCAACGCATCGCCATTGCCCGGGTCGTGGTGCTGGAGCCGAAACTGGTGTTACTGGATGAGCCCACCAGCGCCCTGGATGTCTCGGTACAGAAACAGGTGCTGGAGCTGCTGGTGTCGCTGCAACGCAAACACAATCTCAGCTACCTGTTTATCAGCCATGACCTCAAGGTCGTGCGTGCCATCTCCCACCGAGTGCTGGTTATGCAGCAAGGAAAGCTGATCGAAGCAGGGGACACGGAGCAGCTGTTCAATAACCCGAGCCAGGAATATACCCGCCAGCTCCTGAATGCCGCCCTGTTCGATGCTGGCGATGCAGCCTGATGTAAGCACGCTATACTCTTCATAAATACACCAAAACGGCAGGATGAACCATGAACACACCGAGCGATAAGACTGAACGCCGTCATTACGAACGCGTACCATTCATTGCAGAAGTCATTATGTCCGATGGCACTAGTGAATGGACCAGTGCCCTGCTGGATATTTCTCTCAAAGGTGTGCTGCTGGAACCCCCCAGCGACATCGAGCCGGAATTCGACAAAACCTACGATATCGAACTGATCCTGGGTGAAGAAACCGAGATCAAGATGCGGGGTAAGATCTCCCATGCGAAGGGTGCGCACTGGGGACTGGAGTGGGAAAATATCGACCTGGAGAGCCTGTCACATCTGCGGCGGCTGCTGGAACTGAATATGAATGATCCGGACGAAATCAATCGGGAGCTGTCAGATCTGGGCTAAGTGACTGAAAAACCAGCCAGTCCCTTATACTAAGCAGGTTTTTATAGCCTGCTTTTTTATGGTGTATATCTTTGGTAATACTTGACTAATTTAGTTGGTTACTATATTTTCCTACTAAATTACTCAGGATTACAGGTGAACACTATGAGACTCTCCACCAAAGGCCGTTACGGCGTTACATCCATGATGGATCTGGCTATTCACGACAATGCCGGTCCGGTCACTCTGGCCGATATTTCCCAGTGCCAGGGCATTTCGCTTTCCTATCTGGAGCAGCTGTTCGCCAAACTGCGTAAAGCCGGCCTGGTTGAAGGTGTTCGAGGCCCGGGCGGCGGTTACAAACTGTCTCGCCCGGCTAACCGCATCAGCATTGCCGAAATCCTCATTGCCGTGGACGAACGTGTCGACGTGACTCGCTGTAACCAGGAAGGTAACTGCCAGGAAGGTGAACAATGCCTGACTCACGAGCTCTGGGTCGAACTCAGCGATCGCCTGTACGACTTCCTCGATGGTATTACCCTGGCACAGTTTGCTGACCGCCCCGGTATCCACGAGCTGGCCATCCAGCGTGACCGCATCAACGGTCGTTTTATCCTGGCACGCCGCCAGGCTGAAGTTCTGCAGCAGCAGAGGCAGGTCGGATGAAGCTACCCATTTACCTGGACTACGCTGCCACCACGCCGGTAGACCCGCGCGTGGCGGCGGCGATGATGCAACACCTGACGCCGGACGGCGACTTCGGCAACCCGGCGTCCCGCAGCCATGCGTTCGACTGGAGTGCGGAAGAAGCGATCGAAACCGCCC
>Ga0114931_10003779_pt1 | contig 19079 bp, 19 predicted proteins | sample 2SBtaG_FD_89579 | JGI IMG/M metagenome (GOLD analysis project Ga0114931, IMG submission 89579) | Deep subsurface microbial communities from Kolumbo volcano to uncover new lineages of life (NeLLi) - 2SBTROV14_V59a metaG | ecosystem: Environmental > Aquatic > Marine > Volcanic | place: Kolumbo...
AGAAATGCAAGAGCAATTTCTTGCCTATTGTAGCGAATTTCGAAGAAGTTCGGGGCGATTTCAGCCGGTGTAAAACAATCATGACTTGTTCAGAGCTTCCTTAAGGAAAAAAATTTCTTTAGAACCGATGCCCAATGCCTATGCCATAAACTATTGGATCGATATCCACATCAACATTTACATCGCCTACTGCAGTATTTCGAAATTCAGCTCGGGTACTCATATCAATGTATTTCAGATCTACATTTGCAAACCATCCACTATCCCCCAGATCAAAGTCAGCGCCGATCTGTGCAGCCCAGCCAACGGAAGGACGCATGTTAACCGTTGCCCCATTAACCGCCAAAGGACCCTCCACATCTTCTGAGTAGAAAATAGTGTAGTTCACTCCCAGGCCTGCATACGGGCGGATACTGGATTCAGGCATAAAATGATATTGTAATGTCAACGTGGGTGGCAAGGCCCATGCATTGATAACATCATGACTACCTGGATCGGCTGATGGAAGACCATTTAAAGCGCCTATCAATGCAGCACCCTGTGGATTAACATCATGTTCAGAGGTGCCCAGAATCAATTCTGCACCCCAGTGTGGAGAAAACATATAGGTTATATCCAGCTCTGGAACAGCATTACTATCCACACCAACAGAACTTCCGGGTACATTACCACCTAAAGCAGGAACATCAACTTCAGAACTGCTGTCGATTGGGTTCACATCGATACCACGAAGGCGCACGATCCAGTCACCTGCCGAAGTTCCTGCTGCCTGTGCAGTAAAACTTGCCACACTGGAAACGAGAGTTAACCCTACTAACAGACTTTTCTTTGTAACTTTCATTTTTGAAACTCCCAATTATTAATAATAAAATGCTTACTTAACCTGCAAAGGAATCAATGCAGACTCTATAAATTCTCTATAACTTTTTGTTTTGTAGGAGATAAATGCTTTTTTTGATGTTTTAATTATTATCAAGCATCTCCTATCACTTTTTTAATTAGAATTATTATTCATATTCCGTCAAACTAAATTGATCTGGATCAATATTTTCGTCATTGCTAATTTTGGATTTGTGGATTGTAACGGGGGCAATCTGGCACAATAGCGCTAAATGGATATTGATCATTGCTTCCACTGTGGGCTACCCGTCCCCCCCAACACATCTCTGACTGTCTGGATCAACAATAAAAATCAGCCTATGTGCTGTGCCGGCTGTCAGGCTGTCGCACAAACCATCGTCGATTCAGGACTGGAAGGTTTTTATAAACATCGTACAGCACCCGCACCAACCGCTAATGATGTTTTGCCAGATTTCCTGCAACAACTTTCTGTTTACGATGAGCCGGATTTACAAAAAAGCTTTGTTTCAGACGTTGGGTACAATCAGCGTGAAGCAGCACTGATCCTGGAAGGAATTACCTGTCCAGCCTGTGTCTGGATGAATGAACAACACCTGAAAACCCTGCCCGGAGTTATCGATATTCAGGCAAACTTCTCGACACGCCGACTTCATGTCCGCTGGGATAACAGCAAGATCAAACTCAGCTCGATCCTGCAAGCAATCCATGAAATTGGTTACAAAGCACATCCTTATGATCCATTACAGCACCAGGAAATTATTGAAAGTGAGCACAAACTTCTTCTGCAACGATTAGGTGTGGCAGGTGTTCTCGGCATGCAAGTCATGATGCTGGCGATTGCTCTTTATACCGGTGAATTTACGGGTGCGGAAGAAAAGTATAAACATTTTTTTTACTGGATCAGCCTGTTATTGACACTGCCCGTTGTACTCTTCTCCGCCAGAGCTTTTTTTGAACCGGCACTTCGTGATCTAAGACATTTGAAGTTCGGCATGGACGTACCTGTTTCACTGGGAATACTGTTTGCATTTATCGGTAGCGTAAAAACCACGATCACCGGATCTGGTGAAGTCTATTATGACTCGGTGGTCATGTTTACTTTCTTTCTGCTTTTAGCCCGATATCTGGAACTGATCGCCAGGAAACGCGCCACCGAAACCTCAGAAAACCTGATTCATGTCATACCCGCAACAGCACTGCGGATTAGTCATAATACGGAGGAGCTCGTACCCGTAGCTCATCTTAATATCGGCGATAGAGTGCTGATCAAACCCGGTGAGACCATTCCCGCCGATGGTCATATTGTCGAAGGCCGCTCCAGTGTCGATGAATCTCTGCTCAGTGGTGAAAGTCTGCCCATCTCCAGAAAAATTGGTGAACCTGTGATCGGGGGCAGTATCAATATTGAAAGTCCGATACAAATCCTTGTCGATACAATCGGACAGGACAGTCTGCTCTCACGCATCACCAGACTGATGGAACAATCACAGATGGAAAAACCACAAATAACAAGACTGGCTGATCGGGCTGCCGCTTATTTTGTACCTGCTGTTTTGATCCTGGCTGCACTAGTTGGAGCTTACTGGTGGTTCAAGAATGACCCTCACTGGTTTGAAACCGTATTATCGATGCTGGTCGTCACTTGTCCCTGTGCCTTATCGCTGGCAACACCTGCCGCCATGACAGTTGCCACCGACACAATGATGAAACTTGGCATGCTGGTAACACGCGGCCATGCGATTGAAACACTGTCACATGTTGATCATTTTATTTTTGATAAAACCGGCACACTCACCGAAGGGAAACTGAAACTGAATCATATAGAAACAGTGCCTGAAATGAGTGAGGAACAATGCCTTAATATCGCCTGTGCGCTGGAGGCTCATTCAGAACACCCGATTGCCAAAGCGATCATTTCGACTTCGACAGATAAAAACGTGATGGAAGCTTCAAATATGATCAACATACCCGGTGCAGGTCTCACCGGCTTCATCAATAATACGCAATATATCATCGGAAATGCAAATCATATTGCTGAATTTTCAGAGGCTAAACTGGACGAAGATCTTTTTCGTACACTCGATCAAAAAAGTAGTTCACTGATTTTTCTGGCCGATGAAAAACAACTACATGCTGTTTTTATTCTGCAGGACAGTTTGCGACCAGACGCAGAGTCCATGATCCAACAACTCAAAAACAGAGGAAAAAAAATATCATTGCTCTCCGGAGATTCTGAAATCGCAGTAAAGGCAATATCTGATCAACTGGGCATTGATGATTTTCAGCATAACCTGAAGCCTGAAAATAAACTCCACGAACTAAAACGGTTGCAGGAACAGGGGGAAATCCTGGCTATGATTGGTGACGGTGTGAATGATGCACCGGTACTTGCGGGTGCCCAGGTTTCCATCGCCATGGGCACAGGTGCACAGATTGCACGCGCCAATGCTGATCTCATCTTGTTGAAAAACCAACTACCCATTATTGTCAAAGCAATTGACGTGGCCAGAAAAACTGTCAGGATCATTAAACAGAATATGATCTGGGCAGTGGCTTATAACCTGATTGCTTTACCCATTGCAGCGATGGGATTCCTGGAGCCCTGGATGGCGGCGATCGGGATGTCACTCAGTTCATTATTAGTTGTGACAAATGCCTTGCGTATTAAAAAACTTCCTGGCTAAAGGAAAACGAATAACCAACTTATGGAAATAATTTATCTCCTAATACCCCTTTCCCTGATCCTGATCGGCGCGATCATCTGGGCATTAATCTGGGCTATTCGATCAGACCAGTTCGAAGATATGGAAGGCCCTGCACATCGGATTTTAATGGATGACGATAAGCCTGAAAAGTTGAACGATAAGATTAATCAGGAAGATTCCAAGGAAGACTAACCGCACTTCATACCTTCATGCCTTAAATGATCACCATGCTTCACCCCGTTCTTGTCACCAGACATTTCACCGTTCATCTCATGTCCCAAATGCGCTGAATGATCCATCGGAATCAATAATGTTACCGCGCCTAACGCGATCATGACTGTTCCAAACATCTGCCTGATCCGTGGTTTTTGCAACCACTGACTCAAACCACCTGTGATCATACCGGCTCCCATGACAGCGGGTAAGGTGCCGAGGCCGAATGCCAGCATCCCAAGTCCACCATTGAGCGCATTACCACCAAGCGCCGCGAGCAATAATGCGGTATAGACAAGACCGCAAGGGATCCAACCCCAGACCATTCCAAAACCCAATGCCTGCCATGGTTTTTTTACTGGCATAAAACGCTGGCCCAAGGGTTGAATTCGTTTCCAGAGTTTCGCGCCCAGCCGATCCAGTTTAGAAAGATGAGGAAACCAGCCAGCTACATAAAGACCGACCGTGACGATCATAACTGCAGACAGATAACGGGTAATCGTATGCGCTTTCTCCATGCCGATAAATCCAACCAACGTCATACCGATCATCCCGACCAGCATTCCTGCAATGGAGTAACTGATCAATCGGCCAACATTATAAGCACCAACATAAAGCGTCAATAAGGGCTTATTTTCCCAAATAGAATTATCCAGACCAAAAGTCAACGCGCCGATCACTCCACCACACATGCCGATGCAATGGAAGCTACTAAAAAGACCAAGGATGAAAAGCGCTGCAAATGAAAATTCATTACCCATAGATCAGAACTATGTGGGAGTGTTTATTTTTTCGCAACCTTTATTTTTTATAGGCAATTTATTACAATCTATCGAAAAATTGATCCAGATCATTTCTTATGATCAATAAGCATGTTCAAATAAACACACTCTCACACAGGAGAGTCCCATAATTAAGATCATTGTTTGGGATAAGCTTTTAAAATCCTGAACTAATTTTAGATCACATCGCTACGGGGATTTTGTTACCTTTACCCTCTAGCAAACCGTAGCGATGTTTTTTTCTACTTGATATTAATCAATGTTTTTCTCATTGATTGAAAAAACACTAAAAGCAAGTTCCTTCCATACTTCCCGGTAATCGTAATCTGTATCCAGGGCAAGGTTAAGCTGATTATATGAAGTAAAATCACTCACCAAATGGATCAATTGCAGAATTCCTTTATCAGTAAGACCTAAGGCACGTAATTGATCGATGTCTTCATCAGTCGTCTTAAACGCTTCAGAATTAACCTTCAATGCAAATTCAACTAAATGGCGGGTGCGTGGATCCTCAATGACAGCAGATCCCTTTTCGATATATTGTTGTGCATATTGATCATCGACTTTAAGTCCGTGTGTTAAAATCGTACTAAAAGCTGCAGTGCAATAAGGGCATTGATTGGCTCGGGATACTGCTATGCCAATATACTGTATTTCACCAATCGACAACTCCCCCATTTCCCATAAAACTTTGGTCGCACCCAGTTTTGCTTTGAAAAACTCGGGAAAATTCAACTCGATTTTAAAATGGTTAGGTATACGGCCTTCCATTTCAGTGACCCACGAACAAATCCCTTTGATCACCGGATCGTCATCAAACTTTTCCGGATCTATAAGCTTTATTCTTGCCATAATCTACAGATCTACCGAGCCCGTTTTCGGAGGTTTTGCACAGAGAAAAGATTAGGCTGATTATCCTTATCTGTGATCAAGCTTTTAAATTGCAGCGTCGTACAATGATTCGCCTGCATATCAATCAAAACGGCAAAATCATCCAACGCAACCCCTTTGCCTTTATTTCCCGCAAGGTGATGATCTGAATGGGCTTTACCAATCGGAAACCATTTCCACATATCACCTTTTCGATCATATGTAACCAGAGATGCCATGGTCATAGTTTGAGCATCAAGGTTGATGACCCGTTTACCGATAGGATGATTGGGATCTTTGGGCTTACCAATCAAAGTATAGGTTTTTCGCAATTGATAAGTGACATTCGGGAAACAACCACCTTTTCCATGCACATCGATAAATTTATAGCCGTCCTTATCTTTCTGCGGAACATTCGCCAGAGGCATGTCGTTATGATAATAAAAAGGCAGCAACAGGTTTCTGGTACCGCCATATTCCCAATTGTAATCACTGACACGACCGTTATAGCCTTCAAAGTCTTCTACCATCAGATCAGTACCCAGAAAGGCATCCGTGATCTGTCCGGCAGCCAGTCGTCTTACCCTGCGCTGGAAACCCAGGTACAACCAGGCATCATCGCGTTTCGTATCATCCTCATAACGATGGATCAGTAACTGGGTATTTGCCAGATCAAAAGGTTCTTTCACGATACTGTAAATACCTCGAAAGACGTTACCCGGATTTTTCTTATAGGCTGGTTTCGGATCAAAAGTCACACGGTGTGAATAGTTCATAAAGTGCCAATCAAACTTGAGCACACGTTCGACCTTGCCAGTCTTGATGTCTCGGAATGTCCACCAAAAAGGATAGATAGTTTCCGAATCACCAGAATTAAATCCATATTGGTAATTCCACACCAGTTTCTGGCCGACTTCAGGATCATTTGCATCAGGTTCTTTGGGGAAAGCACGACCCGCTATATATCCTTCAAGTGTACCATTGGGTTTAATCGAAACTTTGCCAGCATTTTCTCTTGTTGCCTGAACATAATCATCCGACAAAGGAAAATCAGTTGTTTTTGCAGTCTTGATTTCAACCCAGCCATCTTTTACAAAACGATATAAGGCTGCATCCAGAATTGATTTATATTGATCTACATTACCCTGATTGATGACATCGCCCGGAGCGTAACCTTCCGCTGTCGGTGTCCAGTTCTTATAAGGATAAAACGATTTTTCAATATCTTCCTGTGTCACTTCGGCCCGGACAAACGCGGCAGTAACAACACAAAAAACCAGAAGAAAAATACCTGCTAATGTTTTCACTTTTTATCCTCCAAGATCAAAACCTGTAACGTAAGGTAAGTTGAATTTCATCTTCATTCTGAGCCATACCCAATGGCCCTGATCGGAAACGACCCAGTGGCTCATAACCACTTAACCCGGCACTGGCGGCAGTGCCAGGAGCAGCTAACATGCCAGCCAGTGAAGGATACGGGATGGCCGAACGATTATCATCAAATGACTGAGCACCCGTTCCAAATTTGAGATTGGCTGCCACAACCAGTCGCCAGTTATCACTGATCAACCAGTCGATAGACGGTGCAACGGTTCCAGCTTGCGCCCTGACATCGTAGGCCATCAACAACTGCGGACTTACCTGATCATTTTTATAAAAACCCTTAAACAACAAAGTACCCACCACATTGTTTTCCCAGTCGGGTATTCCTACTTTTCCAAGTGGCCCATCTCCAAGCTCATGATCGAGCAGATGTTGACCAAACAATTGTGCAGAGATCAGGAAAGAACGATTCTTGTTGAGGAATGGAATAAAGGTTGGCCGATCCCAGCCGACAACCCAGCGGATCACATTGGATTCAGAATACAGTTCTGGTCTTAAAGTATTCGGAAATTCTTCACCCGTCGTCCAGGCAAATTCGACCCGAAAGGCCGACTTGAGTTTTTCACTATAAAAGTCAGTCGATCCACATAATAAAAAGATTCTTGGAAAAGCGATATCAAATGCCAACGAGTATGGATAGACACCTGGCGCACCACTGAAGGGATCCACTGATCTCTGGCCTCCACGAAGTGATGGCAGTTGTGATGTGTAATAGAGGGTGTTGAGTGAGAATCCAACACCTTTATAAACACCTTCCACACGCATACCGATATCTGTTTCATTCAGTTTCCAACCCGGGAGATCAGCCTGGCGAATACCGATCTGATTTGGTCCAAATTCGACCGCCACATCAGGAGCCGGGAAATTCCAGACCGTACAACCATTTTCCCAGCAATTGTTCATCGCACGGAAGAAATTACCAGCACCCAGTATTGTGTAAGGTGATCCACCCTGACCTAAATTATGTGGCCTGAATTTTTCCCATTTCCACAGAAACTGAAAATTCAGATCTTCAAATATATCAGTACCTCCGGTTCGATATTCAGTCGTAAAAATCCCCATAGGAATACGAATATCTTCCAGTTCGTCATAGATATTTTGTCTGGAAAAATCTACTGGATTGATCACGTCCAGCACACGAAAAAGATCCGTACGTCCCCAGACAACCTGTTGTCGACCAAAACTAAATCCAACTTCAGCTCCATTGTCGAGTGGGATATCTGCTGTGAAATAGGCTTCGCGGATAAAATCCAGCCGATCGTTAAACTCGGGAGATGCCAGTTCCTGTTCATCAAAATCCAGATAGCCATCGATACAACCTCTGGGATCCTTGTCACAGGGACGAACTGGTACAGCCATGACCACGCCACCATCATCATTGTTATGCAGATCACTACCCAGAAAAACCAGACCTTCATTTCGCCGGTCTCTGGCAACAGGACCATTTAGCCCTACTGGAGCCAAACCGATCGCCCCGGTTCCACCCGGAACCGATGTCCCGCCATACTCAGGGAAGGTTGAAAATGGTAAAAATGGTGGGCCTGCTGGTACCGGCAAACTTCCTAGAAATACCGGATTGGCCGGTGCCGCAAAAGACAGCGATCCACCCGCATCGTCACCGAACTCATCAGAATTCAACTGATAGACAGCATCGTAGGTACCACGAAGTGTTCCATGAAAAGAAACATTGGAAAAAATCCCGGCTGATCCAAATTCTTTACTGAGTTCTAACTGGGCCGTTGTTCTGGATTTTGACAAGCCTCGCTCATGACGGAAATAACTTGCATTTTCGATAAAACCTCTGGCCTCAAGCGTTCCATCTTCAGATTCCCAGGCGTGAACAGACTGGCTAATGGATACCAGTGATGCCGCTATGACAACGGTTTTTGAAACAAGGTTCAGAAACAAACTATTTTGTTTGCTAAAGCAGGTGTGCAACATAACTCACCCCAATTTTTTTATTGTCTTTATTTTTGTATCATTCCATTTTTGAAAATGACACTCCTCCTCCAAGGCATTCTGATACTACAACATATTCCTGAGAATCGGAATGAGTAATCATTTGCCGGTAATAAATTTCGGTTTGAACAAACAAACCCAGGCAGGCACCAGAAACATCGCCGCCACTGCATTCAGAATCAACATCACACAAAGTAACAGCGCCGCATCAGCCTGAAAACGCAGATCCGAAATAAACACCCACATGATCACACCTGCGATCAAGGTTGTTGCAGTAAATCCAATAGCTACTCCAGTGGTGCAAATAGCCTGTTTTATCGCTGCACTCAGATCAGCCAGCTTTTCCATCTCCTCACGGATCCTGTCCATAATATAGATGGAATAATCAATACCTACCCCAATTCCAACAGCGATAATCGGCACTGTATTGATGTTAATACCGATATGGTTAACTCCCATATATGCATAGGTCAGGATTGTTGCGAAAGTCATCGCTAACACCATCAACCAGCCGGCATGGAATGACCAGTAGAAGGCTGCAACAGCAGCAAAAATCAGCAGCAAAACTAATGGGATAACGAGAAGATTAGTTTTATAGGCTGCCTCATTGATCGCAGCAGTAACACCAATTCCACCACCCGCCAATTTGATCTCCAACCCTTCGAGCTGATTTTCAGGTGCATTCTTCCAGCTTTTCACCTGATCAATTGCACGGCGTATAGTGCCACTTTTGTGATCTTTATAATAAAAAACCATATTTGCATTCTGTTCATCGGTATCGAGAAATTCCAACAAAGCACCCGGAATTGGGCTGGACATCATATAGGCAAAAAATAAGCCCCCGACGTAGGATTTCTCATCCGGGATCTGCAACCAACGCGGATCGGCATTATGCAGGATCCTGTTAACCGAGCTGACCAGATTTGGCAATCCTTTTGCACCACCCAGCTCAGGATCATCAAGCATGAAATTTTGAAAACTGTCTAGTAAGCGAATCACATCAGGATTTTTCAAACCTCCTTTTTCCGTGGTATGGGCAATAATGAAAAGTTCTTCTGACCCAGGAAAACTATTATTGATTGCCTTCGATGAAATATTGTAATCGTGATCAGGATAAAGCAGTGGCGAACCAGGCTCGGCCTCCCCTACCTGCACGAATGAACTGAAATACGCACCGATCAAAACAAAGATAAACGACATAAGTAGAATTAATTTTGCAATGGGTACGTAACTTACTAGATCCGCAATTTTTGGTAAGAAGCGGTGAATCAAATTATGTCCCATCTCTTTTTTCTCAGGAGCTGGAAGAATTGATAATAATAAAGGGATCGCGATTAGCACAGTGATCAGGACAGATAGTGCCCACAGCGATGCATAATGTGCCAATTTGTCATTAATTGGAACAGAACCCAGTGCGATCAATAACAAACCAATTGAGTCAGAAACCACACCAAGACTACCCGGACGAAACAGGCTTTCAAATGTATTTTGGGCTGCCAACCGACTACTCTCAACAACATCCAACTCGCGATAATAACGTTCAACAATCTGGATACCGTGCGACATGGCTCTGGCCGAGATCAGGAAAGGCACCACCATCATTAATGGGTCGAGGTTGTATCCTAGTAATGAAAGTATTCCTACGCCCCAGATTGTGGTTACAACAATTCCGATAATTGGCAACAAAATCCCATACAGACGGCGAAAATAAAAGATCAAAAGAGCCAACATGATCAACACAGTAAAAAGGAAAATCTGCAGGATCTGTTCTACATAACTATGCACCCAGCCGACCAGAACAGGTTGCCCCGTTGCATAAATCGAGATACCAGGCGCGGCCTCTATATGACGAATTTCCTCTAGTTGCTTAAAGACTTTTTCGTAATCAAGCTGGCCTTCATATAAGGTTCCCCGGATCAGGGCAGATTTGAGATCAGGCGAGATCAACAAACCATAAACACGATCATTGGTAATAATTGCGGCACGCATTTCGTCAAGTTCATCACTTGAATAATGATCCTTTAGTGGATCATATACCTGCACTGAGCTTATATTCCCGACCTCATCCATACGCACATTCCGGGTGGTACGATGAGTCAGACTGGTAACCAGATTATGATTGATCCCGGGAAGCTGATCGATCGCCTGAGTAATTCGATGGATCCTTTTCAGGTTTGCATCCGTCAGTACTGTTCCCTGCTCTACTTCGACAGAAACAATAATATTATTAGCGCCACCAAAAGTATCTCTGATCTGATTATGCAACTGAATATAGGGATGTTCCTGCGGAAGCAGATCTGCAAAATCCGACACCATTCTTACTGCCGGAATCTGTAAAGCAAAGAAAATCGTGATCAGAAAAATTAATGCCAGAATTTTTCGGGGATGTGTAAAAACAAACTGATCAAATTTTCGCAATTTGCTTTTAAAGGAGTTCATGGTCGCATCTGATCAACCGAAATAATATGTAAAGCGCCAGCGCCTCCGGCAATCAGTAGCTTGTCATTATTTAAACTGGCCATTGCACGTAAATAAAAACGTATCGGTTTACCGTGATGATAAAATTGCCATCTGTCGTTGACCAGTTTCAAAACAGTTCCATTCTCACCAGCTGCAAATAACGTATCATCAACAGTAACGATGCTATAAAGTGGCACGCTTGTCCCTGTTTGTTGTCTCTCCCAACTTTCACCACCATCACGTGTCTTGAGAATAGTTCCGTTCAGCCCAACAACCCAACCTGTAGATTCATCCTTAAAGAAACTATCCTGAGGATAAAACTCATTGGGAAGCGGATTAAGGTATTCCCACTTCTGACCACCATCTATCGTCTTGAGAATGGTCCCAAATTCACCCGTGATAAATGCCGTTTTTTGATCTAAAAACTGGATGGTAGTAAAAAATAAATCTTCATCGAGAGAGGTGGCTGTCCAGTTTTCACCCTGATCTGTACTCTTCAAAATAGTACTAAACCCTTAGACCACCCAGATCTGATTATCGGGATCACAGGTGATTGCCTGTGGTACCTCATTATTATTTATTTGTTTTGAATGCCAGCTCGTTGCTTCATCATCACTGACCCAGATCTTTCGCTGCATATCGAGTGCGATGATGCGGTTGTTGGGACAGGTGACGACATCTATGAGTGAAGCAAACCTTGAGACTTTGTTACGTTTAATTTGATCTGGATCAGTTTTTTGAATAATGATAATCACACCATCATTACCAACAACGAGAATATTATCGTTACTGACAGTCGCAGCCTGATATTGATCATAACGACGCGAAGCGTGATTCCGCGTTTGATTAACACCATCAAGATCAAGCGGAGCTTCACAGCCACTAATGAACAGTACAACGCTTATGAGAAGGAAAAAAATACGCACAACAAAACCCTTTTTCATTATAATTATTTTGTGCAAACTGATCTGTGATCAAGATGGAAACCGATGTTAACATAGACTCTGATAAAGAAAATAAATAATCTCAATCCTGGTACCTAGCTATGACTAAACTTACACTTTCAGCAATGCCCGATGAAAAAGGATACTTTGGGGAGTTTGGTGGTCAGATCATTCCACCAGAACTCAAGGCCATTATGGACGATATCAATGATGCCTATGAAGAGATTCGTGCCACGGACGCTTTCCAGAATGAATTGATGGATCTCTACCAACATTACGTGGGCAGACCTAGTCCTATTTTCAAGACCACAAAAATTTCAGATGGTGGTGCACAAATCTTCCTCAAGCGTGAAGATTTGAATCATACTGGCGCGCACAAAATCAACCACTGCCTGGGTGAAGCCTTGCTGGCAAAACACATGGGGAAGACTAAGGTCCTGGCAGAAACAGGCGCCGGACAACACGGCGTTGCGCTGGCTACAGCCTGTGCCTTGATCGGTATCGAATGTGAGATCCATATGGGTGAAATCGATATTGAAAAAGAACATCCTAATGTCACCAAAATGAAGATACTCGGCTGCAAATTGGTACCGGTTTCACGAGGCACACGTACATTGAAAGATGCCGTCGATAGTGCGTTTGAAGAATACCTGAAGGATCCGGTGAATTTCTTTTACGCTATTGGATCAGTTGTAGGACCACACCCTTTCCCGAAAATGGTACGTGACTTTCAAAGTATCGTTGGCAAGGAAGCACGCGAACAATTTCTTTGCTCAGAGGGCAAATTGCCCGATTTAGTAACAGCTTGTGTTGGGGGTGGCTCCAATGCGATCGGTCTGTTCACAGCCTTTCTTGAAGATGAAGATGTAGAACTTGTGGGTGTTGAACCGGCTGGTAAAGGGCTGAACACACCAGACAATGCTGCCACTTTGACGCTTGGTGTGAAAGGTGGTTTACATGGTATGCAATGCTATAACCTGCAGGATGATAATGGTGAGCCATTGCCTGTTTACTCCATCGCCTCGGGCCTGGATTATCCAGGGGTTGGACCTCAGCATTGCTACCTCAAAGATCTGGGGCGCGTTAAATATGTCACTGCGGATGATCAGGAATGTCTCGATGCCTTTATGACACTTTCACAAAAAGAGGGCGTTATACCTGCACTTGAAAGCGCACATGCCGTAGCTTATGCGATGAAGATTGCGAAAGACATGTCACCTGATCAAACCATATTGATCAACTTGTCTGGTCGTGGGGATAAAGATGCTGATTTTGTTGCAGAAAAGCTTGGGCTTTAGTCGTCCACAGGTGAATGACAGAAGCCTTTGACCCACTGGTAAAAGAAATTCGTGCCTGCCAATTATGCAGGCATGAGTTACCACTTGAACCCAATCCTGTTTTTCAGGCGCACCCACAAGCAAAAATCCTGATCGCAGGACAGGCCCCAGGTATACGTGTTCATGAATCATCTCTACCTTTTAATGACCCCAGTGGTGATCGACTACGTGACTGGTTAAACGTTGATCGGGAAACTTTTTATAACCCTGAAAAATTCGCCATTATACCTATGGGTTTTTGTTATCCCGGCACGGGTAAAAGTGGTGATCTGCCACCCAGACCTGAATGTGCAGCAACCTGGCATGATCGTCTTCTGGCCACATTACCGGACATACAGTTAACACTTGTGATCGGTCAGTATGCTCACAAATATTATCTAGGTAAAAACAGAAAAAACAATCTCACAGAAACGGTTAAAGCATGGCGGGAATTCCAGCCTGATCTGATCCCGCTACCACATCCAAGCCCGAGGAATAATATCTGGTTGAGAAAGAATCCCTGGTTTGATGAAGAAGTTGTTCCTGTCATACAGGACAGAATTAAAACAATACTAAACTGATATACATGCACGATTTTCAAACAATCATTGATTTCTGGTTTCTTGTAACAGATCCTCAATCCTGGTGGAAAAAAGATACCGCTTTTGATCAGCTGATCAGGCAATGCTTTTCTGTAATACATCAGTCTGCCATCTTCTGTGAGCTTGCAGAATGGCGCACTGAATCTCTCGGCAAACTGGCTGAAATCATTGTGCTTAATCAGTTTTCAAGAAATATCTATCGAGATGATCCACGCGCGTTTGCCGATAATGCCCTTGCTCTGGCATTAGCTCAGGAAGCGATTAATAATGGTATTGACAAGACATTGTTACCGGATAAAAAGTTATCCCTGTATATGCCTTTTATGCACAGCGAATCGAAAATAATACATGAAATAGCATTGACACTTTTCAGGCTGCCCGGATTGCTATCAAACTACAAATTTGAGTTTAAACATAAAGCTATTTTTGATTGCTACAGACGCTATCCTCACCGTAATAAAATTCTGAGACGACAATCAACAGACGAAGAAATTTCTTTTTTGGAACAACCGGATTCTTCTTTTTAATGGAAGCAAACAGTATGAAACTCGCAGTAGATATTTGTGGCTGGATCGGAATGATTATGGTCGTGACCGGATTTTACCTTGTCTCCAACGGTAAAATTAAAGCACAAACGAATACCTTTCAGGTCATAAATCTTATCGCCGCGACATTTATTGGAATCAATGCATACTATTATGGTGCCCTACCTTCTGTGGGATTAAACGCCGTCTGGATTTTGATTGCGGTGGTGACAATGATAAAAATCAATATCAGACACAAGACTAATAATGCCTGACAGAGTTTCAGGCTTTCAGTTCAAATTGATTTCTGCCAGTTGTATTTTTATTAACCCGGCAAAAATACTTGCCGGGTTAGTAAAAGCCGGTGACTATTAGCTGCTGACACCACCTGAAGAATATCAGGGAGGCAATATGGTCCCTGTCGGTGACAGGTTTGTTCCAGCAGGACAATCAACAAGCACGGGGATCCCGATCAAAGTTCCTTCCCCGGCAAGACCATAACCACCAACTGAAACGGCCTTACAACCTGATGCATTCGCATTACTGATTTTAACATTGACCTGCCCGGCAGCATTGCTACCCGGAATTGTTGACTCCCCTAAAAGATCAAATTGTCTGCCAGTTGCACAGGATGTTAAAAATAAAAGTGTTACTGTAACGATTAATAATCTGGACATCGGAATCTTCATAGTGAACCTCCAATTTAATGTTATTCGGTAAAAACCAGAATGAGTTTACGGAGCTTCAGAAACACAACCACCGGAGATAAGTCGGCATGTCTCCTGATGTACACAAAATAGCGATTGCTTCACCAATTGTGATACCCAGTGCGATTGCCAGCATAATGATGAAGAGTGGAATTGCAGCTATGATCAAAGGCCATTGAGCATACCAGGGTGTGGCTTGCCGATAATCACGGATAGCATCTTTTAATTCAGCGGGTAATTTCATCATTTACCTCCTGATACAACAAGAGTGATTCGGATTAATCACCTCCCTCTTAATTTAAGTATAGGTAATTAAACGATTTTTAAATGATTCAATTGTTAAGAACTATTAACCGGGTAAGATAATTAAACTGTGGTACGAAGGTATTTACTGGTTTTCAGACCAGTCTGCCCTGATTTGCAAACTGATCTGAAATTGAACTGAGCGATTATATTAGCAACGACCTTTCTTGGCCTGGCCCGGTGGGCAGAAAATTCCGCGATGATGAGGCTTTTCGTAGTAATAAACTCGATCATCGTGATGATGTTCAGAATCTTTAGTATTGACTGCTGCACCTGTAGCAGCACCTACACCAGCACCAATAATTGCGCCTTCTCTGCCACCGACTTCTGCACCTATCGCACCACCAATAGCACCGCCGATGGCACCACCAATAGCTCCTTTCACTGTCGTATCATCGGCGACAGCAAGACACGGTAAAAAAGCCATCATGACAACAAGACCACTGATTTTTTTCACGTGAACCTCCTAAATAATTAAGGCAACTCTGATTAATTTGAGTCGCTATTTTCAATCACTGATCAGCAATTGAAAATAAAGAAAAATAAGTATCGCATTTTTTTATTGTTCGTGCTCTGATCATTCAGTGATGAATTATTCAGAGCCTTCCTAAAAAATACTGTAATACCAATACTATGTTTAGCGAACTGAACAAACAATTAATGAACAGTAAAAGCGAGATGCAAGTCACAAAACTCTCTTTACGAATTTCTGATCTGATATTAAACCACTGGTATGTAATTTGGTCGGGTAAATTAAAGGTATAATGAGTTCTGTTTCCGATAAAACTATTCTGTAATGACTGTTCCTCATACCTACACCTGGTCCTATATACTTGGCATTGCCCGCGAACATAAACAGGATCTGATCATTGCAAACATAGTTGCGCTGCTTGCTGCTATCGCCAGCGTCCCCTTACCCTTGTTAATGCCTTTACTGGTGGATCAGGTCTTGCTGGAAAAGCCCGGGAAACTGACAGCCATGATTGACAGCGTCTTTCCCGTATCTTTGCACGGACCCAATCTTTATATCATTACGGTTCTTGTTGTCACCGTCCTGTTACGCCTTACTGCTGTCCTACTTAGCGTATGGCAGACACGCAATTTTTCCCTGGTGGCCAAAGATGTCGTCTATCGTATTCGAAAACAGATGCTTGATCGCTTATCACGCATTGCCATGTCAGAATACGAAACGCTTGGTAGCGGTACGGTCACATCGCATTTCGTTACCGATTTAAACGCTGTTGATGATTTCATTGGTACAACTCTCGCTAAATTTCTAGTTGCCGTTCTTTCTTTGATTGGGATGACAATTGTTTTGTTATGGATGCACTGGAAGCTGGCACTTTTTATTCTGTTGATGAATCCACTGGTGATCTATTTCACGACTAAACTTGGAAAAAAGGTCAAAGAACTCAAACAAAAGGAAAATACTGCCTTTGAAATATTCCAGCAAGCGCTGACAGAAACACTTGATGGTATACAGCAGATTAGGGCGATTAACCGTGAAAAACATTACCTTGCACGTGTTGCAGACAGCGCCCGTGAAATCCGTGATCATGCCGCTGCTTTTTCGTGGAAAAGTGATGCTGCCAGTCGTGCATCATTCATGGTGTTTTTGTTCGGGTTTGATCTGTTCCGTGCTATCAGCATGTTCATGGTGATCTATTCAGATCTGTCCATTGGACAGATGCTGGCTGTGTTTGGTTATTTGTGGTTCATGATGGCTCCGGTTCAGGAAATTCTTGGTATTCAGTATTCCTGGTTTGGAGCAAAAGCGGCTTTAGCACGGATCAATAACTTGCTGACACTGAAAGACGAACCACAATATCCACATCTGAAGCACCCATTTTTTGATAAGAAGACCGTTGGAGTAGAAGTCGATCATGTCACTTTCTCCTACGGAAAAGAGCAAGTATTAAATGGCGTCAGTCTGGTCATTAAACCGCGTGATAAAGTTGCCCTGGTCGGTGCTTCAGGTGGAGGGAAATCAACACTGGTTCAGGTGATTCTGGGACTCTATACACCCAATTCAGGCAGAGTTCTGTTTGATGGGATCCCAACATGTGAGATTGGACTTGATGTCGTCAGGGATCATGTGGCCACCGTATTACAACATCCTGCCCTGTTTAATGATACTGTACGGATGAATCTGACACTGGGTCGTGATATTGATAATCAACAACTCTGGAAAGCACTGGAAGTCGCACAGCTCTCAGATACAGTTAATGAAATGGCTGCAAAACTGGACACGGTTGTTGGGCGGCAAGGTGTCAGGCTCTCCGGAGGACAACGCCAACGTCTCGCCATTGCCAGAATGATCCTCGGTAATCCGCAAGTGGTGATTCTTGACGAAGCTACATCGGCACTGGATGCGGAGACCGAAGCCAGACTTCATGAAGCTTTACGAGACTTTTTACACGATCGAACAACCCTGATCATTGCCCACCGACTTTCAGCTGTCCGACAGGCTGATCGTGCCTATGTTTTCGATGATGGCAAGATTATCGAAGAAGGTATACATGAGGAACTCATTTTGAATGATGGACTCTATTCAAGATTATATGGTCGTTTACAACAGTAAAGAAAACTCTTGAATAATTATCGCTATGACTTTTAAGACTACCCGTACACTATTATTTTTCCTGCTACTGGCTCTCAGCTTAACAACCCCAGCTGCAGGAGATAACCCTTTTTCCATCCGCAGGTACAGCACAGAATACGATCCTGATCGTAATCCTTTCGAAGATGGTAAAAATGCACTTCAGTACGCAAAAGAGACAAATAGAAGGGTCATGATTGAGGTTGGCGGAGACTGGTGCCAGTGGTGTCATATTCTGGATAAATTTTTAAACAATCATCCTGAAACAAAAAAAATACTACAAAAAAACTTTGTCGTGATGAAAGTCAATGTCAGTGATGAAAATCAGAATGAAAAGTTTTTTGCAACCATGCCAAAAATAGAAGGCTATCCCCATGTTTACATTACTGATATCAATGGATCAATTCTTTTTTCAGACAATCTCTCATCTCTTGTTGTCGATGGAGATTTTTCAGAAAAACTTTTCATCGAATTTCTGAACCGCTGGAAATAATACAAAAAACTTATCACAGAATCGTTCCTTTGGTTTCTGGCTAGGACTCATTCTGATAGCCTCATTTGTGATGTGGGTGATTGTTCTTCTAGAATTTTTGACGACGAATCCTCTCTCCGAGATATTCTTCTCAAACGATCATAAGTGATCCCGGATCAAACAATCGTTTTGCCAGGATCAAAGGGTCAGAAATAAGACTATTTTTTAACCATTACCACGGTCGGATTGCCTGCAGGTAGATCGCTATAGTCGGAGCCTTATTGATCAGTTTTGTGGGAATCCTTCTTTTTTATTATCGTTGTAAAATGCCAATTTGAGGAGATAAATTGTAAGCCCGGTTAATATCTTCCTACATAAC
>Ga0114931_10003780_pt1 | contig 19074 bp, 17 predicted proteins | sample 2SBtaG_FD_89579 | JGI IMG/M metagenome (GOLD analysis project Ga0114931, IMG submission 89579) | Deep subsurface microbial communities from Kolumbo volcano to uncover new lineages of life (NeLLi) - 2SBTROV14_V59a metaG | ecosystem: Environmental > Aquatic > Marine > Volcanic | place: Kolumbo...
AACGAAACCCTGCGCGAGCTGGACGTCTCCGTATAGCCAGTTCCGGGAACGAGACGACATGGACGCGGTTTGCACTGGTGCCTAGCTTCCAGGTCTGCATCGCTCAAGGGTTCCTCCGTTAGGCCGACAGTCCGCTGTTGAAATGTCTAGGGCATTCGTGTTTAGATGCCCAATGCGCAACATTTTCCTGCTGCTCGTTCTTGGCCTCCTAATCAGCGGCGATGCCTTCACGACCCGGGCCAGTGCAGAGCCCGCTTATCAACTGCGAATTGCGACCTTGGCTCCGCGGCAGTCTCCGCTCGGTGACATCTACCAGGGGCTCAAGGTCGGGATGAAGAAGCGGACCAACGGGCAAGTGAACATGAAGATGTACTACGGCGGCATCGCCGGGGACGAGATAACCGTCGTTCGCAAGATGCGTGTTGGGCAGCTCGATGGCGCATTGATCACATCGACGGGCCTGTCCGCGCTCGTGCGGCAGGTGCTCGTCATGGAGGCGCCGGGACTCATTCGCAGTTATGGCGAGCTCGATGCGGTGCGCGAAGATCTCGCGCCGCAACTCGAAGCGCTCTTCGACAAGGCCGGATACAAGCTCGTCGCCTGGGGCGATGCAGGCAAGACTCGGATTTTCTCCACCCACAAGATCTACTCGCCCTCCGACTTACAGAAAGTGCGCCCATGGGTCTGGCGCGACTCTGCGACGATGAAGGCGTTCATCAAAGCTGCGGGTGCGAACGGCGTCTTGCTCAACTTGCCGGAGGTGTACTCCGGTTTGCAGACCGGCATCATCGATACGGTGATCGCGTCGTCCGTCGGGGTGCTGGCTTTCCAGTGGCAGACCAAGCTCAAGACCATGGCCAAGCAGGCAGGTGGCATCGTCACAGGGGCCTTCGTCATCAAGAAGGATCATTTGGAGACGCTCCCCAAGGCCGCTCGCGATTACATCGACGAGGTGTCCGGTGAGACCGAAGAGCGGTTGCGCGTAGAAAGCCGAAAGATCGATGATGAGGCGGCCAAAACCCTCGCCAAGCGACTCAAGGTGGTCAACCTCTTCCGAGCTCAGCGTCAGTGGGAGGCAGTCCAGTATGCAGCCCGCGAGTCACTCGTGGGGCGGATGTACTCGCGTGCGCTCCTGAACCGCGTCCAAGAGATCCTGGGGAAATAGCCAACGGCGCGTCGATGCGCGCTACTGCACGACCACGTAGCAGGGGAAGACCGCTTGCAGATCTGCGTCTCCACCGCGCCAGTCTTGGCACGCCGAGCCCATGATCTCTATCGTGTTGCCGTCGATGGCGCGCCAGCCGCGCTCGGCATTGTCGCAAGCCAAAACCTCGCCATTCAGCCGCACCTCCCCAGCGCAGGCTTGCGCGGTATCGATGGTGCCGTCCGTGAGGCTCACGGTGCACGGGATGTTTTGGAGGACGATTTGCTCAAGGGCGGTTTGAAGCTCGGATACGCTATTCGCAGTCCACAGGGTGGCCCCTGAGGCGACGCCTTGGCCGGCGTTGGCAAGGTCCTGCAGGTGGCTGTCGTCGAAGTTCACGCCGAGCACGAATGTCGGGGTTCCTAGGCCGAAGGCCCGATCCACTGCACCGACGCTGTTGTTACGGTCGATGCTCCCTCCATTTTGGTCGCATCCATTTGGCAGCCCGTCCGTTGCGAGCAAGTACACCGTCGGCCCTTCAGGCGGGGGCGTCGCGATGAGCGAGTTGGTCACCGCTTCGATCGCTTCGGCCGTTGGCGTATAGCCGCCCGGCTCGTTGGCGCTGAAGCTAGCTGCAATTGAATCGGCGTTGTCGAGGCTCGCCGTGAGGGAGACCCCGTCCGTACTCGCGCACATGCCGCCATCGGACGTCGAGGGCGGGTCTTCGCCCGGCTTCCAGTACAAGGTCAGGCCGAACCGCGCGATCGAGTCCAGCCTGCGCACGAGACCGTTGGCTCCAACCAGCGCGTCCTCGACTGAATTCCATCGCGCTTCGCCGAAGTCCGGGTTCGGGGTGCCAGAGTTGGGACAGCCATTGCCGGTGAAGGGGCAGTCTCCTTCGAAATCGCGCCGCATGCTCCCGCTGCGGTCAACGATCATCATGATGTTGGGAATGACCCGGTCCGTAGCGAGCTCGAGCTGACCGCAGACCGAGCCATCGCCCATGCTTACGCCGCCATCGCCGAACTGAGGAACACATCGTCCGTTCGAGCTGCATGCAGCAGTGCTTCCGCACTGCCCGCCCTCGGGGGTGCACACGGCGACACAGATGCCGTTGTCACAGTACGTCCCCGTGCTGCAGCCGGAATCGCTGATGCAGGTTTCGCCACAGCCCGCCGGTGCGCCTGCCTCCCCGCAAATACTCGGCAGAGCGTCCTCCGAGCGGACGATGCCTCCCTGAGACCCGCCCGAGCCGCAACCGAGTACGAGCCCGGCGGTAAACGCCGAAACGAAAAGCGTTCGACTCATCACATCCCCTCGTACAGGGTAACAGCCTGGATAAAGTCGACAACTCCGGGGTTAAGCCGTGGGCACGGGTCGATCGTCCCATCGCGGGTCGCCGTCGGGGGTCGCGCAATTGCTCCAGGCCCGAAACTCTGCCACCGCCAAGGTTCGTGAAGCTTCCAGCCGACAGCCTGGCTCCCCCAACGAGCCCCATTGCGCGCTTACCGGCCGAATGGGAAGAGCGCGTCCTTGCCTGGGGTGAGCCAAAGTATCGAGGCACACAAATCTTCGACTGGATCCATCGCCAAGGCGTTCTCGATCCGGATGCGATGAGCAACCTTCCCAAGACCCTCCGAGCGCGTCTCAAAGAGGAAGGCCTAGGTTGGCCGATCGAGATTGTCTCCACGCACGAATCGGCGGACCGAACCAAGAAGCTCCTCGTCGGCATGGCCGATGGCGAGAAGGTCGAGACCGTGTTGATTCCGCAGCTCGGAGACGAGCGCGTCGTGACCCAGTGCATTTCGAGCCAGGTTGGCTGTGCGATGGGCTGTGTGTTCTGCGCTTCGGGCGTTGCGGGCTTGAAGCGCCATATGACCGATGCCGAGATCGTTGCGCAGGTGCTCCTCGGCCGCCGCGAGCTCGAGCTGGGCCAACGCATCCGCAACGTGGTCTTCATGGGGATGGGCGAGCCGCTGCACAACTATGATGCGGTCGCGCGCGCGCTCGTGCTGCTGACGCATCCGGACGGCATCGACCTTTCCAAGCGTCGCGTCACGGTGTCCACGAGCGGCCTCGTCAAACAGATCGAACGGCTCGGCAAAGACTTCGGCGGGCAGGTGCAGCTCGCCATCTCACTTCATGCGGTGCGCGACGAGGACCGAAACGAGATCATGCCCGTGAACCGTAAGAACGGGCTGGACGCCTTGACCGACGCGCTGCGACGTTATCCTCTGTCGAAGCGGCAGCGCATCACCATCGAGTATACACTGATCAAAGGTGTGAATGACTCGGTCAGGGATGCGGACGGGATGGTCGAGCTTCTCCGCGGCATCCCCGTGAAAGTGAACCTCATCCCGATGAATCCGATCTCTGCGTCAGCGCTCCGTGCATCCGACGCGAGTCACGTCACGCGCTTCCAAGAGCAGCTCACGCGGCGAGGCCTTTCGGTATTCATCCGCAAGACGCGGGGAGGTGATGTGGCCGCCGCGTGCGGGCAACTCGCCTTTCACGGTGAATCACGCAGAACCGCCCGGTAGAGCGGGGTTTCATTCGAGGAGCGGATCTCAGGTTAGAGGCTGCCGCGCGCTTTGAGCGCTTTCACGATATCAGGACGGACTTTGTCCATGTCGTCCGGGGTCTTGATCGGTTGAAAGCGGGCGTCCGGCCCGTGACGCTCGACGCGTAGGAAGGCTGAGTCGAGGAAGGCCGTCAGCTCGCCGACGAGCCGCTCGAACTGCACGGCTGCTTTGCCGTCTACCGTTTTGTTCACCGCGAACCAAGTCAACGGAAACTCCGCGTCGATCGCTTCGGCGTCGAGTACGAACGTGTTCGTGTTGAACACCGGGATGCGCTCCTGATCGAAATCCTCGGGAAACCGAAAGGCCTCGACGATCTGTGCCTTGCCGTCGACTCGGGCGGGCGCGCCCCCCTTGTCACCGGGCTCTTTGGGCGCCATCTCGGCCGTGAGCGCGGCGCCGGACTCGAGGTGTGCCCCGATGACTGCAGGGTCGAGCGTCGCCGTCAGGTTGTCGACGTTCGACATCATGAGCGCGCGGCCGCCGCGATCACGGAAGTCCTTTAGGATGCCCGAGCGGCGCAGCGCAAAGGTGAGGTCTCCGTGACCCGGCGCGTAGGGCTAAAGGGCGCCCGAGCGATCACGGAACAATTCGCCCTCCGGCGTCATGCGAAGCGAGATGAACTGAGGGAAGGTCTTGATCGGGCAAGGCGCAGTGCTGAGAGCCTCGGCCATTTGCCGAAGGACTTCGTCCGTTGCGAAGCTCGTCATCAAGTAGACCGGGATCGTGGCGTCTGCATGCTCCGCCACGGCCGCGATGTCTTTGAGCTTCAGCTGGAGAAAGGTCCGGCCGTCGAGCACTGGGACCGCCGCTTTGACGACTCCGCCGAACCGCGTCGCCATGCCGCCGGCCAAAATCACCGCGGCGACTTCGCCCCGCCGCATGGCCTCCTCCCCACGCTCCGCTAGCGCTCTTCGGACCTCGCCACCCAGGGGAGGCAGGGCATGCAGATCGCCCTCGTTCGGGGGCTCCACCTTGCCTTTGATCCGGTTCTGAGCTGCGCCCAGCTCCCCTCGGACCAAGCGTTCGTTCAATGATTCAAAGGGGATATCCTCAAACCCGTATCGTTGAAGAAGTTGGGCGGTCTTGGCGTCTATTTCTCGTGAGTCCATCGGAATCGACGAAATCCAAGCACTTTCCAGGCATTCTGTCGAGCAGGCAGTGCCTGCCAGACGCTTGGGGGGGTGACGGCAGGCCCATGCGGACATACAGGTAAAGGAGGACTGATGTATTCGATCATCCGCTTTATGGGTGTGCTTTCATTGTCGGTGCCCCTGGGCATCGCCATTCCGGCGTCCGCGGACTTTGGAGGGCCCGACGGTTACGTGCGAGAAGGGCAGAAGAGCGAAGCGCCCGATCCGGCCAGCTACGCTGTCATCGAGGCCAAGGACGGCCAGATCGAACAGGTCGACGGCGAGACGGTGGTCGTCGTTCGGGAGCCACAGCCAATTGCGGCCACCGAGCAAGCCCCACCGGCTCCGCGGACCGTTGTGGTCGAGCAACCGGCAGTTCGCTGTCCTGGCGCAATTTGGGTTGACGGGTACTGGTACTACAGTAACGGCCAGTACGTCTGGGTCGAGGGCTAGTGCGTCGTGGAACGCGTCAACTACGTTTTCGTGCAGCCGCGATGGGACTTCTACGGGAGCGTTTGGTGGTTCATCCCCGGCTACTATCGCCCGTACGGGGCGTACGTGAGCTACGGGTACAACCGGCCCGGCTACGGATACGCGCCGTACTACGCGCCGTACTATTCGCCGTATTATGCCCCCTACTACCATCCGTACTATTCGCCGTATTACCATCCGTATGATTACGGACATCATCCGGCGCACGGGCATCGCGGCGTTTCGGGGCGTCCGACCGTGGCACGCCCCGCGCCGGTTCGGCATAGACCATCCAGTGGCGTTCTCAGTCGGCCGGGCTACCCGCGATCCCGAACCACCAGCGTCGAACGGCAGGCTCCAAGCGTCCCGCGGCGCGCTCCCACCGTCCGCCGCGCAGGTGTTGCACCAGCTCGCACCGACGCCGTGATGCGCGCCCTGCCGAGCCCAACGCGAGTCCCAACACGAGTCCCAACGAGAGTCAACGCCGTCGGTCGCGGACGCGGCAACCCGACCTTCACGAGTACCGTCCCGCGGGCGCAGCCCAGTCCAAGCGTTACCCGTGGCGTGGTTAGCAGGCATCCGAGCGCTCCCCCGATGCGCACTACGAGCGTGCGACGTCCGAGCTCCAGGCCGCCGAGGGGGGGCAGCGTGAGCCGTCCGGGTGCCGGCGTATCGCGCGGCCGTCCGAGCTTCGGCGCATCGCGGAGCGGCAGCTTCGGCCGGGGTGGAGGCTTTAGCAGACCGTCTTCGCGAGGTTTTGGTGGGGGCCGCAGCGTTCCTCACGGCCGCGGCCGTTGACCCTTAGCCGACTCTTTGCCCGGTAGGGAGGGCGATGTAACCCTACGAAAGGGGTAGTGTATGCTAGCCCTTAGAGTTCCCCGTGAGACGCCGTTACCGAGAACCAGTGGTCATTGCCTTCGCGCTCGCGTTGATCGCGTCGTTGTCGATCCACCTTCCCGTTTACGAGATACTCGGCGGACTGGCCGATCGTTGGCGCGAGGCGACGGAGGCGGCAAAGGAGGCCAGGCACTCCGAACCCGTCGAGGTCGATTTCGACGTCGCAGACAACGCGAAGCCGGCGCGGGCCCATAAGAAGCGACGCCAGCGTGAGAAAGCAAAGCGGAAGCGGGTGGCGGCGCAAGCTGTCCAGGCGCAAGCCGAGCAGCAGGCCAAAAAGACGCCAAAGCCACCCGAGCCTTCCACCGAAGCGCCGCAGGCAGTGGAGCAACACAGCACCAATCCGGACGTGGCGCCACCGGACCACACGCAGTTCATTGCTGAGCAGAATAACCAGGTTGAAGAGGAAACCGTCGCCCGGATTCGCAACATGATTCGCGACGATCAGACTCCGGCGCCGGGTCGTCAGCAGAAGCCTTCAAATACGCTCGAAGAGCAGGGCAACGCCAGCGAGCAAGAGATCGCCGAGGCCCGCAACAAGAAGGGAAGCGACGCGCGCAAGGTCACCGAAGAAGAAGCCAGCCGCAAGCGTCCCGACCGCGCCATTGACGCGAACCCGCTCAAGGCGGAACGGGTGTCACGCCAGGCGCCCAATGGAAAACGAGCGACCACGTCCGGTGACCACGCGGGCCAAGCGGCCGACGACACGATCACGATTACCGACGCAGCGGGAACATTCAGCATTCGGCGCCCAAGTCGTGCCGGGCAAGGCGGCGGGCAGCGCGCAAAGGGACGGGGACCGGGCCACAAGATAGGCTGGTCTCAATACGAGGCCGCCTTCGGATCGGAGAAGCTCGAACAGGACCGAAGGGCCTATCTCGCGGAGCGAAAATCCAGCCAGCGCGGCATCGCGCGCGAGAAGACCTGGAAGGAGTTCCGCGCGGCGATCGAGAACTACGTGCCCGGTGTGAAACCTGGTACGACAACGGCGCTCAATGCCGCGGCCTCGCCTTTCGCGTCCTACATCGCTGCGGTGCATCGGCGGATCCACCCGCAGTTTGCGGACCGGTTTCTGCGGAGCCTGCCGATCGGCGGCAGCCCCTATCAAGACCCAACCTTGATGACAAAGCTCGAAATCGTGCTCAATCGCGACGGCTCGGTCTATCGGGTTGGCGTAGTCCGTTCGAGTGGTCTTTTGCCTTTCGATTTTGGCGCTTTCAACTCGGTGCTTCGCGGACAGCCATATCCGCCGCCGCCCTCTTCGATTTTGAGCGGCGACGGGCGCGTGTATTTTCACTGGGGCTTCTATCGAAACCAGCGCCAGTGCGGCACGTTCAACGCCGAGCCTTACATTCTTGCGCATCCTCGGGGTACGCATGGGCGCGACAACGGCCTGTCGGATGCGCCGGACTGGGACACTGTCGTTCCAGCGGACGCGCAGCCGACCTGGCAAACGGACGCAGAGAAATCGAAACACGACGACGAGCCCAAGCGACCTCCGAAGAAGTCTCCGCCGGCCCAGCCGAAGGAGCAGGAAGAGGAGGCGCCCGAGGTGCCGCCGGCACGGCCCGGCTCCGGCCTGGGATGACCCGGGATGCCGAGCTAACGGCGCGGGTCAAAGCCGAAGCCAAGGCGGCGGGGTTTGTGCGTGTCGGCGTTGCGAAGGCCGAGGCGTTGAAGGAGGAGGCCGAGCACCTCGATGCCTGGCTTGCCGCGGGGCATCATGGGCAGATGTCGTGGATGGCGCGGACCGCATCGGTGCGAAAGGACCCGCGCGATCCAAACATGCTCGAAAACGCCAAGAGCGTGATCGTGATGGCGGCCCCGTACGTGCGGCCCAACGGTTACGAAGGCCCACCCCCAGCACGCATCGCAAAATACGCGGTGGGGCGCGACTATCACCGCGTGCTGACGAAGAGGAGCCGCAAAGTGGCCGGGGCGCTCCTGCAAGCAGGCTTCCTTGCGCGAGTCGCTGTGGATTCAAAGCCGGTATTCGAGCGCGCATGGGCGGAGCGGGCGGGCATCGGCTTCGTAGGCAAGAACTGTTGCCTGATCATTCCTGGCGTGGGGTCGCATGCTTTTCTGGCTTGTGTGGTCACCACGGCGCCGCTGGTCCCGGACGCACCGATGAGCCGTCATTGTGGGAGCTGCACCTCCTGTCTCGATGCGTGCCCCACAGGGGCGTTTTCACAGCCGCGGAGCCTCGATGCCCGCAAGTGCATCTCATATCTGACCATCGAGCACCACGGCACGATTCCAGTCGAGCAGCGGCGGGCGCTCGGACCGTGGGTCTTTGGATGCGACGTCTGCCAGGACGTCTGTCCATACAACCAGACCTCGGGAGCCGGAGAGGGCTCGCTCGATGCCTTCGAGCCCGGCGATCGCTGGAAGGGGGTCGACGCGGCGCAACTTCTTCAGATGAGCGAGGCGGGGTTCCGCGCCTTCGCTGAAGGCTCCCCGCTCACACGTGCTCGGCATGAAGGTTTGGCGCGCAATGCCGCGTTGGTATTGGGAAATCGCGGAGAGGAAGTTCACCTGAGGGTGCTGGATGACACGCGACGAAACCATTCCTCCGACACGGTTCGGGAGGCGGCGGACTGGGCCAGCCAAGAGATCAGGCGTCGTCTGGCTGTCTCAGACTAGCTTCGAGTGCTTCGAGCAGCGGCGCGAGCCCCTCATTGGTTGCCGAGCTGATCGCAAACACTCGGAACCCCCGAGGCTCGAGCTCTTTGCGGACCTCTTGGTACGCTTCGCGAGCCTCTGGAAGGTCGCACTTGCTCACTGCGACCAGCATCGGCCGCTCCAACAAGCCCGGGTCGAATCGCCCGAGCTCCGACATCAGGGCGTCGAAATCGGTCACGGGATCGCGTTTGGGGTCGGGATCCACACTCAGCATGTGCAGGAGCACGCGCGTCCGGTCCACGTGCTTGAGAAATCGCAGGCCCAGTCCTGCGCCCTCGGATGCGCCTTCGATGATGCCGGGGATGTCGGCGATGACGAATGTGCGATCGACACCGAGCGAAACCACGCCGAGGTTCGGGACTAGCGTCGTGAATGGATAATCCGCCACTTTCGGCCGGGCGCGGGAAACCGTTGCGATGAAGGTGCTCTTGCCCACGTTCGGGAAGCCGACGATGCCAACGTCCGCAAGGAGCTTGAGGATGAGCCGAATCTTCCTGTGCTCGCCCGGCGTCCCGGCCTCGGCGCGGCGCGGTGCCCGGTCGTACGGCGTCGCGAACTTCATGTTCCCGCGGCCGCCTTGGCCGCCTCGTGCGATCACGACTTCGGCGCCGCGCTCGTGTAGGTCCGCAAGGAGGGCGCCGCTGGCTTCATCGTAGACCTGGGTGCCAACCGGGACCTGAATCCGAATGTCCGCGCCCGCCTTGCCAAACTGATCCTTACCGCGCCCGTCTTCGCCGCGCTCGGCGCGGACGACCTTGCGGTAACGAAGATCGAGCAGTGTCGAGAGCCGCTCGTGCGCGACGATAATGACGCTTCCTCCTCGTCCACCATCGCCGCCCGAGGGGCCCCCGAGCGGGACGAATTTCTCACGTCGAAACGCAACGCAGCCATTTCCGCCGTCCCCGGCGGCAACCTCGAGCGTCGCTTCATCCACGAAGTCCACGCTCGTCCGTACGTCGGGCTCTGCGCCGGAGCAACCGGCTCGGTGCTTCAGGTGATTCGCGCCCAGCATGCCTCTGCGCCAGGCTCCTCCAAGATTTGACGGCCAAGCTCCTGGAAAGAGAGCGGTTAACGGAGCCGCCGAGTTGAATGCGCCCAAAATCGCGCAAGACTCTGCGCCCGTGGACGATTCCCTCGCGCGAGAGAACCTCAGGGCGCAGTCGTCGGTTGGCATGCATCATGAGCCCGCCAATCAAGCGCCAGCCTGGACCTATCCGATCTGGCGGTTGCACGCGGCCGTCGGAGCGGGCAGCAGCGAGGCTGCTTCCGGGTTCGACATCGAGATGCACACCACGGCGCGCGTGTTTGGTTGGGGGTTTGTAGTGGTGTTGTCCGCCACGGTGGGGTTTCTCATTTGGCGACAGCTGCTGGGTGCCATACCGCCCACGGGGCCGTCGGTCGTGGCGCCCAAACCGGTGCCGAGGGCCACCTTGGACGGGGGCGTCGCTCCGTCGTCGGCGCCCTCCGTGTCGGCGTCGTCGGTGCCTCGGACCAACCTCGACCTCTCCGCGTTCGCTGGAAGCCTCAGACCGGGGGTTGACCCCACATTGGGTGTCGCGGACGCGCAAGGCGTGCTGGAGGTGATCGGCCCGGTCGATGTGACTGTCGAAGTCGACGGCGTCGATCAGGGCGCTCTCCCCCTCACGCTCGTGCTCGAGCAGGGGCGACACGTCGTGCAATACCGCACCGGCACCAAATCCACCTATCGCTTCTACTACGTGAAATCAGGCGCAACCCGGGCGTTGCGGGTCGTCACGCGGCACGGTGGTTTAGTTGACGCTCGTTGAAGCTGCGTGCTAACCGCAGCAGAGTTCCCGGCGGTCGAAAAGAGGGGCGAAAACGGCTGCTGGGGCACGGGAGGAAGGCAGCTGATGCGAGTCTTTTGGGTGGTGCTCACGACCTTTGCCATCGCGGCTGGCTGCAGGGGCGGCGATGCCGCACCGGACTTGTTTGCGGGGCTCGAGACGCAGTCCGATCTGACCGCGCTCCGCCACCTGGCCGAGGTGGAGGATGGCGGCTGGTATGTGGACTTCGGCACGCCCGCGCAGTCGAAATACACCGTGGGCGACTGGCGTAGCGGTTGGGTCGGCAAGGGCGTTGACGGCGACACCACATACGCATATGTCGGGATGCGCGGCCGGGTTTATTTCAACGCCGATCATCCGGAATCGCTCATTGCGCGTGTTCGGTTGCGCCCCTACGGCACCCAAGCCCTCACGCCGTACCTCAACAACCACCAGCTCCCGTCAATTCACCTCCGCAAAGGCCGGGGATTTGCGGACTACGACATCGAGCTCCAGAAGGAGCTCGTTCACACCGGTGAGAACTACTTGTTGCTGACCTTCGGCGGAACCGTCCCGATCCGCGGTCAGGCAGTTTCGGTTGCTGTCGATTCCGTGTGGATTCGAAACCGATCCGAGCCCGCTAAGAGCAGGCGGGTGCCCACGTATGATGGTCTGCTCGCTAATGTTCGTCTTGGGGAGGAGGAGCGGCAAGCCATCGCGTTATCACGGGACTCGACGCTCCGGTATCACGCCTTGGTTCCGCCTGACGCTTGGCTCGGGGTTGGGGTCGGTGTCGAAGGTGAGGGCGATGCACGCTTTGCCGTCGAGATCACCGCGGACGGCCAGCCGATCACAAAGGTGCTCAGCGGTGTCGCGTCCGGTAAGTGGACGGATTACAAAGCGGACCTGAGTCGTTTTGCCGGACAGACGGTGCGCATCGACCTTCGTGCCGAGGGTCGAGGGCCGGGACGCTTCGCCTGGAATGCGCCACGCATTCTCGTACCCAACCGGCCCGAACGACCTTTCAAGCCGGCGAAGAACGTGGTGCTGCTGGTCATTGACACGCTCCGTGCGGACAAGCTCCGGCCCTTCAACGCTCAGACGCGCGTGAAGACTCCCTCGATGGATCAATTCGCCTCTGATGGCGTGGTGTTCGAGCTCGCGCAGGCGCCGGAGAACTGGACCAAGCCCTCGGTAGCTTCGATTCTCACGGGGCTTTACCCACAGACACATCACCAGCAGACGGCCGACGCCGCGCTGCCGGGCTCCGCTGAGCTCTTGAGTGAGCACTTGAAGCGCGAGGGCTTCACGACGGGAAGCTTCATCGCCAATGGCTACGTGTCCGGTCGTTTTGGCTTCGACCAAGGGTGGGACGAGTACACGAATTATCTTCGCGAGGGCAAGAGCACCGAGGCCAAAGACGTCCTCGAGAAGGCCGGGAACTGGATCGAGGCTCACGAGGACGAACGCTTTTTCGCATACATTCAGACGATCGACCCACACGTCCCTTATGATCCACCCGCGGAGTACCTGAAGATGTACGACTCGAGCGAGTATACGGGGCAGGTCAAGCCGCGGATAACCGCGGATCTGCTCGAGAAGGCGAAGCGCAATCCTCCGCAGGTCGTGTTCAGTGCAAGCGACAAGCGGCGGTTGAAAGCGCTTTACGCCGGGGAGATCACGCAGCACGATCACTTCTTCGGTGCGTTCCTCGAGCGCTTGAGCGCGTTGGGATTGAGCGATGACACGCTCGTCGTCGTGACGGCGGACCACGGCGAAGAGCTCGACGACCACGGCTCCTGGGGCCACGGTCATTCGGTGTATCAAGAGCTCCTACACGTTCCCCTGATGTTTCGCTTGCCAGGCCGACTTCCTGCGGGCACGAACGTCGTCAATGCGGTTAGCACTGTCGACATCTCGGCGACGGTGACCGATCTCCTCGGGGTGCCGCCCATGATCCACAACGAGGGGCACCCGCTCGTCGAGCTGATGCTGGGGCAGGCTGCATCGGGGCCGGCCGTAGCGTTCAGCGATTTCCAGGACGAACGCCGGGTGATCACGACGGGCCGATGGAAGCTAATCCTTCGCGGGAATCTCACCTCGACGATGTTTGATCTCGTCGCCGATCCCGGCGAAAAGAACCCGCTCGCCGCGTCAGCGTTTCCGATCGGGCGGCGCTATGCGCGTATGCTACTAGGTCAGTTCCTGGGAGCCACGAACCTCGGGGACTGGTTGAGCGCAGAACAGAAGCGCGGTACACGGCTCAGGAGCGAGAGCGCCGAGATGGATGACACGATCCGCCATCAGTTACGCGCGCTCGGCTATGCCAATTGAACACCTATGCCGCTAATCGAACACAGTCCAGAGCGGTACATGAGAAGCCCGCGCTTGGAGCCGGTGGCGGATGGGGGCGCGTTCCTGCACCTCCTCGCCTGGTCCGGAGACCAGGAGTACATCCTGCGGTTCAACGTGGCGGAGGATGGCTCGGTGCAGGGAGAGCCGGTCGCAACCGATCATAGCGCTGCGATCATTGGTTGGGCGCTTGGCGGCCCGCGACCTTCCGAGGACCCTCGGGACGACCTCGAGGCTGAGCATCAGGGCTGGCGGGTCGAGATACGCCACGAAGGTCTTCGCTCGAGCGTGGTCGCGGTACCACCATCGGGGGGCGAGTTCCTCGTATGGACCGCCTTTGGTGTTGCCGCTGCGCCATGCATCACCACCGGGCCTGGCGGGGCCTGGGTCGGTTTTCACCACGATGTGCGCGAGGACACCGGCATGCCCGACATCGCGAAGTGGATCGCCCTCCGCTTTGTCGACATGGAGGGCAACGTGTACCAGCCCGCGGCGCCGATGACGGGGCGTAACCGAGACCTCGAAGGCGAGGAGCAGAGCTTCGAGTTTCCGATGCTGCTCGTCGGAGACGATGGGGCGGTCGATCTCTTCGGACGCGGTTCGCACAACATCTACCGGCAACGCCTGAACGCGGACGGTTTCTCGGCTCGCCATCCGATCGACGACGGTCAGTGGGGATGCCGCGGGCGGCGCGTCAGCGCGGTTCGCCTTGCCGGTGGTGCGACGCTAGCCGCATGGCGCGGCCGCAAGGGCATCGAGGTCGAAAGCTTCGACATGCCGGCCGGTGGGTCGCCGGATCTGGTCCCTGCGAAGGTCGAAGTCGGTGAGCTGGAGGCCGCTCCGGTGCACGTGGCCGCTTGGTCCGGGCCGCAGGTGCTGTTCGGTGACATCCAGCAGCACAGCGCGCATTCCGATGGCATAGGAAGTGCCGACGAAGCTTATCTTCGGGGCCGCTACCGGTACGGCGACGACTTTGCGGCGTTGACGGACCACGAGTCGTTCCTGGGCAAGCGGATCGGACCGGGTGAGTGGGCATACCTTCAGGCCGTGACCGAGCGTCACAACGAGCCGGGCGAGTTCGCGACGATCGTCGCCTATGAGTGGACCGGCAAGGCGTACCCAGGGCCCGGGCACAAGTGCGTCTATCTCCCAGGACCCGGTTTTCCGATCATTTCTCGCGACGACGTTCCTAGTGGCCGTGAAATCGTGCAACGGGTCAGCGCCCAAGGTGCGATGACGGGGCCCCATCACATTGGTTGGACGGGCGCGGACGTGCCCGGGCACGACCCTGCGGGCCAACCGGTTTGGGAGATCTGCTCCTGCCATGGTTGCTACGAAGACCCCAACAATCCGCTCGGATATCGCGGCGAGCTTCGCGATCAATTCGCGAAGCCCTTGCTCGACAGCGGGCTGCGCTTTGGTTTCATCGCGAACTCGGACAGCCATGGGCTTCTTTGGCACCACGGCGAGTGCCGCAAGCGTGATCCGTTTCGAACGGGGCTGACTGCGGTCATTTCTGCAACCTGCACCCGTGAAGCGATCCTTGAAGCGATCCGCGCGCGGCGCTGTTACGCCACGAGCGGGGCCAAGATCCTCCTGGACGTGCACGTCGCCGGGTTCCCGATGGGAAGCGAGCTCGACATCGACGGGCCGGTCGACGTGCACGTGCGGGCGCTCGGGACCACGGACATCGACCGCATAGAGCTCGTGACGCCGGGAGGCGTGGCGGCCGCAGACGAGCCCAAGTCGCCTTCGGCATCCTTCGTCGGCGAGGTGGACGCGCCGTACGTGTATTGCCGGGTCACACAGGCGGACGGCGAGATGGCCTGGTCGAGTCCCATCTTCTTCAACCGCGCCTAGAGCCAACAGTCACTCGGACAGCAAGGCGTGAACGCGCGCCGCGGCTTGCGTGCGCGGGACCTCGTCCTGCGTCTGTTCTTGCAGATCCTTGAGCTGAACGACGCCTGCCTCGATCTCGGACTCCCCGAGGATCATCGCGATGCGCGCGTTGATCTTGTCGGCACGGCGGAGCTGGCTCTTGAGCGAGCCGCCACGAAGGTCGCTTTCCACCCGGAGCCCCGCGTCGCGCAGCTCGCGGCCGAGTAGGGTCGCCTCTGCGCGAACATCGGCCTGTGCCGCAACGATGAACACGTCCACGTGGCGGTCTGGCGGGCCGTCGGGCATCGCCATCAATAGGCGTTCGAGGCCCATCGCAAATCCGATCGCCGGCGTTTGCGATCCGCCGAGGCTCTTCACCATCTGGTCGTATCGCCCGCCGCCGAGCAACGCGTTTTGGGCGCCAAGGCCTGCGCCTTTGCCCAGCACCTCGAAGGACGTTCGGGTGTAGTAGTCGAGACCTCGGACCAGTGAGCCGTCCACGCGGTAAGGCGTACCCAGGACGTTCAACGTCTCTTGGAGCCCATCGAAATGCGCCCGGTCCTCGTCGGCCAGGTGCTTCAAGATCGATGGGGCATCTGCGGCGATTTCGGCGCAGCGCGGCACTTTGCAGTCGAGCACACGAAGCGGGTTGGCATCCATTCGCCGCTGGCAATCCGAGCAAAGCTCGGCGCGGTACGGTGTGAGATACCCGAGCAATGCCTCTCGATAGGCATGCCGGGTTTCGGGGCCGCCGATCGAGTTGATCAAGACTTCGACTTCGCTGATGCCGAGGCTGGAGATGAACCCGACGACCATGTCGATCACCTCGGCGTCGATGAAGGGCCCGGAGTCGCCGAACACCTCGATACCGGCTTGATAGAACTGGCGGTAACGCCCTTTCGCGGGCCGCTCGCGCCGATACATCGGGCCGATGTAGTACCACTTGGTGACCGGCTCTTTCGCTTGCACGCTGTGCTGGACGAACGCCCGCACCGCCGATGCTGTCCCTTCGGGGCGCAGTGTGAGTGACTTCTCGCCTCGATCGGTGAAGGTGTACATCTCTTTTTCGACGATGTCGGTCGTTTCGCCGATCGAACGCACGAACAGGGCTGTCGGTTCCACGATCGGGAAGCGCGCTTCGCGGAATCCATATCCTTCTACGCGCTGACGGAACGCGTGCTCGAGACGGTGCCACTTCGAGATCTCGTTGGGCAGGATGTCCTTCATCCCCTTGACGGCGCGGAGACTCATGGCGTCCGGTTACTCGATGCGCCTGCCGCAATCAAGGGGCGAAGGCCGCTGAGCGACGCCCAGCATCGGTTTTACGGGGCAAACTTGACGAAGATGTAGTTGAAGCCGTCTTTGCCCTTTTTTTGCGCAATGGTCGGCGTTACGTCCTTACGCATCTCGAAGACCATCACCACGTCCTTTGGCGCTTTGCGCTGCACGGTGGCCCGCGTTACCGGCGTGTCGAAGAACTCAGTTTCGAGGGGCCGGAAGTTGTTCTTGAGGTAGACCTGCGTGTTGCGCAGCACCAGCTCGAAGCGACCAGGCGCTTTCTGGGTCGCGATCTCGACGGGTTGCGATGTTTGGACGAAGAAGCAGGAGCTGCCGTCCTTGTGCATCATGAAGCCCGGCCAGGTGAGCATATGCGAACCCTTGGGGATCTGGTCGGCTTTGGGCGGAAGGTTTTCCGAGTTTTCCGACCCCGGAGTCACCCCGCCGTACGAGGAGTCTTCCGCCAGCGCGGCCGCCCCCGGGCTCCCCAATACGATGGCGAGCGTCGCGATCATCCATGTCTTCCCCACGCTCTCAGGGTAAGCGACCCAGGGGCCAGAGCCCAATTTTCGATCCAGGGGCCGCGATTTCCGGCCTCGTCAGTGGCCCTTGCCGCCCTTGAGCAAGTGATTCACGCCTTCGCCAAGGCCTTCGAGCGTGAGCGGAAACATGTCGAACGTTTGGCGCACGTACTCGATGGTGTTGCCGGTCCAGTACCGCTGCGGCTCCGGGTTGAGCCAGACACTGCGGTGGTAGTGCTGGCTGAGCATCATCAGCCACTGCAGGCCTTCGATGCCTCGGTCGTCTCCGAGGTCGAGAGAGCCGCCCGCGGCGAGTAGCTCGTAGGGCGCCATCAATGCGTCGCCGACCATGATGAGCTTGTAATGCGAGCCGGTCTCGTGAATGAGGTCGCGCACTTTGATCGGCGTGTCGAAGCGTTCGGTTTCGTAGACGTGGCCGTACACACAGTTGTGAAAATAGTACGTGCGGAGCTCTTTGAAGTGACTTGACTTCTTGGCCGCCGAGAAAAGCCTGGAGCACAGGTGTGCAAAGGGATCCATTGACCCGCCCACGTCCATCATCAAGATGATGCGCGTGTTGTGCCGCCGGGGAGGGCGGGTGACCACCTCGAGCTCGCCCGCGTTCTGCGCGGTAGCATCGATGGTGCCTTCGAGGTCGAGCTCTTCGTCCCCACCTTCACGGGAAAAAAGGCGCAGCTTTCGAAGCGCGACCTGCATTTGCCGGACGTCGAGCGTGAGGTCTTGGCGGTAGGGACGATACAGACGCGCGTCGGCGACTTTCACCGCGCTCCGTCCGCCTCCCGAGCCGCCGATGCGGAAACCCTTGGGCGCACGGCCGCTATGGCCAAACGGCGAAGTGCCTCCGGTGCCGATCCACTTGTTGCCACCGTCATGTTGTTCGTCTTGTTCGGCGAGCCGCTCTTCAAACAGCTTGCGAAGCTCGTCGAGGTCGAGGTTGTCGACGAACTCACGTTGCTCGTCTGTGAGCTCGCCGATGTTCTCTTTTGCCTGCTGCAGCCAGTCCCAAAGCTCGTCCTTGAGCTTCTTCGATTCGATCTCGATGCCCTTGAAGAACGACAGGAACGCTTCATCGAATGAGTCCAGATGCGCTTCGCTGTGAATCATCACCGAGCGGGCGACGTTGTAGAACCCGTCGAGTGAGCTTTCGTGAAGACCTGCCTGGAGCGCTTGGGCGAGCGCAATGACCTCCTGCGTCCCCACTGGTACGCCTCGGCCGCGCAGCTCATACATGAACGGGACTAAGATGTCAGCTTCTCCATTGCCTGCCGCCTGACAGTTGATCTGCGTAGGCCACCAGGTCTTGTTCCTTCTTGAGCAACGCCCCCAGGAATGGAAGGTTCTCCTCGAGCTTTACGCTGTCGATGCCCGCGCGTTGCAGCACCGCGATCCAGTCGACGAGCTCGCTCGTGCTCGGCCGCTTGCGCAGACGCCGCATGCTGCGGATCTCGTAAAAGGTCTTGAGTGCCTGGTCGACGAGGCTTTCGTGAACCTTGGGATGGTGGACGCGAACGATGTCGGTCATCAGCTCCGGTGCAGGAAAGTCGATGAAGTGGAATACGCACCGGCGAAGGAACGCATCCGGGAGCTCCTTTTCGGCGTTACTGGTGATGATCACGACGGGGCGTTGCGCAGCGATGATGTCCTGTTGGGTCTCGTCGACGTGGAAACGCATGCGGTCGAGCTCGTTGAGAAGGTCGTTCGGGAACTCGACGTCGGCCTTGTCGATCTCGTCGATTAGGAGGACAACGCGCTCCACGGCGTTGAAAGCCTCGCCCATCGGTCCGAGCTTGATGTACTGACTGATGTCGTTGACGTCCTTGTCGCCGAAGCGTGAATCGTAGAGACGTTGGACCGTGTCGTACACGTAGAGCCCATCTTGCGCGCGGGTCGTGCTGCGGATGTTCCAGCGAACCAGGGGCATTCCGAGGGCCTCGGACACCGCATCGGCCAGCAAGGTCTTACCTGTACCCGGCTCCCCTCGGACCAGGAGGGGGCGTTCGAGCACGACCGCGCAGTTGACCGCGGACTCCAGAGCCTCGCTCGTGAGATACGTGGATGTGCCGGAAAAACGTCTAAAATCGTCAGCCATATCGAAGAAACCTATCATGATTCGGCAATTTGGCGACCGGGAGGGGGCACTGGCAGGGGGGTGCTGCAGGGGTGCAGGCTCAGCGTCAGCGTCAGCGTCAGCCTCAGCGGCAGGGTCAGTGGCAGCGGCAGCGGCAGCGGCAGCGGCAGTGGCAGTGGCAGTGGCAGTGGCAGTGGCAGTGGCAGTGGCAGGGTCAGGGTCAGGGTTAGGGTCAGGGTCAGGGTCAGTGGGGGTGGCAGTGTCGG
>Ga0114931_10003781_pt1 | contig 19073 bp, 16 predicted proteins | sample 2SBtaG_FD_89579 | JGI IMG/M metagenome (GOLD analysis project Ga0114931, IMG submission 89579) | Deep subsurface microbial communities from Kolumbo volcano to uncover new lineages of life (NeLLi) - 2SBTROV14_V59a metaG | ecosystem: Environmental > Aquatic > Marine > Volcanic | place: Kolumbo...
CAACCCGCTGTGCGGCGATCGCCTGACGCTCTATCTCAAGGTCAAGGACGGCATCATCGAGGACGCCAGCTTTCAGGGCCAGGGCTGCGCCATCTCCACCGCTTCGGTTTCACTGATGACCGAACTGGTCAAAGGCCGGACGGAACAGGAGGCCGAAGAGCTGTTCGAAGTGCTCCATAAAATCACCACCAGCCAGGACGATGTGGTGAATCTCGAAGCGTTGGGAAAACTGGCGGTGTTGGCCGGCGTTCGTGACTATCCGGCCCGGGTGAAATGCGCCACGCTGGCATGGCATACGCTGGTGGCGGCACTGAAGAACGACCGCGATACCGTGACGACGGAATAGTAGAGAAAGTGCTGCCGGTCAAGGGGCTTCAAGCGTTCACTTCCAATTTTGCTCGGCCCAGCCTCAGCCTTGATGCGGTTGACGTAGCCCGGATGGAGCTTGCGGAATCCGGGGTAAGCCCTTCGATCCCGGATTACGCCATCGCTGCGTCCAGGCTACGTGCCGCAGTGGCGTTAATTCAACAGTATTGAGCCTTAGTCGAGTCCTCGCATGGGGCGTTCCAGCCGTGAGCATAGCCAGGAAACGGTCCCGAGGCCTATTTTGATAATCGGGATATGGCTCTGGATGAAACGACCGACTGACCGGCAACACCGCCTTCCTGATGGCCGCATGATCGGTTTCACCGAATTCGGCGTCGCCGACGGAGTCCCTTTGTTTTATTGCCACGGGCTGCCGGCATCACGCCTCGAAGGACGATTGTTCGACACAGCCGCAAACCGAAACCGTGCCCGCCTGATTGCGGTCGACCGCCCAGGTTTCGGACTGTCCGATGCAAATGCCTCGTTCCAGCTTGCCGACTGGCCCGATGATGTGGCGAGCCTGGCAGATGCTTTGGGCATTTCCCGGTTTTCGGTGCTGGGGGTTTTCGCCGGCGGTCCCTATGCGCTGGCCTGTGGTTGGAAACTGCCGGAACGGATACAAAGGATCGGGGTGGTTTGCGGGCTGGGGCCGGTCTATGATCCGCCCGTGCTCGGTGAAATGAAGATGGCCTCGCGCATCAGTTTTTCCATGGCCCAACGTGCGCCGTGGCTGCTGCGCATTATTTATAACCCGCTGACGGTCCGTTATCTCAGGAGTCACCCGGAGGTTCTTTTTACGATCCTGGGCTCCGGCGCCTGCTCCGCCGACAGGCTTCTTTTCGAGCGAACGGATGTTCGGGAGATGCTGTTTGCTTCCTGGCGCGAGGCACTAAGAGGCGGTGCGGAAGGCCCCTTGTCGGAATTGCAGCGGTTCATTGTGCCGTGGGGATTCGATTCGTCGACGATCGAAGTGGTGGTGCACTTGTGGCATGGCAATGACGATACCGTCGTGCCGGTCTCGCATGGACACCGGTATGCGCGGTCGATCAAGACGGTACGATCACGGTTTCCGGCGGGAGAAGGGCACTTTTCCCTTCCGATTCGATACGCCGATGAAATCGTACGGACCATGGCGGCCGAGGAAGCTGCCCGGCAATAACCGCCATTTAGCCACGGATGAACACGGATCTTCACGGATAAAGTCGGAGCGCTTATCCGTGTTCATCTGTGTCAATCCGTGGCTGATATTTCTCGTTCCTACGGAGGACCATCGGAGTGCGGGAATCCTGGCAGGGCTAGATCGACCTGGAAAGTGTCAACCGAAAAATGAAGGATGCCCGTCGTTACTGCTGCTGTTGGACGGGTGTCGGCTTACTCGACATCCAATCGCCCATTTGCCGTTTGAAATTCATTGCTGTTTCGGCCAGGTCGGCCTTCTCCGTTTGCTCGGTCTGACTGGCTTTCTGCGGTTTCGGCGCGTTCTTCACCTTAGCCGAAAGCGAGGAAACACCGGCCATCACCGGTTGCATGACGCGGTTGTGGAATGAATCGATTGCCTGGTGAGACTGAAGAACGGTGATCTCTTTGATGCGCTTGATTTGCGCTGTTGTGGGCCGGACGGCGACTTCATCGAAGCGGGTTTTCGCCTGGTGCGGAAATGCCTGAACCGTTTCCGTGGCATGGTGGATTCCGGTTTGTACCGGATGGATCACCTGCTGGTCGAGCCGTTCTTTCAAATCGTGCGGCGCCTTGCGGATCCTGTTCGAAACCTGATAGACCTGCGCCCGCGCCGGATTCACCAGCCGTTCGTCGAGGTTCACCTTTGCCTGGTGCGGAAGTTCCTGTACCATTTTCGAAAGCTCGTGCGCCTGCTCCTTCAGATCATGAACCTGCTTCTTAGCCGGATTCAGTACCTTCTCGTCGATGTTTTGCTTCGCCTGCCGGGGGAGCCGTTGAACCTTTTCCGTGGTCTCATGAATGCGCTTGCGAACCGGATTGATCAGACCTTCATCGATGCGCTGTTTTACCTCATGTGGGAGTCGCTGCGCTCTTTCCAGCGTTTTTTCTATCGTTGACTTCCGTGCCTCGATCAAATCTTTTTCCAGCTCGGCGATATTGGTCTGTTGGGTTGCCGACGTTTTTTTCAATTCATCGATCGCCGTCTGTTGTTTTTCCATGTCATCGGACAGGCGGTGCAGCCGGGACTCGTGATCTGCTCGCTCGCCCATCGCAGCGAGCCATTTTTCTACTATATGGGTGACCACTTCGTCATGCTTGTGCAGCAGGGCGTCGGCAAAGAGGTCGCCGGCTGCCCCCTGTTGCGGTCCTGCTTGGCTCGCTCCTTCCTGCAAGCTGAAAGTATGTGCCAGCGTCTTCGTGATCCGGCCGATGCGCTCATTGCGTTGGCGCAGGTGGGTTTCGAGGTCCAGCGCTTTTTTTCCTGTCGATTCCAGATCCTGCGTCAGTTGGGCGCGCTCTTTTGCCGCCTCGACGGATTGCGATTCGAGTGTAGCGCGCAGCTGCTCCTGTTGCTTTTTATTCCTCCGGCTCATGATCAGTCCGACCACCAAGCCGGCAAGGATGGCCCCGGCAATGCCGCCGGAAATTCCGGTGTACAATGGATCGCTCAGAATGGCCGGATACCATTCTTGTTGTTCATTCTGGCTGTTTGAAAGAGTTGGTTGCATAGTGAGTGCTCGTTATTATTATTAAAATCCGAGAAGCAGTGCTTTACATTCGCTGTCACCACCAAAAATAGGGATCGATTTCGTCGCCTTCCTCAGTCGAACAGCCGTCGGAACGAGTCCGACCGGCGTGGGAAGGGGCACATGCCGATGATTTTCTGCCGGCTTTGCTGACTTCTCCCGGTGCTTTTCGGGGGGCGTTCGTGTTTTTTCGTGGATTTGTTGCCCTGTTTTCTGCTTGCGACGATGCTCGTATGTTCCATACAAGGGATGTCAAGAATAAAAAAAATTTCTTGAAAGTTCAAGAAAAAAGTGATATTTGCGGAATCGGTCTCAAACGGCAAGGCAGGATTCTGATATCGGTGCACATGATTCGCCCGTTCAGGGCTTATCATTGTTGGGGACCGAAACCTGGAACGTTGCTTCAGGCTGGTAGGGGAAGCTCTTTCAGGGCAAAATGTCCAAAAGAAGAGTCGTTGTTGGAACAAATTGTCGAGGTCTGACATATCGAGCACCTGTTTCCTTCTATAGCGGAAGAGTCAGTGCCGGCGCGACGCCGGAGCCTAAACCGGACAGCATCTTGGTTAACTGGCCCAACAGCACAAACGTTCTTTTGGATGGCACGTCGTTACGTCGAACATAGTACCAATTGCCTTGATACGGCACCGCAATCGCTGCATCGCCCGGTTCGGACGGGCTCCAATGGATCGTGAGAAGCCCCTTGAACATCTTGTTCCATTCGAAAGGCCTTCCGTCACCGTCCTTGACGACGCTGACCTCGCCTCTCTGCTTTGCGTCGGCCGGCACCTGTACCGCCCAGGAGAGCGCATAGAGAATCTCCTGCATCGATCGGGTGTGCAGCCAGATATCGCCCTCGAACGCCGGGCGCATGGCATTTTGAAGAATGATGGAATCGAATCGGGGGTTGAATTTGTTGCGAGGTTTCAGATTGCTTAACGGGATGTCGAGCAGATCGAGCAGTTCTGTGAGGTCACTCTCTGAATCGTCTTTCTTGCGCAACTCACGGCGAACATTGAGCATGATCGGATTATCCGATGCTTCCCAGGTGTTCTTGAGTATTTCGCCGTGTTTTAGATTGGCAGGGTTGTTCCAGTCCCAGCTCTCGATCGGGTAATGGTTATCGGGTACCTTGGTCAAAAAGACAACGCCGTGGCCAATGAGACGATCGAACAAGCGGGCCACACGGTTGAATGTGCGGTACTCCGGCGCTATTTCCAAATCTGCGATCGAGCCGTCAAAGCCGTTGGGAATATCGTTGATGCGCTGGACCACCAGCCTCAGTACCGCATCACTCGACCAGCCCGTTTCCATCAGCATCGCCAGCGTTTCCAAGCTGACCGGGACCATCATACGGCGAACGAACTCCTGACCCTGCAGCGGCGTATAGGTGATGGTCGGCGATTCACTGTAATCAATCGAAGGGCTGACTGATCCGGTCGACGGGTTGGTCGAATAACTTCCGCCGATGCCGGCGGACCAGTTCAACTGTGTGTTGATCACCGAAACATCGAGGAAGCCGGGGTTGTGGACAAAACGGGTTTGCACCAGGGCCAGCAGCAGCTGCTCCTCGGTCGTGACGGTGACCGCGTCGTTGAGGCGGTGCCGGCTGCCGTGCAGATCGGTCGAAGCGATGAGGCTGCCGCAGCCGGACAGAGTGACTGCGGACGCAAACGATAAGATCGCCAAAATAATGCGGACAAAAACGACTCGATTTCTCATTGGTTCTCTCCCCTGTGGTTGTTCAAGCGTCTGCTAAAAGTAAAGGCTTGCGGTGCCGCCGGAGGCGACGTTCCCTCTATATGGCACCGACCCCTCGTGCCGCAGTCCAGAAAAATGGCGGGGTTACAGGCGCGCAAACCTTCTTAATTCATCCGCTGTATCAATATCCAGAACGACACCCTGATCATCGACGGGCACAAAACGGCATTGGGAAACATGTTTCAAAATAATCTCTTTCCCTCCTTTATTGTGCTCCAGCCCGGGCAACTCAGGGAAAAATGGGCTTCTTTTTTAAGCCGGGACAATCGAGGGACCGCCTGCAATACCGATGCGGTTCGCCGAGCTCACCACATCCTTCGCATTACGATCTGTCCCGGCTTAAGTTGGAAGCCGAAAAATGCTTTGGAAAACCCACCGGGTGTCCCCAAGTTCCATCGAAGGTTGGTACGACGATCGGGTTGCTTCGACTCAATGTCAAAATCTGCTGGATCGTTTTCCGTTGTTTGTAAGGCATATCTCCCAGAAAAACGAGAATGGAATCACAATAACTCATCGCTCCAATGCCCGCGGCCAGGCTGACGCCCATTCCTGCGCCTGAACCGCTTACAGATACGACCTTCCCGGCTTTGAAATCCAGCGATTGGATGAGGTCTGCATCTTCATGACGCAGCACGACGGCGACGTCCTCAACAACGGACGCCAGGTTATCGATACACACCTGCAGAACCGTTGCGCCACCATTAAGCGATGCACAGCGCTTGTCGGCGTCCCCGAAACGGCGGCTCGATCCTGCTGCCAAAAGCAGAGCACCAACACACCATGCTTGGGTCATGTCGAACAACGCGGAAGACGAAGGCTGATTGGTGTGCACGGCGCACCCCTACATTTTGCCGTCTGCGCAAAAGCAGACGGCGGTGCAGGGATCCGGTAAACAGCGCGGAGGCGTAAACCGACGTCTCCCATTTTTGGGCTTTTGCCGATTGTCCGGGAGCCGACAGAGTGCTTCGGCTGCTGTCTTGCTGCCTCTTATCATTTGTCCTGGCCTATCTTCTTCGGTTTTTCCGGAAGTTATGTGCAATGGAGGGGCGGGGTGCAGCGGCGTTTTCTCGCTCGATTATCCCCATTCGAGGTACTTGCCGCAAGCGATTTTTTTTGCGCTCGGTTTCATGGACCATCCGGAACTGGTTGCCATATTCGGCCAAAGTTCACTTGACGCCGTTGCCGTTGCTTGCCACTGGGGTTTCGATAAGACATACTAGCGCTAACAAAGAGATTGGAGGTCAATAAACATGTCGAACAACTCCCCCCAAACGCCCGGATTCCAGGCATGGATTATCTGGGCAACGGCGAGCGTCTTCTTCTTTTATCAATATATTCTCCTTTTGTCATACGGCATTCTGGCGAGCGAGATAGAAGCGACCTTTGGGATCGGCGCCGCGGCTTTTGGTGTGCTCTCCGCTCTGTTTTCGATTACCTATGGCATTTTTCAGCTGCCTGGAGGGATACTGCTGGACCGAATGAGTGTCCGGCGCCTGTTGACAGCGGGTTGTGCGCTGACGACAGCCGGCGTATTCGTCTTCGGTATTTCACCGAACGTTTATGTGGCCGCAGTGGGCTCGTGCCTCATGGGCGCCGGTGTTTGTGTTGCATTTGTGGGCGCCACGTATATCTGCAGCCAGTGGTTTCCGCCGGGCCGGTTTGCGCTCATGGCCGGGTTGACGGTTCTTGTGGGATGTCTGGGAGGCGCCATCATGCAGCAGATTTTCGCCGCCCTGTTGGATTTCTATGGATGGCGAACTATCATGGGGGGGCTCGCTGTCTTTGGTGTGTTGACGACCGCACTCTTATGGCTCATTGTCAGAGACCGAGCGGAGCAGCCGGTACCGACGAGTTCGCAAGCCAAGGAAGATGGGTCCGGTGGGCTGGGTCAAGCGCTTGGTTCGGTGCTGGGTAATCCACAAATCTGGCTGGCAGCGCTCTATATCGGCTTGATTCTCGGTCAGTGCATTTCGTTCGGTTCCGTGTGGAACATTCCTTTTCAATTGGCCTTCTACAAAGGCCTTGCGAAAGCGGCGCTGGTGAATTCAAGCCTGTTCGTCGGTCTCGGCTTCGGCTGCGCGGCGATCGGTGCGATATCCGACCGGCTGCAACGACGCGTCCGGCCGATGCAAGTCGGCGCGATCGTGGCTTTTTTTGCGATGGGCGGATTGATCTGGACGCCCCCCCTGCCTGACGTCGCCGTCGTAACTCTCCTGTTCGTTCTCGGTTTTGCCTGCGGCGCGTCGAACCTTTCCTACATACTGAGCGTCGAAAACACTCCTCCACGCTTTTCGGCAACGGCGTTGGGATTTATTGCAACGATGGCTTTTGTAATCGGCGGCCTGTTTCAGATTCTTCCAGGCCTTATGTTGGCGGCAAACACGTCGAACGGAGGAGGGGGCAGCGATCATGTCCAATATGGAATCGAAGAATACGGATCGGCTTTTATTGTGTTTCCTTTGGCTTCGGTCCTCGCTCTCATCATTACATTCTTTATCCGCGAGACTTACTGCAGATCCCGGGAGGATACATAAGACGCCTGAACTGACTTGCACACGCCCTTGCCGCAAGCAAGGCTCTCTCAGCGAAATCTGATGATCGGCGTTCGCCGAAGCATCATGCCTTCTTGTAAGCGCGATTTCCTGAAATCCAGGTTTCGTCGACATTGCGGTCATCGCCGCATGCCATGATGCCGAACAGCAGCGCGACGGCTTCTTCCATTGTCGCGGGCGTGGTTTCGGTGGTCAGCGACTGGTGCCATTCCATCGCTGCCTGGCCCGCCTTCCAGTCGAGCACGACAAAATCGGCTTCCTTGCCCTTGTCAAAGTTGCCGAGTATGTCGTCGAGGTAGAGCGAACGCGCGCCGCCCAGCGTGGCGAGATAGAAGGCACGATAGGGCGAGAGCTTGTTGCGTTCAGCTTCGGCCAGGTCCTGCTCACGCGGGTTGATCGATCCGTCGAGCATCGTGTTGTTGCACATGCCCACTTTGTAGGCCTCCTCGAGCACGCGAATGATGCTGAAGGCGTTGCCGCCGCCCATGTCGCAGCCAACGCTGAGACGCACCGGGTGAGCCGGGTCCGTCGCCCTGCCGATGCGGAACAATCCACTGCCGAGAAAGAGGTTCGAAAGGGGGCAGAAACAAACCGCGGCGCCCGATTCGGAGAAGCGGCGCATTTCGTCGTTGGACAACCAGACGCCGTGGCCGGCAGTGAACTTCGGACCGAGCAGACCGTGCTTTTCGTGGACGCTGGTGTAATCCGGGCAATCCGGAAACTCGACGCGCGCCTGGTAAACCTCGGTGGGGTTTTCGGAGATGTGTGTATTGATCCAGCAGTCCGGATGTTCTTTTTTCAGCTGGCTGCAGCGCTCCATCATGTCGTCCGTGCAGCCGACAGCAAAGCGCGGCGTGATGGCGTAGAGATTGCGTCCCTTGCGGTGGTACTGCTCGATCAGCCGCTTGGACTCCCGGTAAAAGTCATCGGGGCTGATGACGTAGTCGTCCGGGGCGAAGCGGTCGATGCCGGTGAGGCCGGTGATGATACGCATGTTGCGCTCGGCGGCTGCGTCGAACAGCGCCTCGCACGATACCGGGCTGCTGGTCGTAAACGCCTGGCAGGTGGTTGTGCCGCCGGCGAGCAGCGCGTCCATAAACTTGACGGCCGCACCGTCGGCATAGGAGCGATCGGCGTATTTGGTTTCTTCCGGGAAGATCCAATTCTGCAGCCAATCCAGCAACTGGTTGCCATAAGCGCCAAGGACGCGCACTTGGGGGAAGTGGATGTGGCCGTCGATAAAGCCGGGGAGGATCAGCCGGTCCTTGACGTGCGTGATGACAAGGCCTGGATGCCGGGGATTGACATCCTCGTACGACCCGAAGTCTGCAATGATGCCGTCTTGAACGACCAGCAGTCCGTCCGCGATAAACCGCGCCGCACTCGGTTCATCGCCTACGTGGTTCCATGGATTATCGATCAGATCAAAGAACGCTCCACGAATGGCGCAGTTACGGGTTGACATGATAAAGATCCCTCCATTTATTTGCGGGTACGCAGGCAGTTTAACGCTGCTCCGTTGGAATTTGCAATGTTTCTTGGTAACTTCTCGAGCGGTCTGGGCAGGAAGCAGGCAGACCGATGCAAGATACGCGGTGAATACGATCCCTGTACGCTCGGCTGCGGCTTGCAGCGCTGCGCATTCCTGCTGCGCTTGCAAGAGTAGGGGTTGCCCTCCGTGGCAACCTCGTTCGGTGGAAGGAACGTCCACTGGAAACTCCTTTTGTCCCGCGTCACCCCTGCCGCAGACGGTCTTGTATCGGTCCATCTGCTTCCTGCTTCACTTCATTTACCGTCCGCGGTAAATGAGAAATTACCTCAATGGAACTTAACATGATCATCGGCTCCTTTCAATGAAAAAGGGCCCTCCTGGTATCGATCAATTTCCTAGATCCAGTCTTCAGCCGCAACCGGCACCTGATCGGTTGAGACGGCTTCACCACCCATAAGCAACCTAGCGCGGGCCGTTACCGAGCAGCGCGTTAGGCACGAGAACGACGAACGGCGACGACTGTTGTATGGCTGACTCCGTCGCACCCAGATCTGATTAGATTTTAGAAAGGCGCGACAGTTGCTGTCGTGATCAGAGCGGGAAGTTCCTCACGAGCAGCTCGTCGGGATCCCACTTCATCCAGAGCTCCCGCAAGCGTGGCAGATGTTCTCCGAAGCTGAGCTCGACTTCGCGCCGGGTTTCCGGGAGGCCCGGCCGGACCTCGACACTGTAGTATCCGGCCGAGTACGGCTCCAAGACGGCCACGGTCTCTCTGGCCCAGGCCATACACGACTCACGGTCAACCAGGTTGTCGATCCACATGGCGTTCAGCGGATTGTTCCACTCTGCGTCGCGACCCCAGAACGACGTATCGTCGACGGGCACATCTGCGAGGGCCCCTCCTGTGTGCTGGAGATCGATCCGGCACAGGGGTGTCGGGGCCAAGCGGATGCACTCTGCTAAGCCCTCGGCTGCGGCGACGTCGAGGGTCGGCCTCAGGAATGGGCACTTGCTGAAGAGATACAGGCGGGACTCGCCGGGTACCGGATACGACACTGCTGGAGGTTCGGTGCCATCGAGTCCGGGTACGGCCATCTCGGGCATCCCGAGCATGTAAGGGTACGTGCCCTCGGCTTCGAAGAGCGGCGGGGATCCATCGGCCACCTGTCGGGCTGAGGCCCGCGCCTGCTCGATGCCGTCAGCATCGTCACCCGCATAGACCGTGATCAGGAAGAGCACCGGCTCCCCGGCAGCCCCCAACGGCCGACTGAGAACGGCGGAGATCGAGGTCTCGCGTGGGAGCGACGGGGCGAGCTCGAAATAGGCGGCCGCGGCCTCAAGGGGAAGCACGAGGCGGTGGACGAAGACCGACGGGCGGGGAAACGACCTGTAGGTGGCTGAGGTCACGATGCCGAAGTGCGGTGCGCAGCCCCGCACGGCCCACCAGAGGTCGGCCTCCTCGCCGGTGCTGGAGTCGGACAGATGCAGCACGTCCCCTGACGGGACGACGATCTCCGCCGCTTCGAGGAAGTCGACGGTGAGGCCGCGGCTCCGGGTCAGGTAGCCGATGCCGCCGCGGGTAGCGAGGCCGAAGCCGGGTACGGTGGCGATTCCGATGGGGACTGTGCCGCCGATCGGATCGAGCGTGGCGAGGAGGGTGCCCATGGTGGCGCCACCGCCGATCTTTGCCATGTCGCCAATCAGTTCGCCTGTATTCATGTTCGCCGAGAGATCAAGCAACACTGCACCGTCAGCCGCGCAGCTCGCGCTGAGCCCGCCGCCGCGGACCGTGACCGGTACGCCTTCGGCAGTGGCGGTTTGCAGCGTCACCGCGACGTCGGCTGCGGATCGCGGCTGGACGATGCAGCAGGGATGCGACAGCGCGGCGTCGGAGAAGAAAATGCCCAACATGGCTTCCCCGTAGGCGTCGCCATCCGGCCCGAGGATCCGGTCGCCGAGTTGCTTACGCAGGGCAGCTTCCGCGCTATCTGGCATCGCCTTCTCCTTTGCTCGCGTTCATGATGGATAAAGGATAGGAATTCCGACGCTATGTAATTGGATACCTATTTGTAGTTTATTTGCGTTGTATCAGTCGGTCAACATTGATATCATCCCGAAAAGGGGAATGCTCGTAATTCTTATTCAAATTGCGGATAATAGTGCTGGCGGTTATCAAGCAAGAATGGTATCGACGATCTGGCCACTGACAGACCACTATGAGAGCGGCTGTATTTTGATATGGGCATGTTGCACAAAATGGTACTGTATGGCCTGCTCGGCTTTCTGAGCATCAGTCTCGTGGTGCCCGGATTGGTTGAGCTGTTCAAGCCTCAGCCCGGCAGCCCCGGGATGGTATTGGCATCGTTGGATGCCAAAAACCAGTTTCGGGCGTTACAGGGGATGATGGTCGGACTTGGCATCTTGGCGCTGTGGGCCTGTCTGGATCTGGAACACGCCCATATGTTGGTGTTAACGCTGGGAGTCGTCTTATCGGTGCCTGTCGTGGCGCGGCTCTATTCGCTGGTGGTCGATGGGATGCCCGGATTCATGACCCTGGTCTATCTTGCGGTGGAAGGCGTAATGGCAGTGGTTTTCTTGATCTGGCCGCCGCCGCAATGAATCCGCGGTCGCTCGGCTGTTTTTGGCCAAAGCGCGCGGCGCACTGTTGTCGGACCTGGCGCGCACCGCACACCCGATGGTTTGCCGGGACGGCAATACCAAACGTAGGGTGCGCCGTGCGCACCAATCGGCCGATACAAAGTTGGGTAGCGTGATTGATGCACGTTGCCTACCAGTAGATTATGAGTATCAGGAGGTTTGGAAATGAATGGTTGTCGCAGTAATCGAATCATCCCCATCGTTTTGTTCGCGTTGTTCGGCGTGTCCACCGGACCGGCATTATCCGCCGAAGGGCTAGTCAATCAGCCGGTGTTGTCGCTTGCCAAGGCGCAAAAGGCGGCGGCCGCGGCTGAAAGAAAGTGCCGGCAGCAGGGCTATAAAGTGAGCGCTGCTGTCGTCGATCGGGCCGGCGTCCTCCAGGCACTGCTTCGCGGCGACGGTGCGGGGCCGCATACGGTCGACAGCAGCTCGCGCAAGGCCTATACCGCGGCGAGTTTGCGTACTCCGACGCAGAAAATGGCCGAGTTGATCAGCAGGAAGCCGAAGATTCAGGCGTTGCGGGAGATGAATGCATCGATTCTTATTCTGGGCGGCGGGCTGCCTGTGACAATGGGTGGCGAGGTGGTCGGCGGCATCGGTGTCGGCGGCGCACCGGGAGCCCAGCTGGATGAAGCGTGCGCCCAGGCCGGCTTGGACGCAATCGGAGCGGATAAAGCGAAGGTGGCTGCGGAAAAGTGATGGCCGGGCGAGGGCTTTGACCTTTTTTTCATCGGACAAGGCGAAAGTAACTTGAGGGGAGTGACCGGACATCGGCACTCCCGGCCTGATTCCCAGGTGCAGTGATCGGCTGGCGGGTACGCGCCGCGTACCTTATCGCTTATTCATCTGCGACCCCTGCGGCTTTACCCACTGTTTTGGCCCGGACCAGAGTGGCGCACAGAACCCCGACGGCGACATAACCGAATCGCACCACCATGGCGAGCATGGTGCTTTGGTTGTGTTCGACCATGTCTCGCAGGTCGGGTGTCACCCACATTGTCCAAAGCAACGCCGGCAGATAAAAACTCACGAAGCCGACGAATACCCAGGGAAGGGGATTTTTCCCCGCGGCCAGCGCGCTTCTGTAAAACCAGATGGCGATCAGGATTACAGCAATTCCTCCAACCATTGTCGTTTCTCCTTGATATTATCGTTAGGCCGTCTATCTTATAACGGCTTGATCAGGCGAACAACCATTCTTGTGTGCCGGCAGCAATTTTCATTCTGGCGTTTTTTTCGTGTAGAGGCGCCGCGTTGAAAGCCGAGTCAGTCTACACGTATGATCAGCTCTGTGCCGCGGTCAGGAAAACCATAGTGAAAGCTGCTCCGGGGACCGATAGGGATGCCGCTGGCATAGCGGAATCGACCGCCGATCATGAGGGGAGAATGGCGCATCTCGCGCTCGATGTGCTGGCCCGGATCAAACCAGTTTCGCAAGTTTATGTTGCCAAATTGCTGACAGGAAAAACTCCTGAGGAACAGATGGCTTTCTGGCAGCGGCGCACGGAAGCATTGCTATCTAAGCAGCTCAAGGTAAAATCGCAGTCTTTAAAAGTGTCGCCTGAGAAAGCAATAAACGCTGACGCCTGAAAGCATGGCAGTCACCTTAAATGTGTCACTTCTTAGGTCACTCAGTGCTGGCTGCGTGTTCAGAACAGGGTGCCGGTGATCGCAACGTTAGCTGCTAACTTTGTAACCACGTTGGTGAGGGCGCCACACATTGAAAAGCTACGAGTTTACGGTGATTCTGCCGGAAATAGACGATTCGACTGTCGATGCGATTTACCACCGATGCCCTGATAGCAGCATCGGTAGATCGCACGGGACGATGTACGCTGCGTTCGACCGTGAGGCCAATTCACTCGAGATGGCCATCGATTCCGCTGTAACAGATCTTCACCGGCTTGGAATCAGTCCCCTACGAATCGAGATGGATGTACCAAAAACCGCTCTGGCGTCGTAGAAGTCGAATGAATGATAGAAAACGGGTCAAATCGGAAAGTGCGTCAGAAAAAAGGAAAAAAGTGTTCTTTAAAAGGGGGCATCTAAACCCAATATCCGTGAACGAATGTGAATGGTTTGGTGCGCACGGCGCACCCTACGCAGGCTCCCGCATTGTCACGAACTCTTCTGCCGCTGTCGGATGAATGCCGATGGTGGCGTCGAATTGCGCCTTGGTGGCGCCGGTTTTCATGGCGATGGCGATGCCCTGGATGATTTCGTCGGCCTCCTCGCCGACCATGTGGGCGCCGATCACCCGGTCGCTGGATTTGTCGACCAGCAGCTTCATGAAGATTTTTTCGGCGCTGCCGGTGAGGGTCTGTTTCATCGGTGTGAAGCGGGAGATGTAGACAGCGATCTCTGCATACTGCTTCCGTGCCTCCTCTTCGGTCAGGCCGACCGTCGCGAGATTTGGCCGGCCGAATACGCAGGATGGAATGCCGGTGTAATCGACCCGGGTCGGTCTGCCGCCGTATAGGGTTTTCGCCAATGCCATGCCTTCGGCGAGGGCAACCGGCGTCAGGTTCAGGCGGTGGGTGACATCGCCCAATGCGTAGATGGATGGGATGGAGCTGCGATAGTGCTCGTCGACGATGATTGCGCCGTTGTGGTCAAGCGTGACGCCGAGCTGCTCGAGGCCCAGTGCAGAGGTGTTGGGCGCACGCCCGGTGGCGGCGAGGATCAGGGCGGTGGATAAAACGGTGCCGTCGGTGAGTGTGGCGCGCAACGCTTCTTTGGTTTTTGCGACACGGTCGACATTGGTGCCGAAGCGGAGCGTAATGCCCTGCTTTTCCATCTCGCAGGCAAGATGGTGCCGCGCCTCCTCATCGAATCCACGCAGAAACAGCGGGCCGCGATAGAGGAGGGTGGTATCGACCCCGAGGCCGTTGAAGATGCCGGCGAATTCGACGGCGATGTAGCCGCCGCCGACGATCAGCGCCCGCTCAGGTAGAGATTCGAGAAAAAAAGCCTCGTTGGAGCTGATCACATGCTCGCTGCCCGGGAAGTCGGGAATGGTCGGTTGGCCGCCGGTGGCGATCAGTATCCGCTGCGCCGTAAAGCGATCCGCCCCCACACTGACCGTATGCTTGTCGACCAGCGTCGCCCGGCCGTCGAACAACGTGACGCCGGCCTTGGTGAGCAGCGTGCGGTACACGCCGTTCAACCGCTCGATCTCTCTGTTTTTGTTGCGGATCAGCCGCTGCCAGTCGAAGCCGATGTTGCCCACCGACCAGCCATACCCTTCGGCCTCCGCAAATTCAGTGGAACAGCGCGCGGCGTAGACCAGCAGCTTTTTCGGCACGCAGCCGACATTGACGCAGGTGCCGCCGAGGCGGCGCTCTTCGGCGATCGCAACGCGGGCGCCGAAGCCGGCCGACATCCGTGCGGCGCGTACGCCGCCGGAGCCGGCGCCGATGACAAAGAGGTCGTAATCGTAGCGAGGCATCGTCGTTCCTTCAAGTTAAAAAATGTAGGGTGCGCCGTGCGCACCAACTAACCAACCGACACGGCAGCTTCATTGCGTGATCTTTCGGCCCATGGCGGGTAATATAGCCTTTTCAGGGCTTGTTGGGCAAAGAGAAGTCACATCAATCAGTGCTCGGCCGCGCACGATAAGGAACATGACGATGCCCTCGACCTTGCCGCAATCGATGGGGATGTGATTCATGAAACCGTTCCAATCCTACAAACAACAGCGCATTATCGACCGTTACGATATCATCGTCATCGGTTCCGGTCTTGGCGGCCTGAGCGTTGCGGCGATGCTGGCGAAGGAAGGGAAAAAATGCTGGTGCTGGAGCGCCATTATACCGCCGGCGGCTACGCCCACGTGTTCAAACGCCGCGGTTACGAGTGGGATGTCGGGCTCCATTATGTGGGTGAGGTGCACCGCCGGAACTGTTATTTGCGCAAACCGTTCGATTATGTGACCGACGGTCAGTTGCAATGGGCCGAAATGGGTGAGGTCTATGACCGGGTCCGGTTCGGTGACCGGGAGTATGCTTTCAAAGCCGGGCCGCCTGCTTTTGCGGCGCAGTTGGCGGGCCTGAATCGGATGCCGAATCTTATGCGCGCTGTAATCCGACGCTCGGCTGCCAGTCGATTGTTGGGTTACGGTGCGCTCATAATCCAGTGGAAGCTTGATAGAACGGAACATGCGCACCTAACACAACCTACGCATTTTTGTGTACTATGACAAGCGCTCGTGCAGCGGGCTCGTGCGCGGAAAATGGGCGCGCAGGAACTCCATCTGATCGGACAATACCTTGCGTCCCTGCAGATAGACGTATTCGGCATGGGTTGGAACGAACGGGATCGCCAGCAGCTGCATGCCGGCCTTCTCGGGTGTTGCACCGGCCTTGTGATTGTTGCAGCGCTTGCAGGCGGTGACGACATTGCTCCAGCTGTCCGCTCCGCCGATGCTCAGCGGGGTCACATGGTCGCGGGAGAGATCACGGTGAAGAAATCGCTCGCCGCAATACAAACAAATATAATTGTCCCGCTTGAACAGCGTGCGGTTGTTGAGCGGCGGAACATAGTTTCGGTTGATTTTCTGAATGGCGAAATGTCTGCTGTAGGTTGAAACGATCGAATTGACTTCGATGGCGCTGCGCAGCCCGGTGAGTGCGTTGATGCCGCCATGGATCGTGTACAGCAGCGTGCCGACCGTGTAGGCGACGTGTCCTAGGCAATAAAGCTTGACCGCTTCCTGATAGTCGATCCATTCCAAGGGCATGCCAGAGGCATCGGTTCTTAGCACCTGGTGGTTTAAATGCTCCATTCGTCGTTCCCCATTGTATGATGTGTTCCGGGTCTGTCGCCGTTGCGGACATCGGTCGCCGCGTTCTCTGCCAGTGACTTATTCACACTACGAAAAAAATGGAATGTCAACTGAAATTTATTGCGGACCTTGGCGCTGCCAGTCGAACGGCCTATCGCTAACTTATTGAATACTCTTGTTTTTCAAAATTGATAAAAAATTTTCCAATTTGATCCGATGGCAGAAACCACGCCCTCTGAAGCGTGTTACCGCCAGATTTTCCACAAAGTTATCCACAGCTTCAGTGGATATTTCAATTAGTTTTTTGACAATAATAACTTAGCTGAGTTTGATCGAAAACACTTTAAGTTGTTTTAGCGTCAATACCGCCATCCGTCCGGTTTATGCCTCAAGTCCTCAAAGTCGCCGTTGCAGCTCCCATCCGGCACACGTTCGATTATTTAGCTGCAAAAGATACTCCATTCGGGCGGTTAAATCCAGGCATACGGCTCTCTGTGCCCTTTGGCCGCGGTACAAGGGTTGCCTATTTGCTGGAAATCAGCGACGAAGCCGATGTCGACCGGTCACGATTGAAGTGCATCCATGCAATTCTCGATGAACAGCCGCTGCTCTCAGCCGCCGATCTCAATCTGCTGCGCTGGGCCAGTCGCTATTATCACCACCCCATTGGAGAAGTGATCAGCACGGCTTTTCCGGTTCTGTTGCGGCAAGGGAAACCGGCGGTCATCAAGGGGGAAACCACGCTGCGTTTGACCGAGGAGGGGAGGCAGATCGAGCTCGACCTGCTGCGGCGCGCTCCCCGGCAGGCGGCTTTGTTGACGCTGCTGCGCGCTCAACCCCAAGGGCTCGATTCCACCCGGTTGGCCGGGATCGGTTGGGATTGGCGGGCCGCTGCTCGCCGCTTGGCCGAAAAAGATTGCCTGGAAGTACTCGATGCTCCCTTACCGCCGGGTGCCCGGGTTTTCGGTGGCCCTACGGCGGTGCCATTTTCACTCAATGCCGATCAGCAGGTCGCGGTTGAATCGGTGTCCTCTGCCTTCGGCTGTTTTACGACCTTTCTGCTGGAAGGCGTCACCGGCAGCGGCAAGACCGAAGTCTATATGCAGTTGATCCGCAAAATCCTGGAAAGGGGCGAGCAGGTGATGGTGCTGCTTCCGGAAATCGCATTGACGCCGCAGATCGAAGGGCGTTTTCGTGCCCGCTTCCCTGAGCCGATCGTGGTATTTCATTCGGGACTCTCCGAAGCGGAGCGTCTCAACGCCTGGCTGCGGATTCAGCGGGGCGATGCATCGATCCTGCTGGGAACCCGGTCGGCGGTATTCATTCCGCTGCAAAAGCCCGGCTTGATCATTCTCGATGAGGAGCATGATGCCTCCTTCAAACAGCAGGAAGGTTTCCGCTTCTCGGCGCGCGACATTGCAATCGTCCGCGGTCGGCAGTTGGGCATCCCGGTGTTGCTCGGTTCGGCCACGCCTTCCCTGGAAAGTCTGTCGAATGTGCACAAAGGCCGCTATCGACATCTGCACCTGCCGGAACGCGCCGGCACGGCCAGTCACCCGCGGCTCCAGCTGCTCGACATTCGCAATCAAAAGCTCCGTGAGGGGCTCTCGCCGCCGTTGATCGAAGCCATGAAGCAAACCCTGGCGCGCCGGGAGCAAGTGTTGCTGTTCCTCAATCGGCGGGGGTTTGCGCCAACCTTGATCTGCCATGCGTGCGGTTGGGTGGCGCAGTGTCAGCGCTGTGATGCGAATCTGGTGATTCATTCCACTGACCGGCGCTTGCGTTGTCACCACTACGGGCACCAGCAGACCATCCCCGATGTCTGTTCGGGATGTCAGGCATCGGCGCTGCGCCCGCTTGGTTTGGGTACAGAGCGGGTGGAACAGGCGCTTGAAAGCCATTTTCCCGATGCCAGGCTGGCGCGGGTCGACCGTGACAGCATCAAACACAAGGGTGATCTGGAGCGCGTTTTTTCGGCAATTCACGCCGGTGGGATTGACATCCTGCTGGGCACGCAGCTGCTGGCCAAAGGTCATCATTTCCCGCAGGTCACGCTGGTGGGCATTCTCGATGTCGATTCCGGACTGTTCAGCACCGATTTTCGCTCGACCGAGCGCATGGCGCAAACCATCGTGCAGGTTGCGGGAAGGGCGGGGCGCGAGGAGAAATCGGGAGCCGTGATCTTGCAAACGCGCCATCCGCAGCACCCACTGCTCGGGGCACTGATCCGCGAAGGCTACGACGCGTTTGCTGTCGATGCACTGGCGGAGCGGCGCGCGGCCCGCCTGCCGCCATTCAGCCATCAGGTGCTGCTGCGGGCGCATGCGGCGGACGAAGCTGCCCCACGGCACTTTTTGACCGCGGTTTCTCTGCTGGCCCGAAAGGCGCCAATGTCGCCCATCGATATCCTTGGCCCGGTGCCCGCGCCGATGACCAAACGCGCCGGGCGCTACCGTTTTCAGCTGCTGTTGCAATGCCCCCGACGCGAACCGTTGCACGCACTGCTCGACACGATCGTGCCGCACCTGCATTCACTTCCCGACAGTCGACGCGTGCGCTGGTCGCTGGATGTGGACCCGGTGGATTTGTACTAGTTCAGTGGACAGTGGACAGTGGACAGTGGACAGTGGACCGAAATGTTAAGCTGCTATCTGTCCCCTGTCCACTATATAATAGCCGGCCTCATCCTTTGACCCGGTTTCACCATGAAAAAACATTTGGAAGCCCTTTTGCAGGGGGCCGTCGATGCACTCAAAGAG
>Ga0114931_10003782_pt1 | contig 19070 bp, 15 predicted proteins | sample 2SBtaG_FD_89579 | JGI IMG/M metagenome (GOLD analysis project Ga0114931, IMG submission 89579) | Deep subsurface microbial communities from Kolumbo volcano to uncover new lineages of life (NeLLi) - 2SBTROV14_V59a metaG | ecosystem: Environmental > Aquatic > Marine > Volcanic | place: Kolumbo...
CAATGCCTCCTGTGTTGAAAGGAAAAAATCCACCCAATACAGGATAGCGCGCAGAATTGGGACGGCGTTCAGATACCGCTTACAGATGAACGCACTCATGAAGCAGGGCATCAAAAACGAGTTGTTTGCCCAGCCACGCCCGCTTGAGGCCCCATGGTGGCTTCTGCTTTGTATCCCCTCCTCCAAATAGCACCGGGTGAATGACGATGTGCGGTGGGCAATCCTCCTGTAGTCGACTCCAGCTTGGGCATCGGCCCCATTTCGTCATTTCGATCGTTATAAGCGGCTGTGGAAGAGAGTTGCCAAATAGCTTACGATTGATCGCGTCGAAGGCTTGGCACAGCCATAGCCCTTCGTCGCCATAGTACGTCTCGGCGACGAGTCGTACCGCTCTCTGCATTGCAGCTTTTGTGGCCATTCTTAGTACTCCGGTCTCATTACACTCTTTTTAGTAACCTATTGCAATAGGTTACATTCTAATGCTTTCAGGATTTGACCTGAATTCGATGGGATGTCGCTCGCTAAAACCCATGGTTTGGGCCGGAAGCCTAGCCCCGATTGGAATCTCTCAAGAAACTTTTGACCGAACGGAAGCTCAGAAAAAATTGAACCGGGCAACAGAGAACGCCCGCCCCCAAATCACCATCCTGACTACCCGTTCTTGAGAGGAAACTGGAATGATTGACCAAGCCCCCTATAATTCTGCCGCTACCGAATGTGCTCTTCAGCCTTTGGTGATTGGAGTCGATGAATTCGCAACACTGCTTCAGGTCTCCAACCGCACGATCTGGCGGTTGGTTAGCAGTGGAGAAGCTCCTAAGCCGATTCGATTCGGCGGCAGTTGCCGCTGGCGTATTGAAGAAGTCAAGAACTGGATTGAACTCGGTTGCCCGAGTCAGAACACGAATTAGACAGCTCTACGAAACTAGGACAGGATCATGGCCTCGATTTACAAACGCTCCCAGGACAAAGGCAAGAAGCGAACAGCTTGGTACTTCAACTACACCGACTACACTGGCAAGCAAAAGACTTGGCGTGGTTTTACGGACAAGAAGAAGACCGAGGAACTCGCTGCAGCTGTTGAGCAGAAGGAGCGTCAACGGAAATTGGACCTGATTGATCCAGCACAAGAACGGTTGGCAGCAGAGAAGAATCGCTCAATGAGTGAGCACATTGCCGACTACGAAAAGAGCCTGGAGAAGCGGACTGAGAAATATAAGAAGTTGGTGACAGGTCGTGTCAAACTCGTCGTCGAGACGGCCAAGTTTGAGTCTCTGGCGGATGTGACTGTTTCCGCTGTTGAGGCCGCGATTCAAGACATTTGCAAAGAGCAAGGCAGTGGCCATCAAACGTTCAATCACTACGTTGACGCCTGTCTTGGCTTTGGGAATTGGCTCAAGAGAAAGGCCAAACGGGTACCAGCGAATCCCTTCGACGGCATCGAAAAGTTAAACGCTCAAGAAGATGTGAGGCATCCGAGACGGGCACTTACTGCAGCCGAATTCTCGCTCTTGGTACAGTCTGCCAGGTCGAGTGGCGTCTCGATTCAGTGCTACGACGGCGAGACCCGTGCCCGCATCTACATCATGTCATACCTTACCGGATTGCGGCGAAAAGAGCTTTCTAGCCTTACTCCAGCGAGTTTTTCGCTCGATGCAAGCCCGCCGACTCTCACAGTTGAAGCTGCTCATTCAAAACATCGTCGCAAGGACACGCTTCCCTTGCATCCTGAGCTAGTCAGCATGTTGCAGCAATGGCTCATCGGTCTGAAACAGGATGAGCCGCTGTTTCCGAAACTCGCCAAGCGACGTACCTACAAGATGGTAAAGCTCGATCTTGAACGAGCTGGCATCGCTTACGAAACACCTGAAGGCATCGCTGATTTCCATGCTGCCGGTCGACACACGCATATTACCGAGCTACTTCGCAACGGAGCGTCGCTTGTAGAGGCGAGAGAGCTTGCCAGGCACTCAGACATCAAGATGACGATGAAGTACACTCACATCGGCGTAGAAGACCAAGCAAGGGCATTGCAGAACATCCCCGCGACTGGGTTGGCATCCAATAATGATGGCTCAGAAAAATCCCGCACTGGGAGTGAAGACGAGTCCCCAAAATCCTGGGAGTGCCCTGGGAGTGAATCAGGGGTCACAAATGGGCAATCTGTGTCAATGAATGGCAATGAGGGGGGTTACACCCTAAACGACGAAACCCCTGTCACTGACAGGGGTTGTGATCAAATTTCGTCGTCTGACAACAGTTGTCAAAAGTGGAGGCGGCGGGAATCGAATGAGCAGGCCCTACGTCGTAAAGACGTTACGGAGCAGGAACTTACAGACGTTGGCATTTCTTTGTCAGGAAACTGTCAGGAAAATAACGTCGGCGAATGGCTCGATTTGTCGCTAATAGACGAAGAATTAAAAGGAATTATTGAAGCTTGGCCACAGTTATCAAAATCGATTCGAACTAAGATGGTCTACCTGATTTCATGAGCTTATAAGCAACTATCTACAGATTTTAGCAGGTAGATCCAGAAGGTAATGTTTTTATGCGAATTGGTTGCCATGTCTACTCACATACAACTATCAAATCATTTGAGAGTTTCATTGGCCATCCAATCTGCTTCGGTGTGCTCAACCGAAGCGAGTTGGCAAATGGCTGATTTAGCAATTGGCGTCAGCATCTCTGTGAGTTAATGGGCTGTCTTTATTGACGCAAGGACGGTTTGTCCGATGTCACAAAAACAACCCCGGACAGGAATCCAAACCGAGATAACTGTAGTCAATTTGGCCGCACTGGTCGGTCGATCCCGATTATTCGAACTGCGTTCGAACGATGTGTCCTGCGCGAGTTTCGTGAATTAGAATTGCAAGCGTGCCGCTTTACGCCGCGAGATGATTCTGTTTCGTCTTGCTTTGGTTCACTCAACTGTCACTAGGGCTTCGATCCAGTCGCGAAAATCCATTCCTTCCGAATGGATGTCAGCCGTAATGAGGTAGTTCCCCGACGCTGCGGTGACGGCCACTTTCATTCGCACAGCCCCCGTCTGGCCTGGTTCGAGCGTCAGGCGAGATTCGGATTGCAGGAGTTTCATATCGCTCGGAAGACGCGGCACTACCTGAAATTCTCGACGAACCGGCGAATGGTTCGTGATGCGGACCTGCAGTTCGATATTTTTGCCACTCTTGGTTGCCAAACCGTAGGGATAGAAGACAGCCCACTGTTCATCGATGCCGTAGTTCGGCGCGTCCCAGGGAAAGAGATCTTCGAGAATCGCGACTCGCTCTTCAAACCGTTGAATTAGGGTATCCAGCTCGGCGTCGGAAAATTCGAAGACATACTGAACGTGTTCGTTAACTAGCCAGGGGCGCTCTTTCATATTCCTTAGCTTGTCTAAGCAGAGTCGGTAGCCACCCTCTTTGTGAAGCAGATTGCGGTTCATTACGCAATAGTCGTCGATTCCAGTGGGAGAGAACGAATCGCCAATGAAAAAGACAGGACGCTCGTTTTTCCTGCGCGCGAGCAACGCCCCATGGTAAATCGTTTGCCCAGGAAAGAAGTAGGCCGTTAGCTCGAACTCGTGCCAATGGATCGTTTCGCCACTGGAAAGGGGTTTCAGATACCGGATCGGGCTAGTTGTCAGAGCCGGCATATGATACGCGCCGGGGTTCTCCAGGATGTCCGCGTATTCAGTCGTGGCATAGACGGGGCAGCCAAACTCTTCGGCCGCGTCCTGAATCAGGTCGGTATGATCGTCGTGATAGTGGGTTGTAAAGATTCCCTCTAGTTTCTTGATGCGTCCCGAATGAATGTGCTCCTTCACGGCATCAATCACTTGCTGATAGCCACAATCGAGCAGGAATCCATATCCGTCTTCGGAAACCAGCAAGCGGCTCGTAGCATGCTCAAATATCCAATCCGGTGTCTTTTCATGGTGCGAAAATGGCATCAGATCGATAGGAGCCCCCTTTCCGAGGATTCGCTCGCCGCAAAGCCGCATCCGATCTTCCTTGTAATACCAGTACATTGCAGTGGTCGAGAGAAAATTACGATAGAGCGATCGGACTCGCTCGGAGAGTTTCTCGATCGCCTCTTTCGGATGTTTGATGACCGGTCCACGCGCGGGAATGATCCAATCGGGATCCTTTGCGAGCAGCTTTTCGAGGCTTGACAGGAGCTGGGCCAGACGGCTGCCGTATCCGTGATATCCGCGGAGGTTCGCTTCGACGATCACGTCCTGGAAGCTGTAGAGGTCGCACAACTGGCCATCGCCGTAGATCAGGTCACCAGAAAAGGCGAGTTTTTTGCCATCGATATCCGCGATGTACGAGACAGCTCCCTCAGTATAGCCAGGCGTTTCGACTACTTCGAAATCGATGCCACGCCAAGAAACGACATCTCCATCTTTGACCCAGCGATTGACCGGCAGGGGGTGTGCGAGGACCTTGGTCGTCTTCTGGGAATAATCGTGAAAGCGATCCTTTACGAACGCATTCCAGAACAGACTGGGATTTTCGATTAAATCACGTTCGTCTGCGGGCGCAACCGCCTTGGTCCCCGTTTCGATCATGTGGCGAGCCTTCCACAAGACATCGCGGCGGTGATGTGTTAGGAGGACCTGTTCGCAGTTTTTCTTGTTCGAGACGTTGGCACCATAAATGGCCAGATACTTGCCATCTTGCTCAATAAGCACCCCGTTGATTGCGGCATGCTCGATCGACACGGTCGGTAATATCAGCTCTGAGGCATGGGTCGGGAAGGAGGAAATGAGAAGCAGCAGTAGGCAGGTCGCGCGAATCATCGGAGGAATTCCTTGTATCAGCATTGAAGGTGGTAGAGGAAACGCATGTCCCCGTCGAACCAAATGACGAAGTTCGTGCCCCACTCATTATTCGAGAGAAAAAAGTAGATGCCGTTCCCAGGTGTGGGAATTGCATTGTTGGTAAATCGAGTGAGACCGTCGGTATTTCATTGTGGTAATTGTCTCGTCCCACTTGAATCGTCCCCCCCCCGTTAGTCATGGACTTCCTCGCAAGGAAAAGAGAACCATTATGTGGAACTTCGTACAATAAGCTCCCCTTTAATTCGGATGGTCGCTTGAGAAACATCCGGAAAAGTGATGCGGTCTTGGAGTGTGGAGATCGCTCGTATCGCTAAGCCCTGTACCGGTTGAGCAACCGTGGTTAGGGGCACGGCAAGCAGTCGAGCTACTGGCTGGTTATCAAAGCCAGCGATCGAAACTTGGTCGGGAATAGCAAGACCAGCCTTTAAACAGGTACGCATAAACAGAGCCGCATCATGGTCGGAGTTGCAAATAACGCCATCCACGGTTTCTGCCTTGATATTTTTAATCATTGCAGAAAATTCTAATTCGGATGCTTCAACGACCCTCTCTTCTGTGAGCGTTAGGTTTTGTAGCGCAAGTGCTTTTCGGACACCGCTGATTCTGGCATGCGTGCTTGGGTAGGCATGGGGATTTCCGAAATAAGCCAGCCGTTTTTTACCACGCTCGATAAAATGGCAACCGAGCTCGAAACCAGCCCTGCTGTTGTCGAGGCTTACAAGATCGTACTCGCTGCGGTGAGGTGCTTTGTAAATGTCTCGGTCGAGTAACACGACCGGTAGCTTAGCGTTGGAAAAAACGTTGAGCATCGATTCGTTGCACTTCTCAGATTGTCCGTCCACATGATGGGGCACCATAATGACGCCGGACACGCCGGACTGAGCGAGTTTTTTTGCTGCAACTACCGGGGCATGACCTGCGGCATCGTTATCGCCGGGAAGAAGAACCTCGCCAGTTAGCACTTGCCAGTTGAATCGACTGCTCTGCCTGAAAATGTGTCTTTGAACTGAGAGGAAAATATCGTCGGTTGCCAAGCCTGGGATCAATACGCCAATGGTTTGCCGATCGGTATGGTCGTTGCTCACAAAAGTACCGGCCCCTTGCCGACGGGTGAGAAGTCCATCACGTTCCATGTCACGCATGGCCCGGATGATTGTGGTACGCGAAACCCCGTATTGGCTCGAAAGCTGGGCTTCAGAAGGAAGCTTCTGGCCCTTCGACCAATTGCCGTCCTGAATCAATTTCGAAAGCACGCTCCTTAAATGGACGTGCTTTGGCATCAACGTATTCATTTCTGGATTCACGGTACCCTCTCGACATTCAGCTAGAAATGGTGCAATCGGCAAATATTCTCTGGTTATTGCAGCACGAAAGCATAAAAAAGTATTCGCCACCTACCCAGATGTTACTACAACTTTAGTGACAAATCTAGTCACTTAGTCCATGGGAAATGCGAAAACATTGATAGAATGTGGCCATGGCAGTGTGGCACTTACCTGTCTATCCGTTGGGCGTGAACATCTACTTGTGAAACGAAATATCCGTTGATATGCGGTTTTTACCCATGTTGATGTTCCATTCGCTTGCTTTTTCAATTTTTTCTTTAGGAGGGTGACTCATGAAGCGATTTCTGTTTTCTTTAGTCGCTGTGTCTGCAGTTTTGATGCTGCTGAGTAGCGGCACGGTCTCGGCTAGTCTCGTGCCGAATCACGATTTTGAGGTCGACAGCGAGCCAAATGGCGAGCCAGACGACTGGTTCAAGGGCGGGTCGACTGGATATGTTTCAGGTGACGATTCCGATGGCAACGGTACCCAGAGTGTTGAAATCACGGGCAACAGCGATTGGCGTTCTAGCGCATTTGCAATCACCCCTGGTGAGGAGCTCACATGGTCGGTGGACTACAAGGTGGCCTCAGGAACGACGGGTTCGATCCGTGCGGACTTACGGTTCTTCACCGGCGTAGATGGCGGCGGAGGAACCGCCGGTGGATTCGAGGGTGAAGATGTCCATTCGATCAATGACTTGAGCCTAGAGACACCCGACGTGTGGCAAACGCTAGGGCCTTTTGTGATCAATGTGCCTGCTGGCACTTTGCCGCCGACGATTCAACCGAATTTCGCTGATGTACGTCTTTCGGCGGGATTGTTTGGCCAAGGCTTGACTGGCACGATTCAGTTCGATCGCGTCGAGGTATCCCGTGCGGTGCCTGAACCGGGAACCGCTGGCTTGGTATTAATTGCCGGTCTTGCGGCGTCGATGATTCGGCGGCGACGTAACTCCTAGTGCTATAGATTGATCTTCTTGGCGTGGCCTGTGCAAGCAACTGCACAGGCCACCCAAGGGTTTCGAGAATAGTCTTAGGAGTCTCTTGTCGAATTGCTACGAACGAGGATTGAAGTTGAAATGGCAGCACCGTCACAATTCGCACGATTCAAAAGTCCACTGACCTTATGCCTACTGGCTTTCTGTTTGTCAGGTGAAGCCGTCGAGGCAGTTCAGCCTAGCACTATCTATGTCTATGACATGAATCAAGGGCTTGGAAATAAGCGAGCCTTGATGGCGAGTCTTTCGGGGGTGGTTGCTCGAACTACCGCCGATGTCGCACTCGGCTTCCAGTCTTCGGTGTTCGACAGCGATCCTGAATTTTGGGTCGATCAATACGTTGCGAACAATCCAGGCACGAACAAAGTTTGGCAGGGTAGCGTCGAGTGGTTCATTGATCAATACAAAACAAACTTGTCGGGCTATGTCGTCTACGATTCGTCAACCATTAACGAGGCGACCAGTGTCGCCGGCGCCTTAGGTGCAGTGATGGTCGATCAGTCATTGCTTTCGGGTTCCATTGGAACAGCACTTTCCAATTTCGGCTTAAGCCAAGTCGAGGATGTACGAGGGCACGATAGTTCTTGGGTCTACAGCAACTACAGCTCGATGCTCAATAAGGATCGTATTTTTCGGCAGGATCCAAGTTTCGATTATCAGCTTCGCAGTTTGGCCGTAAAGGAAGGCGGCTTTATTTTCAACGATACCGGCGCTGCAAGAGATACTTATCTAGCAGGGCAGAATGACCATTCGTTAGTTTATGGCTGGGGGTTCAACGGAAGTGAAACCGAGTTTTTTGGCTCCGCCTCGCAAAACAATCTCATGGCCGTGCCAGCTGATCACTTGCAATCGGCGGGGCCTCATTCTTCTTGGGATGCAAACGTCCCTCTGCAGACAGCCCATACGCCGATCAATACTCCAACTCAAGCAGGCAAGCACTACGTCGCATTTGTCATGAGCGATGGTGATAACGTGCAATGGCTTACCAACGACTTCTCTCGTGACCCACGCTGGTTCGGTTCGCCGTTTCGCGGCAATTTCGATTTCACCTTTGATCTCAGCCCCGCCTTACTCGATACCAACCCAACTGCTTTGAAGTACTTGTACGAACAAGCTGCCGGCGATGCCAACGATACACTCTTTGTCACGGCAGGCGGTCAAGGCTTTAACTATCCAAGTCAAGTACCCGACTTGGCAGGTTCCTTGGACGCGACGGTTCAAGCGATGCAGGCAGTCGACCAGAACATCATTTCAGTCTTGGACGACAACTACACGCTTTCTTCGCTGCAACAAATGGTCGGAAGAGACGAAGTGAAGGGACTGATGCTCAAAACGGGGGCCGCCTATGCGGGAGCCAATGGCCTCATTCAATGGTACCAAGGTAAGCCCATTGTGGCGGCCAAATACACGCTTTGGGACGGCTTTGATACGCCAAATAGTATCGTTAGTTCTCTCAACACCGCCCCGAGCGATCCGTTTAACGATCAAGGCTCCTTCTCCATTGTTAATGTCCATCCATGGTCGACTAGCACTGCTGGTGGTGGACTTGGCGATCCCATGAGCAATGTTAATAGCATTGTACAAAATCTAAATTCCAACGTAGAAGTAGTCACGCTCGAAGAGTTGTTTTTGCAACTGCAAAATAATTTTGGGGAACCAATCGATCCGGTACAGCGCAGGAACATCGTTGAAAATGGCGATTTCGAGATTTTCGCTGCGGGAAATCCCAGTCAGCCGGCAAATTGGTTTTCTGGTCCTGGTACTGACTACCGATCTGGAGAAGATTCCGATGGCAGCGGAGACCATGCCGTAGCAATCAGCCAAGCAAACACCGATTGGAGATCGGAAGACTTCAATGTGGCTGTTGGAGAAAATCTTACCTTTGAATTCGACATCATGTTTAGCGGCAGCGTACCAAATGGAAGTGGATTGCGGGCTGACGCCCGATTTTTTGATGGCCCTGAAGAGTCGGGAGGAACATTTGTTGGCGAGAATACTATCTTTGTTGATGCTGCCAACTACACGCCCGACCAGTGGCATACGATCACAGTAAACAGTGTGTTTGTCCCAGCAGGTGCCCTAGTAGGTGACGTCCGATTGAGCACTTTTTTTGGTCCCTTTACCGGTGGCGAAGTTTTGATCGACAACATTCGATTGCTCGAAGAAATTGTCCCTGGAGATTTCAACGCGGATGGCCTAGTTGATGGACAAGATTTTGGCTTGTGGCAATCTTCTTTCGGCATAAATGACGGGGCAGATGCCGACGAGGATAGCGACAGCGATGGGGCAGACTTTTTGAAGTGGCAACAGAATTTTGGTGCCGGAGGCGCGTTAACAAGTTCGCTTACTCAAGTCCCAGAGCCATCTTCGGCCTTTTGTGCTTTGCTTGGCAGCTTGACCATTTGCGCTTTTTCTCGCTTTCGACTGAATTGAACTTCCCTGACAGCTTTTCTCTCACTTGAGGAGACCTCTAAATGTACTCAAAAATAGTTTTTTCAGTGACAACGCATTTCGCATTGGTCGCAATCTTGTTCGCTCCTGGCCAATTGCAAGCAGACCAGCTTCTCATCGGAGGTGATTTTGAGCAGATTCAGCTTGATGCGTTGGGGGATCCTATTCTCGACTCCTTTGGCCATGAACAGGCGGATGGTTGGTTTCGGAGCGAGGGTACAACGGCGCCGCTAACGGAGCTGGTGAATCCCAATAACATGAATAACGCGTCTGGAGATTCCGCCGGTGATGATTCGGATGGGAATGGTACTAATTCGGCAGCGTTGAACTTTGTTGACAGCGGTTCAGGGCTCGGGGTCGGAACAGACTGGCGCTCGCTTGCTTTTGAAACCATTCCTGGTGAAAAGCTGATATTCTCTTTCGACTTTAAGTTCATTGGTGTTCCAGACGAAATTGGATCACCAGGCAGTGGTATCCTGCAAGGCTTCACTGCCCAAATACGATCCTTCGATGCCGTTGACCTAGGTGGAGGTACTACGGGGACTTTTCGCGGTGAAGAGAGCCCAGCCGTGAATGCGATCGACTATGCCAACGATGTTTGGCATTCCATTAGCTACCTCATTGACGTACCTGCGTTGGGAACGTTCTCCGATCTCCGAATGAGTGCCAGTTTGTTCTCCCCCCCCTTTATGACTGCGGGTCGAATCTTTTTTGATAATGTCCAGGTGAACCAATTGCTTGCTGATTTTGATGTCGACGATCAGGTATTGGCCAGTGATCTGTCCCTGTGGGCATCGGCATACGGCAGCAGCAACGGTGGCGACACAGACGGAGACAGCGACAGCGACGGATCCGACTTTCTCGAATGGCAGCGAGAGTTTGGCCTGGGCGTGGGAGCGATCGACCCAAGCCCTCCACTAGCTGCATTGTCAGCTGTTCCAGAACCATCAAGTGCTGTGCTGTTTATCGGAGCAAGTGTTTTGCTCCTATTGCGGCGGCGATGTGCATAACGACACACCTGTGATAGCTCCGATTCAGAGAATCTTGCAAAATATGACGCGCTGGATACTAATTTCGCTTTCCTTCACATTCACTACCTTTAATGTTGGGTGTGGCAACGTTGCGCCTTCATCACATGAGGACGTGAGGCACTTCAAAGCCGTTGGCGTGATGTACGGTCGCTATCTGAGTTCACATGCGGGGAAACCTCCTGCGAGCGAAAAGGAACTCCGAGAGTTTGTCGAAACGAAGGGAGCTAGCACGTTAAAGCGGTTTGGTTTGACAGATTCTGAAGCATTGTTTGTTTCTCCGCGCGACAAGCAGCCTTTGGTCTGGGTGTTCCAAGGCAGTGATACCAACCGCGTAATTGCCTACGAGAAACAGGGGCTTGAGGGTTTGCGTGTAGTAGTAACTGCGTTTGGGACCGTGGAAGAATTGAGCGAAGAAGAATTTCGCTCTCGCGTAAAATGACTGACCTGAGGATTGGAGTATTATGAGAAGCAACGATCACAAGAATCGAATCGACTCTCGGCTGGCTTTTACGTTGGTAGAGCTTTTGGTTGTTATCGCCATCATTGGTGTACTTGTTGCGCTTCTTCTGCCAGCCATCCAAGCGGCGAGGGAAGCGGCGAGGAGAGCTCAATGCAAGAACCAACTCAAGCAAATCTCGTTGGCGATGCTCAACCATGAACAGAGCATGGGGTCATTTCCCAGTGGTGGTGATGTCCCCTGGCCAAAGATCGAGCATTATATTTCAGGTAGTGGCGTTAGTGGCCAACCATTTGGCCCAGAAAAGCAAGGGTTGGGCTGGGCCTACCAAATTTTGCCCTACCTAGAGCAAGGGGCGATCAAAGATTTGACGACCCAAGATGAACTCGACAAGACTTCTGTCTCGCTCTATTTTTGTCCATCACGACGCGCCCCTAGCACAACTGAGATTACTTCCAATTGGGGTATCGACTATGCCGCCGCGATCCCTGGTCGTGCTGCTCCTTTTGTAGCAAACGATGAGCTTGCCGTTCTCGGCTGTAATAATTGTGTTTGGGTAGTGAACATCCGCGATCAGGACGTGGCCGACGATTTAGGGATAATTGTTCGAACCCCCTACCTGTGGGTTTTCGATAAAGTTTTGTCGAACCCGAAGCCTACGAGGATTAGTCAAGTCACAGATGGTCTCTCGAATACTATTTTAATCGGCGAAAAGCGTCTTCGGCCCTCAGAGTATGACACGGGCGCCTGGCATGACGACCGTGGCTGGACTGATGGTTGGGATGCCGACACGCTCCGTTCTACAAGTTTTCCGGTACGCCCTGACGCGGACGTAGACAACGAGCTGGACGAGGGACAATTTGGCCGCTGCTTTGGATCAGCGCATTCGTCGGCCATACACACGGCCTTTGGCGATGGGTCAGTTCGCAATATTTCTTACGATATCGATCGAGCTACTTTCAACCTACTAGGACACCGTTCAGATGGCCAGACGACTGACACGGGCTCGTAGCAGAGCAGTTTTACATGCGGTCCGACGGCTGACTATTATTGGTGCGAATCCTAGCTATGATAGAAGAGCAGACTTTCTCTTTAGAAAGCTGCTGCTAGAAACATTTCTTCTGTCCTAGATTTTTCGACTCGGTCGCATGATTGCGAGCAAAACATTTCTGCTAACTACGCTAAACCCATTGGTGCTTTATTTGTACGGATGCTTGTTGTATTCGGCTTCCTCTCGGCGACCGGTCTCTTCATGGTTTCTGCAGAAGAAAGGACTCGGCTTTGGCCCAAGCAAGAAATGCCAGACGGCTTAGTCACGTTAAGTAGTTTGGGGTTCACGCAATCCCAAGATGACAAGCGACTTATCAACGACGGCGACGACCACATGCTCGCCCAATCGCTAGCAGGTTTGACAGCGCAAGCAGTCAACGAACACCGCGGCGATGAACTCCTCTACATCGATCTATGGAACAACAGCAGCTACCACCGGTGGCGTCTCCTTCTACTTGATCGGACGGGTATCGAAGATCGAGGACATGCTTCGGTTTGGCAACTTGCCAGACGGTATTGCCAAAGTAGCGTGATCAAGGGCTACATACTCTATCGCATGCCAAACACGGGTGACGATAAGCAGGACTGTTCGGTAAATGTTGCAACCTCTTTGTCTGGGATTTTGCGTGGAGTGATGGTTTCTGAGCGTCAGGAAAACATTGCAAAGCAATTGGGCTTACCGATGCTGTTAGACGTGAGAGGAAAGACCGAAGCTTGGTGCTTTGAAAACTACCGCGATCGCTTTGACCGAACACGATTGTTACTTCAAAAAGCTCGCGTTCCGAATAACCGTGCCATCGCGATTGCCCACCGGACGCTGACAATCAGCGGCGACCACGATTTGGCCGAGCAAGTTTACCGCTGGCTCGACGCTCCTGGACTAATCTATGGATGGAATAGTAAGCAAGATGAAAAAAGTGGAGTGCGGCAACTCAACTCTTGGGGACATTTGCTATGTCCTTCGGACTGGGCCGTCAACCTACCTGCGCTTTCGCTTGGCTCAGATATGATGAATTGGCCTCGGTTTGCAAACGCTAGTTCAGCCCCAGCACACAAAGAGAATATCCCTTTTACGGGCCGGGATGAGACCGAACCGCGTAGAAACAACCAGAAAATTGCTTTCATCTTGACCGACGGCGACAACTTGCAATGGGCGTTGGGAGATTGTGCCTGGAATAAAAGTTTTTGGGCATCACCCCAATTAGAACGCATGCCCTTTGGTTTCGGCTTGCCTATTGCTGATCTCATGGAAGTAGCCCCCGATGCCTACTTGTTCTTTCAGAAAACCAAGCTACCAAGAACATCGGTCATTCTTGCGCCTGAGTATGTCTTTGTCGACCACTTTGGCACCAAACTATCGGCGGATCGCAGAAGTCAACTTCTTACTTGGTATGCTCAACGCATCGAAAGTGTATTAAAACGATCTGGCTTAAACTCGATTGTTTTACTCGTCGACTCGCTTGAGGATCCGCACTCGCAGGAAGCTTGGGAAATCCTCGCATCCGAAGCTCCATCCCTGTCGACAGCGTTTGTGATGCAATATGACTCCTACGAGGCAGGACGCGGAAAAGTTTGGCATGTGAAACGCCCTGATGGCACGTCGGTGCCTTTTGTTTCTGCATCCTACTCGCTGTGGGCTCATGTCGACCGCCCTCGTGCCGGCGGCCCTGCCAGGGTAGCCGCAATGCTCAACAGACGGCATGAAGACCTCGGCTCTAGGAGCCCAAGTGAGGTAGCAAAGAACTCGATTCCTAGTTGGATCGCAGTTCATGCTTGGTCGAAATATCGCGAATCCCCGGCCGACGAAGAAGCTCCCCCCGGCACCGCGGGTGCGTACTCGGGGGTTAATGCGGCAGCTTGGTGTGCGAAACGTCTAGAATCGGGGATAAGTCTCCTCTCGCCAGAGCAACTTTTTTTCAATCCGTTGGCTGAAAAAAATTCTCGCAAAAGAGCGGAAGCAGCTCCTTTGGCGCCCATTCAGGAGGGTACTCCCGAGTGAACGAATCTCTCAATACGTTTGATTATAGTGTCATTATTTTTTACTTGCTTGGGCTGATGACGATTGGCTGGGTGCTTAAGAAGCGTGCTTCGGAAAGCCTTGAACAATACATCGTTGCTGGACGTGAGTTGCCCTGGTGGGCGCTTGGTTTTTCTGGTGTGGCTAGCATGCTCGACATGGCTGGCACGGCGATCATCATTGCATTTCTTTTCCTCCTTGGCCCACGCGGCTTGTTTATCGAGTTTCGCGGCGGGGCATGCTTGATTCTCGCCTTCATGATGTTGTGGATGGGTAAGTGGCATCGGCGGTCTGGCTGTCTTACCGCCGCCGATTGGATGGTATTTCGATTTGGTAACGGATTCGGAGGACAATTTGCCCGCCTCTCGTCGGTACTAGCTGCCGTGCTTAGCACGGTTGGAATGTTGGCTATGCTCGTATTCGGCGCCGGGCAGTTTCTCGCTGTCTTCCTACCACTTTCACCCAATATGTGTGCAATAATACTCCTTTCGATCGCGACCGTTTACACCGCAGTTTCAGGGTTTTATGGGGTAGTTATTACCGACATATTTCAGGGAATTTTCATCCTGATGGCAACTGCCTATGTCGCCTTTGTTGCATTTGCCGCTGTGCCAGACATGGAATCCTTATCAACAATCTCCGAGCGAGTTACTAGCAACGACGCCTGGACTTCTAGCAAGCTCTCCTGGTTCACCAAGATGCCAGATGAATTTGCCGCCTACCAATACCTCACACTTTTCGCGAGTCTCTATTTACTCCGACAGGTTGCGGGAGGTATGGCAGCTGGAGACGACCCGAAATATTTCGGCGCTCGTAGCGACCGTGAGTGCGGTACGCTCACCTTCCTTTGGACGAGTTTGATGACCGTTCGCTGGCCCTTGATGATGGGGCTAGCCATCCTAGGCCTCACACTCATGGGCGAATTGTTTCCCTCTCCCGAGGCTCAACAAGCTGCCGTGGAGAGCATTCAGTCTGCCTACCCAGACGTAGACCCAAGAGGCTGGGATTCGTTGGTTTCAGACATCGCAAACAATCCCGAGAGCTACCCGCCTGAGCTAATCAGTTCGCTCAGCCAGGATCTCGGTCCCGAACTATTTCAGAAAAAAGTAAAACTCCTAGCATTTTCTGGTGGCACGAATGCCGAAAAAGTTTTGCCGGCGGTCTTGCTGATGAGCATCAAGCCAGGTGTGCGTGGCTTGCTCATCGTAGCACTTATCAGTGCTTTTATGTCGACCTTCGACTCGCACTTGAATCGTGCGGTGGGCATGGTCGTACACGATTTTTACCGCCCCTACCTCAGGCCCTTAGCGGAGAATTCGGAACTGATTTTTGCAAGCAGGGTGGTGTCTGTTGTTTTGGTGGTACATAGCGTCCTGTTTGCATTAACGTTTGACAGCATCAACGATATTTGGAGCTGGATTATCATGGGACTTACCGCAGGGCTATTAGGGCCTTCGATGCTGCGGTTCTATTGGTGGCGGTTCACCGGAGTAGGTTTTGCCATTGGCACACTCGCTGGATTATTAGCCGCTGTCGTGCAGCGGGTCTTTGCGCCGGACATGCACGAATTTCTAGTCTTTCTGTTAGTCATGGGAGCCGGAACAACAGGGGCAGTATTCGGCAGTTTGCTTTCAGAACCGGTAGACCACCGAATACTCTGGCGTTTTTATGAAAGGACGCGCCCCTTTGGATTTTGGGCGCCTCTTTTGAACCAGCTAGACAAGAAACAGCGAGAGAAGACTGTTTCGGAACACCGATTCGATCTCATCTCAGTCCCTTTCGCCCTGCTTTGGCAGATAAGCATGTTTATGCTTTCGATGCTGGTGCTTTTGCACAGTTGGGACGCCGTTGCGATTTGGACGGGGCTTATGCTTGTGGGACTTGGGCGACTTTATTTCTTCTGGTACCGAAAACTACCTGTGACCAACTGGTATGAGTCCGATGCAGAGAAGACCTTGATACCAACAGATTCCAACCGTGTCGAGTCAATACCTAGGTACGACAATTTTCATACTTCTAATCCCGAAATTTCTAACTAAAAAAACCTGTCACTATGCTTCAACCGTGTTCTGTAAAACATGTTAACCCTCTACAAGGCTCTAGAAGTCGGCGCGATTTTTCTACCGGTAATACCTACCCTGCGGTTGGCGTGCCGCGAGGGATGACTTACTGGACTCCGCAAACAACCGACGGAAGGTTTCTTTTCAATGGCGACGAGGAGACCATTTGCGGTATACGTGCCACGCATTCTCCTTCACCCTGGATGGGAGACTATGGGCACTTCGACATCTTTCCCCTAGTTGGTCCACTCCACAATACCCCAGAGCTTAGGGCCAGCAAGTACGATCGGGAATCCTTAGTGCTTGGGCCAAATCACGCCGGAATGCGCCTCCTGCGGTACGGCATCGACATGCATTTCGCCGCAACAAGTCGTTGTGCCGTTTTTGAAATAAATTTCCCATCAACGGGTGAAGCAAAAATCGTTCTTCAAACGGGCGTGGCAAGCAAGAGGACTTACGGAGAAATTCAAGTCTGCGAGCGCGGTGACCATTGCGAGATCCAAGGTATTAGCTACAGCAACCACGGCGGCTGCCCAGACAATTATGGCTGCTACTTTGTTGTTGAGATCGACGCTCCTGCTAGCGACCTAGGAGTATTTGATGCAAACTCGACAGCTACGCATCGCACCCGACATGCAGGGGCACAATCAGGCGCGTACGTCTGCGTAGAGTCCGCACAAAAAGTGGTCGTCCGAGTCGCTACGAGCTTTATTAGTTTCGACCAGGCAAGACACAACCTTCGCCAAGAAATAGGAAGCCGTGGCATAGAACAAGTTGCTCAAGGCACAGAAGCACTTTGGGCCAACTGGCTTGGACGAATACATTTTGAAGGGGGAAGCGAAAACGATCACCGCTGCCTTGCTTCGGCAACGTATCGCGTGGGGCTTTTCCCAATGTGCGCACACGAGCCAGCCAGCGATGGGAGCCCTCGCCATCGGAGTCCATACGACGGGAATGTGCATAGCGGAAAACTATTTACCAACAACGGATTCTGGGATACTCATCGCACCGTCTACCCCTTGTTGGCTTTGATCGATCCAGAAGGGTATGGCGAAATCGTTGACGGGTTTTTGCAGGCATATAGACAAAAAGGCTGGCTGCCGAAATGGGCCAGTCCCGGATTTCGAGACTGCATGATTAGCACCCATGTAGACGCGGTAATTTGCGAAGCCATTTCGAGAGACATTCCAGGGTTCGACCACAAAGAGGCATATCAAGCAATACGTCGACATGCGTTTGACACAAGCGACGAACCAACCAGATACGGTCGACTAGAGCTTCAGGAGTACGATCGCCTGGGCTACGTCCCGGACGATGTTGCGCCATTTAGCGTCAGCCGAACACTCGATTACGCTTATTGTGACTGGTGTATCGCACAGGTTGCCAGTCGACTTGGGCACGAGCAAGACGCAACCTATCTCACTGCCCGAAGCAAAAATTATCGAAATCTTTGGTATTCGCCCCAAAGTTTAATGCGGCCGAAACTTAAAAATGGGGAGTGGCAAGAGCCATGGAATCCACTTGCGTGGGGGCATTCTTACGTTGAAGGAGGCGCGTGGCAGCACTCTTTCAATGTACCACACGATCCAGAAGGGCTTAGCAGTCTCCTGGGAGGGCCTGACCAGTTAATTATTGCGATCGAAAATATGCTGCAGCTTCCTGCCACTTTCGAACGAGGTTCCTACGGAGATGTGATCCATGAAATGACAGAAATGGCCGAAGCCACAGATGCAAAAGGTACTTCGTTCGGACAGTATGCTCACTCCAATCAGCCAGTGCATGGCCTTCTTTGGTATCCAGCTGCTCTAGGAAGTAGCGAATGGACGAAAACACAGGTAGAGCGAGTAATGCGAGGCCTCTATAGTCCAGAGAATCTGCCTGGAGACGAAGACAATGGGGAGATGAGTGCTTGGTATGTCCTGGCCGCCATGGGGGCGTTTCCTCTTTGCCCAGGAAGTGGTCAGATGGTTTCCGCACCCTGCAGAATTTTTGATCAAGTGGTATTAGGGCAACCAGAATCATTCCATCGTCGCATCGATGTTGGTTCCAGAACCCTGTCGCCGGAAGCTCCAAGCACGAGAGCTCCCACGAAGTCGATCGATCATTCTAACACCTAAATTATGACTGTAGCGATGGTTCTACATTGCTCACCTGAGGGCAATCCCTAAGAGTCGATCTTTTTTCCAGTCCTCAGTTACGGCCTCAATGGGCTCCCCATTGCTGTTAGTATGATCGTGGAGGCAGAAGCAAGAAATGCGGTCGTCCCGTCCTCGTCATCTCGCTGATCATTTGCCGTGGATGCTTAGCGAGTACGGTTTTTTCTCGCTGCCATCCAAGATCACGGTTATCGCGATGCCACCTGTCCAAAGACGACTATCGCAGAGAGCCCAACCAGGGGTACTGTAGCAGGGTGTCACGAGACCTATCATTCCGTAACCAGTATCGTATTGGTAAGGGACATCTTCCGAATCAGCGATCGAATGCGTAAGCAACCTACTCGTGGAACTGGTGTACCTTACTCGCGTCGAACCAGTACGCCGACGCTGAATCAATTTGATTTGCGAGAACGATAATGACCCACTCAGGACGTGCAGTCGAAATGATGACATCCGAGATCTTACCACAGTTATGCTGACCAATGAGGGCGTGTCCTGAGTCAATTGGAACTTAGCATCTGTGCGGTCCGAAAAGCCAAATGCCAGACGAATAGGGGCGATGCTAACGCTTAGGATTCTTTCCGGACGCGAGGGCGCACGAGGGGATTTTGGTTGGCTTGTGCAGCGTGTGAGGACTCGTTCAATCGAAGTGGCCGTCCGGAAAGAATGCGTTGGACTAAGC
>Ga0114931_10003783_pt1 | contig 19069 bp, 16 predicted proteins | sample 2SBtaG_FD_89579 | JGI IMG/M metagenome (GOLD analysis project Ga0114931, IMG submission 89579) | Deep subsurface microbial communities from Kolumbo volcano to uncover new lineages of life (NeLLi) - 2SBTROV14_V59a metaG | ecosystem: Environmental > Aquatic > Marine > Volcanic | place: Kolumbo...
GCATCCCTGCTGCATACGGTCGTGGCAGAACCTGCCCCTATCCACGCTGTGGTGCTGCCAATGCCCGGACTTTTTGAGATGTTACGAAATTTGGGGTTAATCGAGAGGTCGTGGCGAGAAGGAGATGGCCGGGGCGCGCCCCGTTTCCGACTCCGAGTAGATGGCGTTGCAATACAAACATCGCCATGGAGCAAAGGAACGGGATGTAGCCCGAGACTATCCTCAATTGGGCTCGGAAGCACCGCTCGATCGCTTACGGGTCGGCGCGGCCGGTGCAACGCTCGCGGGTGCCCATGGAGGTCGAGGCGCAACCCCGAGCCGGGTCGCGACCTCGGTGCTCGGGATGTGGCGGGCCGCGGCGGGCTACGCCATGCGGGCACCTCGGCGCTTCGAGTTCGTGTTTGACGAAAAGGACCGCGCCAACCGGCCCGATGCCGCTTTCCCGCAGTAGAGCAGGCTCGAGTCCGACTGCCTCTCGGAGGTCCCCACCCACCCGTCGGCTCTTCCCCACCCGCCCGCCGTACGTGCGCTTCATTCCCCCGAACCCGGAAATCGGGCCCAGTGAGACACCGCTCACAGTAACCGCCGGCTAGAAGCCTAAAGATTGGACTTGTTCACGCGATACAGTTCGCATACACGGCAAATCTCGTTCAGCCTCCGCTCCCTGCCGCGGTCCGCTCCGCTTCGAAGGCGAGCACCGAATCACCGCCAGCATGCCACCGGCCTCAATTGCCTTTCACTGGTTCTCTCACGCGGCCACTCATGCCGGACTGGTCCGTTCCAACAACGAAGATGCAGTCCTCGAACGGCCGGACGTCGGCCTGTGGGCGGTCGCCGACGGGATGGGCGGACACAGCGACGGGGCCCTCGCCTCGCGAGCGCTCGTCGAGCGGCTCGCCCGGGTGGATCGACCGGAGCGGCTCAGCGAGTACGTGACCGCGGTCGAATCCGCGGTCCTCGAAGTCAACGCCCATCTGCGCCTTCTCGGCCATCGTGCGATCCAGCGGACCATCGGCAGCACCCTTGCCGTGTTGCTCCTGCACGGGGGCCACGCCGTGTGCATGTGGGCAGGGGACAGCCGGGTCTACCGGCTGCGCGGCCCGACTCTCGACCAGCTTTCCCAGGACCACGCCCTCGTCGAGGACCTGGTGGAGCGAGGATTCCTCGATCGAGCCAAGGCCCAGAACCACCCGCAGTCGAATCTCGTGACACGGGCCGTGGGCGCGAGCGATGATCTGAAGCTCGACCTCGACATTTTCGAGCTTTCCGCCGGTGATGTCTTCCTGCTATGCAGCGACGGCCTGGACAAGGAGGCGAGCCCGGGCGAGCTGGCCGAAGTGATGATGGGGCGAGGGCGGTCCACCGAGCCCCGGGCGACCTGTCTCGATCTCATCGCGCTCGCACTCGAGCGCGGTGGCCGCGACAACGTCTCCGTCATTGCCATCCAGGTGGAAGTTCCGGGGCAAGCGCCGGCAGGCCAAGAAGACCATGCAGGTTAGATCGGAGCTGCGAAGACTCGCTGTCCGCCACGCCAGCGGCGAGCTGGATGCGCCCGAGTACCTCCGCGCACGAACCGAGCTCATCGACGACATCACCTCTGGGCGGCGGGAGATTGTACGACGCATCGATCCACCCGCCCCGGACAGCGGCCGCCCCGCGAGTGCGCGATATCCACGGCGGCGACGCGTTAGTCGTCCCTTGGCAGGTATCGCCGGTCTGGCCCTGCTCGGACTCATCCTGTCCGCGGTAGCGCTCCGGGGACAATTGCTCGCAGACGACGGACAATGGGCCACCACTCCCGCCAGAGAGTCGTCCAACCGGTTCGCACACCCGGAGACGAAGGCGGCCCGCGGCGGAGACGATCTCGCCGTGGCGACGAAGCCCGGTCCGCGCTCGAGCGCGACTCGAGACTGGTTCGCGGCACAGCCCGATGACTACTACACCGTACAGATCTACAGCTCGCCCTCCAGGGCCGCAGCACTCCGCCTGACGGGCCGATTCAGCTCGCTCGACTTGCGGGTCCAGAGATCAGCAAGCCATCCGGCCATTTACCGCGTGGTTTACGGCAGTTTTGCCTCGGCCGACTTTGCCGAACGGATGTCGGACAGGATCCCGGCCGATCTGCTCGCCGTGTCGGGGGCCCCGCTCGTACGCCCTTTTCGCCAATTGACGGGTGCAGAAGTGCTGCGTTGAGCGGAGAGGACCGCCCGAGTGCTCTAACTCCCACTCGCGCTGCCGCGCAATACCACTACCGCTCTCCGTGGGTGCGATTGAAGAATTGTCCCGCACAGCCGATACGTGCGGTAACGAACGCCCGACGTGCCTTCACGCGGGCGCCGGGAGCCCGACCCTGACTCCAGTCGATACGCTCGGGCCTCTTCGAGGATCTCATCCGGAACGCATGGCCGTCTCAGACCGGAACGTAATTGCCGCTCCGCCGGGCGTACCCGGCGCCCAGATCGCCCGCGAGCCCGCGCCGGACGCACTGCGGGCCGCACCCGCGCCAAGGCCGCAACCCGGGATCACCCTCGAGCTCGCGAGGGTCAATACGCTCAAAGACAGCTTCCACCGGATCAATCGAGAGAAGGTCCGCCGGGTGCGCGACGCGCTCTCGCCTCCCCAGCGTGATTTCCTGGACATTCTGCCTCTCCTGTTCCACACGAATTATCCGCTCCTACCCAGCTTCGTCAGCCGCTCCACGCCATTCGGTGTCGCCGAGTACACCCCACAGTCCAATGCATTGAACGCGGCGCGACGGGTGGCGCGTAGCTTCGAGTTCAAGAAGCGGGCGGCTCGGTCGGTCGACATACTCGGGATATCGTTGATGGGCAGCAGCGGAACGGTGGCGTACTCGCGCCGCAGCGACTTCGACATCTGGCTCTGCCACAGGCCAGACCTGGAAGCGAACGCACTCGAAGAGCTCACTCGAAAAGCGGGAGCGATCTCCCGGTGGGCGGCTTCCCTCGGGCTCGAGGCGCATTTCTTCACCATCGATGCGGAGAAGTTTCGCGCTGGACACGCTGGACCGCTCAGCAGCGAGAACAGCGGCAGCACTCAGCACGATCTGTTGCTGGACGAGTTCTATCGAACCGGTCTGCTCCTCGCTGGACGATTTCCGATCTGGTGGCTCGTCCCTCCGGAATTGGAATCGCGTTACACGGAGGTCGTTGCCTATCTGCAAGACAAACGCTTCGTCTCCCACCAGGAATTCGTCGACTTCGGCACCGCTCACGACCTGTCGCCATCGGAGTTCGTCGGAGCGGCCCTGTGGCAGCTCACCAAGGCAATCGCCTCACCCCACAAGTCCTTGCTGAAGATCATGCTGCTCGAGGCATACGCGAGCGAGTATCCGAAACCGGACCTGCTCAGCTCACGCTATAAGCAAGCGGTGTATGCGGGGGTTCGTTCCTTGAATGACCTCGACCCCTACGTGCTGTTCAGCCGTAAGGTCGAGGACCACCTGGCTCTCTCCGGTGACGCGGTCCGTCTCGAGCTGGCCCGAGAATGCTTCTATCTCAAGGTCAATGTCCCCTTGAGCAGGCTCTCCAGGTCGCGCGCGAGCGACGATTGGCGCACGGAACTCGTGCGGGAGATCGTCGAGCAATGGAACTGGAAGGAAGAGAAGATCGCACGGCTGGACAACCGGGCCCGCTGGAAAATCGACCGTGTCATGGAGGAACGCAACGCGGTCGTGCGTGCGCTGACTCATGCTTACAAGCTCATCACTCGATTCGCGAGAGAGCATGGCCGCCCGAGCCGGGTCAGCGAAAGGGATCTGACGATTCTCGGGCGCAAGCTCTTCGCCGCCTACGAGCACAAGGCCGGCAAGATCGAGATCGTGAACTACGGACAGGACCACTACCTCAGCGAAGAGCAGGTCGCCTTCTCCTGCGACCTCGGTGCGGACGGCAGCGAAGTCTGGCGACTCAAACGCACCGGGCCCAACCCCGAACTCACTCCAGAACCCCTACAACAGGCGCCCCACGTCACTGAGCTTCTGGCCTGGTGCCATTTCAACCGAGTCGTCGGGGAACAGACCCGGATCGCCGTGCAGAGCGGAAGCGGTGAGCTCAGCACTCGGGACCTGCAGGCCGCGCATGCTCACCTCAAAGCCCAGTTCCCGGTTTCCTACGTGGCGCCTCCCGACATCTCGGATCTCGTGCACAGCCCACGCATCCTCGCGGCCGGAACCTTCGTGAACATCGGAGTCGATCCGATGGCAAGCTACACACGGCAAGGCCGCCGTCTGACCAGCAGTCGGATGGATGCACTCAGCTACGGCGGCTTGCACGAGAATCTCGTGCACGAGATCGATTACCTGTTCGTGACCACCTGGCGAGAGGCCATGGTGTTGCGACATCACGGTCTACCGGGGCTGCTGGAGTGCCTTTGCGAACATCTCGGCTGGGTCGATCGCGCAAACGAAGGCACCGAGCTCGAGCGGGTACGGAAGGTCGCTTGTCACTGCGTGACACCCGGATATGCCAGAGTCATCACTCAACGCGTTGCGCGGCTCTTCGAAGACGTCACGAGCTGGTACCGGCGAACGGCCGCGGACCCGGCCCGGCTCTACATCCTGAAGGCCGAGGAGCAATTCTATGTGCTCCGGGGCGAGGGTAGCGCCGTGAGCAGCGACTATGTCGGGCCCTATCGCGAGCTCCTGCGCTATCTGGGCCGACCGAGGTCGATATCCACCACCGTCAACATAGATCCATTCGCCTTACCTGGATCACCGCTCGAGCTCGTCTACCGGCACAGTACGATCGGGGCGGTGGATTGCTACTACCTACCCCATGAAGGGTCCGCGGATCTCTTTGTCGTCGACGAGCACGGGGCCCTGTTCTCCGAGCGCATCGTCTTCTATTCGGACACGACTCTGGTACGGAACCTTCGTCTGTTCTTCGAATCGGTCCAGTATCGGCAGACGTTCAGCGCTAACGACGCGACCCTGGCGGGAGACCCGACCGAAGGGGAAACGGCGCCGGCGGTTCACTTCAACCGCCTGTCCAGACGCCCGAACCGCTCCTTCGAGACCACCCCGGTCCAAGGCCACTCCAGGCTGGACACCCGCGCGGGATTTCACGTTCAGGTGATCGGCAAGCAGGTCGACGGCCAGACTCAGTTCACGCTCTACTGCGACGAGCGAGAGTTCGACACTCTCGAGCACGGTGAGAACGTCTTCGAGGCCCTCGCCGAACACATCCTCAGGCGGCGCTCGACACACGAACGATATCCCATCTTCATCACCGACATCGATCTCTCCCAGCTCGAAAAAAGCAGCATGCCGGGTAGGCGGCTTCAGACCATCCACTACCTGCATTACAAGAAGCGAATCGAGGACCGCCTGAACGAGATACTCAGCGCGGAGCGATAGACGCCCCGTTCGCAGCCACGGTCCTGGCAGCCCATCGAGATCACCACTCAGAAAGCTCTGAACACGTCGATCCCCGACTGCTCAGCGCCCGCTCGGGCGCAAACGCGGTTTGCGCCCGGCTTCAGAATCGAACGCTCACGCCTTCAATTTCCCCAGGCGACTCCCGGGGGGAGGGGGCACTCTCAGCGTCCCGAGCGGCGCGAGGGACGACGCACCGGACGCGCTTCGTGGCGCGGGCCACCACGGGGAGCACTGGCGCCTAGACCGACCGCGTCGAGAAGCACATCGAGCAGTTCGCCCTCCATCTCGAGAAAGCGCCCGGGCCGTAACCCGCGGGGGAGAACGACAGGCCCGTATCGGATCCGTATCAGGCGGCTCACCCTCAGCCCTTGGCTGGCCCACAAGCGATGGACTTCCCGAGTACGGCCTTCGCGCAAGGTCGCTCGAAACCAACGGTTAGCGCCCTCGCCGCCCGCTTCCGACAGAGCCTCGAACCGAGCGAACCCGTCTTCGAGCACCACCCCGCCGAGCAGCGTCCTCAACGTCTCGGGCTCAACCGTACCGAGCACACGGACCGCGTACTCCCGCTCCAGCGCATAGCTGGGATGCATCAGCCGGTAGGCGACCTCGCCGTTGTTAGTGAAGACCAAAAGGCCGAGTGTCGTCGCGTCGAGCCGGCCGGCCATTATCCACCGGCCGTTTGCGCACTTCGGTATTCCCTCGAACACGGTGCGGCGCCCTTCCGGATCGCGCCGGGTGGAAACCTCACCGTGGGGCTTGTTGTAAAGGAGCACACGAGTCCGACCGAGAGCGGAGCGCGACAACCGCCGCCCGTCGAGCCGGATGACGTCGTCTTGCGAGACCCGCGCCCCCATCTCGACCTGCCCGCCATTTACGGTCAGCCGTCCCTCCGCGATCCAGCTCTCGACCTCTCTGCGCGAGCCATGGCCACTGCGCGCGAGAGCTTTTTGAATTCTCTCCGGCGGCGGGCTCGGGTGTCGAGAGTCGCCCCGGTTCATGCAGGACCGGTCTCAGCCGATGCCCGATCTCCGCCGTTCCCGGAAACCGGGGCGGAGCGCTCCTCGCCGGGCTCGAGCGCAACGTCCGGTGCCATCTCCTCTCCACCATCGAAGAGGTCGTCATGCATGTTCTCGAGGTCGTGGATCTCGGCCAGGGGAGGCAGATCCTCGAGGCGTCGTAGATTGAAGTCATCAAGAAACGCTCGGGTGGTGCCGTAGAGTTCCGGTCGACCGGGAACCTCCCGATGACCCAGCACGCGGATCCAATCTCGCTCCAGCAGCGTGCGCATGATGGAGGCGCTCACCGCGACGCCGCGCACGTCTTCGATCTCTCCTCGCGTGACGGGCTGGCGATACGCGATCAACGCCAGGGTTTCCAGCAACGCCCGCGAGTAGCGCGGCGGGCGTTCGGCATTCAGACGCGACACCCAATGGGAAAAGGTCGCCTTGACCTGATAGCGAAAGCCGCTGGCGACCTCGCGCAGCTCTACCCCGCGCCCCGAGCACTCCTCCGCCAGCCTCTCCAGGGCGCGGCGGACGAGGGCGCGCAGCGCCTGCCGGTCCGGCGCAGAGGGAGTCTGATCGCCGAGGGATGCGTCCACGGCGATCAGCGCCACGAGGTCCTCCAGCGGCACCGGGCGGGCGGCGGACAGGAGTACCACCTCCAGCACCCGCATGAGCTCCCGTTCGTTCACGCCGGCCGGCCTCCGGACAAACGGACATGAATGGGGCCGGTGGACGTGCTCTGACTCAACTCGATGATCGAATCCCTGGCGAGCTCCAGGATCGCGAGGAACGTCACGACGACCCCGCGCCGGCCCTCGCCGGAGGTGAACAGGCTGGTGAATTCCGTAAAGACATGCGTGCCGAGCTTTTCAAGGATCATCGACATCCGCTCCCGAACCGAGAGGGGTTCCAGGGGAACACGATGATGCGCGGTCATCTCCGCACGCCGCATGACATCGGCTAGCGCGCGCAGGAGATCTTCCATTCCCACCTTTGGAAAGAGATGCGCGGGGGCAATCTCTCCGGTGTCAACCGCCACCGAAAAGAAATCCCGGCCCTCGCGGGCAAGATCCTCGATCGAATCGGCTGCTTGCTTGTAGCGTTCGTACTCCTGCAAGCGGCGCACGAGGTCTGCTCTCGGATCCTCTTCCTCGGCTTCCGTGTGGTGCCGAGGTAGCAGCATTCGGGATTTGATCTCGGCGAGAACTGCGGCCATGACGAGATACTCCGCGGCAAGCTCCAACCGCAGCTCCTTCATGAGATCCACATAGGCCATGTACTGCCGCGTGACCTCCGCGATCGGAATATCGAGAATGTCCAGATTTTGCCGGCGAATGAGGTACAGGAGCAGATCGAGCGGGCCCTCGAAGGCCTCGAGAAAGACCTCGAGCGCATCTGGCGGGATATAGAGATCCTTGGGGAGTTCGGTCAGGGCCTCGCCCTGCACGACCGCGAAAGGCATCTCCTCCTGACGGGGCGCTGTCTCTGAGAGCGGCAGCGCCGCGGGCCCGGGTGGGGACGCTCCGGGCTCTCCCTTCAGGTCCGAGTCTCGCCCGGCCGTCACCGGTAGTCCAGCCCCATCGCCTCGCGGACCTCTTCCAACGTCTCGCGCGCGGCGTCGCGCGCCTCCTCGCACCCCTCGGCAATGATCGAACGCACCACCTCGGGCTGCTCGACATACTCGAGGGCCCGCTCTCGAATCGGGGCCTGCTCGGCCAGCACCGCTTCGATGACCGGCTGCTTGCAGTCGAGACAGCCTATGCCCGCGCTCGTGCAGCCGTGCCGGGCCCAGGCCCGGCAGGCCTCGTCGGTGTACACCTGATGTAGCTGCCATACCGGACACTTCTCGGGCGTCCCCGGATCGGATCGCCGGACCCGGGCCGGATCGGTCGGCATGGTACGGAGCTTCCGGGTAACCGAATCGGGGTCCTCCCTCAACGTCACGGTGTTTCCGTAGGACTTCGACATCTTCTGCCCATCGAGCCCCGGCATCTTTGCCGCCGACGTGAGAAGTGCCTGCGGCTCGGGAAGGATCATCTTGCCTCCCCCTTCGAGGTACCCGAAGAGCCGCTCCCGATCGCCAATCGAGATATTCTGCTGGCTCTCCAGAAGGGCGCGCGCCTTTTCCAGCGCGTCGATGTCACCTCGCTCCTGATACTCCCTGCGCAGCTCCCGGTAGAGCCGGGCATTGCGCTTGCCCATCTTGCGAGCAGCCGCTTCGGCTCGGCTCTCGAAGTCGGGCTCCCGTCCGAAGACATAGTTGAATCGACGGGCCACCTCCCGGGTCAGCTCGATATGGGCAACCTGATCCTCCCCGACCGGAACGAGGCCCGCTTTGTAGATGAGGATATCGGCACTTTGCAGCAACGGATAGCCGAGGAAACCATAGGTCGCCAGATCCTGCTCCTTCAGCCGCTCCTGCTGGTCCCGGTAGGTCGGAACCCGTTCCAGCCAGCTGACCGGGGTCACCATCGACAACAGAAGATGAAGCTCTGCATGCTCTGGAACGCGGGATTGCACGAAGAGCTTCGAGTCCCCTGGATCGATGCCGCAGGCGAGCCAATCGACCACCATCTCCCAGACCGAACCCCCAATGATTCCCGATTGCTCGTAATGAGTGGTCAGGGCATGCCAGTCCGCCACGAAGAAGAAGCATTCGTACTCGTGCTGGAGCTTGACCCAGTTCTTCAAGACCCCATGGTAGTGCCCTAAATGAAGCTGCCCGGTCGGACGCATCCCCGAGAGCACCCTCTGGTGCTGAATAGGAACGCTTACCACCGTCATTACCTCCCTGCCGACGTTCGAGGAAACCTGACCGGCATCGCCAGGCTCCCCGGCCAAGGGAAGCCGCCGACGCGGAAGACGGCAGGCCCGAGAAACCCGCCTTCCAATGCCGGACGATGCGCGGGTGAAACCGGTGGCGCTCCCTGAAAGCCATGGTATTCCACGCCATTGGCAATGAACAACCGGGCTCCGTCGCGGACTCCCCGGAGACGCTCTCAGCGCCCGAAGGCGTTGCAGTCTCCCAGCCCGGGCCGGACCACCTCGGGGCGGGAGCCCGTCATATCCACCACCGTGGTGACACCGGTGCCGCAGGGCCCGGCATCGAGGACCGCATCTACCCTCCCCTGGAGCGCATCGGCAACTTCCGCGGCATGGGCCGGAGGATGTTCCTCACCCGGCAACACCAGACTGACACTCAGCAAGGGGCCGTCCAGGCGCTCCAGTAAGGCACCGACGACGGGCGAATCGGGCACTCGCAGCCCGATCGTCCGGCGCTTCGGCTGTAACAAGCGCCTGGGGACGCTCCGGCTTGCCGGCAGCAAGAAGGTATAGGGACCGGGGGTGTGTGCTTTCAGTACTCGGAAATGCGCATTTCCGACCTTGGCATACTCGGCCAGGGAAGAGAGATTCCGGCAGACGAGAGTAAAATCGTGGCGCGACCCCAGGGCGCGGATCTTGCGGATCCGCTCGACGGCCGCGGCAGCGCCGGGCACGCAACCGAGCGCGTAGCAAGAATCGCTCGGGTAAGCAATGACGCCCCCTTCCTCGAGGATCCCGACCACCCGTCGCAAATGCCGAGGGGCCGGATGGGAGGGGTGCAAGGCAATCGTAGCCGTCACGGGCATATCCGTCCTCTTTCCGCCCAGCCGATCCCCCCCCCCGCAGCCGAGAGAGGTCCTCGTTGCGAGCCCGAACTCATAGCCGGCGGCGTTGCGCTATACTATCGCGAGGCCGCCCGGTCCCGGATCCTAACGCAGCCGGCACCCTCCCGGGCGATCCGGCCCACCAGGAACCTGTTGGATCCGGAACTGCACGACCCCGAGGAAGCGGATTTCGCCCCTCTCACGACGTGCATCCCTGAACGTGGGTGGGCCTGACGGGCGCCCCCGGCGTCTGCCCACTTGCCGTTTTGCGCGCCCACCCCGTACGCACGGTACCGCATGAAGAAGCTCTTATTCGATTTCTTTCCGGTCATACTGTTCTTCATCGCGTTCAAGGCGCACGAGGATCCGAAAGAGGGGATCATATTCGCCACCGCAGTGGCGATCGTCGCCTCGGTGGCCCAGGTCGCCTACTCCTGGCTGCGACACCGGCGCGTCGAGAAGATGCACCTCATCACCATGGCGCTGATCGTCGTGCTGGGCGGGTTGACTATCGCGCTCGACGACGAGATGTTCATCAAGTGGAAGCCGACGCTCGTCAACTGGTTGTTTGCCCTTGCGTTCCTCGGCAGTCAGTTCGTGGGACGCAAGCCAATCGTGCAACGCATCATGGACAAGAACGTCAGCTTGCCGAACCCGGTCTGGCGGCGCTTGAACGGCAGCTGGAGCGCGTTCTTCCTCACCCTCGGCGCCGTAAATCTGTACGTCGTCTACGCCTTCGACACCGATACCTGGGTGAACTTCAAGCTGTTCGGCATGCTGGGACTGACCCTGGTGTTCGTCGTCGCCCAGGGATTCTACCTGTATCGCCACGCCTCGGTCCCCGAAGACGACGACGGCGCTTGCCCTCCGAACGGCGAGGCGACAACCCGACCCTCGCTCGTGCACGAGTCGCGCCCCGAAAGCAGCGCGAACACCCGTCGCGATGTCTGATGAAACCCGCTCCCACGCACGTGGGAGCGAAGGGCTCTCCCCGACCCTCGAGCTCACCGTGGAGCTCATGTGCCGTGAATCCGTGACTCCCGCCGATGGCGGATGCCAGAAGCTAATCGGGGACCGCTTGCAGAGGCTCGGCTTCGAGGTCGAGGCCATGCGCTTCGGAGAAGTGGACAACCTCTGGGCCTGCCGGGGCAGCGGTACACCACGGTTCGTCTTTGCCGGACACACCGATGTCGTGCCTACCGGCCCACTCTCGGAATGGTCGAGCGATCCATTCTCGCCCGTCGTTCGAGGGAATTATCTGTATGGCCGGGGGGCGGCGGACATGAAGGGAAGCCTGGCAGCGATGGTCGTGGCCGTCGAACGGTTCGTGCACCGCCATCCCAACCAGCGCGGGTCCCTCGGTTTTCTCCTGACCAGTGACGAGGAAGGACCCGCGGTCGACGGTACCGTCCGGATCGTGGCCGCTCTGCAAGCCAGGAATTGGGAGATCACCTGGTGCCTGGTGGGCGAGCCGTCGAGCAGCGAGAGAATTGGCGATGTGGCCCGGAACGGCCGCCGGGGTTCTCTCAACGGGACCCTCACCGTGCGCGGCGTTCAGGGACACGTCGCCTACGCAGAGCAGGTCGTCAACCCCATACATCTCGCGTGCGCTGCGCTGGACGAGCTGGTCCGGTCTCGTTGGGACGAGGGGACCGGCGACTTCCCTCCCACGAGCTTTCAGATCTCGAACATCAATGCCGGCACCGGAGCCACGAACGTGGTTCCCGGCTCCCTTGTCGCGCAGTTCAACTTCCGCTACTCCGCCGCCCTGACCCATACGGAGATCATCGACCGGGTGGAGAACGCTTTTCGGAGCCGCGGTCTCGACTTCGGGCTCGAGTGGAGCCATTCGGGCGTGCCGTTCGTCACCCCGGGGGGCGAGCTCATCGACGCCGTCCTGGCCGCGGTAGAGGACGTTACCGGTCAAGGTTGCACGCTCTCGACATCGGGCGGCACCTCGGACGGTCGTTTCATCAGGCCGACCGGGGCCGAGGTCGTCGAGCTCGGACCCATCAACGCGACGATCCATCAGATCGACGAACGCGTCACCCTCGAGGAGCTCGACGTCCTCACCGACATCTACGAATCGATACTGGTGCGCTTGCTCTCCTGACCGCGACGCGCACCCCGGACCGCCTGCCGGCTTGGCGCCTGAACCGCGACAGCGGGCGCTCCCGAGAAAGCTCTGAACAAGTCCGTCCTGGACTTCTCAGGGCGCACTCGGGCGCAACCGCGGTTGCCCCTTGCGACGAAATCGAAGGCTCACACCTCCAATCTTGGCAGCACACCCCGGCACCGCGGGAACCTCTGAACAGCTCAGAGCGTCCCTAACCATTTTCCGCCGACCAGGATCGCAGTGCCCTCTCCAGCCGCTCGATCGCGGTGTGGGTTTCCTCATCCGTGATGGTCAGCGGCGGTAGCAGCCGCAGCACGTCCGGCCCCGCGACCAGAACGAGCAAACCGTACTCGGTGCAGCGGTCCAGAAGCTCCCCGGCCTTGCCTGTGTAGCTATCGACCAGCTCCGCACCGATCATCAGGCCGCGACCGCGGATGTCCTTGAACAGTCCGAGCTCCTCGTTCAAGCCAGCAAGGCTCGAGCGGAAGCGCTCACCCTGGGTGACGACGTTGCTTTGGAGCTCCGGCGAGCGTGCCAGCCGAAGCGCCACCCTGGCAACCGCCGTCACCACCGGATTGCCGCCGAAGGTGGAGCCGTGGCTTCCGAACGGCAATGCGCCGGCTGCCTTCTTCCCGACGAGAAGCGCCCCGATGGGCAGACCGCCTCCCAACGCCTTGGCCATCGTGACGACGTCGGGCACGACCCCAGGCTCCCACTCGTAGCCGAAGAGCTTCCCGGTCCGAGACATTCCGCACTGGATCTCGTCGAACACCAGAAGGGCGTCGTGCTTGTCGCAAAGCGACCTCAGATGGCCTAGGAACCCTTGCCGTGCCGGGGTGATCCCCCCTTCCCCCTGCACCGGCTCGACCATGACCGCGCAGGTTTGCTCGGAGATCATCGCCTCGATGGCGCCCGGATCATTGAACGCACAGTAGCTGAATCCACCGGGCAGGGGCTCGAATCCTTCGTGGTACTTCGGTTGAGCGGTGGCAGTCACCGCCGCGAGGGTGCGGCCATGGAACGACCCCTCGAACGTGATGATCTCCCGCTTCGTCTCGGGGAAGTGCAGACTCGAGCGCTTACGGACCAGCTTGATGGCGGCTTCGATCGCTTCCCCGCCGCTGTTGCAGAAGAAGACCTGCTCGGCGAATGTCGCCTCGACGATCTCCTCGGCCAATCTCACCGCCGGCTCCACGTAATAGATATTGCTCGCATGCCAGAGCTTCTGGCCCTGGGTCATGAACGCGTCCAGCAGCTCCGGATGCTGGTGCCCAAACGCGTTGACCGCGATCCCGGTGCTCAGGTCGAGATACTCGTTACCGTCGAGGTCCCACACCCTCGCCCCGCGCCCGTGATCGAGCACGATCGGCTTCGGGGCATAATTCGGGACGTAGTTCTTCTGCCCTGCCCGAACCAGGGATTCCGTATTCGAGGTTCCCGCTACCATGAAAGCTTCTCCTTAGTCGGCGGAGCCCCGCCCCCTCCAACTGATTGGGAGGCGGCGCGCACCTGGCGATGATCTCCGCCCTGGTCCCAGGCACCACACCCACCGCAAACGCGTAATTATGTCAGAGACCTCCGTCCGATATCCACGAGCTCTTTCACGTAGGGACCTCGGCGACTAGCGGGTGGGCCCGGGTCAGCCGAGCCCCCGGGCTTCGTGCAAACGCCGGGCGAGCCGGCACGACAATGGCGACTCTCACCGGAAAGCGTGACGCTGGCACCGATGGGGCCCAGGGGACCTCGACATAGGCTAGAATTTCGCCATGTCCGACGATCAACCCCAGCGCCCGGATCTGGACGACGACCTCGCCGTCAAGGAGTCGGAGCCGAAGCTCGAGAAGCCGCCGCTCTACCACGTGGTGCTTCTGAACGACGACTACACTCCGATGGAGTTCGTCGTGCACGTGCTCGAGCAGTTCTTCTCGCTGGACCGGGAGAACGCGGTTCGAGTCATGCTCCACGTCCACACCCGGGGAAAGGGGATCTGTGGTACGTACTCTCGCGAGATCGCGGAGACGAAAGTAGCGCAAGTAAATGAATACTCGAGAGAGAATCAGCATCCCCTACTTTGCACAATGGAATACGCCTAGGCGCGTGCACCGCCTCTGACAGGAGACCCGCTCATGCTCAGTAAGGAGCTCGAGTTCACGCTGAACCAGGCATTCAAGGAAGCGCGCGACAAGCGCCACGAATTCATGACCGTGGAGCATCTGCTGCTCGCTCTCCTCGACAACCCGGCCGCGGTGAAGGTCCTGAGCGCGTGTGGCGCGGACCGGGAACGGCTGCGCTCGGAGGTCTCCCGTTACGTCGACGATAGCACCCCCGTGCTCTCCGGGAAGGACGAACGGGAGACACAACCGACCCTCGGCTTCCAGCGTGTGCTCCAGCGATCCGTTTTCCACGTGCAATCCTCGGGCAAGAAAGAGGTCACCGGTGCGAACGTGCTCGTGGCGATATTCGGGGAGCGCGAATCCCAGGCAGTCTACTTCCTGAACCGCCAGAACGTTACCCGGCTCGACATCGTCAATTACATCTCCCACGGGATCTCGAAGGTCTCGGACGACGAGGAGTCCGAGCGTCCCGCCTCGACCGGCGGCGAAGAGGAGAAACCGGGAGAGACCCAGGGCCGGTCGCCGCTCGAGGCGTACACGATCAACCTCAACGAGCAGGCCAGGGACGGGCGAATCGACCCGCTGATCGGCCGGCGCTCGGAGGTCGAACGAACCATCCAGATCCTCTGCCGGCGGCGCAAGAACAACCCGCTCTACGTCGGTGATGCAGGGGTCGGCAAGACGGCGATTGCCGAGGGCCTTGCGAAGATGATCGTGGACGGAGACGTACCCGAGGTCATCTCGGACGCGACTCTCTACGCGCTCGACCTCGGCGCCTTGCTCGCCGGCACGAAATATCGCGGAGACTTCGAGAAGCGCTTGAAGAGCCTGCTCGCACAGCTCGACAAGGAGCCGCACGCCATCCTCTTCATCGACGAGATCCATACGATCATCGGTGCGGGCGCCGCCTCGGGGGGGGTGATGGACGCCTCGAACCTCATCAAGCCCGTCCTGGCCTCGGGAAAGCTGCGCTGCATCGGATCGACCACGTTCCAGGAGTACCGCGGTATATTCGAGAAGGACCGTGCACTGGCCCGCCGCTTCCAGAAGGTCGAAGTCAGCGAGCCGAGCGTGGAGGACACGATAAAGATCCTGGCGGGGTTGAAGTCTCGCTTCGAAGAGCACCACCATGTCAAGTTCTCCCGGCAGGCCATGCGGGTTGCCGCCACCCTCGCCGACCGTTACATCAACGACCGCCATCTGCCCGACAAGGCGATAGACGTCATCGATGAGGCCGGAGCATCGGTTCGCCTCTTGCCACCCTCCAGGCGAAAGAAGATCGTGGGAGTGACCGACGTCGAGAACGTGTTGTCGAAGATGGCCCGGATCCCTCCGAAGTCCGTCTCCACGACCGACAAGGAGGTCATGCGCAACCTCGAAAGAGACCTCAAGATGCTGGTCTACGGTCAAGATCAGGCAATCGGGACCCTCGCCTCCGCTATCAAGATGGCGCGCTCGGGACTACGCCAGGGAGAGAAGCCGGTCGGTTCTTTTCTGTTCGCCGGCCCCACCGGGGTTGGCAAGACGGAGGTCACTCGCCAGCTCGCCCATATTCTCGGGATCGAGCTCATTCGCTTCGACATGTCGGAGTACATGGAGCGCCATACCGTATCTCGTCTGATCGGAGCCCCGCCCGGATACGTGGGCTTCGACCAGGGCGGGCTGCTGACCGAGGCAATCACGAAGGCCCCGCACAGCGTGCTGTTGCTCGACGAGGTGGAAAAGGCGCATCCCGACGTCTTCAATCTGCTCCTTCAAGTCATGGACCACGGCACGCTCACCGACAACAACGGGAGGAAAGCAGACTTTCGAAACGTGGTGCTGGTGATGACCACCAATGCCGGGGCGGAGCAGGCGAGCCGGCGGTCGATGGGCTTTACGCTGCAGGATCATTCCACCGACAGCCTCGAGGCCATCCACCGGATGTTCTCACCCGAATTTCGAAACCGGCTCGACGCCATCGTTCAGTTCAACGCGCTCGAGAAGGAAACCATCGCCCAGGTGGTCGACAAGTTCATTATCGAGCTCGAAGGCCAGCTGGAGGAGAAGAACGTCACGGTGGAAGTGAACGAGGCGGCACGGGCTTGGCTGGCCGAGCACGGCTACGACCGAATCATGGGCGCTCGCCCCATGGAACGGGTCATCCAGAAGCACATAAAGCGTCCGCTCGCCGAGCAGCTGTTGTTCGGCTCCCTCGAAGGCGGTGGACACGTCCATGTGAGCGTGGATGACCACGGTCTGTCCCTTTCCTTCACCCCGAGCAATCGAGGCTCCGCCCGAAAGTCCGCGCCGAAGCTGGACGAAGTGGAAGGTTGACGCGCGGGCGGGTGAGACGGCCGGGCGTGCCGGGTTCCAGGCACGCGGAAAGCCCGTCGGGCGGGCGGGCGCGGGCCATCCAGGGCGGCGCCGCGCGGCCTGCCGGGGTGATCCGTTCCGCCTGACACGCGAGCACCCAGCACGAGAAGGGACGTCGGCGCGCAACCGCCTACAAGGATCCGTAATGAAGCACGTGAAGACCCGGCCAATCTCGATGCTAGTCGCTGCCCTCGCGCTCGCCACGATCTCCGGGGAGCCGGCCCTCGCCGCGCCGAGCTATACGGCTACCGCCAGCCCGGCGCACGGTGGCCGAAGCTCAGCAGGAACGCTGCCGATCGGCATCGTCCGAGCGAGTGTTCGCTCACTCGGACGATATCTCTCGGGGGTCGATGCCGGTGACACGACCGCCATCCGTTCCTTCGTCGAAGCGAAGCTCGCCCCGCACTTCGACTTTCCCTATATGGCGCGTTGGGCCGCGGGACCCTTCTACGGCAGGCTGACCGGCCGGTCACGACGCGCCCTGGCCGAGAAGATCGAGCTCATGTTCGTCCAAGCCCTGACTCGCAATCTGGGGGTCTATAGCACCCCACCCCCCAGGGTCCAGGTATTTCCAGCCGTCTCGAGGGGACCGCGGGGCGAACGCGTGGTCAGGGCGAGAGTGCTGCCTCGGGCCGGTTATCCGATATTGCTTTCGTTCCGGTTCTACCGAAGCAGTGGCGGTGCCTGGCGCGTCTTCGACGTCCAGGCCAACGGCTTCAGCGCACTCGCCTACTACCGCCGCTACTTCGCCGCGCTCGTGCGCCGGGCCGGGCCGGGTGCGCTGTCGGACTGAAGTGGCTCCACACCCCGCGACCGAAACCTCAGCCGGCGGAGTCTAAGGCGCGGTTCTTTGCTGCCAAGGATTCGATCAGCGCCTCCAAGCCCTTATTCCGCACGGCGGCATCGAGCGCGGCACGATAGGTCGCGACAAGGCTCACCCCCTCGATCACGACGTCGTCGAGCTGCCACGATGGGCCGAACTGGTGGAGCCGAAATCGGACGTCGAGCGGCTTTCGGGTCTCGGTGTACAGAGTGCTCCGGACCAATGCCCTGTCCATCGACCGGTTGAATCGGGCAGCCTTGTAATCGATTCGCACCGCTCGCTCCCGTACCAGGAGGTCGGCAAACGCCCGGTACACGAGCCGCTCGAGCTCGGAGACGAACCGCCCGCGCTGGGTGGGCGTAGCGCGCCGCCAGTGGCGGCCGAGCACCCGGCGAGCCACTACCGCAAAGTCCATGTAGGTGGAGATGTGCTTGCGTACGAGGTCCGTGCGAAACCGTGCCTCGCTCGTTCGTTCGGTGGGGGCGGTGATTGCGGCGAGCAGATCGTCGGTCGTCTCGCGCAACAGCCTGGCCGGGTCACGATGCCGCTCGGGGCTCGCCGGCGTTGCCACCGCGATCACCTGGTCAGCCGGGGCGGGCTGCGCCATCCCGAACAGGGAAAGCAGCGTTCCCGCGAGCACGCTCAGGAGAAACGGCCCGGCGCTCGAGCGGCGAACACCCGGTCCCGCGGCACGATGGTAAAAAACGTCTGGCATGCCCATTTCCTGTCTCCATAGCCCATTTTCGAGTGCACCGCCGAGCCCATCCGGCAACACCGGGGCAGCGCTGGCAGTGCCGTCTACCGCGCACCGTGAAGCCGCCAGAACGAGTATCCCGCCCGTGTCATGCACCCGTCGGACCCTATGAGCCCTATTTTCTGCGCAAGCTCGAAAGGCGCATCATCCACGGGGAGTGAGATGTAAACGAGCCCATCTCCGAAATGCTTGTCGAGCAGGCTCACGAGCGCTCGCTCCTGGTGGGTGGTCAAACAGTACCCGTCGGCCTGCAGCCGATCGGGGAGCTCGTGGGGCAGTGCTTCGAAAAAGGCCATCTGGGGAACTCCGGTAGGGGTCGCACCCATCGCCATGCGAAGTACGTGCCAGCCCCGCGCCGAGGCCGCATTTTCGAAGCAAATCGCCATTTCGCATCCCTCCTGGGTGCCGACAACCGGCCCGCCTTGTCAACATTTTCGACAATGCCCCGGCGATGCGTTCACACTTTCGGTGAGCACCGCGTCACATTCCCGCACCGACACACGGCGGCGCCTAGTGTCTTCGTCTCGAGCATCAATTACTTGAATGCCACCTTGACGAAACTGCCGCGTGTAAGGAATTCCGACAGGCAGCCGATCAACGGCCGAGATCGGGGCAGTGCAGAGCTCCCGCCCCGCGAATTGAGGATGTGTGCGACCAGTTGGGAAAACGGTTCCCAGCCCCGCTATCTCATGGCTTCGAACTGGGACCGATGTCCCGGTATCGACCTTGCTTCGCGGACCTGCACGTGTTGTGCTTGCGGCTCGGGAACGGAGCCCGAAAGACTCGGCCGGAATCGATCTCGCCAATGATGGGCACCCTACTCCAGTGAAATTCGCGAATCCCTATACAGACCGACGCGGA
>Ga0114931_10003784_pt1 | contig 19061 bp, 15 predicted proteins | sample 2SBtaG_FD_89579 | JGI IMG/M metagenome (GOLD analysis project Ga0114931, IMG submission 89579) | Deep subsurface microbial communities from Kolumbo volcano to uncover new lineages of life (NeLLi) - 2SBTROV14_V59a metaG | ecosystem: Environmental > Aquatic > Marine > Volcanic | place: Kolumbo...
ATTGGATGCGCCCCCAGATCGAGTAGGCGTCGTTCGCGTTGAAGCCGTAGGGCGACCCCGAGCGCACGTAGTTGTCGAACTTCCAGCTGTAGCTTCCGTCTTCGTTCCGAGTGACGCCGTGCTCGGTCAGGTGGCGAGCCTGCACGTTCGAGAGGAACGGGTTTTCTTCCCGCATGCGTGCCACCGCGGCCTGGAGGCTCGGATAGCGGCGCGGATGTCGCGCGGCCAACTTCCGCATGGCGTCGATCCAGCCGATCATGCGCTCGGCGGCCGGCCGCGACTGGATCTTCTCGAGCAGGGCGGGTGAGGGACCGAGTCCCTCGATGGCGACTGCCTTGCCCACGCGTTCCGGGAACAGCCCCGCGTACTGGAGCACGATCGCTCCGCCCAACGAGTGACCGACGAGGGTCACGGGAGAGCGGTCGAGCGCCACCAGCAGCTGTGCGAGGTCGAGCACGTAGTCCACGAGGGCGTACATTCCGCCCACGGCCCAGGCGCTGTCGCCGTGACCCCGGAGGTCCGGCGCCACCACGTGGAAGTCGCGGCGCAACACCCGCGCCACGTCGTCCCAGCTCCGCGCGTGATCGCGTCCCCCGTGCACGAGGACCAGGGTCGGGCGGTCCTCGGCGCCCCAGTCCACATAGTGCAAGCGCAGCCGCTGGGAGACGTAGAAGCGCGAGGTCGGGCCGACCAGCTCGGGCTCTGCCATGGAGCAACGGTAGGACAGCTCGACCCGCGAGCGCGCGCGCCGAGCCGGCGACCCCGCCGTCGCGAAGGCGCCGCGTCGCGGGCCCACGGTTGACGCTCTCGGGTACGGAGCCGATCCTCCTGCGATGCGCGTGGCCCTGGCCCAGGTGAACCCGACCGTCGGCGACCTCGAGGGGAACCGGCGGCTGGTCGAGGGAGCGGCCGCCAAGGCGACGGCCGCCGGTGCGGACCTCGTGGTCCTTCCGGAACTCGTGCTCACCGGCTATCCACCCATGGATCTGCTCGAGCGCGACGGCTTCGTGCGCGACCAGCTGCGTCAGCTCGACGAGCTGGCCTCGATCTCGCGGGAGATCGACGTCGTGCTGGGCGCCGTGCTGCCGGCCGAGGGCGGGCCGCAACGCTGGTGGAACGCGGCCGTGCTGCTCTCGAACGGTCGCCGCGCTGCCGACCAGCCGAAGTCGCTGCTGCCGACCTACGACGTCTTCGACGAGAAGCGCTACTTCCTGCCGGCTCGCGAGCGCACGGTCGTCGCCTCGGAGCGGCTCGCGGCGACGCTCGGCCTCACCGTGTGCGAGGACGTCTGGGTGGACGAAGTTCCCTATGGGCTCGACCCGGTGGGCGAGTTGGTGGCCGGCGGTGCCGAGCTGGTGCTGAACGTCTCCTGCTCGCCCTGGCGCAGCGGCAAGCCGGCCGAGCGTCGCCGGCTCATCGGCGACCTGGCCAAGCGCCACGCGGTCCCGCTGGTCTACGTGAATCAGGTCGGCGGCAACGACGAGATCATCTTCGACGGCGGATCGTTCGTGGCCGGCGCAGATGGGCGCATCCGCGCCCATCTGCCCCTGTTCGAGCCGGCGCTCGAAGTCATGGACCTGGAGGGCGCCCCCGGCGTGCCCGGCCTCGAGATCCACGAGCCCGAGCGCATCGCCCAGCTCGAGACCGCCTTGGTGCTCGGCATCCGGGACTACTTCCGCAAGCAGGGCCTGCCGCCCGGTGCGGTGGTGGGCCTCTCGGGTGGGATCGACTCGGCGGTGACCGCGCACCTGGCCGTCGAGGCCCTGGGCGCCGACCGCGTGCTCGGTGTGGCCATGCCCGGCCCCTACTCCTCGGACCACAGCATCGAGGATGCCCTCGCGCTGGGTCGCAACCTCGGGATCGACGTCCGGCGAAGCGACATCGAGCCGGTCTACGATGCCTACCGCGGGATCTTCGCGAACCTGTTCGGGCCGCAGGACGACTACGGCATCACCCAGCAGAACATCCAGTCGCGGATTCGGGGCGCCCTGTTGATGGCCGTGTCCAACCGGGAGGGTCGCCTGGTGCTCGCCACCGGCAACAAGAGCGAGCTCTCGATCGGCTACTGCACGCTCTACGGCGACACGGTGGGAGGCCTGTGCGTGCTCGGCGACGTCTACAAGCACGACGTCTACGCCCTGGCGGCCCACGCGAATCGGGACGGCGCGCGGATCCCGCGCGGCACGCTCGAGAAGCCGCCGTCCGCGGAGCTGGCGCCGGGCCAGCTCGACACGGACGATCTGCCCGCCTACGACGTCCTGGACGCCGTGCTGGTCCAGGCGGTCGAGGGGGCGCTCGGCGCGGACGCCATCGCACCGCCGCCGGGCGCGGACCGCGAAGTCGTACGGCGGATCGTCTCTCGTCTCGACCGCAACGAGTACAAACGACGCCAGGCGCCGTTGGTGCTTCGCGTCAGCGAGAAGGCCTTCGGCTCGGGGCGTCGCCTTCCGATCGTCCATCGCTACGGCGGCTCCTGAAGCCTCCCCGTAGCCAGCGTTCCGGGCTCATTCTTGCGTGGCGTTGGTCGGAAGGGGTCTGCGGCACGGGGCCCCCGCCCACCCCGCTCCCGACGGCCGCCCGACATCGTTCGCCATTCGCGAGCCCGAAGCGCGCGCCCGGGAGCCGGGAGGTCGTGTCGGAGGCGGCCGGCTAGGCCGGGGGTGCTACTTCCGCCGCCACCGCGCGCACGTTCTCGGCGCGCGGCCCGCGCGGCCCTTCCTGGACCACGTACTCCACGTTGTCGCCCTCGTTCAGGGCGTCGTAGTCCGAGGCACCGAGACCCGAGCGGTGGAAGAACACCTCTTTGCCGTCCTCGCCCCGGATGAACCCGAAGCCCCGGTCGCGCACCATCTTCTTGATCCGTCCGCGTGCCTTCGGGCCCGTGGGCATGCGGGCCGCAGGCCGGCGCCGGCTGCGGCCCTTCGGGCCGCGGAACGCACCGGTGAGGGCAAACTCCTGCTGGAAGAGTCCGAGCGGTACGACCAGATCCTCCATGTCGGAGTTCTCCGGCGACAGCAGCACTTCCTCTTCGCCGGCGTCGACGATCTGGTAGCGGAGGCCCGTGTTCTTGTGGGTCACGCTGGAACCCGGCTCCAATTCTTCGAGCGTCAGCATGGCGCGAGACCTCGGGCGTCGGTGACGAGAGGAATGGGGGCCGGGCTCTCGCGCCGGCTCCCCAGGAACCGCGGACTATAGAGGACCGCCTCATCGCGGGCAAACCGCGGCTAGAATGCCGCTGCACGTGCGCAGCGGTGGGAGGCGCGACGATGTAGGTTCGAGCGGTGTTCTTCGACCTGGGCGGGACGCTCTTCAGCTACGGGTCGCTGCGCGAAGTCTTCGGGCGGGCGCTGGCCGGAGTGGCCGAGGAGTTCGCGCTCGACGTCTCAGCGGACGACGTGCGGCACGCCTATCAGGTGAGCGTCATGACGGTCCTGTCGGAGTACGCCGGTCGTCCCTACTACCGCCACCGCGATCTGTTCGCGGAGGCTCATGCGCGCATGCTCGAGCGGCTGGGCGTCGCGGGCGCGGCCGGAGCGCAGGGCCCCGTCGCCGCGGGGCCGGACGCCCTGGGCCTCGCGGAGGTGACGCCCCGCGACGGAGTCCGCGACGTGCTCGAGCGGTTGCGCGCAGCGGGCCTGCACCTCGCGATCGTGAGCAACATCGACGACGATCAGTTCGAGACGATCTGGAAGGCGCTCGGTCTCGACGATTGCTTCGACACGATCACCACCAGCGAGGCGGCCGGCTCCTGCAAGCCGGACGGGCGCATCTTCGAGGTGGCGCGGGCCAAGGCCGGAGTGGCTCCCGAGGCCGTGGTCTTCGTGGGAGACTCGCTCCAGCACGACGTGGCCGGCGCCAATGCCGCGGGGATGCGAAGCGTCTGGCTCTCGAGCGAGCCGACGGCCCCGGGCTCGCCTCACGTTCCAGACCACGTGATCGGCGATCTCCGCGAGCTGCCCGAGCTGCTGCTCGGGTGAGCGGCACCGAAGCGACGGTGCGGGCCGGCTGGCCGGCCCTCGGGCTGGCCGCGGTCCTGGCCTGTGCGGCCGGTCCGCCTCCGCCGGCCACGCTGCGGGTCGGAACCTCCGGCGACTATGCGCCCTTCAGCCAGGCCGGCGATCGAGCACCGGCCGGCTTCGACGTCGAGGTTGCGCGGGCCTTCGCCCGGGACGTCGGTCTCGAGCTCGAGTGGGTTCGGTTCCGCTGGCCGGAGCTCGCCCGGGACGTGGCCGCCGCGCGCTTCGACGTCGCCATGAGCGGCGTCACGGTCCGGCCCGAACGCTCCGTGGCCGGCCGCTTCGGCGTGCCCGTGGCGTCGAGCGGCGCCGTGGTGCTCGCCCGCCCGGCCCACGCGGCAGGCGGCCTCGAAGGCCTCGATCGGGCGACCGTTCGGATCGCGGTGAACGCGGGGGGGCACCTCGAGCACAGCGCACGGGCCGCATTCCCGCGCGCGTCCTTGCGGGTCCTGCCCGAGAACGATGCCGTCCGCCGGGCCCTGGCCCAGGGAGACGTGGACGTGATCGTGACCGATACGCGGGAAGCGCCGCACTGGCATCCAAGCCTGCCGGACGCCGTTCTTCTCGGCCCCTTCACCCGGGACCGCAAGGCCTACCTGTGGGCCACGGAGGCGTCGCAAGCCGAGGCCATGGACGCGTGGCTGCTGGCGCGCGAGGCCGACGGGACGCTCGCCCGGCTGCGAGCCCGTTGGCTCGGGGCGCCCGGTCCCCCGACGGCGACGCCCCTGGAGGCCCTGATCGCTGCGTCGGCCGAGCGGCTCGACCTGATGCCGCTGGTCGCCGAGGCCAAACGCGCCGCGGGCCGCCCGGTACGCGACCGCTCGCGCGAGGCGCGCGTCCTCGAGACGGCCTGGAGCGACGTTCAGCGCCAGGCCGAAGCCGCCCGCGCGCCGCCCCCCGACCGCGCCCGGGTTGCTGACTTCTACCGGGCCCAGATCGAAGCCGCCGTGGCCGTCCAGGAGCGCGTGCTCGCCGGCCCCGCGACCCCCGGGCCACGCTTCGATCTCGATCGGGAGCTGCGCCCGGCGTTGCTCCGGCTCGGAGACCGCATGGCCTGGGCGCTCGTCCGGCTGGACCGCGTTCCCGAGCGCCGCGCCCTGGCGACGGCCCTGGACGCGGAGCTCGAGCGCTTCGGCCTCCGGCCGTCCCATCGCGAGGCCTGGGTCGAGGCCTTGCTCGGCTGGGCTCAGAGCCGGGCCAGGGCGCGCGCCAACAGCCCGGCGATCACCGGCAGCAGCAGCGACGCGCCGTAGCGCAAGGCCGTGATCCGTGGCCCGAGGATCGTGAGCTCCCAGGCCACCATCCGGTGGACCGCCAGCAGCGACCAGCCGGTCACGAAGGCCACCACGGGGCCGATGCCCGCGCCGGCACGAACCATCACCGCGGCGATCGGCATGGCGACGAACGGCCCGGCCGGCGTGAGCGCGCCGGCGCCCGTGGCGATCAGGATGCCCCGGATTCCCGCATCCTCGCCGAGGGTCCGACTCACCCACGCCTGGGGCACGAGCACCTCCGCGAGACCTGCGGCCAGGAAGGACACGACGAGCAGCGCGCTGTAGCGGATCAGGAGGTTCGCCCCGCCGCCCAGGCCCGCGCGGACCTGCTCCGGGCCGCCCGCCCGCCAAGCGAGCGCGACCAAGGCGACGAGCACCGCCAGCAGGATCACGAACACCTTGTCGAACACGGGCCTCGCTCCCGGCATCGGATGGTCGGCTCCTCGCACCCATGCCTCGTTCCCCGCACGGAAGCCCGCGCGCCCGGAACTTCAGTAGAAGGTCGTGCGGGTCCGGTGCCGCCGACGCGCCTTCACCGCCGGCGCCTGCCCGCGGTTCCACAGCCACTGATCGACCGCCATGGCCGTCGTCTCCAGGCCCCGCGCTCCGAGCTCCGCGACCAGCCGCTCGACGGCGTGGACCCCGGCTGCGCGGATCTCGACCTCCTCCGGCGAGCCCGCCGCCAGCAGCACCTCGCGCTCGATCCTGTCCGAGAGGCTCGCCCCATAGTGGAGCACGCCTGCGCAGCGAAGCGTATGGGGGACGAGATTGTCCGCGAACGCGGTCAGCCGGCCGAGGCCGTGAATCCGCGCGGCCTGCTCGCCGATCGGAGCGCTCGCGAGGTCCGCCACCGTCAGCTGGGCACGCTTGTAGAACGGGACCTCGATCCCTTCGTACCGGGCGACGTCGCGATAGGCGGTCAGCTCGCCCAGGATCTCCGCCATCGCCTCGGCCCGCCCCTCGGCCTCGGCCAGGGGGCCGGCGAAGCGCCCCGCGTAGCGCGCCGTCAGGAAGCGGCCCAGCTCGTTCCAGGACCGGGCGAACAGGGTCATCAGCTCGGCCTGCTCGGGGACGGCGAGGTCCTGGCCGAAGATCCGGGCGCAGTCCGCCGGACCGAGCTCGGCCAGCGCCTCGGCACTGAACGGTCCGTGCCGTTCGAAGCGCTCCGTCAGGCACGAGGCGATCGTGAAGTAGCCCGAGAGCCCGGGGCGCTTGGTGAGATGCGGAAACCACCCTGATCCGAAGTTGACCGCGTCGAGCGTCAACACGAAGGCCAGCGTGTCCTGGGGCGGACCCACGGCCTGGTGGACGGGGTCGGGAGATTCCGACCGAGGCTTGGCCTCGAAGGCTTCGGCGAGGGGCGCCAGGGCATCCTCGTCGAGCCGGACGTGGCGCGCCCGGCCCGTCACCTCGGCGCAGGCGCTGCGGATGCGATCGCCGAGCCTCATGGTGTCGACGCCCCGAGAACGCGCAGGGCGCCCGGCACCAGCTCGAAGCGCGCGCTCCGGGCCGCCAAGGGCTCGCCGTCGACGTCGAGGGTCCAGGCCTCGCGAGGCTCGACCTCGAGACACCGGCCCTGGCCCGAACGGACCTCGGGAAGCCCCAGGTGGGCGCCGCGATAGAGCGCGGGCATGCGCGAGAGGAGACGAGCCTTCGAGGCGTCGCCGATGACCACGGCGTCGAGCAGCCCGTCGTCGGGCCGGGCGTTCGGAGCCACCTGCATGCCGCCGCCGAAGGTGTGGCCGTTGGCCGCCGCCGCCAAGACCAGGGGACCCTCGTGCAGCAGCCGTCCATCCAGCCTCACGTGGCACTCGACGTTTCGCCAGGCCGCGAGCCCGCGCAGCGTGCCGATCAGGAACGAGGCCGTGCCGCCCAGGGTCTTGGGCGTCCGGTTCACCAGCCGGTCGACCAGGCCCGAGAGACCGCCGCTGGCCACGTTCACGAAGTGCGTCTCGTGCCGGCCGACACCCGGCGCCTCGAAACGGATGCGGCCGGCATCGAGACGCCGCTCGCCGCCGCGGGCCAGGCCGGCGATCGCCGCGTCGAGCCGCCTCGGTGTGCCGAGCGCCCGTCCCCAGTCGCCGCCGGTCCCGAGCGGCAGGAAGCCGAGGCTCACGCCTTCGGCGAGGCCGGCGCCCAGCAGGCCGGCCACCACCTCGCTCGCGGTGCCGTCGCCGCCGGCGACCACCAGCCGCTCCACGCCCGCCTCGGCGGCCTCGCGGGCCACCCGCTCCCCGTCTCGCGGCCCGCGCGTGGCCTCGACGTCGAGCTCGCCCAGGGCCTCCCGCAGGGCCCGCTCGACGGGCTGCCAGCGCCGGCCCGTGGCACCGTTGCGACTGTTCGGGTTCACCACCACGACGGTCCGGGCGCCCATGGCCCGGAGCTTACTGCGCGTGCGCCGGAGCCGCCGCGCTCGGCTCGGGCGAACGACGTCGGGCCGCCGTCGGGAGCGCGGTGGGTGGGGCCCCGTGCTCGGAACTCCTCGGCGCTCGCGCCACGCCGGCCTCGCGCACTCCGTGGGCGCCCGCGGGCCCGACGAGGAAGCGGAATCGCCCGTGGGCCGGAGGCACGGGGTACACCCCCTGGCGCAGACCCCTTCCGACGAACGCACCCTGGGCACGGGGTTCGTCCACCCGTCAGGCCGCGCTCGCCCCTTCCTTGCGTCGATTCGAGTGCACCGCCGAGATCTGGTAGCGACGCCTCACCGTCTCGCGGTAGGCCTCGGCCTCGGCCGCCGTGCGCGGCTCGTCCCAATCCGCCGCCGCCGCCGCCAGCTTCGCGATCTCGCCCAGCTGGGGCAGCCCTTGTCCGGGTGCGAAGTAGGCCATGCGGACACGGTGCTCGAGCAGGTCGCACAGCGTCGCCACGCATTCGGTTCGCATGCACCAGGGAATCTCGGCCCAGCTGAAGTGGCTGGCGCCGATCGGGCGGTGCTGATCGGCCGGCGCGTCGGCCAGCAGTGCCTCGGCCTCCCGTCCGTATTGGCGGACGAGATGTCGTGCCTGGAGCGGGCTCACGCCGAAACGTTCTCCGAGCGAGCCTGCCAACGAGGTTCCGTCGAAGTCGTCGTCGCGCAGGGGCAGCCGGCGGGTCCGGCTCGGTCCCGCGGCGCGCCGGCGGCTCGTCGGCAGCTGTTTCACCACCCGGTCGACCAACGATTCCCCCATGGCACGATGGGTCGTGAGCTTGCCGCCCGCCGCGGAGATGAGGCCGGAGGGATCTTCGTAGATCTGGTGCTCGCGCGACACCGAGCTCGGCGGTGCGGCCGCATCGGCCGGCGCCACCAGCGGTCGTACGCCGGCGTAGACGCTCACGATGTCGTTGGTGTTGAGGCCCACTCCCGGAAAGGCGGCGTTGGCGGCATCGAGCAGGTAGTGGACCTCCTCGATCGTGACGACGGGCTCGTCGACCTCCTCGGTGAAGTCGTCGGTCGTCCCGATCAGCAGCAGATCGTGCCAAGGCGCGACGAACAGCTGGCGTCGATCGCCGGCCTCGAACGCGACCGCGCCCCGGGTGCGGAGCCGGTCGCCCCGGATCACGAGGTGCACGCCCTTGGCGGGGCGCAGCTCCGGGCGATGTTCGTCCCCGTCGAGACCGCGGACTCGCTCGAGGCCCGGGCCGGCGGCGTTGACCACCACCCGGGCCCGGATCTCGAGGGTGCGGCCCGTCCGGCGGTCGCGGATTCGTGCGCCCGCCGTGCGGCCCTGGGCGTGCAGCAGGGCCGTGGCCTCGGCGTGGTTGGCCGCGTCGGCGCCGAGCCGGCGGGCGCTGCGGATCGTCTCGAGCACGAGGCGTGCGTCGTCGGCCTGTCCGTCATGGTAGACCGCGCCCGAGCGGTAGCCCGGACGGCGCAGATCCGGAGAGAAGCGCGCGGCTGCGGGCGCATCCACGCGGCGGAACCGAGCGCTGCGCCGGAAGCCGGCCAGGCCGGCGTAGATCCACATGGCGGCATGGATCTGCCAGGGCGGAACCTTGCCTCCCTCGAAGCATGGGAGCAGGAACGGCGTACGCGCGACCAGGTTCGGGTGAAGCGAGCAGAGCCGGTCCCGCTCGCGACAGGCCTCGGCCGTCACGCGGAACTGGCCCTCTCCGAGGTAGCGGAGTCCGCCGTGGATCATCTTCGACGAGCGGCTCGACGTGCCCGACGCAAAATCGTGACGCTCCACCAGGAAGGCGCGCAGCCCGCGGGACGCCGCGTCGCGCAGCACGGCGGCGCCGGTGATTCCCCCGCCCAGGATCAGCAGGTCGAGGGGCTCGCCGGAGGCGGCATCCTCCAGGCCCCGGGTGCGGACGGCCTCGTTCCAGACCGGTGTCGTCACGAGTCCGTCCTCGCTGCGAGCGGGCCGATCACACCCTCCGCCTCGAGCTTCTCGGCCTCCTCGAGGATCGCCGCTTCGCTGTAGTCGAGCATGCGCTCGAGGATGCGCCGCGCCTCGCCCGCATCGCGGGCTTCGAGGGCCGCCAGCAAGCGCCGGTGGGTGTCGAGGGAGCGCCCATGATCGCGGCGCTCGTTGTAGTAGAGCGGCCCGAGCTGCCGGATCAGCTTGGTGAACAGGTTCGTCACGACCTGGTACATCAGGTTGCCGCTGGCTTCGCCCAGCAGCCGATTCATCTCGACGTCGAGCTCCAGGGCATGCTCGGGCTCGCGGCCCTCGACCCTCTCGCGATCGAGCAGCGCACGCGCTCGCTCGAGGTGCGATGTCCGGTGATGCCGCACGGCCAGCTCGACGACGCGCAGCACGATGTCCCGCCGGAAGACCAGGGTCTGGCGAAGCAGATCCACGGTGATGGCACGCGGCTCGCGCAGCAGCGCCTCGACGATCTGGAGCGCGGAGGAATCGGCGGCGTCGCGCACGAAGGTGCCCTGGCCGTGCCGCACCGTGACCAGCTCGAGGCCCTCGAGCCGGCGCACGGCCTCGCGCACGGAGCTGCGGTTGACACCGAGGTGGGCGGCCAGGTCGCGTTCGTTGGGGAGCTGGCCGCCGGCCGGAATCTCCCCGGTCATGATCTCGCGGCGCAGCTGCTCGAAGACGACGTCGCTTCGGCTCGGGGCTTCGAGGCGTTGCAAGACCACGGGGAGACCTCCGGGAAGACCACGGGGCAGACCTTCGGACGTCAGTCTAACAGAGTGGTCAGAGGTCCGACCACTCGCGAAGCCAGCAGGAATCCAGGGGTTTGCCGCTATGCTGCGCGCGTGATCGGCCGGCTCTGGCAGCGCTACGCCCGCGAGATCGTCCTGGTCGGAGCGATCGCCCTGGTCGCCCTGGGGCGGGTCTTCGCGGCCCGCTTCGGAGTCGACTGGAACCCCGCCTCGATCCGGGAGCTGGTGGCGAGCCTCGGCCTCTGGGGCCCGGTGCTGTTCATCGGCCTGATCGCCTTGCGTCAGATCCTGCTGGTGCCCTCCCAGATCCTGCTGGTCGCGGGCGGACTGTGCTTCGGCGTCTTCGCGGGCACCGTCTATGGGGCCATCGGACTCGTCCTGTCGGGAACCATGCTCTTCTTGCTGGCGCGGTACGTCGGCAAGGAGGCGATGCTCGCGCGAATTCCGGACGAGCTGAAGCCGGTGCTCGATGCCGCGGGCCGCCGGGCCGGGCCGGCGCTGATCGCGCTCGGCACCGGGTATCCGGTCGGGCCGCTCTCGGCCTACCACGCCGGCGCCGGCCTCACGACCATCTCGCTCGGCGTCTTCATGCTGGCCGTGGCAGTCGGGGGCGTGGTCCGCGGCCTGGTCTACACCTACTTCGGGAGCGCCCTGGTCGAAGGGATGGGCGGGACCCTGCTGCTTGCCGGTCTGTTGCTGCTACTTGCCGCTTCGTTGCCGCTGGCATCGCCACGCGCGCGGCGTTGGATCCTCGGCGCGCGGCGGCCGTCCGCCGGCGAGGCCTCGACGTCGCCGGCCGAGGCCGATCCCGCAAAAGACGAGGGCCGGATGGGTCGATGAACTGGGCGGAGCACGCTCGCCATGACCCTGCACACCCTGGCGCTGGAACTCACGTTGATCCTCGCCACCTGGCTCGCCATCGGCGCCTGGCAGCGCGAGAACGACACCCCCGGCCGGCTGACCTACGCCGCCGCAGCCGTCGCCGTGGTGCTGTGCGCGGCGGGCGAGCTCATCGAGCTGCGGGGCGAGATGCCCCTGCTGGCGCGCCGCGTCCGGACCCTGGGGATGCTGACCCTCACGCCGCTCTGGTTCGGCGTGGCGGCCCACGCGGTCAAGCTGCCGCTCATCCGGCGCACCCCGTGGATCCCCCTGGCGTTGACGATTCCGCTCGTGCCGCTCTACGCCCTGCTCTACGCCGGGCCGTGGAGCATGCTCTTCCTCCCGGCCAGCGATGCGCCCCAGGTCCAGGTGGGCCCGCTCATGTGGTGGTTCATCGCCTACGCCTGGACCCTGGTCCTGATGGGGGTGAGTCTGCTCCTGTACGGGGCGTGGCAGGCGGACTCGCCGGAGCTGCGCCGGGTACGCTTGAAGCTGGCCGGCTCGGTGATCGTGCCCCTCGCCGCCAACGCCACGACCGTCTGGAGTCTGGCCCGGACCGGTCAAACGGGCCTCGACCTCACGCCCGCGATGATGGCCGTCACGTTGATCGCCTTCCGGCGCAGCATCCTCTCGGGCGGAATCCTCGACGTCCTGCCCGTGGCCCAGCGCGACATCATCCAGCACCTGCCGTTCGGCGTCGTGCTCGCCGACGATCAGGGGGCCGTGATCGACGTGAACCCGGCGGCCGAGGAACTGCTGGGTGTGCCGCGCATGGATGCCCTGGGGCGCGCCCTCGAGGCCGTGATCTCTCGCGCCCCCTTGGAGCTCCGCATCGAGATCTCCAACGTGCGCGGCCGCAGCGGCGAGTCCGCGCGCTTCGCACTGCTCGAGGCGCCGAAGGCGCCCGCCCCCAGCGCCGATCCCGTCAACGCCGCAGCAGGTTGAGCGCCGAGCCGGCGCGGAACCACTCGACCTGGTCCTGGTTCAGCGTGTGGTTCACCGCCACACGGTCCTCGCTGCCGTCGGCGTGGTGCAGCACGATCTCGAGCGGAGCCCCGGGTGCCAGGGCCGCCAGGCCCAGGACGCTCACCCGGTCCGTCTCCGAGACCTTCTCATAGTCGGCGCCATCGGCAAACGTCAACGGCAGGACTCCCTGCTTCTTCAGGTTGGTCTCGGCGATGCGCGCGAAGCTCCGCACGATCACCGCCGCGCAGCCCAGGAAGCGGGGCTCCATGGCGGCGTGCTCGCGGCTCGAGCCCTCGCCGTAGTTCTCGTCGCCCACCACGACCCAGCGCAGCCCTTCGGCCTTGTAGTGTCGCGCGATCTTGGGGAAGGGCACGCCCGGCTCGCCCGAGAGCTGATCGCGGCCCTCGCCGGCCTTGCCGGTGAAGGCGTTCACGGCGCCCAGGAAGAGATTGTCGCTGATCCGGTCCAGGTGCCCGCGAAATCGCAGCCAGGGGCCGGCCATGGAGATGTGGTCGGTCGTGCACTTTCCCTTCGCCTTGAGCAGCAGCGGGAGCTTCTCGAAGTCCCGCCCGTTCCAGGGCTCGAAGGGCTCGAGGAGCGCGATGCGTTCGCTCGCGGGATCCACCTCGACGCTCACCCCGGCGCGATCCTCCGGCGGCTCCTGGTAGCCCTCGGAGCTGGCGACGAAGCCGCGCTCCGGGACGTCGGGCGCCGGGGCGGGCGGCGAGAGCCGGAAGCGCGTGCCGTCGGCCGCTTCGAGCTCGTCGCTCAGGGGATTCCACGCCAGCGTCCCCGCCAGCGCGTAGGCGACGGCGATCTCGGGGCTCGAGATGAAGGCCAGCGTGTCGGGGTTGCCGTCGTTGCGCTTCGGGAAGTTCCGATTGAAGGAGGTGAGGATCGAGTTCGGCTCGCCCTTCTGGACGTCGTCGCGCTTCCACTGGCCTATGCAGGGGCCGCAGGCGTTGGCCAGCACCACGGCGCCGATGGCCTCGAGCTCCTCGAGCTGACCATCGCGTTGGATGGTCCGATGGATATGCTCCGAGCCGGGCGTGCACCAGAGCTTCGTGCGCGACTTCGCCCCGTGGGCGGCGGCCTGCCGGGCGACGTCGGCGGCGCGGGACAGATCTTCGTAGGACGAGTTGGTGCAGCTTCCGATCAGCGACGAGGTCAGCTTCGGCGGGTAGCCCTGGTCCCTCACGTCCGCCGCCATCCTCGAGACCGGCCGTGCCAGATCGGGCGTGTGGGGCCCCACGATGTGGGGTTCGAGCGCCGACAGGTCGATCTCGACGATCTCGTCGAAGAAGCGCTCGGGATCCGCCTCGACCTCGGGGTCGGCCGCGAGCAGCTCGAGGTTCCGCCCGGCCAGCTCGGCGAGGGCCTCGCGCCCGGTGGACTTCAGGTAGAGCTCCATGCGTTCGTCGTAGGGGAAGATCGAGGTCGTGGCGCCCAGCTCCGCACCCATGTTGGTGATCGTTCCCTTTCCCGTGCAGGAGAGCGAGCGCGTCCCGGGGCCGAAGTACTCGACCACGCGGTTGGTTCCGCCCTTCACGGTGAGCCGTTCGCAGACCTTCAAGATCACGTCCTTGGGCGCCGACCAGCCGGAGAGCGAACCCGTGAGGTGCACACCCACGGGCCGCGGATGGAGCACCTCCCACGGGAACCCCGCCATCACGTCGACCGCATCCGCGCCGCCGACGCCGCACGCGAACATGCCCAGGCCGCCCGCGTTCGGCGTGTGGGAATCCGTGCCGATCATCATGCCGCCCGGGAACGCGTACTTCTCGAGCACGACCTGGTGGATGATGCCGGCTCCCGGTCCCCAGAAGCCGATCCCGTAGCGGGCCGATGCGCTGCGCAGGAACTCGTAGACCTCACGGTTCGTGACCCGCGCGGTCTCCATGTCCGCCGACGCGCCCTGGTAGGCCTGGATCAGATGGTCGCAGTGCACCGTCGTCGGCACGGCGGTCTCGTCGCGGCCCGAAGAGATGAACTGCAGGAGGGCCATCTGGGCGGTGGCGTCCTGCATGGCGACGCGATCGGGACGAAGCTCGATGTAGCTGCTTCCGGGATCGAGCGGCTCTTTCTCCGGCTGGGCGAGGTGGCCGAGCAGGATCTTCTCGGCATAGCCGAGCGGCCTCCCCAGCCGCCCGCGCACGATTTCGACGTTCCGCTGCAGGCGGGCATAGACCCCCTGCACCAGCTCCGGTGTAGTGGCGATCTCGGGCATCGGTGATCTCCCTGGAGGGCAGCGAGTGTAGCGGATCTCTGCGACCGGGGTTCGCGCCTAGCGGCCGGCCGAAGAGGCGACCAGGGCCGGCAACACCACCAGGTTGCAGAGCAGCACGAACAGGATGCCGATGGTGAGCAGCTGCCCCAGGCTCGCCATGCCCGGGTGGGAGGAGAAGGCCAGCGTGCCGAAGCTGGCGATCGTCGTGAGCGCGCTGAACGCGACCGCGCGCGCCGTCGTGGTGTGGAGCAGGTTGCCGTGGCTCGGCTCGGCCGTGCGATGGCGGTGGACCAGGTGGATGCCCGTGTCGACGCCCATGCCGAGCAGCAGGGGGATCACGATCACGTCGGCGAAGTTGAACGAGACGCCGAGCAAGGCGGAGGCTGCGCCGGTCAGGACGGCCGCCAGCCCGAGCGGAATCATCACCAGCAGCGTGTCGCGCCAGGTCCGCCACAGGAACAGCAGCAACAGCGCGATGATCACGACCGCCGTGGCCAACGCCTGGCGCAGCGAGCGCAGCACCGCCCGCTCGGATTCGAGCATCACCACGACGTTTCCGATGGCATGGGGCGCGATGCTCTGGACGTCGTCGACGAAGGCCTCGAGCGCATCGCCGTCCGACAGGTCGTGGCTCGGAAACACCTCGATGCGGACGCTGCCGTCTCGCGCCACCATGCGCGTGCGGAGGTCCTCGGGCAGGTTCGCGAGCGTCACCCGCTCGGCTCGAAGTGCCTGGAACAGGATCCGCAGGCGGCCGGGCAGGGTGCCGAGGATCGAGTCCTCGAGCGAGGACAGCCGGGCCCCCGGGGAGGCCGACGCCCGCGCGCGCGCCTCGAAGCGCACGACGGCGCGCTGCAGCCGAGCCGCGGCGCGGCGCAGCCGAGGGGCGGTGCCCGGACGCTCCAGCCGGCCGAGCTGATCGGCGAAGATCCCGAGCGCCTCCATCTGCTCGGCCGGCGTCGGGGGCGGGATCCGGTCGGGACCGTCGGCGATCGGTTCGAGGAAGAAGGAGGCGTCCTCCAGGATCGCGAGCTTCGCCTCCTGATCGCGAGGCACGAAGTCCTGAAGCGTGAGGGCGCGGTCGACGGTCCCGAGCGCCTCGAGTCGGCTGGCCAGGGCGGTCGCCTGGCCGAGATCGGCCGCGAGCACGTGCGCACTCCACGGCGAGACGGAGCCGCGCCGGAGAAGCTCCCGGAAGACGCGGACCGACTCGGCCGACGGGTCGCGCAGACTCACCGGATCGCGTTCGAAGCGCACGTCCGGAAGGATGATCCCCGCGGCGGCCGCCGCGAGCAAGCCGGCGCCCAGGACGACGCGTGGATGGCGTACCGGGAGCGTCCGGAGCCGGTCCACGAATCGTGCGCCGACCGGCGCCGCCGTGAGCGGCGCCCGAGCGAGGGCGGCGGGTCGCGGACCGAGCGAGAGCAGCGCCGGCAGGATCGTCAGGTTGCAGACGAGGCTGATGATCATGCCCGTGCCCGAGATCAGGCCCAGCTCGGCCACGCCCTGGTAGTCGGTGGGGATGAAGGCGTAGAAGCCGATGGCCGTCGTCGCGGCACACAGGACGAGCGAGCTGCCGACCACGTAGCCGGTATCACGCAGGGCGGGTCCGTGCTCCAGGCCTTCGCGCGAAACCTCGCGATAGCGGATGCAGAAGTGGATGCCGAAGTCGACCGAGAGGCCGATGAAGAGCACCGCGAACGCCACCGAGATCAGGTTCAGGTGTCCGACGGCCGCCGCGGCGAAGCCGGCCGTCAGGATCAATCCCACCAGCAGAGTCGCCACGGCCGCGAAGACCAGCCGCACCGAGCGCAGGGCGAAGAACAAGATCGCCGTCACCAGGACGAACGAGGCGATTCCCGCCAGCCGCGCCTGGCTCGCGACGAGCTCCATCTCCTCGTACTCGAGGGCCAGGTAGCCGGTCATTCCCACGCGCACGCCGTCCGAGCCGTCGAAGCCGAACTCGGCGATCGCGGAGCGCATGGTCTCGATGGGCGCCGCCGCCGGCTGGTAGGCGGAGTAGTCGAGTCGCGGCTCGACCATGAGGAAGCGTCGCCGCTCGTCGGGACCACTCTTCCGACCGAGGATCAGGTCCGTCCACGAGAGCCGGTGGGGCTTGCCCAAGAGGGCCGCCTCGAAGGCTTCGGAGAGATGGTCCAGCACCCCCACGAGGTCCGAGCCCTGGCCGCCCGTCGTCTCGACGGCCTCTCCGAGCAGCCCCACGTAGCCGCGCAGGCTCGCGTCGCGTGAGAGCTCGGCCAGGTACGGCTGTACCTGGACGAGGTGGTCCGAGAGCGCCTCGAGCTGCTCGCGCGTCAGATACAGAAGGCCGTGCTGCTCGAAGAACGGGCCGCCGCCCGGGACGAACACGCTCGTGATCCCGGGCTCCCGGCGCAGACGCACGGCCAGGGCCTCGGCCGCGTCCTGGGCCCGGCCGGGGGTGTCGCCGTCGACCACGAGCACGATGGGGTCGGCCAGGGGCGGAAACTGCCGGTGGAACTCGGCCCGCAGCGCACGGAACGGAAGATCCTCGGAGAGCATCGCCGCATGGTCGGAATCGATGCCCAGGTGGCCGACCGCATAGAAGACGGACGTCCCGGAGAGCAGCAGGGTGCCGGCCACGACCCCGCGAGCGTGCCGGCCCACGGCGTCGAACCAGCGGCCGAGCGCCTGACCGAGAACGGTTTCGAGTCGGCCGATCACCGTTCCGAGAGACCTCTCGACCGGCTCCGCGCCGGGGGGCTTCGCTAGACTGCGCGCGCGCGAGCCGTGAATTTAGCGGGCCCAGCGCGCGTCGCAGGGGCCAGGGAGCAGGATGATCCAGAGATTCTCGTCCACACCGTGCCGCCTCGTGGCAGCCCCCCTGCTGCTGCTCCTCCTGGCGCTCGCGGCCCCCGCGCGGTCGGACGAGCCGGAGGCGGCCCCGTCGGGCGCCGCGGCCGTCATCGACGCGATGCACGCCGCGTTGATCGACACCATGAAGCATGCCGAAACTCTGGGCTTCGAGGGGCGCTACGAGCGTCTCGAGCCGACCCTCCGGCGGACCTTCGATTTCGACTTCATGGCCGAGAAGGCGTGCGGTCGGTATTGGCGTTCGCTCAGCGACGCCGATCGCGAGCGGATGCGGTCCATCTTCGCTCGCTTCACCCTCTCGACCTACGCCAGCCGGTTCTCGGGCTACTCCGGGGAACACTTCGAGATCGAGTCCGAAGCGCCCGCCCCGCGCGACACGGTCTTCGTACGCACCCAGCTCGTACGGTCCGAGGGGGAGGACAACGTCGAGATCAACTACCGCCTCCATCGCACGGAGGCCGGCTGGCGCGTCATCGACGTCCTGCTGCGCGGCACGGTCAGCGAGCTCGCGTTGCGGCGCTCCGAGTACTCCTCGGTGATCAAGCGCGACGGCTTCCAGGCACTGGTCGACACGCTGGAGGCGAAGATCGCCGACCTCGCCGCGGGCAAGATCGACGACAGCCCTTCCTAGAGCCCGCTAGGGAGCCGCTCGAGCCGCTTGGGCCGGTGGGGCCGCCGGGGCCGGAGTGGCGCCAGCGTCCTCTTCGGAGGGCGGCGCGGGGTGCAGATTCATGGCCTGGATCTCGGCCGCCCGGTTGCTCAGGTACGCGAACCGCATGGCGATGTAGAAGTCGACCGAGCTCTCCTCCAGGGCCGCGAGGGCGTCGCGGTGGATGTCCCGCAGCGTGAAGCCATCGCCACCCTGGTAGGCGATGAAGACCCAGGTCGTGGGCCCGAGGAACCAGGTCTGTGGCAGCATCATGATGTCCACGATGTCGCCGACGGCGTCTCGGGCCATCGTCGGTCCGATCACCGGCAGCACCAGGTAGGGTCCGCTGGCCACGCCGTACTTGGCCAGCGTGATTCCGAAGTCCGTATGGTGACCGGGGATTCCGATGCGCCGGGCCGGATCCCACAGGCCCGCGAGACCCACCGTGGTGTTGATCAGGAAGCGTGCGCCCGTCCGTCCGGCTCGGCCGGGCTCGAGCTGGAGCAGGTCGTTCACGAGAACGGCCGGCGAGTTCAGGTTGACGAACACGCGCCGGATCGCCTGCCGCGCGGCGTGCGGTACCGCGAAGGCGTAGGCCCGCGCGATTGGCGAGATCACGAAGCGGTCGAGACGGCGGTTGCCGGCGAAGATGGTCCGGTTGGTGTTCTCGAAGGGGTCGTCGGTTTCCGGCTCGACGGGCTCGTCGAAGAGCGCGTCGTACTCGGGCTCGACCGGAGCGCCCGTCCTGAGGCCCGTCGGACCGCTCGGCGCCGCGCAGCCGGCCGTCAGGGTCGCCCCCAGGCACAGGATCGCCAAGCCGAGCGTGAGACGCTGTCGCAACGAAGAATCCTCCGCTGAAGCCATCCACGGACCGGCGCGGGTCGCCACGGGGAACGGGCCGGATTCTAACGCGGTCCAAATGCCCCCGGGTCCGTTTTCGCTCCCCCACCGCCGGGGCTCGCCGGCCACGGGGCCCCCTGGAACCTGTGGGAATACGGACCCATTCTCGACGAGGGGTGCTTCTGCACTTCGACGCGGCCGGGTCTCGGCGGTGTGCGTGGGCTCACGCCCTCCGGCCCGCCTCCGGCCAAGGGCG
>Ga0114931_10003785_pt1 | contig 19061 bp, 16 predicted proteins | sample 2SBtaG_FD_89579 | JGI IMG/M metagenome (GOLD analysis project Ga0114931, IMG submission 89579) | Deep subsurface microbial communities from Kolumbo volcano to uncover new lineages of life (NeLLi) - 2SBTROV14_V59a metaG | ecosystem: Environmental > Aquatic > Marine > Volcanic | place: Kolumbo...
ACTGGCAGGATGGACGCGATGACGCCGAGTTTGTTGTGCCGTGGCGCACCATGTTGCACGATGGATTGCTGCCGGATACTGCTGCCGCCGTTAAATCGGTTACGGTGGACACCGGCGCGCTGGCAAATGTTGCCCCCGCCGCCACCGACAGCCAATCGCTGGAAGTGAATTTCCGCGCCGACCCCAGTGTGTGGGATGGTGAATGGGCAAATAATGGCTGGATGCAGGAATTACCCCGTCCGTTTACCAAATTGACATGGGATAATGCTGCGCTGGTTAGCCCCGCCACCGCCGAAACGCTTGGGGTGAGTAATGGCGATATGCTGGCGTTGGAATTGAACGGCCGCAAAATTGAAGCCCCGGCATGGATTACCCCCGGACACGCCAAAAACTCGATAACGGTGCATTTGGGCTACGGACGCACGCGCGCCGGTAGTGTGGGGAACGGTACAGGGTTCAACGCATACCCGTTGCGCACCACCGATGTCCTCTGGTTTGCCGATGGTGTATCGGTTACGCCCACCGGAGGCAAATACGAGTTGGTTTCGGTGCAAGACCACTGGAGTATGGAAGGCAGGAATTTGGCGCGCTCCGGTTCGCTGGAAGAATTTGTTGCCAACCCCACCTTCGCGCAAGAAATGGAATCGTTGGAAGGCGAGCATGCCATTTCGCTGTACCCGCCGGTGGAATATGATGGCTACAAATGGGGTATGAGCATCAACTTGGGGGCGTGTATCGGTTGTAATGCTTGCACCGTTGCCTGTCAGGCAGAAAACAACATTCCGGTGGTCGGCAAAAAACAGGTTTCCAAAGGGCGGGAAATGCACTGGATTCGCATTGACCGCTATTATGAAGGCGATATCGACAACCCCGAAGTGCATCACCAACCGTTGGGTTGCCAACAGTGCGAAAACGCCCCCTGCGAATCGGTGTGCCCGGTTGAGGCAACCGTCCACTCACACGAAGGGTTGAACGATATGGTGTACAACCGTTGTGTCGGCACGCGGTACTGTGCCAACAACTGTCCGTACAAAGTGCGCCGGTTCAACTTCCTCGATTATAACGATTTTGAACAATCGCCGCTGTTGTCGATGCTGGAAAATCCCGATGTGACGGTACGCAGCCGTGGCATCATGGAAAAATGCACCTACTGCACCCAGCGCATCAGCGCCGCACGTATTGATGCGAAAAAAGAAGGCCGCAGCATCAAAGACGGCGAAGTGGTCACCGCATGTCAAGCCGTGTGCCCCACGCAAGCAATCTATTTCGGCGACATGAACGACCCCGACAGCGCAATCGCCCAAATGAAAGAAAGCCCGCTGGACTACACGCTTTTGGATGAGTTGAATACCCGTCCCCGCACCACATATCTGGCAAAAGTTAAAAATCTCAATCCGAGATTGGAGGGTTTGGCGTAATGGAACAAACGCAACCGATAAAAGACTCTGTGAAAATTCAACTTGCCGAACCGGTTATCGCCCCCGGGCAGGATTATCGTTCCGTCACCAGCAAAATTGCCGATATTGTGCTGGCAAGAAACACGCCGCGCGGCTGGCTGGTCGGTTTTGGTATGGCTTTTGCATTGATGAATGTGCTGCTGGTCAGTGTCGCGTATCTGTTTGTGAAAGGCGTCGGTATTTGGGGGGTAAATAATCCGGTCGGATGGGGATTTGCCATTGTCAACTTCGTTTGGTGGATTGGAATTGGGCACGCCGGAACGCTGATTTCGGCAATTTTGCTGCTATTCCGGCAAGAATGGCGCACATCCATCAACCGTTTCGCCGAAGCGATGACCCTGTTCGCTGTTGCCGCCGCCGGAACATTTCCCATCATCCACATGGGGCGACCATGGTTTGCGTACTGGCTGATGCCGCTGCCCAACACGATGGGATTGTGGCCCCAATTTCGCAGTCCACTGACGTGGGACGTATTCGCCATTTCCACATACGGGTTGGTGTCGCTGATGTTCTGGTATGTCGGGTTGGTGCCCGATTTGGCAACACTGCGCGACAAAGCCTCGCATATCGTGCTGAGGCGCGTTTATGGGATATTCGCTTTGGGCTGGCGCGGTGCGGCAAAACACTGGCATCGCTACCAAAAAACATACCTGCTGCTGGCTGCACTTTCAACCCCGCTGGTTATTTCCGTGCATACCATCGTCAGCCTCGACTTTACCACCGGCATCATTCCCGGCTGGCACTCAACGATGTTCCCACCGTATTTTGTGGATGGCGCAATCTATTCCGGGTTCGCTATGGTGTTGACCCTGATGATCCCGCTGCGTAAATTTTACGGGCTGGAAAAAGTGATTACCCGCCGCCATTTGAACAATATGGCAAAAATTATGCTGGCAACCGGCTCCATCGTTTTTTACAGTTATTTGATGGAAATGTTTTTCAGCTGGTATAGCGGTAACCAATTTGAAATGTTTATGATTTCCAACCGGTTTGGTGGACCGTACGCACCGTTTTACTGGGCATTGCTGTTCTGTAATGCAATTGTGCCGCAAACCCTGTGGAGCAGTAAAATTCGCGCGAACCAAATGTTGTTGTGGGTTATCGCGCTGATTGTGAATGTGGGAATGTGGCTAGAACGGTTCATCATTGTGGTAACCAGTTTGAGCCGCGATTTCTTGCCGTCGTCGTGGGATTTGTACATTCCCACCGGATGGGATTACGCCACATATCTGGGAACCATCGGACTGTTTATCACTTTGATTTTCCTGTTCATTCGGGTGCTTCCTGCCATATCAATGTTTGAAGTGCGCGAATTGGTTGCAGAAAAAGAAGGCCACTTGCCGCACCATCATTAATGAGGGGATAGTAAACGATGACAAAACTTTATGGCATTATGGCAGAATTTGACCAACCCACCCCGCTGATTGAAGCGGCTCGGCGGGCGCATCAAGCCGGCTACCGCAACATGGAAGCATACACGCCTTTTCCGATAGAGGCGTTGACTGAGGCGCTGGGGCGCAAAGATTCAAAATTGCCGTTTATTGTATTTTTGGGTGCAACGGCAGGAGCCATAACCGGCTTCGGATTGCAATATTTCAGTATGACCCAATTTTATCCGTTTTTGGTGGGCGGCAAGCCGTTCAACAGTTGGCCCGCGTGGATACCCATCACTTTTGAAATGACCATTCTGATCGGTGCGCTGACTGCGGTTATTGCGATGATTATGCTGAATGGATTACCCCAGCCGTACCATCCGGTTTTCAACGCACCAAGCTTCAGACGTGCATCGTTGGACAAATTCTTTCTGTGCATCGAAGCCACCGACCCGAAATTTGATGTGGCAGACACCAAAAAATTTCTGCAAACGCTAAACCCCGGCGATATCACCGAAGTTACGCACTCGCCGCAAGAACCGACAGAGGAAGACCTTGTCAGCGAAATTACCATCGAGGTTGGACCATGGGAAATTTAATGCAAAACATCGCCGCAATTTTTAAGTTGAAAATCACCAAAATCGCACTGCTGGTTGTGGTGGTGGCTGCCCTGGGTGGTTGTAAAAACCAATTGTACGGCGCACAATTGATGCGTTTTCAACCGCGCTTTGACCCGCTGGAAGAAAACACCTTTTTTGAAGATGGCCGCTCGGCACGCCCACTGGTTGCCGATACCGTCGCTCGCGGACAATTGCGGGTTGATGAGCAACTGTACACGGGACACATCGCCGGCGATTATGCCACCGATTACCCGATGCCCATTACCCGCGAGGTGTTGGAACGCGGGCAGCAACGGTTTAATGTATTCTGCGCCCCGTGCCACAGCCAGTTGGGCGACGGACAAGGGATGGTGGTACAGCGCGGTTTCAAACAGCCGCCGTCATTCCACACCGACCGTTTGCGCAATGCCCCCCCCGGCTACTTTTTCGATGTGATGACCAACGGTTTTGGCACGATGTACAGTTATAAATCGCGGATAAAAGCCGAAGACCGCTGGGCAATTGCGGCATACATTCACGCATTGCAACTTAGCCAGCACGCAAATGTTTCTGCGTTGCCGGCAGAAGATGTACAGCAGATAGAGGAACAGTAAAAATGAAGCAAGCAACGGATCTTTCCGCCCAATTTAATCGCGTCCAGCAAATAGCATTGGGCATCGGCGCTGTGAGCGTTATCGTCTCAATCATCGGGCTCTTTTTTAACAGCGAACAATTCTTCCAATCATATTTAGTCGGGTACATTTTTTGGCTGCAATTGTCGGTGGGTAGTGTGTTCATTTTGGCGATACACTATCTGGTCAGCGGACGTTGGGGTGTGGTCATCCAGCGGATTTTGGAAGCGGGCAGTACCACCCTGCCGCTGATGGCACTTTTAACCATTCCGCTGTTGTTTGCCCTGCCGGTACTGTACGAGTGGGCACGGCCCGATGCCGTGGCTCACGATGTGCTGTTGCAGCACAAAGCGCCATATTTGAACGTGCCCTTTTTCGTCTTTCGTGTGCTCGGCTATTTGGTGCTTTGGACGGCGGTCGCTTACCTGTACCGCCAATGGGCAGACCGGCGCGACCAAACCGGCGATGTGGCAATGCACGACCGGTTGAAATCCTTCAGCGGCCCGGCAACGGCTGTTTTGGGTTTGACTGTCTCATTCGCATCGTTCGATTGGATGATGTCGCTGGAGCCGCATTGGTTTTCGACCATTTATGGCATCATTTTTGGCGTGGGCGCGGGTGCATCGGCGTTTGCGTTCGCGACGATTGTGCTGTCGCTGGTCAAAGATGATGGCGTTTTCAAAGGCAAATTGAAGCCACTGCAGTTCAACGATTTGGGTAATTTTTTGCTGACGATGGTTGTGCTGTGGGCGTATGTCGAACTTTCGCAGTTTTTGATTATCTGGCTGGGCAATTTGAAGGAAGAAATTCCGTGGTATATCGCCCGCAGTACTCACGGCTGGAATGTCGTGGCAGTGGTGTTGATACTCTTCCATTTCGGCGTGCCGTTCCTGTTTTTGCTGCTTCGCACCAACAAACGCCATTATGGCCGCGTTGCCGCCATCGCTTGGGTAATTTTTGTGATGCGATTTGTGGATTTGTATTGGTTCATTATGCCGGCATTTAAGCCGCAATTCACCATTCACTGGCTCGATTTTTCGATAATACTGGGCATCGGCGGGCTTTGGATTGCTCTGTTTGTCTCTCAATTGAAAAAACGGTCGCTGCTGCCGCAGTTTGACCCCCGTTTGCAGGAGGAAGTGCCACATGGACAACCGGCAACAAGCGAATCATTCTAATCAACCGACCAGTCACGAGGTGCGTGACGTTCCCACCAAACCGATTGTTTTTACCTTGATAGGCTTGGGAATCTTTTTAGCCATTGTGATGGTGGTTTTTGCCCTGTGGTTTCGGGCAGAAGAAGCCAGACGTGCCGCTTTGGATGTGACTACCGAACAGGTGAATCAATTGCCGGAAAATGCGCCGCGATTGCAGTCAGACCCCGCTGCCGACTTGGAAGCCCTGCGTGCCCACGAGCGCGAAATGCTGACCACTTACGGTTGGGTAGACAAAGATGCGGGTATCGGGCATATTCCCATTGACCGCGCGATAGATTTGGCACTGGAACAGGGCTACCCTGTAAGAAAAGGACAATAGGTATGACCACTCGGTTTTTGGGGCGAGTGTTGGCGCTGGCATTTGTGCTGGTGTTAACCGGCGGTATCTTCGCTGCCGCAGATGGCCCCGATAACGGCGACACGCCGGTGCCAAAAACACAGAGTGCAGCCATTGCGCAGGTTCGATTCGACCAGAATTTGGGCGCACAATTGCCGCTGGATGCGACATTCACCGATGAAACCGGCGCACAAAAGCCACTCTCTGCCTATTTTGGCGACCGTCCGGTAATATTGGTGCTCTCATATTTTCGATGCCCGAATTTGTGTGGGTTGGTGTACTCCGGGTTGGTTTCCAGCCTGCAACAGATAGATTTTACGGCGGGCGACCAATTCGACGTGATTATTTTCAGCATTGACCCCACAGATACTGCCGCCGATGCCGCCGCCAAAAAAGCGGAATTGCTGGCAAAATACAACCGCCCGGAAAGTGCCGACGGATGGCATCTGCTCACCGTCGATTCAGATGCACAGATGAAGAAAGTGGCGGATGTGGTCGGTTTTTCATACGTGTATAATGAAAAAATTAAGCAATATGCACACCCGGCAGGAATTGTGGTTGCCACCCCCCAAGGCAAGTTGACCCGCTATCTGTACGGGCTGGAATTTCCGGCGAATGATTTGCGGCTCAGTTTGGTAGAGGGTGCGGAAAATAAAATCGGTTCGCCGGTTGACCAAATTTTGCTCCGTTGTTTCCATTATGACCCGAATACCGGGCAATATACACTGGCCATTATGAATATCATCCGTTTTGCCGGTATTGTGACTGTGCTGGTGATGGGTTTTGTGTGGTGGGTGTGGACAAAACGGCGCAAACGGTCGGAAAATACTGCCATATAAACAAATTTGTAAATTTTCAACGCTAAAGACAGGAAAAACTTATGTTTGATTTCCCAATTCTTCCCAGACAAGCTTCTACCATAGCCGGACAAGTTGATGTCTACTTTTGGACACTGGTATGGCTATCGGTTATTTTAGGCGGAACGGTAGCAATAATATTCCTCTTTTTCTTCATTCGCTACCGGCGCGGCTCAAAAGTAAACCGTACTCTAAAATCAAACGAGCGCCGCGAACGGATGATTGAAATTACGTGGACTGTTCTGCCCGTATTTTTGGCAATCGGCATGTTCGGCTGGTCAACAACCGTCTATTTCAATATGATTCGCCCCCCTGCTGACGCGATGGAAATTCAGGTCATCGGCAAACAATGGATGTGGCAAATTCAGCATTCCAACGGACACCGCGAAATTAACGAGTTGCACGTGCCGGTCAATCAGCCGGTAAAACTGCGGATGATTTCGCAAGATGTCATTCATTCATTCTTTGTGCCTGCGTTTCGCATTAAACAAGACGTGTTGCCCGGTCGATACACCACCCTGTGGTTCAACGCCACCGATGTGGGCGAGTATCACCTGTTTTGCGCCGAGTATTGCGGCACGGAACACTCTCAAATGACCGGTACGGTGTATGTGATGGAACCCGCTGATTATGAGGCGTGGCTTGCCGCCGAAGGGGGCACGACTGTTACCGGGCTGGAAGGCGAATCGCTGTCACCGGAAGCATCTGGTGCAGCGCTGTTCGACCAACTTGGATGTTCGGGATGTCATAAACCGGACGTGCGCAGTGTCGGGCCTGCGCTGGGCAGCATTTTCGGCACAACGGTTGAGTTGGAAAGCGGTGAAGTTGTCACTGTGGATGAAGAATATCTGCGCCAATCAATTTTGCTGCCCAACGAACATGTAGTTAAAGGCTTTGCCCCCATTATGCCGACTTTTGAAGGGCAAGTGACAGAAGCGCAAATCATCAATCTCATCGCTTACATCAAATCGCTGAAAAATCCGAATGCCGGTGAAGCGCCGCCGGCCGAACCGCAGCCCGCCGCCACCGAAGCTGCCGCGCCGGTGGAAACACCTGCCGCCGCCGCAGAAGAAGGCACACCTTCGGCAGAGGTCGGTGCTGCCCTGTTTGCCAAATCCGGTTGCTCGGCGTGTCACTCTGTTACCGGTGATACACTGGTTGGTCCGCCGTTGAACGGTGCCTTCGGACACGAGGTTGAACTGGAAAGTGGCGAAACCGTTACCGTGGATGAAGCCTACCTGACAGAATCCATTTTTAACCCGAATGCCAAGGTGGTCAAAGGGTTCGTCCCGGCTATGCCGCCGTTTGCCGGTATGCTCAGCGAAGCAGAAGTGGCGAATATTGTTGAATATATAAAATCACTCGGTGACCAATAGTTTTGCCGTCATCTAACCGAAATACACTTTTTGTACGAAAGGAAGACCGCCCGTGTTAGGCACAAAATCCATAAATGTTCCACAAAAATTTAAAGAGAAAGAAAACTATTTGAATGTCGCTTATGGTTTAAAATCGTGGTTATTGACCACCGACCATAAACGCATCGGAATTTTGTATCTCATTTCCATCTCATTCTTCTTTACCGTCGGTGGCTTTTATGCAATGCTCATCCGTTTGGAAATGCTGACTCCTGCCGGAGATTTGCTGACATCGGAAGTATATAACCGCACATTTACCATGCACGGTATCACGATGATTTTCTTCTTTTTGGTGCCATCGCTGCCGGCAACACTCGGTAATTTTTTGCTGCCGATGATGTTGGGCGCTCGTGATTTGGCGTTCCCGCGGTTAAATTTAGCGAGCTGGTACGTGTATATGATCGGGGCATTGCTTGCCATTGGTTCGGCGGCAATTGGCGGTGTTGATACCGGTTGGACATTTTATGCGCCATACAGTACCGCTTATGCCGGTGGGCTGGTTGCATTGATGGGTATCGGTATTTTTCTCAGTGGTTTTTCGTCGATATTCACGGGTATCAACTTTATTGCCACCATTCATAAAATGCGTGCGCCGGGGCTGACCTGGTTTCGACTGCCGCTGTTTGTGTGGGCACATTATGCAACCAGCATCATTATGATATTGGGCACGCCGGTTGTGGCTATTACCATCCTGTTGGTGGCGGTTGAACGCATTTTCGGCATCGGCATTTTCGATCCGGAATTGGGCGGCGACCCCATTTTGTTCCAGCACCTTTTCTGGTTCTATTCTCACCCGGCAGTGTACATTATGATTTTGCCGGGAATGGGCGTTATCAGCGAAGTTATCACCACCTTCTCTCGCAAACGAATTTTCGGGTATCACTTTGTGGCGTTTTCCAGTTTGGCAATTGCAGTGGTTGGTTTTCTGGTTTGGGGACACCATATGTTCGTTAGCGGACAATCGCCGTATGCGGGCATTATCTTCTCGTTTTTGACATATCTGGTGGCAATCCCATCCGCTATCAAAGTTTTTAACTGGACTGCGACAATTTACAAAGGCAACATCACCTTTTCCGCCCCGATGATTTACGCTTTGGCGTTTATTGGTTTGTTTTTGGTGGGTGGGTTGACCGGACTGTTTTTGGGGGCAATTGCCACCGATGTCCACCTGACCGATACCTATTTTGTGGTAGCGCATTTCCATTATGTGATGGTCGGTGGGATGGTTATGGCGTATCTGGCAGGCCTGCACTTTTGGTGGCCCAAAATTACCGGCAGAATGTATCCTGAAAAATGGGGCATCGCTGCAGCAATCATCTCCTTTTTCGGGTTTAACTTTACGTTCTTCCCGCAATTCATCGTCGGTTATTTGGGAATGCCGCGACGGTATCACGCCTATCCTGCTGAATTTCAGATTTGGCAAGTGTTGTCAACTTTGGGAGCCTCCGTGTTGCTGGTGGGGTTCCTATTACCCTTCTTCTATCTGATGTGGTCATTGTGGAAAGGTGAAAAAGCCCCCGACAATCCGTGGAATGCCACCGGATTGGAGTGGAAAACCAGTTCGCCCCCGCCGGTATTTAATTTTGATAAAACGCCGGTTGTTACCGAACCGGCATACAATTACCCCGATCTGGAAGTTACGGCGGCGGAAAGCGCATAGCACGGAGGAGATGCAATGAGTGTAGTTCACGATAGTGTGGTCGCGCATCAGTTTGATGACGTCGAACAGCAACATCAAACATACAGTTTTGGAATGTGGATATTTCTGGTCACAGAAATAATGTTCTTCGGCGGGTTATTTGCCGCGTATACCGTTTATCGCTGGTCATTCCCCGAAGCATTTGCCGCCGGAAGCGAGCATTTGGATATTGTGCTGGCAACCATCAACACGGCGGCACTGCTGACCAGTAGTTTCACTATGGCGTTGGCGGTGCGCGCCATTCAATTGAACAAACCCAAACAGATGATTGGTTTTTTGCTGACCACCATCGGGTTTGCAATTGTGTTTTTGGTCATCAAAGGTATTGAATATTACGCCAAATTCCAAACGCATCTGGTTCCCGGACATAATTTTGTTTGGCACGGCGCTGCCGACCCCCGCCACGTCGAGATGTTTTACGGGCTGTATTTCACGATGACGGCGTTGCACGGATTGCACGTGCTCATCGGTATTGGGGTTATTGCCACCATCGCCTTTTTGGGTTGGAAAAAACGATTTTCCTCTGATTTTTATGCGCCGGTGGAAATGACCGGGCTTTACTGGCACTTGGTTGATATCATCTGGGTATTTTTGTTCCCGTTGCTGTATTTAGTTAGCCGTCACGGATAGGAGTGTGCGATGCAACATTTAAATGAGCATGTAATTCCGCTGAAAACATATTTCATTGTTTACCTCAGTTTGATGGTGCTGCTGGTTATCACAGTGGCCGTAGCATTCAACAACTTCGGTCCGTTCAACCTGACAATTGCTTTGAGTGTGGCAGTTGTGAAAACCATACTAATTGTGCTATATTTTATGCATATGAAATATAGCCCGAAAATAGTTTGGATTTACGCCGGCGCCGGATTCTTCTGGTTGTTTTTGCTGCTACTCTTTACTATGGGCGATTATGTCAGTCGCGGTTGGGTCCCATCAATCAACTGAGTAACTTGTCTTCCAACGCGAAAGCGCACTTTTGCCCATCGTATCGGTGTTTAAGTGCGCTTTTTTTAGTTGTTTTGCCCACCTACACAATCATGGAATATGATGCCCAACTTTTTCCCCAAACGAATTCAAGATAAACTTCTGCTGGCTATCGTTGTGGCAGTATTGTTACCCCTTATTGGCACGGGAATGTATGGCAATTGGATTACCAGTCGCATTCTACAAAATAGCGCCATCCAAGATGCGGAAAACGAAACCGCACGGGAAAAACAACTCGCGGAAGAAGTATTGCATACGGCACGGCAGGATATACGCTTTTTAAACCGATTGAGTTCACTGCAAACATTGATGACTGCCCCGGCCGATGATACCGCCAGAAACCGGCTCGCAGCGGATTTTGCCGCGTTGGCCCGTGAGCGGGGCATTTACGACCAAATTCGTTATATCGCCGCCGATGGCGACGAAATTGTCAGGGTTAATTTTGGCGATGGCGACGCGACGATTGTGTCATCCGAAAACCTGCAAAATAAAGCCGGGCGTTATTATTTTCAAACGGGAATGAATTTGGCGCCAAATGAAATTTTCGTCTCGCGTATTGATTTAAACCGCGAATACGGCAAAATTGAAGTCCCTCACAAGCCGGTATTGCGCTATATCATTCCCGTTTTCGATGCGGCAGGCAATCGGCGGGGAATTGTCGTCACCAATCTTTTGGCAAGAAAGATATTCGATTTGCTGGATGAATCCGACTCCCAACATGAAGCGGTGTATATGGTTGATGACGATGGTTATTTTTTAACCCATCCCGATAAAGCATTACTTTTCGGCAGCCCGGCAGATTTGGATACCGGTATGCAGTTGAACCGGCTTTTCCCCGATGATAGCGCAGTAGAGACAGAAGTGTTATCGGGCAAAAATGGACAAATTATCAGCAGTGGCCACATTTTGGTTTTCGCACCGATTTTTCCCGAGCCGGCGAGCGGGGAGCGGTTTTGGGTGCTGATTCACGATGAGGCTCCGGAATCTATTTTCGCATCCGTCTGGGAATTTCGATTGACGGCGGTTTCCATACTGGTTATTGCCATGGTCGCTGCAATACTGTTGGCTATTGCTCTGGCGCATAATTTAACTGCACCCATTCATACTCTGAAAGAAGGTGTGGAGCGGTTCGGCAGCGGTGTGACCGAACCGGTGACGGTAGACAGCAACGATGAAATCGGTGAGCTGGCAGAAGCATTCAACCGGATGGCAGAAACACTGGCGCGTTACGACCGCCAGCGGGCATATCTGCTGGAACAGTTAATCAGTGTGCAAGAGGAGGAACGGCGTGTCGCGGCGTATGATATTCACGATGGATTGATTCAGCGATTGATTGGCGCGCGATTGCAGTTGAGCCATTTCATCCAATTGCGAAATGCCGATACCACCCACGCTGAAGCATCGCTGCAACGGGCGATGGCGCATTTGAAAACCGCCATTATCGAAGGGCGGCATCTGATTGAAGGCTTGCGTCCGCCGCTGTTGGATGATTTGGGTTTGGTGGCGGCAGTGCAAGAGCTGGCACAACAAACAGCCGATGAAATGGGTTGCGAACTTTTGCTTGAAGGCGATTTGGGTGAAACACGACTGCCACCGGCAATCGAAACAACGGCTTTTCGGATAGTTCAAGAGGCATTGAGCAATAGTCTGAAATACTCGCAGACGACCCGATTGCGGGTAGCATTGGCGCAGCAAAACGGCGAATTGAACATCACTGTCCAAGACTGGGGTGTCGGTTTCGACACGGGGTGCATCGGCGCGGAAAAACGGTGTGTGGGGCTAATGGGTATGAAAGAGCGCGCGGGACTGCTCGATGGCACGTGTTTGATTTCCAGCACGCCCAATAGCGGTACGTCCATCACCGTTACCCTGCCGTTGGATGCCGGTGTCTCCAAAACATAGGGCAAAAACCGTCATTTTCATTGGCGAGGAAGATAACCGCGAATTCAGGTTTGAAAATCAACTTCCGGAATGACACACTCCGAGCTGAGGTTAATCATGGAAGAGATAACAGTATTGATTGTTGATGACCACGGCATTGTGCGCGAGGGCTTGCGGACTGTGCTGGAAGAGGCAGGCATCACCGTGGTGGGCGAAGCACTATCCGGCGCAGAAGCCATCGAAATGGCCGGCACTCTGCAACCGATGGTGATTCTACTGGATATTCGCTTGCCGGATATGGACGGTATCAGTGTGCTGGCGGCAGTAAAATCGGCACACCCTAACATTGATGTGGTGATGCTGACGACTTACAGCAACCCGCAGTATCTGGCGCGGGCAGTGCAAGCCGGTGCGGCAGGTTATTTAAGCAAAGATGTTGACCCGGAACACATTCCAAACGTCATCCGCGCGGTGGTGAGCGAGCATCATCTATTTGACCCGGATTTGCTGCGAGAATTGTTGAAGAACGCCACCATACCACAGTCGCCGCCGGTGAAACCATCACCGGCAGTTGACCTTTCTGACCGTGAAATTGAAGTGTTGCGCCTTGTTTCCGAAGGCTACAACAACGAAGCGATTGCTAACGCATTGGTCATCAGTCTGCCAACCGTCAAAACACATTTGCGCCATATTTTTGAAAAACTCCACGTTTCTGACCGTACCCAGGCAGCGGTATGGGCTATTCGCAATCACATCGTTTGAAAATCATCCTTGCGGATGACAGTAATCATCCTGTGGGGTGATTATTTTTTCCCCGAAAAATGTTAAACTGAATATAGGACAATTATAAAATTGGGTTTGATGCGTGTGTCACGAATTTTGCGCATTGAGTTGCCATACGGAGAGAGAAGGGAGGTGTTCCACGCGAGAATTTTCCTGATATTGCAGCCACTCAACTATTAATGCCACGAGGAGGTGAGGAAAGTGAAACGATACACTTTGCTCATAATTTCTTTCGCTTTGCTGGCAGCGGCGATGTTGATGGTGGGCGTTCCGGTTTTTGCCGAAGGCCCCCCGGTCACCAACCTCTCCTATGTCGAAGGCGAATCAGAAGGATGTTTGGCTTGTCACGAAGGTATCGAATCTATCCGCGACCAAGACAGCCAAATGATGCAATTAATCAATGCCAAAGGCGAATGTACCACCTGCCACGGTGGTAATCCTGCCGAAACAGAAGATAAAGACAAAGCACACAGCGGCGCACCCGATACCGTGCCGTTTGACATCTTCTATCCCGACCCAGGCAATATTTGGGTAGCCCCCAACACGTGCGGGCAATGTCACCCCGGATACGCGCACAATTTGGAACGCGCGCTGATGAATACCGAAGCCGGTAAAATTCAGGGGAATTTGTGGGCGTGGGGCGTCGCTCGCGACCGTAAAGTGCGCTATGGCAACTATGATGTGGAAGGTTCGGAAACACAATGGGGCACCGACGCATACAAAGAATATATGCACGAATTCAAAAACGCATACCCCGACCAGTTCCCGCAATCGCTGGAAGTACTGCCCAACCCCACCGTTGACGAAATTGTTGCCGACCCCAAATTGGCGGCATTCACCTATCACCGCCAGCAGTGTAACCGCTGCCATACCGCCGTCCAACCGCGTCAAAAACGCGGCGATTGGCGCGGCACCGGTTGTTCATCGTGCCACATTCCGTACAGCAACGAAGGGTTGTACGAAGGCGGCGACCCGACCATCCCCAAAGATGAGCCGGGCCATCTGCTGTTCCACACCATTCAGGGAACGCGAGAAGCGCGCAACGGTATCCCCACCGAAACGTGCAACTCTTGTCACAACCGCGGTAAACGCATCGGCGTGAGCTACCAGGGGCTGATGGAATTCCCGTATGGCACACCGTATGACGAATCGGGCGGCAAACAACCAAAACTGCACACCAAACAATACCTGTTCATCAAAGATGACCTTCACCATGAACGCCAAAGCCGGCCCGAAAACCCGGAAGGCGGTATGTTGTGCCAAGACTGTCACACCACCATTGAAATGCACGGCGATGGCAGTATCTTTGGCACCACACTGGGGCAGGTTGAAATTGAATGCTCCGACTGCCACGGTACGCCGAAAGAATATCCGTGGGAACTGCCCATTGGGTTCGGCGAAGAATTCGGACGCGATTTACCGCAAGATGCACGCGGCGTCGGTGGTTTTACCGATTTGGTCAGCACTTTTGGCACTATTTACGATGCCGAAGATGGCTATCTGCTCACCGCGCGCGGCAATCCGTTTGGCAATGTGGTACGCACCAAAGACGGAAAAGTTGTGGTACACTCGGCAACCGGCAAAGACTTTTTTGTGCCGCTGCTAAAAACCCTCAACGACGATGGCACATGGAAAAGCATGGATGCCGAAGTGGCAATGGGTAAAATCCAACAGCATATGGATAAGTTGGAATGCTACGCTTGCCACTCCGACTGGGCACCGCAGTGTTACGGTTGTCACGTAGAAGTGAAATTCTCTGTGGATGCAGACGGCAACGCACTGATGGACACCGACTGGGTGGCATCGGGCAACGACAAAAACCCCAACGGCACCAACAACATCGTCAAATCACCGGGGAAAGTCAGCGAAAGCCGCTCGTACTTGCGTTGGGAAGAGCCGATACTCGGCATTAACGGCGAAGGACGGGTAACTCCGCTGATGCCCGGCTGCCAGGTTATCTTCACCGTCATCGGTCCCGATGGCACCACCCTGACGCACAACGAAATCGGGCGCACCCCTGCCAACACCGAAGGCGGCGGCGAAGATGGTCAGCGCGGGATGGATATGGCGCCGGTTCAACCGCACACCAGCGGTCGGCAAGCCCGCAGCTGCGAAAGCTGCCACAACAACCCCAAAGCGTTGGGTTACGGCATTCAGGGCGGACGATACTTGCAAGGGTACAACCAAGACCGCTATGTTGACTTGGAAAATCCCGACGGCTCGGTAATGGCGAAAAATGCCCAAGTGCAAATGCCCGCCATCCCCGACCTGCCGATGGACTTGAGCCAAATTGTCGACCCCGAAACCGGCGAGCAATTGATGACGGTTGGTTCACACTGGCCCGATTCGCGCCCGCTGGACAAAGAACAGCGCGACCGGATGGAACGCACCGGGGTGTGCATGGGTTGCCATCAAAATATGGCAGATGCGACTTTCTGGAATGACAAAGTAATTGCCAAATTTGGCAAAGTGATGAATGACGCTCAACATATTGACGTTATGAATCAGGTTATCCAGAGTGCTGTGACTGAACCCGAAGCCGCACCGGCGCCAAGTGGTCCCACCCAAGAAGAACTGGATCAGGCGAACCAAAAACTCGCCGAAGCGGAATCGAGCGCGGCGACGGCAGAAGCAGAAGCTGCCGCAGCCGAAGCGAAAGCCGCTACCGCCGAAGCCGCTTTGGAAGCCGCTCCGGAATCCGGTACCACCGAGGCCGCCGAAACCACCGCGCCGGCAAGCCAATCGGTCATCATCTGGATTGTTGCTGCGATGGTACTTGGTTTGGCAATTGGCGGCGGCGCAGTCTTCTTTGCCAATCGTTAAATGAAATACAATGTTCCCGGCTCGTATCTCTCCGACGGGCCGGGAACCTCACTTTTGCAAATTTTGTTCTGTTTGAAGATGGAGGGAGACAGACCAGAGTTTGCAAATTTCAACCGAAAGGTGAAAAAATGAATTCACGAACATTGAAAACAAGTTTTGCCGCCAAGCCGATTTCTCGGCGGGCGTGGGCCATCGGCGCAATTGCCGGCGGTGTGGTTTTTCTGCTGGTGTTGATGCTGGGTTTGTGGTTTACCACCAACCGCACCACACCGGTCATCAGTGCCGCAGAGCAGCAGCAAATCAATCAAGCAAAAGTGTTGCAGGCGGCGGCGCTCGACCAGATTGAAGTGGGTAATTTTGAAGCCGCCCAAAAGTTACTGGATCAAGCCATCACCCTGACCCCGAAGGATAGCGGGCTTTATTACTATCTGGCGGTGACAAATGTAGGGATGGGCGATTATGAAACTGCCATCGAAGACTATACCATCGCCATTGATGCCAACCCGCACTGGGCATTACCCCTGGCGGGACGCGGTTCGGCATATTTGGCAACCGGACAAACCGAATCCGCTCTTGCCGATTACGACAAAGCCATCTATTTGGAACCGGGCAGCGCCGATTTGTATACCAACCGCGGGCAAATCTATCAGCAGCGCGGTGAACTCGATAAAGCGCTGGATGATTTGACCAAAGCCGTACAATTCAGCCCCGATTCGGTCGGCGCACGCTTTAACCGTGGGGTATTGTTTTATACACTGGCGCAAACAGACAAAGCCATAGAAGATTTTTCGTATGCCATCAATCTCGACCCCACCGCTGCACCATCATATCTGAACCGCGGATTGATTTACGCCGACCAAGGGCAACCCGAGTTGGCGCGGGCTGATTTGCAAAAATTCATTTCGCTCAGCGATAATCCCGACTGGGTGGCAGTGGCACAAAAAGCACTGGCAGATTTGCCATAGCTTTGGCGGTTTGCACAAAAGCGGCTATCACCCCCGGTAGCCGCTTTTTATTTTTCACAAGCAGCCGCATGGTTGGCACACAATCGGAGATATTCATATAATAGCAGTCAGTTGCTGTTGACCGGGGGTGAGTGAGAAATTTCAAACCACATAAAATGTGTGGGTCAGTCAAAAAAACACCACTACCAAGTTTCAATAGGTTCAATTAAAATCGGGAGAAAGCCTGTGCAATTGCAAGTTGCCGTCGCAAAAATAAACAAATATGCCACCGCTGAAAGTGGCGACACGTTGGAAATGGTGGAACGTCCGCAAGGCGGCATGTCTTTCGTGCTGGTGGATGGCCAACGCTCCGGACGAAGCGCTAAACGCATCAGCAATTTGGTGGCGCGCAAAGCCATCGGTTTGCTGGCAGAAGGTGTCCGCGATGGTGCCGCCGCCCGCGCCGCACACGATTACCTCGTCACGCATCGGCAGGGAAAGGTTTCTGCCACGCTGAATATCGTTTCGGTGGATATGGTCAGCCGCACGCTGGTACTGTCGCGCAACAGCCATTGCCCCATTTATGTGGTGCGCCCCGACGGTATCACTGTGTTGGACGAAGAATCGAAACAGGTGGGCATCTATCGCAATACCAAACCGATTGTAACCGAGTTGCCGCTGGAAGCACCGATGGTGGCAGTGGTGTTCACCGATGGTGTGCTGACGGCGGGGGCGCGCCATTCAAAATCACTGGATGTACCGGCGCTGTTACAGAAAATCTGCCCGGACGGCAACGCGCCGGCGCAAGTTGTCGCCGATGCCATTTACGATGCGGCACAAGCGCTGGATGACGGCCGGCCGCTGGATGACATCAGCGTGCTGGTGGCGGCAGTTTTACCCAAAAAGAATGGAGACAATACTCGCCGCCTGCGTATCGAATTTCCGCTGTGAGCGAGGATTGATGGACAAACCCCAACTACGAATCGGTGTGGCGGGTCCCTGTGGCGCGGGTAAATCAACGTTAGTGAAGAACCTGCGCGACAAATTCAATATTCGTGCCATCTCTCAGGAACATTCATACGTGCCAGATATGTGGCGACGCATCAACCCCACCGATGTGCTGGTGTATCTCGATGCCTCGCTGGACACGATTGCCCGCCGCCGACAAATCTCGTGGGGGCAGGAACGGCTTGATGCCCTGAATCATCGTTTGCGACACGCCCGCGCCCACGCCGATTTTTACCTGCCCACCGATAGCCTTTCGGCGGAGGAGGTGGCGGCAGCAGTGGAAGAATTTCTGCGGACGCGGGTGTGAACGTGTGGCTTGCCACCCTGCTACCCTGTAACGCTGAACATTGAGGAGAAGATATATGCGACAAACGAACATCACCGGGAAAATGCGGTTTTTCACCATTTTGATGGCGGCGCTGGCTTTGCTGGCGGCAATGTGGGCGGGTGTCATCCGCATCGGCTGGGCGTGGAACCCCATTCAGGCAAAATGGATTCTCTCTCACGGCGCGATGATGGTCAGTGGCTTTTTGGGCACGATCATCGGCGTTGAGCGGGCAATTGCGCTGAATAAATTGTGGACATTCGCCAGTCCGGTGCTGGCGGCATTGGGGGCGCTGGCGTTGCTGTTGGGGCTGCCAAGCATCATCGGCACAGTGCTGGTGCTGTTGGGTAGTTTGCTGCTGGTGGCGGTATTCGGTTTGATTTTGAAAATGCACACTGCCATTTACACCGGCACAATGGCACTGGGCGCAGTGCTGTGGGCAGTCGGTAATCTGGTGATTTTTTTCGGTGGGGCTGTCTGGCTGGCGGCAGGCTGGTGGATGGGCTTTTTGCTGTTGACGGTTGCCGGTGAGCGATTGGAATTGAGCCGCATTTTGCGATTGTCGGCAAAAGTGCAAAATATGTTCATCGGCATTACGGCAATATATGTGCTGGGGCTGGGTGTCACGCTGGTGAATCTGTCGTTGGGCGGACGCATCGCCGGTGTGGGCGTGTTGCTGATGGGGCTGTGGCTGGCGCAGTATGATATTGCCCGCCGCACCATCAAA
>Ga0114931_10003786_pt1 | contig 19060 bp, 11 predicted proteins | sample 2SBtaG_FD_89579 | JGI IMG/M metagenome (GOLD analysis project Ga0114931, IMG submission 89579) | Deep subsurface microbial communities from Kolumbo volcano to uncover new lineages of life (NeLLi) - 2SBTROV14_V59a metaG | ecosystem: Environmental > Aquatic > Marine > Volcanic | place: Kolumbo...
AAAGAGACCGTTGCGTGTGACCTTTAGCGGTGACATCGGCCGCATGGCCGTGCCGCTGCACCCCGACCCGCAGCCTGGTCGCCGCGTCGGAGTGCGCCAGCGGGTGCAGGCCGCCCGCCCCCATCCCGAAGGCCGAGGACACGTCTTCGTCGACGACCTGGCCGGTGAGCGGATCGCCGGTGTCCAGATCGGGCTCGTTGGCCTTGGCCTCGGCGACCAGCGTGCGGCAGAAGCGCCGGAGCCCCATGTCCTTGGCGTCGGTGGCGAGGATGTCGAAGATGTCCACGAGCTGTGCGGCGGTGGGCCGCTCCTTGGGCTCGTAGGAGAGCATCAGCCGGAGCACCTCGCGCACCTGGTCCTGCCAGTCCGGCTCGCCCTCCAGGGGCAGCACGCGGATCCGCTCGTCGACCTTCTGGGCGAACTTGTTCGGCCGCGGCGGGATGCGCCCGAAGCTGTCGAGCGCGAGCAGCTCCCATAGGGTCACCCCGAGGGAGAACACGTCGGCGGCGGGGGTGTCCTCCTCGCCGAGCATGCGCTCGGGGGCCATGTAGCCCTGATACCCGAAGGCGAGCGCCTGGGTCTTCGCCTCGCGCTCGGCGAAGTTGGCGCGGGCGGTGCCGAAGTCGAGCACCTTCACCTGGCCGGCGACGGTGACGAAGATGTTCGACGGCTTGATGTCGCGGTGGATCACCCGCAGGGGCTCGCCGCCCTGCAAGGGCAGGCCGTTGTAGGCGGCGTCGAGCGCGGAGGCCACGAGCAGCATGATCTCGAACAGGGCCGCCCCAGGGACGTGCTGGTTGCGGTCCTTGAGGTACTGCGCCATCCACTTGAGGTCGACGCCCTCGAGGTACTCCATGACGATCGCGCACTTGCCGTCGATGGAGGTGAGGTCCTCGACCTTCACGATGTTCTGGTGGCGGATCAGGCCGAGCAGGCGCGCCTTGTCCCGGGTGCGCATCACGACCTCGTCGTGGCTCGACCACTTCGCGTGGAGCAGCTTGACCGCGACGATCCGGGAGAACCCGTCCGCGGAGAGCTGCTCGGCCAGGTACACCTTTCCGAAACCGCCCTCGGCGATCTCCTTGATGAACCGGAAGCGCCGTCGGGCAACACTCATCCAGGGCACTCCGACATGGTGCGTGACCCGCGGACCATAACACACCGCACTCGGTGAGGAAGCCCCTCGAAACGGCCTGCGAGCGGGGTTTGCAAGGGCCTGATCAGCCGCAGATCCCCCCGGGCTCGTTGGCCAGCTCCGTGAGCACGTGCATGAACGCAAAATAGTTCACGAGCTTGCGCTTGGCGTCGGGGTAGTTGGCAAAGACCCGGTCCAAGCTCCACCGACCTCCCAACCCCTTGCCCCAGGGCGAGTCGCCGTTGAGCACCTTGTTTTCCTGCTTCTCGAGGATCGCCGAGACGCCCATTGCGGTGGAGGCCTCCCGCGGCGGGCTCGCGAGCTCGACCTCGTTGTACACGTCCTGCACCATCGAGGGGTCGTACCACTCCTGGGTCTCGAAGTAGGTGACGCTCTCGTAGTCGACGACCTGCCGCTTGCCCGAGTCCTCCTTGACCAGGAACGCGAGCGCGGCGTAGCGCTGGGGCAGCCCGCCCGCGCACAGGGCCGGCCCCACGTCGTCGGCGGCGTCCTTGAGCATCTGCTCGTAACGCGACTTGCGCTGGGCGAGGATCCGCGTGGCCTGGGTCGCGGCCGCGTCCACGAGATCGTCGGGCAGTCCGAAGGCCTTGAAGTTGCTGCGCCGCGTCGCCGCGGCGAACGGGAGCCCGGCGAGCTTGTCCTTGACCTCGTCCTTGACCTGCGCGACCTGCTCGGGCCCGGCGACCTTCTCGAAGAACATGAGCGCCGAGTTCACGACGACGACGCCGAGCATCAGTGCGAGGATGATCCACGGGCGCCAGTTCATCCTACTCCCTCCTCGAGTCGCTCAAGTGGAGCAGTCCGTAACTTGCATGAGGCCATCGTCCACGCACGCTGAAGGACCTCCTCGGGCTCCGATCGCAGTACCTCGTACGCTGCCAATCCCAAACGCCCGGCTCTTGGTGGGCCGACGTATCCGACTCCTCGCCAGGCGTACACCAGCTTCGATAGTCCGGTGGGCAGCACAAGCGATCAAGGCCGCTGCCAGCAGAACGTGTGGAACGTCTGGAGTGCTGCAGTCGAAATGGCTTCGAATTGGTAGGCGAGGTCCAACATGGCCTGCATCTGTTGCGACGTACAGGCACTCGTAGGCAGCACCGCACGTTGGTTCGCTGCGGCCTTGAGTGCCCGTGCCAGTGGGTGGGAGTAAACCCACAGTTCCAGCAACTGCAGGCAAATGTAGCCCTGGGGACCGACGGGATTGGGGAATGCAGGTGTCCCCGGACCGGACGGCTTGGCGCGTGAACTCGGAGCCACAGTCGTGGCTACCTTCCACGGATCCCAGGTGCTCGTACGGGAGCCGCGGCCAGCGCCAAAGGCGGTCCAACTCGAACCCTGTTCGGGGGCGGGCGAGAGCCGAAGCATGGCCCCCCTCGGCCCTCCTGCATTGGGAGCGATCCGGTGACCCTTGCACGCCGTTCCAGGCGCGCAATCACAGCTATCCATCATCTTGCCCTCCGGCCGGAGGCTCGAGTGTCGCACCATGGCGTCGAGCCTGTCAACGCCAGATGACCGCGCCCACAGCGGCAGTGGAAGCTGTTGCCCGTTGCCCGGTCTCCTGCGGCGGACGGGGCCGGGAGCGAGCACCGGGCAGAGGCTGTGCTGCCAACGGAGACCGGGACACGCGAACGGCGTGTGCCGGAAACCGGGACCAGTTTGTCATCTCCGCCGGGGTCATCTAGTGCGCCTGTACCTTGGCCGTCGTGGGGATGTTGAGCTTCTTGCAGTAACCGTCGCCCTGCGTGTAGCGCCGGTAGTCCTTGAACGCCTTGATCTGATCGCCGTAGTTCTGCCCGTAGTAGCAGACCGCGATGATGTGCTCCGCCACGATCGTGTACGCATAGTGCTGCGTCTCGGGCGGCAGCACCGAGCCGTTCCACGCCTTCTCGAGCGGGGTGTCGGTGGTGATGTTGTCGCCGTAGAAGTTGGACAAGTCGTCCTGCTTCCTGCCCTTCTTCCAGCGGAAGAACGCATCGCGGAGGTTCGAGCGCTTTCGCCGTCCGAAGCGGCTGTCGTCGTAGCCGGCGTTGTGCGACAGGATCGCGATCGCGACGATGGAGCCGGACTTGCGGAGGTCCGGATCCTGGTAGGCCTCGCTCAGGCTGAAGATCGCCGCCGCGGTGCTCCGCTTGAGATCGGTGCGATCGTCGACCCGACACGCCTTGATCCGGCAGTTGTGGTTGTCGTGATCGATGTAGGGCGCGTTCTTCATGACGTTGGGCGGCGGCGTGGGATCCTTGGGCGTCCACAGCACGTCGGCATCCCGGAACTTGCAGTCCCGCACCTTGAAGGAGAGGCTCGGATCGTCGCGATCGATGCGCACCGCGACCTCGGGCATGAACTGCCAGTAGCCCTTGGCGCACGCGATCGACTGGAGAGCGGGGTTGTACCGGCTCTCGAGGTAGGGCATCGCCGCGATCACGTCGGGCAGCCCCGCCTGGCGCACCTCCGTGAGCACCTCGGCGTAGTCCTCGCGCACCACGTCGAGGCGTTTGAAGACGCTCCACGCCTTGAGGTGCGTCTGAACGGATGCCGCGACCTTGTCGTAGAACTCCTGGTCCCAGTTCGCCGGATCTTCGAGGCGCTGCATGCCCGACGCCTCGATGCTCGGCGCCATCACGAAGTCGTGGAAGGGCTGGTTCAGGCCCTCCTTGAGCTTCGGGTTGATGTCCTTGTCCTTGATGGTCGCGAACTTGTAGAAGGGCTCGCCTTCCTCGACCGGGCCGAGGGGCTCGATGGAGATCGCGCGGACGAACACCACGGTGAGCGGCACCGCGACGAAGATCGCGGTCAGAAGCACCATGCACCCGATGAACCACGGCGGCACCGTGCTCGACCGGATGCGCTTGGTGGCACGCGCGTCGAAGGCCGCCGGCGGCACGTTGCCCCCGGACGACTGGATCCCCTGCGCCTCCGAGGCGAGCGCACCACCGGCCCACACGCCGAGGCGCCGGCACTCGACGAACTCCAGCGTGGCGCCACGACCGACGGGCCCGAGGTGCAGGGCGCACCCCTCGGACAGGTACTCCGGGCCCCCCATGGGGTCGATCTCCTTCCAGTTCACGTTGGCGTGTGGCGCCATCCGGACCTGGTTGGTCCCCACGGGCGCGACCGAGGCCGTGCCCCCCTCGTAGGCGGTGATCGTGCAGTGGCGCGCGTCCAGCCCGCGGTAGCCCGAGAGTTGGAAGCCCCCCGGACCGGGCTGCGCTCCGATCCGCACCACGGGTCCGCGGTGGACCTGCTCGCCCGAACCGGAGAGCGGTCCGTCGAGAACCTTCAGTACGACATCCCAGCGTTCCTGCATCAGCTCTTCACTACCACGACCTGGCCGGCGGACGGCTCGAAGTCCTCGAGGATCTGGAGCGGATCGAGCTGCTCGCCCTCCACGTACAGATCCCGTTCACCGGGCGCAAGCCCCAGCATCTCCTCGACGCACTGGACCAGGGAGCAGGCGGGCACCGCCGTGCCCACGGGAGCCTGGAAACGCGCCGGGGGATCGATCCCCGGCACCTCGAAGGTCATGGGGAGGATGCGGTTCCTGACGAAGGCGAGAGCCACGGGCTTGTCGGGATCGAGCGCGTCCACCGTCTCGTGCCCGGCGAACCACTCGCCGGACTGCTCGATACGGTACCAACCCCTGAGGTGCCCGGAAAGGTCCAAGGGGAGGTCGGCGAGGGCGTGAGCGAGGCGATCGGCGGTCTCCGCCAGGGAGTCGCCGAGCCGGAGCTTCGTACGCCGGGGCTTGTCGCCCTCGACGAGGATCTCGAAGGCCACCTTCTGGTCGTTCGAGTGGTCGCGCTTCGAGGTCCTGGCGCTCCGCGTGGCGCCCGAGGAGGCGCGCTCCACCGGGGGCCGGGGCTTCGGGGCGGGCGGCGGCGCCTCCCGCTGGACCGTGCCCCCCGACGCCGTCGGATCGGGCTCCTCCGGAGGCGGTCCCTTCGCGGGCCGCTTGCCCGCGCTGCTCCGCAAGCGCGCCAACAGAGCGGCCGCGCTGGAGGCGCCCTTGTCCTCTTCACCCGCCATGTCCTGCTCCTCCGGCTCTGGCTCGGGGGACTCCTCGGGAGTCTCCTCCGCCTCGACCGGCTCTTCCGGCTCTTCGTTCCGCTCGGGCTTGCCGCTGCCGAGTGAGTCGCGCAGCCGCTCCTCGAGCGAGCTGCGGAGCTCTTCCTTGCGGCTGTCTCGCGCGCTGCGCGTGCCCCCGGAGTCCCGCACCGTTCTCCCCGAGTCCCGCCCGACGCCTCCGCTGCTCCGTCCGCGCCGCAGGCGCTCGCGCAGGTCTTCCGTGGTGGAGCTGCCCGCGCTCGACCGGGCGCCCCCGCTCGACCGGGCGCCCGCGCTTCGACGGGGCTTGTCACGCTCCCGGCCGACGCGGGTGGGGCGCTCGCGCTTGCGGTCGGCGCGGGTGCGCCGGCCGGGGCGCTCGACCTTGCCCCACCGCTTCTGCGGCTGCTCTTCTTCCTCTTCCTCCTCTTCGTCGGCGCCAGGCCGGGGACGCTTGGGCGGGGGAAGCGCGTGCTCCTCCGCCTCGTCATCGTCCAGCTCCGCGGCGAGGCGCGCCAGCTCGTCCTTGGTGAGGGCCGCCGTGCGACCGCCGACCAGGGGTGCGGACTGCTGGCCGTGCTTCACCCGCCGCATCACCTCGAGCAGGCTCCGACCCTCGATGTCCGGCGTGCCGAGCAGGTCGTGCACCGCGTACACGAACTCCGTGGCCGAGTTGTAGCGGGCGTCCGGGTCGTACTTCAGCGCACGCCCGAGGGCCTCGCGCACCTGCTCGGGGAGCAGGTTGCGCCACTTGTACAGGCGGTAGGCGCCTTCGGCGCGGGTCGCCTGCTGGCGGATGTCGTTGATCAGCCCGTCGTACACCGGCCGCCCGGTCATCAGCTCCAGGGCGACCAGCGACAGGGAGAACAGGTCGGAGGACAGGTCCTCGCCCTCGTCCGCGAGCCGCTCGGGAGGCGCATAGCGGAAGGCGTCCTCCTTGGGCATCAGCGTCTCGTCCTCGAGGAAGTCGAGGACCTCCACCTGGGGAAAGCCGTACCCGATGATCTGCACCTGCCCGTCGGCCTTGATCATCAGGCTCCAGGGCGAGAGCGAGCCGTGATTGTACAGCTCGAACTCGGCCGCCTTCTCCTCGGCCTCCTGGAGGATCTGCGAGGCCACGTAGGCCAGCTCCAGGCCGGCGCGCAGGCCACAGGTCTCGCCGAGATCCGCGTAGGCGCGGATCACCTCGGCGACCGACCAGGCCGTGCCCGTCGGGTACAGGTACTGCCCCTCTTTATCGTCCTTGTCGGCGAGCTCCACGAGCCCCGTGACGCCGGGACTCTCCATGAACTTGCCGAACTCCTTGAGGTCGGCGAGCAGGGCCGGATGCTCGATGAACTCGTCATGGTAGCAGATCGCCGTGTGCTTGAGCCCCTTGCTCGACTGCACCTCGACGAGATCGTAGGCCGGACCCGAGATCCGCCGACCGGTCTGCTCCATCCCCAGAATGGGATCCATTCCGCGCTCCGCTGTCGTGGCGATGGCACGACGGGGTATACCGTATCAGAGGCGCATCGGGCGAGGGATGCCCCACGTGACCACCGCCCCGGGAGGCAGGGTGGCAGGCCAGTACGACCACAAGAAGCGCCCCGGGGGCAAGCAGATCCCCGAGGCCGAGTCCGGGCAGGACAAAGAAGAGCAGGCCCCCGAGACCGAGAAGGCCGAGCCCGAAAAGACCCAGGCCCAATCGCAGATGGGCAACCAGGCGATGATCGCCATGATGGCCTCGGGTCAGCTCGGAGGCGGCGGAGGTGGGGCGGTCGAGATCGAGCGGGCCCGCCGCAAGCACGACCAGGAGAAGGAGACGCCGGGCCACGGCGGCGAGGACGACGGTGGCGACCCGGGCCCGCTGACCATCGAGGACCTGGCCCGGAGCTGGAACCCCGGCACCCGGCGGAGCGAGGATCGACCCGCGTTCCTCGAGCCCATGCCCGGCGACGAGCTGCCCCCCGAGGACGAGGCGTTCCTCGCCTCGGTGCACACCTGCGCGGACCCGTGGCCGCTCTCGCCCCTCTCCTCGCAGATCCTCGACCCGTTCCTCCAGCCGTCGCCCGAGGTGATCCGCATCGCCCTCGCGCCGTGGTCGCGGGCGGCGGGCACCTGGGCCGCCCCCTCGCTGCTCGCCCACCTCCAGCACCGGCTGATCACCCCGACGGCGCCTGTCCTGCAGGATCCCCACGGACGGGTCCTGCCGGCCCGGGCTCGAAGCGGCGCCATCGCGACCTGCCTGCTCCTCGGCTCGCCCGCGCTCCGCGCGGACGCGGCGACCACCTCCTGCGCCACCGTCGGCTTCGCGCTGGAGCTGGCGGCGCGCCGGTACCGCGTCCGTGCGGTCCAGATCGTCAGCCGGGAGCTCGAAGGCCGTGCGCTCCCCGTCGCCCGCAAGATCTTCCTGAACGAGCTGAACGACGAAGCCATCGCCGCGATCGCGCCCCACCGGCCGCACGAGAGCACCGAGCGGGTCCTGGCCACGATCCTCGACGATCTCGCCGAGTGGGAGGACCCGTACAGCCTGGTGCCCGCGCTGGAGGTGCAGCCGCTCGAGGCCGATCCGGACGATCCGCTCGGGCTCGACACGGTCATGGAGGAGATGACCGGCGGCGCGACCGACCCGGAGAAGCCGCTCTTCGACGCCTCGATCCACACCGCCGAGCGCCTCGCCTCCGCCGCCGCGCGCTCGCGGGTCCTCTTCGCGGGGACCGGGGTGGCGATCGCCGAGGTCGCCGCCCTGTGGAGCTCAGGGGCCCCAGCGAGCGATCTCGCGGACGTCATGTCGAAGTTCGACCGCGAGATCGCCGGATTGCTGCAGCTCCTGGTCGAGATCGCGCGCGCCGCCCATCGCCGCTCCGTGCCCCCGGTCGGGCTGCACGCGGGCCTCCGCCGCGCAGCCCGCTCCCTGCGGAAGATCCGGACCCGCGGCACGCGGCAGCTCGTCGAGGTGATCGGCGGGGTCCTCCCCGGACACGCCGCCCTGGTCGTCGCCGAACCGGAGCTTCCCGACCCGATCCGCGCGGCCCTCTCCGTCGGTCAGCCCGCCGAGGCCCTCCCCTGGCTCGAAGCCCAGCCGCCGGACCTGGACCGCGACACCGCGCTCGTGCTCACCCGCGCGGTCGCCGGCGCCCTGCCCACGGACCTGCTCAGGCCGCTTCGCGACATCGTCCACCGGTGGCGCGAGGAACGCGACGACGTCATCGCCCGCGCACCTCTCGAGATCGCCCTCGGCGCCGCCGCCCTGTTCTGCGGAGAGCTGGACGAGGCGATGGAGATCGCCGACCGGCTGCTGGACCTCGGCCGAAGGCGCCGCAACGGGCTGGTCGTTGCCGAGGGCGCGTTGCTCGGCATGGAGGTACTGCTCGCTTCGGGCGACCTCGCCGCGCTGGAGCGCCGCCGCCACCGTGCCGGCCACCTCCTGTGGCGGATGGGCGCCCGTGGCGCGCTGTCACTGCTGGCCCGGTGGACGCCCCCCGAGGCCGACGACGAAGACGCGGCGTAGGGGCCAGGAGAACCGCAGGGTCAGGACTGCGGGACGAACCCGCAGACGGGACAGCCACCGCTACCAGAGACGGACATCCGCGCGGCGTAGCAGCCGGAGTGGAAGATCTGCCCGCACCCGAACTTGCAGTCGGCCCGCACGTCCGGCGTGACCGGCAGGCCACAGATGCCGCAGTTGTACACGGCCTGGGCCTCCTCGTGCTTCACCTGCGCCTGCACGCGCTCCGGGAGCTTCTCGACCGCGCCGTACCAGGCGAGCCAGCCCAGCAGTACGCCGAGCAGCCCGATCAGGAAGCCGGGCCCGAGCGCGATGGCCAGGGGTGTGGGCTCCACGCCGCCCAGGAAGAACACGAGCAGGGCGACGAGGAGGTAGAGCGGGAGGAAGACGAGCCCGCCGACGACCGGGATGCGCCAGCTGCTCCCCTCGCCGCCGAGCAGGTGGCGGGCGAAGGAAGTGCACAGCAGTTCGAGCCCGACGGCCGGGAGCGCACCCACCAGCGGGTTCTGGGAGGCGAAGAGCGCCAGCGTCCACCCCGCGGTCCACGCCCCGATCATCGCCAGCCCGCCGACCACGTTGAGGTTGCCCGCCGCGGCGTAGCCCTTGTTCTCCGGGTACTCCGGCGGACGCTCCTCGACCCCGGCCCCCTGCGGCGGCTGCGGGAGCAGGTGCAGCAGCTCGTGGGGGACGATCCCGAGATCGTCCAGACGCTCGTGCTCTTGGAGCACGCGCCCGCGAGCACGCAACCAGAACAGTCGCCGCGTCCCGTCCGGCCAATAGGCGCCCAGCCCCGCGTCGCGCGCGACGCGCTGGGTGAGGTCACCCGCCGACAGGTAGGTCGGCACGACGAGGTCGAGGGCGAAGGGCTCCATGTCGATCACCTGGACGCGCACCGGGACGGTGCCTGCATCCTGGGGACCGACGTTGGGGAAGCTCATCAGCGCATGGCCTCGACGGTCTGCTCGAGCTCGTCACTGATCCGCTGCAACGGCTGCAGGAGACGCTCGAACTGCTGGAACCACTTGAGCCACGTATCCGTGGACTGGTCCGGTGTCGGGATCTCGGCGTGTACGCGCCGGATGAACTCGGTGAACTGGGCGATCCGGTCCGTCGTGCGCGGCAACGGGTTGAAGAACTCGTGACCGTACAGGATCAGCCCCCCTGCCGTGCGGTACAGCACCCGGTCGGTCGTGCCCTCCTCGATGAGGAGGAACTCGGCGGACACGAGGGCCGAGTAGAACCCGAAGGCGCCGATCGACAGGTCCTTGAGGAGCGCAGTGCGGAACAGGTTGTTCTGGATCTTCTTGTTCAGGCGAATGAAGTCGAGGACCCGCGGCTTGAGGTAGGACTCGGCCGCGCGCTCCCGCCGCCCGGCGCGGGGCACGGGAAGCTGCACCTGCACCATGCGCCCGTGGCGGACGTTGATCCGGCACAGGGCGACCGCGTCGATGTGGTCCTCCTCGGCCGGATGCAGCCGGGGCGCGGCCGACTCGATGATCCGCGCCTCCTTCTGCTCGTTGGTGTCGAACACTGCGCGTCCCGATTCCGGATCGGGACGCTCGACGTGGAACAACCACAGGATGTACTCGCCGTCACTCTTGGGCACCTCGAGTGGTACCGCGACGTCGTGGCGGAGCTGCACGCCCTGCCCTTCCTGGGTGATGCCGTACCCCGCCTTGATGATCGCGAGGTACTGCTTCTGCTTCTGCTCCAGCTCCACCTGCAGGCCCTGGACGATGCCGAAGCCGTGCATGAACACCGCGTGGCGTTGCAGGTTGCGACGGTGGTACAGCTGCTCGTCGACCAGATCGCTGGCAGTGAGGCACAGCCCCTCGAAGGGGTTGACCCGCTTCAGTACGTGTTCGAAGGCCATTTTGTTCTGTCAGCTCCAGTTCATCGACGGCGCGCGTCGAACTCGACGGTGAAGGCGATGTGCGTCGGTCGCTCCTGGCTCACCACCTGCACGATGCGTCGAAGCACGGGCGCGGCCCGCTCGCCGAATCGGTTCATGAAACGTTCCCGCGGCTCCAAGACCAGCTTGAAGAAGCTCGTCTTCTTTCGGAGATGCGGCTCGAAGAGATAGCACCCGGGCGGATCGCTCCGCTCGTAGCGCTCCACGATGTCCCGCCCGCCGATGATCCGGTTGGTGCCCAGCACCACCGCGTCGGGCATCTCGCGCTCGCGCACCCGCACCGGCGCCGAGGTCAATACGCGGATCATCTCCTCGATGCCGTTGCGCGTGCCACGCGTCCGGTACAGGCGGATGGCGCGCCGAACCAACTCGCGCTGTTGGTGGATCGGCAGGGACTCGTCCAGCTCGAAGCCGACCCAGGAGGCCAGCCACGGCAGGAACTTGGGCTCGCACGCCATCGGATCGGTCAGGTCGACGATGTGGTCGATCTTGTCCGTCAGGGTGCTCATCATGTGCTGCAAGAGGAACAAGAACCGGCGGAGCGGATCCTCGTTGACCTCGATGACCCGGTGGGCCTCCTCGGGCAGCCCACCGCCCCAGCGGGCCAGCGCCGTCTCGCGCACCCGGGTGATCTCGCGGCTCTGGACCGGGCCCTCGCCGTGGTACAGCTCCGGGAGGTAGCGCAGGTAGCCGCGGACCGGCACGTGCAGCACGATGCGGTCGCCCTTGGACAGCGTGCGGCTCCGCGCGGCCTCGCCGTCGACCCGGGTGACGACGCGCACGAGGTGGTCGGGCACGTAGAAGCTGGCCGGCTGACCGTTCGCGAGCACGCGCTGCCCGTGGATCAGGGTGCTCCGACCGCTGTTCTCGTGCCGGATCTCCACCGCGCGCACCACGCCCACGGCCTCGCCACGCTCCGCCTCGATGAGGTGAAAGGTGATGTGGTTGGCCATGTTGCGGCGCAGGTACTCCCGCGCGGCCTGCACCGGGAACTGGATCATGACGACCTGTTCCAGGAAGCGCAGGTCGGTCGTCTGCTCCTGGGTGGCGAGCGCGGTCGTGCCGCGCCGGCTCGGCAGGCGGCGTCTCCTCACGACGAACCCTCCTCGGTGTTCACGCGCACGCGACGCAGGATGAACAGGTCGGCCTTGTCGAGCACCAGCGTGCGGGCCCCCTGGCCTTCCTCCCAGCCGGGTACGCCCTGCGCCTTGTCGGACGGGATCTCGTACAGCTGCACGTCGACGACGTGCCGGACCTCTGGGATGTCCCGCACCATGCGCCCGAAGTCCTGGGCGTACAGGGTGCCGCCGAAGGGCCAGCCCTGCCTGTCGAGGCCGCCCACGTAGGGGTCGAGGAACCGGGCAACCCAGCCCTTCGCCTTGTCGCGGACCTGCATCATGTTCGCGTTGGGGCGCAGCCGCAAGGTGATCGAGACGTCGACCTCCTGGAAGGTGGCCAGCCGGACGATCGGCTGCACGTTCACCAGGCAGCGCCGCCCGAGGTAGCGACCGACGTGGTCCTTGAGGCCCGCCGCGAGGAACGCGTCGGGAACCCGCTCGCCCTCCCGGCGGTTGGGGAGGATGACCACCCCGACCTCGCCGTCGTCGCCCATGTGCCCGTCGCACGCTGCCCGGGCGACCTCGGCCGACGACTCGTTGGCGATCACCTCGAAGTCCAGCCGGGTGACGGCCCGGTCGCGGCTCGTGAGGATCGAGGGCGCGCGGACGATGATCTCCTCGATGCTCTCGGCGTTTCGCCCGCCGCTCGCCGGGAGGACGTTCGAGACCGCGACGACGTCGCCGAAGCCCTCGCAGATGACCACGTCACCCGGGGCGACGTTGCCGTCCGAGCCGGGCACCGTGTGGTAGACCTCGACGGTGACGTTGTAGTCACCGACGGGCAGCATCTTGCCGCGGATGCCGTTGCCGAAGGTGAGCGTGCCGTCGACCGGGTCGACCAGGAACAGCCGGTCGTCCTTGGACGCGGTGACGATCGAGTTGCCTGGGGCCCGGCGCCACTCGCGCCGCACGCCGTCCTCTTCGGTGACGTACACGCGGATGTCCGCGAAGCGATCGGGGTTGGCGAACTCACTCGACTCGGCCTCGTGGCTGTGCAGGAAGATCGGGTAGCGCCGGAGCTGGATCTCCTGCTGCGGGATGCCGAGGCCGGAGAACTTCTCCATGCGCATCGCGTGGAGGTTCACCGAGTCGGTGGTGTTGAGCAGCATGTGCGAGAGCGGCGGCAGGGCGGGGACCTCCTCACCCGGCTGCGCCCGGAGCAGCGCGCGCACCCACATCCCGAAGGGCGGAAGCTCGAGCGGATCCTGCAGCGGGAAGGCGAGGACCCCGGAGCGGTTCAGGGAGTAGGCGCCGTCCTCGCTGGCGTCGGAGCTTACGATGCGCGTCCACTTCTGGCGCCCGCGCCGGTCGGCCTCCAGCACCTCCCAGGTGGCCGAGGTGCCCTCGGGCAGGAAGGTCTCGCCGCGCGTCTTGAACATGATCGCGTGGCGGTTGCCCGGCGGGATCGGCTTGTCGAGCTTGAAGTACACCGCCTGGTGCCCCTGGCTGTCCTCCTTCTTGCCACCGGACTCGTCTGAGATGTCGATGAAGGTGTCGAAGGGGTAGTCCTCGGACAGGCGCCCGGCCGAGCGCGCGATCGACCGCGACAGGCGGCGATTGTGGGCGCGGTACTCCACGGTGGCCACCTTGAGGCCCGGCATCGGCTGCTCGTAGACCTCCTTGCCGAGCACGCCGTCGACCCCGAGCTTCACCGAGTGGATCTTCAGGGTGATCGGGATCGGTGGGCTCTTCTTGTCCTCCTGGTGGGTCATCTGCGCCCTGGTCATCTCGAGGCGCAGCCAGGTGCTCTCCTGGCCGGCGATGACCGCGCGGTGCAGGCCCTTGAGCTGCTTCTTCGGGTCGATCAGGATGCGGATCTTCCGCTTGCCCTTCTGCAGCGCCCCCTCGGGGTCGAGCTCGGCGAAGGTGAACTCCGAGAAGGTGCCCTCCTCGGTGTACAGCACCCGCCAGGTGTCCCCGGCCCGGTAGGTGAGCTGCATATGGTACTTGTCCTTCGGCTCCTCGATGGACTCGCCCTCCATCTCGAAGTCGATCTCCATCTCGAGCAGGACGGACTTCTGGGCCCGGTTGTCGAAGAGATCCGAGCCGATGAACAGCTTCATCCCGAGCAGCGGCGGCAGCGTCGGCGCCGGCTGATAGGGGATGATCGGCAGCTCGGCGTTGTCGATCGGGCCCGCGGCACCCGTCTCGGGGCCCGCCGCGAGGAACACCTCGACCGGCCGCAGCCAGGTCATCTCGAGCTCGAGATCCTGGATGAAGCCGCGGAGGAAGACCGTCTCGACCCGCTCGGCGCGCAAGTTGTAGCCGTCGGTCGACATCTCGGTGAACGGGCCGGTCAGGATGACGGACGTGCCCTGCAGGCGCACCCGCTCGTCGGGCACCTCCTCCCACTGGTCGCCGCGCCGGTACTGCCAGCGGTAGCGAGGAAGGTAGCCGTTGCGACCGGCGGACACACCACGATCGATCATCGTGAAGGTCACCGTCCATCCACCCCGGATGGGCGGCATGTCCTGGATGAAGTACTCCAGGGTACGGCCGGTGTTGCGGACCTCCCAGTTGTTGATCTTGCGCTCTTCACCGCCGCGATCGTCGCGCCAGGAGATCTCGAGATCCTCGATCATCCGGTGCGCGAGCCACCGCTCGTAGTCCACCGTGCCGCGGATCCACAGCTTCTCCTCCCGCAACGCCTCGGGGATCGGAAACGGATCGTCCTCGATGCCGAAGGTCTCCACCGCGTCCTGGTCGGGCAGGGTGGTCTTGATGCCGATCTCGGGCATCCCGAGGACGTCGGCCTCCTCCTCGTCGAGCTCCACCGGGACCCAGCCCGCGTCCTCGCCCTGGTAGTACTCCCACTGGAACATCGCCCCGAGGGCAGGTTCTCGGCCCCGCCGCTGCGGATGATCATCCGCCCGACCTTCTGGCCCTCGGCGGGCTCGAAGTTCATCAGCCGGAAGTCGTCGTGGGAGACGTAGAGGTACTGGAAGGGCGTGTAGGACCGCGGACCGTGCTCGATCGGGTCCATCTTGAAGATCTGTACGCCCGCACCGTTGCCGAAGAGCAGCGCCTTGGGCACGGCCGGGTGGGGATCGAACGGGATCTCGCGGACCATCGGGCGCAGGCCCGCGTGCACCGCGACGATGCGGGTGACGTTCGCGTCGTGCACGCTCACCGGCTCGGTGGTGAGGTAATGCAGCGGATCGCGGCCCTCCTGCTGCCGGGTGGAGCAGCGGGTGAAGGCCGGGACCTCGATCACCTGACGACCCTCGGTGCGCACCTCGAAGGTGACCGGCACCCGGGCCGGCTTGGCCTGCCGGCGCTCCTCGCCGATGAAGTTGAGGAAGTGGATGTAGGTCTTGTCCGGCACGCGGTTGAGCCGGTAGATCATCATCTCCGTCATCCAGGCGAAGAGCTGGACGAGGGTCATGCCGGGGTCTGCGTCGCCCAGGTTGGTCCACTCGGGACAGTACTGGGGGATCAGGGCCCGGGCTTCGCGGACGATGTCGTCGTACCGGCGGTCATCGAGATCTGGCGGACGAATAGGCATGTGTCGACTACCCGGCGGAAGTGAGGAGGAGGAATAGCTCTTCCTCGGAGAGGGTGGAGCGGATCGTGTACTCGACCTGGACGCGGATGCGGCCCCCCTGCTCGGGCCACGCGGAGACGCCGGTGACCTCGATGCGAGGCTCCCAGCGAGCCAGGGCATCCTGGACCAACCGGGAGATCGCGTGCGAGGTGGCGCGGGTGGCGGGGGCGAACATCATCTCGTGGATCCCACACCCGAAAGAGGCGAGCACCTGGCGCTCGCCCGGCTTGGTCCCGAGGATGATGGAGATGGTCTCCTTGATGTTCTGCTCGAACTCGCTCATAGCCACGCTGCCGGTGGCTGGATCGAACTGAAACGGGAACTTCCACCCGCGTCCCAGGAAATCCTTGCGCAAAATGCTCCCCCAGAGCCACAGAACCCGGCGCCATTGGGGCCGACCCCGCTCGCCGCAGGCGCGGTAGCATACCGCATGTTGTCTCGACCGATACCAGACCTGGACCGGTCACGACAGATCAGGACCGTAGACTCGCCGCCTATGGGCGATCCTACAAGCGTTCGCGACGTGTTCATTCGAGCACCGAGAGGATCGATCACGGAGAGGGTGTCGCGTGCGTCTCGGGGCGCGTCCGGAAAGCTCGGACCGAGCCGGCGATCACTTCGGCTTGGTGTTGCTCACGAAGTAGAACTCGGTGCGATACATGCCGTGCCCGATCGTGTGCCGAGTACCCACGACGTAGCCCTCCGGATTGAACCCGGTGGCGAAGTCCTTGAACTTCACCTTGACCCCGGCCCGCAGATCGCCGCGGCCCTTGACCGCACCCCACCCGTGGATGTAGTGCCGTGCGAGCCGGTTCAGCTCGCCCACGGCCATCGCCTGCGCGGCGGACTGGTCGGCCACCCACACGTCCGAGATGTCGGCCTCGTCCTTCCAGATCTTGCCCTCGGAGATCGCGTCGGAGCCGCCCCCGATCTTCACGATGTCCCCGGTACCGGCCGTGTGGGCCACGACGTCCTTCTTGACGTAGTCCCACCCGTGGACCGTGAGCTTGTTCGGGAAGGCCTGCTCGTTGAGCGTCCAGTCGAAGGCGAGCAGATCCGAGCGGCCAAGCTCGATCGTGGCGCCCGAGAACTGGGGCTTCTGGAAGCTGACCTTCCCGTCCTTGTCGCTGGTGAGCTGGTACCCGTTGCGCGCGGCGAGCCGGCGCAAGAACACGAGATCGGGCTCGCTGCGCTGCATGACGTACTTGTTCTTCAGGCTGGTGCTGTCCACGGTGCCCGCATCCACGTTCGCCTTGCTCAGGACGTCGTTGACGATCTCATGGTCCTTCATGTCCTCCCAGAACCGCGTGTGCCGAGAGGCCTGGAGCTTGATGAGCGGGTCCAAGGCCTCGACCTCCACGTACTCGACGCCACCGTGCCGCTGATAGTGTCGGAAGCCCGTGCACCGGCCGGTGAACAGCACGTCGGAGCTGCCGCCGAAGGCCGCCTCGATCTCGTCGCCCATCTTGATCTTCGACCAGTCCATGCCGTGCTGCGTGATCGTGACCCGGCAGCTCCCAATCATGTCGACGTGGTCCTCGACGATCATCTCGATCAGGCCGCCGTTATCGGCCTGGTTCAGGCTCATTCCGAAGAGCACGGTGTTGAACCGCGGCCCCTCGTTCTCCTGCATCTTGTCGGGCACCGTGCTGTGGTCGCCGGACACCCTGCCCCCGGAGGCACCGCCCGTCTTTCCGCCCGCCTGGGCTCGGGGCTTGTCTTCGACGTGAATGCCCTCGTGCGCGATCTCGAGGGTCTCGACTGCGATGTCGGACCCGCCCGAGTTGAGCTGCGGCCCCTCCCAGCTCACGGGCCAGCAGGCGCTCATGGAGTACCGGCGAAGCTCGTCCCCGTTGAGCGCACGCACCACGATCGCACCCGACCGCTTCTTCTCCTTCCAGCCGTCGCCGGGGATCTCGAGGAATTCGTCGCGCCACTGATCGAAGGCATGACTCGCGAACACGCCGCGCTTGAGGACGACGTTCTCCCAATTGGGGTAGCCGGGCCGCTTGTGGGTGTACCCGACGACGCCGCCCTCTTCGATCTCGAAGACCTCGGTCGAGGTCTTCAGACCACTGCACTCCCGGAACTGGGCGATCTCGGTCTTGTCGATCTCGAGCGAGAAGTAGTGGCCCCCCCATGGGTCCATCAGGGGATCGGTGTCGATGGCCATGCCTTACCTCCGATCCCTACTGGGGCGACGTGCTGCTCACGAACTGGAACTCGGTCGTGTACATCCCGTTCTCCACCACGTGGCGCGATGCGATGACGAATCCTTACGGGTTGAAGCCCGTCGCGAAGGACTTGAACTTCACGAGGACCCCGGCATGGATCTCGCCCGTCCCCTTGACCTTGGCCCGCCCGCGCACGAATTGGCGCGCGAGCCGGTTCAGCTCGGCAATGGCCATCGCCTTGGCGGCCCCCTGGTCGGCGACCTGCACGTCCGAGACGTACGCGTCGTCCTGCCAGATGACGCCGGTCTCCTTCACCGCGTTCTTCCCACCCCCGATGGTGTCGACATCCCCCGAGGACGCCGTGCCCTCGACCTTCTTCTTGTCGACGTAGCTCCACCCGTAGACCGTGAGCGAAGGCGGGATCGTCTGGTGACTGACCGTGTAGTCGAACTCGATCAGATCCTCGCGAGCGAGCTCGATGGGGCTGCCCGAGAACTGCGCCTTCGTGAACTCGACCTTGCCGTCCTTGTCTCCGAGGAGCAGGTAGCCGTTCCGCGCCGCGAGGCGCTTGAGGAACATCAGGTCCGACTCGTTGCGCTGGATCACGTACTTGTTGGTGCCCGAGGTCGAGTCGACCGTCCCGGCGCTCACCCCGGCAGCCCCGAGCACCGCGCTCACGATGTCCGAGTCCGACTGCTCCTCGTAGACCTTGGTGTGCCGGGAGGAGCCCAGCTTGCACAGCGGATCCATCGCGATGATGGTGACGTACTCCATGCCGCCCTTGTGCTGGTGGTGCCGCAGGCCAGTGATCAGCCCGTTGAACACCTTGTCGGCATTGCCGCCGAAGGACGCAGTGGCCGGGTCCCCCATCTTGATCGTGGACCACTCCAAGCCAGTCTGCGAGATCGTGACCTTGAGGACGCCCATCATGTCGACGTGGTCTTCGACGAAGAAGGATGTCACGCCCTTGGGTTCGGCTTGATTGAGGGTCTCGCCCGCGACCTCGATCGCGAAACGCGGTCCCTCATTCTCAGTCATGCTGTCGCTCATCTCGGCTCCTTGTCGCGTCCGCCGATGCGGGACTCACCGGCGGACGGTGGGCGATGACCCGGAGGGAGGAACCCCCGGCTCACTCTCCCTTGGCGGTGTCCTCGACCTTGTTTATCGAGTCCTTGACGTCCTTGAGGGTGTCCTTCAGGCCGACCTTCGGGCGCTCCGCCGTGCTCGCAGCGGAGTCGCTCGACCCGCCGCTCGAGGAGCTGGCCGCATCCGAAGATCCCTTGCTCGCAGTGGCGGGACCCGGGCTGCCCTTTCCACCCGGCCGTTCGGCCGTGCCGCTGTTGGCGCGCCCCATCGCCTTCTGTGCGGCCGTGCGCTCGTCGCCTCCACCGCCGGAAGAGCCGCCGCTGGAGGAGCTGCCACCGGAGGAGGAGTCGCCGCCGCCACCGGAGTCGCCGCCACCGGAGTCGCCGCCACCGGAATCGCCGCCGCCGGAGTCGCCGCCGCCGGAGTCACCGCCGCCGGAGTCGTCGCCGCCGCCGGACTCGTCGCCGCCGCCGGACTCGTCGCCGCCGCCGGACTCGTCGCCGCCGCCGGACTCGTCGCCGCCGCCGGACTCGTCGCCG